>Ga0105107_10000690_pt1 | contig 21610 bp, 20 predicted proteins | sample PPLLaktember2015_6_FD_79335 | JGI IMG/M metagenome (GOLD analysis project Ga0105107, IMG submission 79335) | Freshwater sediment microbial communities from Prairie Pothole Lake near Jamestown, North Dakota, USA - PPLs Lake P8 Core (1) Depth... | ecosystem: Environmental > Aquatic > Freshwater >... | reverse complement strand
GGGGTTTTTTTTGAGTCATGGCATGAGCTTTGAGCCGTCGTACCTGCGTTTGCATTCGGAAGCACTCTTGAAGGAAAGGGCTCAGAACGCGTTGGCTCTTCTGGAATCCTGCCGACTTTGTCCAAGGGCTTGCGGGGTCAATCGGGTGAAGGGGGAATTAGGCTTTTGTAAAACAGGCAGGAACGCCGTTGTCGCGAGCTTCAATGCGCACTTCGGTGAGGAATCTCCCCTTGTGGGAAGATCGGGTTCAGGGACGATATTCATCAGTTCGTGTAATCTTCTGTGCAGCTTTTGCCAGAACCACGAAATCAGTCATGGGAGGGAAGGCGCCGAGGTGGGAGCTCAGCAGATAGCCCTCATGATGCTTCAACTCAGCCAGAAGGGGTGCCACAACATTAACGTTGTCACTCCAACTCACGTGGTTCCCCAGATTATTGAGGCGCTTCCCTATGCGATCGAAAGGGGCCTCAGGGTTCCCCTGGTCTACAACTCCAGCGGTTATGACAGCCAAGAGACCCTTCAACTTCTCAATGGTATTTTCGACATATATATGCCGGATTTCAAGTTCTGGGACAACCGCTGGGCAGAGCGATATTGTGATGCACCGGACTACAGGGAACACGCGATTGCCGCCCTTCGCGAGATGCACAGGCAGGTCGGTGACCTCGCCGTCGACGAGCGGGGCATCGCTTTTAGGGGGCTATTGGTGAGACACCTGGTTATGCCCAACCAAGTGGCCGGGACAAAAGAAGTTATGGAATTCCTGGCTAAGGAGATCTCTCCAAACACCTACGTCAACATGATGGATCAGTACAGGCCTTGCGGGAGTGCGGGTAGCGACGAGCTGATCAGCCGCCGCCTTCACTCAAAGGAATACCACAACGCCCTGAACGCCGCCAAGAAAGCCGGCCTGGAGCGTCTGGACGAAAGAGATCGAATCCGCTTGATTCTAGCAGAATGAGTGCCAACGGAAAGACCTTCATTGTAGGGGATATTCACGGGCGCCTCGACATGCTGAAGAGGCTCATGGGAAGCATCGGGTGGAGTCCTGAGGAGGACCGGCTCATTTTCCTGGGCGATTTCATTGACCGGGGCTCGGAATCCAAAGGGGTTGTCGAGTATGTCATGGAAATTTCGAAACTCTCCGAGCGGGTGGAATGTCTCATGGGAAACCATGAACGAATCCTCCTTGATTTTATGGATGGAAAAGACACAAAGACCTTCTTCCTCAACGGAGGCCTTGCGACCCTCAACAGCTACCGCGCTGAACAGCAAAGACATGGAGGGTTTTTGATCCCCGATGAACACTTGTCGTTCTTCCGCTCTCTCGAACTCCTTATCGAATTGGAAGATTATTATGTGGTTCACGCGGGTCTCAGACCCAGGGTCCCCATCGAGAATCAAAGTCCTGAGGACATGCTGTGGATCAGGGATTCCTTCATTCTCTCGAACTACAATTTCGGCAAACGCGTGATCTTCGGGCACACGCCCTTCGCCCAACCTCTGGTCATGGAGAACAAGATCGGTCTTGACACTGGTGCTGTTTACGGGAACAGGCTGACCTGTCTCGAACTGCCCTCTCTGAAATTTCATTTCGTGGAGGCATGAGCAACCCTTGGGCTGCATCGTCGGACTGACATCCACGATCCCGGTTGAGATCGTCCTCGCTGCCAGGTGTACCCCCATAGACCTTAACAATATTTTCATCACTTCCCAGGCGCCGGATAAACTCATTCATCAAGCCGAGCATGCTGGCTTCGCCCACAACATCTGTGCGTGGATCAAAGGGATCTACTCCGTAACCCTTGAGCAGCGCATTCCCTGCGTGATTGCCGTGACCGGCGGCGACTGCAGCAACACAACCGCGCTCGCGGAAGTTCTCGAAAGCAGAGGAGTGCAGGTGATCCCTTTCAATTTTCCCCTCAATCGCGACCGTGAACTTCTCGGAGCGCAGATGGAGAACCTGAGCCGGTCCTTGGGCGCCCATTGGAGCGATGTGGAAAGGATGAGAACAAGGCTCCGGACGATCCGGCAAAAGCTAGAGGAGCTGGACCGCCTCACCTATAAGGACAATCGGGTATCCGGCCTTGAGAATCACCTCTTTCTAGTCTCCAGCTCGGACTTTAAATCAGATCCGGACGCCTACGAAAAGGAGCTGGATCTCTTTCTCCACAAGGTTTCGATGCGATCTCCTTTGGAAGACTCCATAAGACTTGGCTATCTCGGAGTTCCACCCATTTTTGGCGACCTTTATGAATTCCTTGAATCGGTCGGGGCAAGAGTCGTATTCAATGAGGTCCAGCGTCAGTTCAGCATGCCGTTTGCCGGGGGAGATCTCGTGGATCAGTATTTGAACTACACGTATCCTTACGGCATCCGGGGCAGGCTGGACGACATCCGTAAGGCGATCGAGGAAAGAAATCTGGACGGTTTGATTCACTACACCCAGACCTTTTGTTTCCGCCAGATCTACGATATCCTCTTCAGGGAGAGCCTTCCGCTGCCCCTACTGACAATCGAAGGAGATAAACCGGGAAAGGTCGACAGCCGCACCGCCATCCGGCTCGAAACCTTTGTGGAAATGCTGAGGATGAGGAAAGGGGATCAGTGGTTCTGAGGCAGGAGCGAGAATTCACAATTCCATGACTAGGTCATCCTCGCACGCGACGGTGTTAGGAAAAATCTTCTGCGCTTCTTTCTCCGCTTTTTCTCTCAGCTCCATGGTCGTGTATTTGGCGGCATCGAAGTGCACCAGAGCCAAGCGAGCCGCTCCTGCTTCCTTCGCGATTCTTGCCGCCGATTGAGGATTCAAGTGGGGCCAGTCCGCACTGTTTTCACCGGGCAGGAAAGAACACTCTGAAATGAGGAGATCCGCGCCTCTGGCCAGGGTGACCGCGTTTTCGCAATAGCCCGTGTCCGGGCAATAAGCGATCTTTTTTCCGTCCAGCAGGAATCGGTATCCCATGGACAGAGGAGGGTGAACCAGGTTCATGGCCTTTACACTGAAGGGAAAACGATCTTCGCTGCCCGGCAGTTCAAGAATTTCCGTCTCGTAGGACAGGCGGTCGAACGGGGCGGTGAAAGGCTGCTTGAGGAGAGCCCTAAGCACCTTCTCAGTCCCCTTGGGACCTACCAGTGTGAATTTCTGGGTGAAAGAGAACTTGATAAGAGTGTGAAGGCCGATGAGGTGATCGAGGTGAAAGTGGCTCAGGAAAAGAAAGATAGGATAGGAATTCGACAGGACCCTGTCCAGCTTCGTGAAACCGTTTCCAGCATCGAGTACGATGTTGTACTCTCGGGTGGCGATAAGAATAGAAAGGGTGTTGCCTGTTTGAGTGTCGTACCAGCCGTTCGTGCCGAGAAAAATGATCTTCATGGCTTAAGCGTTCCTTTAAACGCAGCGCTTCTCAGCAGAGAAAACGACCCTGCCGTCAGTTACTGTGTGCGCTTGGCAGTGGTGATCGCGATCGTTTCGACAGGGACATCGCGGTGCATGCCTTTGGCGCCTGTCTTTACCTTGGAGATCTCATCCACGACCTCCATCCCCTGCACGATCTTTCCGAACACGGCGTAACCCCACCCCTGGACCGTTTTCGCCGTGAAATTCAGAAAGCCGTTGTCCACGCTGTTGATGAAGAACTGTGCGGTGGCGCTGTTCGGATCCTGCGTCCTCGCCATGGCAAGGGTGCCGCGCAGATTCTTGAGGCCGTTGTCGGACTCGATCTTGATCGGCGGACGGGTAGATTTCTGCTGCATGTCCGGGGTGAACCCTCCGCCCTGGATCATGAAATTGGGCATCACCCGGTGAAAGATGGTGCCGTTGTAAAAGCCTGAATCCACATAGGCCAGGAAGTTCTTGACCGTCTCCGGCGCTTCCTTGGGGTACAGTTCGATCGTGAGTTGACCTTTGGTGGTGTCCATGATGACTTTGGGATTCTCCGCAGCCGCAACAGAAGTCACGGCAGCCAGAACGCTGAGAGCCGATATGAATGCGATTTTCATGATTTGTCCTTTCTGAAAAAAAGCGCCGATCCTAACGACCGGGGCTTGTGGGTGGTTGAGGATGTTGTCAGAAACGATCCTGAATGCCCATGGGATCCTTGAACTCAAGAGAAGGATCGAACTTCAGCTTTTTCTCACCCCTCTGGTCCACGTACTTCATGATCTCCAGATCCACCTTGATGGGCACGTCGACGCCCGCCTTCGTGAGGAGCTGCCTGAGATAGGCTTCCGCCTTGGTTGCAAAGGCGACGGAGTCTCCGAGGATGCGCAGCGCTTCCGGCGGGTTGTGAAAGCCCACGGAGTTCTCGGCTCCGATAAACAGCTGCCGGTAAAAAGCCTCCTCATAGAAGTCTTTCGCCTTCTCATAAAGTTCCTGATCAACAACCGTACCGCTCGCCTTGACTTTGTGCACGGTTTCAAAAAGCTTTGCCGTGGTGGCCGTGGCATATCCGGCCCGGATCATCATAGATACGGTGCGGTCCTGGATGGAGAAGACCCTGTCCTTCAGCCAGTCCGCGCTCTCCGCGTGGCACTGCTTGCACGCCCGCATATCACTCTGCACCGGGCTCATGACGCGATGGTCGGAGATCTTGTAGACGCCGGCCACCGTGTAAGGCATGTGGCAGTCGGCACAGGAGGCTCCGGCCTTGAAATGGACGCTGTTGTTTGTCCAAAACTCGTATTCGGGGTGGCGCATATAACCCAGCTTAAAACCGGTGACACTTTGCTTCCATTCCTTCACGGTCTCGTCGCTTCGGATTTGCTTGATAATATCCTCAACCGTAATGGCGCCGTATTTGCTGTTCTGCCAGGGGAAATACAGCCCAACAGAGTTGCCCTCAGCATCTTTCGGGATGTTGTAGGTAACGTGGCACTGGGCACACACGGCAGAACGCATCTCCTGACGGGTCAGCGTGAAGGGATCAAAGCCCATGGATTTAAATGATTCAATGAGCGTGAATCCTCTTGAGATCCTTAGGCTCATGTCCTTGGGATCGTGGCAGTCGATGCAGGAAACGCCCAGGGTTCTCAGTTTTTCAGGGATTCGACTGATGGCCTCCATGAAGGGTTTCTTGTAATAATCGATCCCCATCTCCTTTTGGAGGCCGGGAGCAAAGGGGCTCTTACAGCTCAAGCACACACCGCCCGCTTTGAGCCGGGAGGAATCTATCTCCAACTGATCACGTATCATGTAGGCGTGGCCGCGGGGTTCGTTGTACTCAACGCCGAAACCCCAGCCGCTGAAAAGCAGGGCCATGTAAGGGAACTGGGAAAGCTTGTCCACCGTGAGCGCTCCGCTGTCCATTCCAGTTTTGTACCGGCTTCTTCGCGCACCCACAGGGTCTTCGGTTTTTTTCCAGCTCTCGTATTCCTCGGGATAGGCCTTGCCCCAAAGGGCCGGGTCTATTTCGCCGTCAGGGATGGTGACCGCTTGTCTCTGGACCGGTTTGGTAGGTTCACATCCGAGAAAAGCAACCACCAGGATGACGCACAGGCACAGGCAAATGCCTAAAATATTTTTTGCACCGAAAGACATGTCCCCCTCCTCTTTGCCTTTTGAAATTAACTCAAACGCGGTTTCACTTCCCAAACCCGGGATTCCTTCCCTCACGCGTCTCTAGCGGGTCATTCTTACCGCCCCTTGGCTATGCTGAAGCCATCGGTGACAGCTCCAGCACTGCCGATTCTGGTCAATCTTTGCAACGCGGGCTTCATGGCAGCGGATGCAGTTGGACTGCACGACCCTCTGCTGACGTTGAGAAATGTCGATCCGTTCCGGCACCCTGCCCGAATAATACACGGCAACATCCCAAAGCCCATCGATAGATTTCCACACGTAATAGACACCCCTGTTTTCATGGGGCAGGTGACAGTCCACGCACTTGACTGTGCGATGGGCTCCCACGCGAAACCACGCCTCGTAATTGGACTCCATGGTGTGGCAGGAGGCGCAGAACAGGGGCGTCTCTGTCTTGGCCATCAGGTCAGGCGGCCCGAAACTCAAGAAGAAGCCTATCGCGGAGACGGCAAGGCCCACGAAAAGGACCCCGATGAGAATCTTCCACCTGTGTTTGTATAGAGCACCCATTTTCTCAGGAACCTCACCACGATGCTATTTCTCCCGGCGAGCGGAAGAGGAGATGCGGTAACGATAGCTGGTGAGGTGAATAAAGGAATTGATGTGTGACGGGGGATTCTAGATAAGTCTTTTCAGGGTGTCAACAAAGATCTTCTGTGTGATAGCCGAAAGGGGAAGCGAAGCTTCCCATCGTTGAGGAATTGTGATACAAGGCGGTTCAGCTTTCGAGACAGGAGAGGAGCGTATGGGCGAGAAGCGAGGCATGGCCCTGGTCACAGGGGCGAGCAGCGGCATGGGACGAGAAACCGCGAAACGGCTGGCTGAACAGGGATTCGACGTCATGGTCGCAGCCAGGCGCATGGAGCGTTTGGAGGAACTGGCAGCGCAGCATAAGAACGTCACTCCCAGAGGCGTGGATCTTTCGAATTCGCAAGAAGTCACGGCTTTCTGTCAATATCTCTCCCTCTTGCCAAAACCCGTGTCGGTCTTGGTCAACAGTGCAGGCTACAGCGTTCGGGGCGCCTTGGAGGATGTTCCTCCGGATGCGGTCAGACGGGTTTTTCAGGTGAACCTGTTTTCTTTGATTCAAATTACCCAGGCGTGCCTGCCGGCCATGCGCAAGAAGAGAGCGGGCCGGATCGTGAACGTGAGTTCCATGGTCGGCAAGTTCGCCTTCCCCATGAGCGGGGTGTACGCCGCAACAAAACATGCCCTTGAGGCTGTGACGGATGCGCTGCGTCTGGAAGTCGCTCCCTTTGGGATTAAGGTGGTGGCTATCCGGCCCGGCTTTGTGGCGACCGAGTTCAACGATGCGGCCACCCGCATCACGGGGGATCTGATGAGCAAGACAGCCCCTGACTACCAGCTCTTGTATCAAACGTCTGGCGCGGCCGTCGGGAAGCTGTTATTGAACGCCACGATTCCCGGGCCAGAACCGATGGCGGACCTGATTCTAGAAGCGGTTCTTTCTGAAAACCCCAAATGGGTCTATTCAGGGGGATTCCTGAGTCAGGAGATGCTGGGTAAACGCTCTGAGTTGGACGAGGAAGGGTTTTCTCGATTCATGGGTGAGATCACCGAGCTCGGAGCGCTTCGCATATGATGATCAAATCCAGAAAGATCACCGAAAGGAGAGACCTATGTTTTTTGAACTGCGTCAGTATCGGATCAAGAAAGGAAAGATGAAACAGTGGGTGAAGTTCGCGGAAGAGATTTTGCTTCCGTTCCAGATCTCCCAGGGGATGGTGGTAGTGGGAAGCTTTGTGGGGCTGGAGGAAAAGGATCTCTATGTGTGGATCCGCCGCTTCGAAAGCGAACAGGAACGAAAGAAGCTCTACAGGAAGGTCTATGAGAGCGAGACATGGCTGAAACACATCAAGCCGGAAGTGGACAAGATGCTCATTCGGCCGAAAATGTTGGTGACGCGCTTGGAGGCGACGCCCAAGTCCACCGTCCACTGATGGCTATTCCATTGCCGTCAATGTTGAGCATTCCATCTGATGCGTAAGGAGAGATGAAATGAAACCCGTGGTTTTGGTCACTCGCAAACTGCCCGCGGCCGTCGAGGATCGCCTGCGCCGAGATTACGAGCCCCGGCTTAACCCGGAAGATCGACTTTACTCCAACGATGCTTTAATCGAGAGCGCCGCCGGCGCCGATGCGATCATCCCATGCCACACGGAACGATTCTCGGCCCAGGTCATCGAGCGACTCCCCAGGAGCGTCCGCATCATCGCAAACTTCTCTGTTGGATTCGATCATGTTGACATTGATGCAGCGAAGCATCGTGGTCTGGTTGTGACGAACACGCCGGATGTCCTCTCCGATGCCACGGCCGAGGTGACGATCATGCTCATGCTGGGCGCAGCACGGCGGGCCAGCGAGGGCGAGCGCTTGGTACGAACTCGAACGTGGCGGGATTGGAGCCCAAGCTTTATGGTGGGCACTCAGGTAACGGGCAAGAGGCTCGGCATCGTGGGCTTGGGGCGTGTAGGACGGGTCGCCGCGCGAAGGGCCCGCGGGTTCGAGATGACGATTCACTATCACGACCTCCACCGCCTTTCACCGAATCAAGAAGAGGGTGCTATTTTCCACCCGACCGTGGAAGCTCTCATGCCCCACTGTGACTTCGTCGCGTTTCATTGTGTCTTGACGCCACAGACCGAGCGGATGCTCAACGCGGAACGGATTGCCCTGCTACCCGATGGCGCGATCGTCGTCAACGCAAGCCGCGGTGGGGTCATTGACGACGTCGCGCTGATAGCGGCGTTGAAATCTGGCAAAGTGAGTGCCGCCGGCCTTGACGTATATAACAACGAGCCCGATATTCACCCGGAGTACCGGGATCTGCCGAACACTTTCCTGATGCCCCACATCGGCAGTGCGACAAGGGAGACCCGCGAGGCTATGGGGTTTCGAGCCTTGGACAACCTGGATGCGTTTTTCGCAGGTCGCGAACCACGTGACCGCGTCGCCTGAAGTCGTGAGGCCCTGCGCTCGAAACATGTCGATGGTTCAGAGGCATCTTCAGCAACAGTACGTCTATTTGAAATGGATGGCCTTTTGCTGCGTCATCCTCAAAAAGCTAACCTATTGAAATTTTGTTGGAAAAATTCACTTCCTCTGGATGTGGATTTTCCTTGACTCGATAACCCTTTTTTCGTTTCATGACGATCAGCCCAATGCTTTCTCTCAGCTTTTTTGCTACCAGATTGAGTGATCTCGATCTGCAGTCGGTACTTTGGGAAATTGGGTTCGCGATTCGTTGGAGTTCCACATGAAAACCTGCCAAACCATCGCGTTTTCTATTGCACATCTGATCCGCAAGGGACATGAGGAGGGATGAAGCATGATTATCAGCTTGGTGAATCAAAAAGGCGGGGTCGGCAAGACCACGCTTGCCATCAACATCGGTATCGGCATGGCGAGGAGAAACTACAAAGTCGGATTTCTTGATACGGATCCGCAAGGCACCGCTTCTCAATGGCAATCCATCGAGGGAAATCTCGCTTTTGAAGTAAAGCGTCATCCATCGCGGGTCTCCTCCGAGGACCTAATAATGGAGGCCGGCCAGAATCACCGCCTGCTTTTTATTGATACGCCACCGGCAATGGGAGAAATCACCTTCTCTGTGTTGGAACTCTCGGACCTTGCGATAATCCCTTTAGCGCCGAGCGTACTGGACATTTGGTCAAGCAGAAATACGATCCAGATGATCGAAGAGGCCAAGAAGGTTAACCCAAAACTGGAAGGGAAACTTCTCGTCAGTCGAAAGATCCCGCGGACCAGGCTTGCTCGCGATGGGCGGGAAGCCATTGCAGCCCTGGAGATGGATGTATTCAAAACCGAGATCTCTCAACGAATTGCCTATGTTGAGTCCATGATTGCTGGAGTCTCGGTATTTCAATATGCGCCGAGCAGTGAAGCATCAAAGGAGATAGAGAACCTCTGCGAGGAAATCATACAAGAAACGATGCGAAAACAGGAAACGCCAGGATAAGTAACGAGACGGGGTGTGGTTTCTTCGGTCATGTTTGTTGAAAACCCATCGCGTTATTCGTCCATACTTTTCAACATCACGATGGATGCTGATGAATGGAGGGTGCGAGGCATGGCAAAGATCAAGAAAAGAAGACTTCTTTGGAAGCCTTCAACCTCCTCAAACGTAATAGGTTACAAACTCTATTGGGCGGAAGAAGGAAAGGTCGATTATGATTCTGCCTGCGCCCTGATAGGGAATGTCGCGGAAGTGGTTTTACCGGAGCAGGTGCCGTCATTCCCGATTGTCAAAGGGCCTCTTGAACTTGGCGTGACGGCCGTCAACGAAATCGGGAATGAATCCGACATGATGATCTTGGACACCCCTTTTCAATTTTCCGTTCCAGATGCCCCGACGAACCCCAGAATTGAAGCGCTGAAAGAGTACCATATCTACCAAGGATCAACCATTGAGGAAGAAGCCGAAAACGAAGAGAATGACACACCGGGTTGAGGACTTGAGGGTGAAGCCGATACTCAGCAATCGAAATCGGCCGCGTGTGCACAGAGGATGGGGAGTTCGCTCGTCTGAGGAGTGCACGGGAGCCGAGTTAAAAACTTTTTTTGTCGCCCTAGCGGTCATTACACTTTTGGTTTTCATGGCAGGATGTGCGACCTATGTGTCCCAGGAGGTCATCCTCTGCGATCCTCCGCAAGCCGAGATTTATTGGGGCAAAAGCGAAAGCAGCCTTCAGAAAACGCAGTTGAAAACACCAAGTTCCAGATCTATCTCCGCCTCCAAATTGGAACGCTGGTGTTATCAGGTCAAGAAGGAAGGATATCACGATTCTGAAATCACATGCAGAGAGGAGGAGGGTTTTCGCTATCTCGATTTTCGCCTCATTCCTCTGAAGACGACGATTACCTCGGAGCCTCCAGAAGCGACAATCTACTTTGGAGCTGCGAAAGAACGGTTAGGGAGAACGGACTTTCGCACCCCGCGGATTATCACTGTCAAAGAATTGCCGGCTGGGTATGGAGCCTTCTGGGAAGAGTGGTGCATCCAGGTGAAGAAAGAAGGGTTCCAGGATTCAGAGACGATCTGCTCACCGCGCGAAACACACGATCGCACCGTCCATTTCGTGCTTCGTCCATCCACGCGTTAGCCGCTGGCAAAAGGCACATTGGATAGAGGCGAGACGCTGGATCGAATTTCCGATGCGCTCCGGGCTTCGCGGCACGATATCGTTTGAACCGCTGAGGCCGGATTTCTTTGTGCGTCCTGCAAAGAGCTTTCGTTGAGAGCCCTAAAAGCCTTCTCGTTTTCCATTCTCTTCCAAGGAGGGTGATATGGAAAAAGCGAAAACCTATGATTTTGTTGTCATTGGTTCCGGTTTTGGCGGCAGCATCTCGGCCATGCGCCTAACTGAAAAGGGCTACGACGTCCTGCTGATGGAGAGGGGGAAGCGTTTTAGGGATGAGGACTTCGCAAAAAGCGACTGGAATCTGTGGAAGCACCAATGGATACCCGCGCTCCGGTGCTTCGGTATTTGGCAGAATACCTTGCTCAACGGCATCATGATTCTTCACGGAAGCGGTGTCGGAGGGGGCAGCCTGGTGTATGCCAATGTCTTAATGGAACCGGATGATAAACTGTTTTCTGCACCTGCCTGGAGCCACTTAGCCGATTGGAAAAACGTTTTGCGACCCCATTATGATACCGCTAAACGCATGCTGGGCGTGACCTCCAACCCCCGCTTTTGGCCGGCGGATGAGGCCCTGAAGGCGGTAGCAACTGAACTGCGAAGGGATGACACGTTCCGGAAAACAAGGGTAGGAGTGTTCTTCAATGAAGAAAAACCCGGAGAATCAGTCCCCGACCCTTACTTTAATGGAGAGGGGCCTGAACGACGCGGGTGCACCCATTGTGGCGCTTGTATGGTCGGATGCCGCGAGAATGCAAAAAATACCTTGGTGAAGAATTATCTCTATTTTGCCGAAAACTGGGGGGCGACCGTTGAGTCTGAGGCGACTGTAACGGAGATTCTGCCTTTGCTTGGCGATGGACCGGATGGGGCACGCTTCGAGATACTCTATCGCAAAACGACCTCATGGCCTATGCGGCCGCTTAAACGTGTAAGAGCGCGCAATGTCATCGTGGCGGCAGGAGCGGTCAACACCAATAGGCTTTTGTTGAAATGTCGCGACGTCACAAAATCATTGCCCATGCTTTCCGCAAAACTAGGTGACAACATCCGAACCAACAGCGAATCTCTGACAGGGGCAGTCAGTCGTGATAAAAGCAAGGATCATTCGAAGGGAGTCGCCATAGGGTCCATTTTCAATGCAGATGAAATGACACAAATGGAAGCCGTCCGGTTTCCGGCAGGTTCAGGCGCGATGCTGGTCATGCTGGCAGCGCCGCTGATTCGGCCCAATCAAGAAAAGGTAATCCGTTTTTTCGAAACCCTCTTCCTGATGGCACGGCGGCCGATGGATTTCCTGCGCAGCAAAATATTTGGTGATCTTGCGGCCAGAAGTACGGTGATTCTCACTATGCAGACTCAGGACAACCTGATGCGCGTGCGTTTGGGACGAAATCCGTTCACCTTGTTTCGGAAGGACCTTGTCTGCGAACGCGACAAAGAGAATCCCGTCAAGGCAGATGTGGAAATCGCTCACCGCGCCACTCATCTGCTGGCGGCGAAGGTCAACGGAATTCCTCAAGGGATGGTGAATCAGAGCCTGCTCGACATACCCGGGACAGCTCACTTCATGGGGGGCGTTCCCTTCGGACTAACCGCAGAGGACGGGGTTATCGGCCTTAATTGTGAAGTGCACAACTATCCCGGCCTGTTTGTGGTCGATGGTTCCATCATGCCCGCAAATCCAGGAATAAACCCGACGCTCACGATCGCTGCGCTCGCGGAATACGCAATGGATCGTATGCCGCCGAAGCAGGGCGTCCATGCTCGCAAGCCGTTGATGAAGTAAAGACTTCAGAGTGGTTTCAGCCGACGCGGATGTGCTTGCCGATCCACTGGGGGAGATAGCGCACGTTATAGTAGTCACCCATCGTGTGATAGCAGGTGGAAGAGCAGTTTCGTAAGCATTTTCTCTTGATGCGGCGCAGTCTGTCCTCATCAAATTTCGGGTCCCAGATCCGGCCCCAGTCCTCCTCATAGGTGATGAGATCGAAACACGGCGAGAGGGTGCCGTCCGTGCGGATGAGTGCACCGTTGTGGCCAGCACGGCAATCCCAAGGTTGCAAGCGGCTGCGCATCCGCAGCTTGAAGTTCCTCAGGTGAGGAATCGAATTGACCATGGGCCACCCTTCGCGCTGCTTCTCAATCAGCCAGTCCAGAAGCTGGTCCACTTCCTCCCATTCCTTGTCCGTGACGCTCAGCATATCATCCTGATGGCGGTAATGGTGCGTGTCCACGAAAGAATGGGGAGGCTCATTCAGATGATAATCTGTGCCGATGCCGTTCTGGTGGGCGATCTCCGTCAGCATGCGGACATCTTTCAGATTGTTCCGGCAAATGTTGATATTGAAGAACACGAGGTAGCCGTATTCCTTTTGTCTCTCCACAAGGTAACGGAACTGCGGTTCAATGTTGAGGAGGGCCTTGGGCAGTCCCTTCCGGGGTGCGATACAGTCCACGGCCAGGTTGATTGCTGCGATTCTCGCTTTCCCGATTTCATCGATGTAAGGTTTGTCCAGCAGATAGCCGTTTGTCGGGAGGTACATGAAAAAACCTTTGTCAGAGCCATACCGGACCACTTCGAGCACAAAGTCCTTGCGAAGAAGAGGCTCACCTCCCATTAGAGGAATGACACGGCAGCCGATGGATTTGAGCCAGTCCACAGCGCTCTTTGCCGTGTCCAGGTCCATGCTGGGCAGCCGTGTATCAGTGTGGTTGTCGTACTGGAAGCAGTAGTGACAGTCTATGTTGCAGCGCCATTCTGTAAAGAGGTAGCAAAGAACGGGCCGGAATTCCTTGGCGTGAATGCAAGAATTGAAATAAGGAATGGCCCAACGGCGAAAGGCGCGAACGCCATTGATGGTCTTGTACTTTGTCGTCTGCATCCTGGTCTCTCCTCCTTGATCCACGACTGCTCGTTGTGTGATCCAGACAGAACCAAAATGCGACAAATGCATTTTACAAAACTATAGGGAATTAAGGCGCAGTTGTCAACCGAGGCCGCTTTCCTGATAGGATGAGATCGAGATGGCGCAGCTGCTTTTTGGTGAGTGCGATTTTCTCTTCAAGGTCTTCGATGGAGAGGAGTTGGTGAGGTCTCACAGAGTGGGCGGGCAGGGCGGCAACCCTGAGCTGAAGCTCTTCCGCAAATCCGGCTAAATGCCGAGCGAGATCTTCCCTCCTGGCGGGGAAAGCTGTTTCCGCTCTCCGGATTTCTTTGACAAACCTCTCCACCTTCACGAAATCCTTCTTGAAACGAATCGGCTTTCCAGATCCATCCACCTGGTTGGTGTGGGTGCAGCTGTCCGCTCCAGCAGGAAGGACTTCGATCACTGCGTCAAACACGTTTTCAGGTGACAGGCCGCCCGCGAGGAGCACTGGGACGCTGCTCTGAAGAACAACCGCCTTTGCTCTCTCCAGGTCGGCCAACGTCCCGGTGATGCCGACAAAGCCCTCCACAGGCTCTCTCCCCAGCCAGGTGTCGATCAGGAGAGAGTCGCTCACTTGTTCCAGGGAACGTACTAGGTCGAGGCATGGAAAATCCGGCGTCAGACCCGCGGGAGGAATCGGAATGGAGCGCACGATCCCGATATCAGGGAACGTGTTTTTGAATTTCTCTTGAAGGAGGATGAAAGGGCTCAGGTCAATCTCGTGACCATGCTCGTCGGTGAGCGCGTCACAGAAATGGACAAAGTGAGGACGGTAGTAGTCCATGACTCTGCAGAGGATGTCCCAATCCCCGAAAAGCGGAATCAGGCTGTTCCTGGTGCCCGTTCCCTCGGAAAGAGCAATGGCCGCCCTGATGCCTGGCTTTTTCCAGTCTGACGCGGAAAGAATTACGCTGCCGATGCGATCGACCCCCAGGGCGATGCACCTCTCGGCTTCTTCAGGAGTCTGGATTTCGTAGATTTGAGCGAACATGAGAAAAAGTGCCCCTTCGACAAGCTCAGGGCCTTCGGCTAAAGTGAGCTAAAGTGCCTGAAGTTGAAAAACCAAAACCAACCACGAAAACACGAAAAAGGGAAAGCACGAAAGAAATATGAGTCTTTGTCTGTCGATCAAAAAGCGGCAATCGAAGATCGAAAATCGCGAGCAGCGCTTGCTTCCACACTGAGCTCTGATCACTGTTTACTGATCACTGATTTGACGGCTTTCATCACCACTTCGTGGAGCTTGCCGTTTGTCGCGATGACCCCCTTGTTCTTTGCCAGAGTCTTGCCTTGTGAGAAGTCCAGAGGTTTCCCGCTGAGATCCGTCACCCTACCGCCCGCTTCCTCCACCAGGATGCAGCCTGCGGCGTGATCCCAGATCTTCTCTACATAAGCTTTCTTGGTGGGAAGACGCAGGTACACGGTCCCGTCTCCTCTGGCCAGGATGCCATACTTGGCCTGGCTGTCCATCCGCAGGGGAGGTCGCTTCACTCCAAGCAGCTTCACGATTCCACCCATGTCATCATGAGAGGAGTGGGAAGATTCAAAAGATTCGCAAAAGAGGGCGTCCGAAGGGTTTGCGATGTCCGCGACTCTGATTTGTCTTTCTTCAGCCTGTTCGATTCCCCTGACGGCTGAGCCCTGTCCGCGGACCGCCACGAAAAGGGAACCTGCCTGTGCCTGAAGAGACACAAGCGGAAGACTGGGGCACCCCAGGATACCGAGGCGAACCTGACCGTCCTCGATAAGAGCCAGGGCAACCGCGTACTGATCCCCTCTCAAGAATCCCGTGGTTCCGTCGATAGGGTCAAGGGTCCAAAAGCGGCCTTTGGGACCGCCTTCGGCATTGCCCCGATCAATGGCAGCGAAGGTCTCTTTCTCCTTGAGTTGGGGAGTGATCATCCGCACATGCTTCAGCACCACTTCCTTGAGCCTTGCGTTTTCAGGCTGTTGGAGAAGCACAGAGTCCTCTTCACCCATGAGCGGGTCATGGGGAAAGGTTGCGGAAAGATGGTCGCTCACCACAGCCTGCGCCCCGAAATCAGCCACGGTCACAGGCGATTTGTCCTCTTTGTCAATCACGCCACCTGCAAGATGAGCGGCCTGCACAGCACGGCACAGCCTGCATGCTTTGATCACGGCCTCCAGAGCCACACGACGTTCCAGTTCATAACTCATGATCCGCCTCTCTCCTTCATTTTTTCCGAGTTCGAGTTCCGCTTTTTGTGCTATACTTTTTTTCAGTAAAAGAGCGTCTCCCCCTCCCCTAACCCCTCCCACGAGGGGAGGGGAAGTTTGACAAGAAAATTTAGGAGATCTTGCGATGCATCTCAAGGAAATAATGCTTCATCCTGAGGAATATCCCACCCGGGACTATTATCCCTTCAATCACAAAATCTTTCATCTCACCAAGCGGATTGTGTTCAGCTCTCCAGTGACTTTTTTTGTGGGGGAGAATGGGAGCGGCAAATCCACCCTGATCAGGGCCATCGCCCACCGGTGTTACATTCACATCTGGCGCGACACCGACAGGGTGCATCTGGACGCGAACCCCTACGAGGAGCACCTCTATCGATATATCTCTGCGGAGTGGAATGACGGAGAGGTGCCCGGATCTTTCTTTTCTTCTGATTTGTTCGCCCACTTTGCCCAGAATCTGGATGAGTGGGCAGCCTCTGACCCGGACATGCTGCGCTACTTTGGAGGCAAGTCTCTGGTGGCGCAATCGCATGGCCAATCCCTCATGTCCTATTTTTGCAGCCGCTACCAACTCCGTGGCCTTTACCTTCTTGATGAACCGGAGACGGCTCTTTCACCCAGGACCCAGATTGACTTTGTACGGCTCCTCAAGCAGATGGGGGAGCAAGGACATGCGCAGTTCATCATCGCCAGCCATTCTCCCATTCTCCTCGCGTGTCCCGGGGCGACGATCTACAGTTTCAACGACATCCCAGTGAAGACGGTGAACTACGAAGACACGGAGCACTACAGGACCTACAAGGACTTCTTGAATCACAGGGAGCAGTATCTGTGAGATTGCCCTGATATCCGGTGACACCTGATGACAAAGATCTCTGAAGAAGCGAGGCCGGCATCCACCGTTGTTCTAGTGCGGGCGCATGGAACAGGGTTCGCGGTGTATCTCCTGAAGAGGAGCGGCCAGAGCGGATTCTTTCCCGGAAGCTATGTGTTTCCCGGAGGCACGGTCGCTTCCGAAGACAGGGATGCGGATCTGTGGCTAAGGCACAGTGATCTCGATTTGCCCGGTGTGGAGAAGAGACTGGGTGGAACTCTCCCGGCGCCGGAAATGCTTGCTTACGGGGTGGCCGCCATTCGCGAAACCTTTGAAGAGGGTGGGGTGCTGCTTGCAAACCGCACCCGGGAAACCGACTCTGGCATGCAGGCAATATGTGAGACGCGAAAGGTGAAGAGGCTTTCAAAGGGCTGGTTCAGGGAGTGGGCCGTTTCAGGCGGCTGGCACCTGCAGCTCTCGCGGTTGGCTCCATGGACTCACTGGATCACACCCGAAGCGTTCAAGCCCCGCTTCGACACGAGGTTCTTCCTCGCCTTTGTCCCCCTGGAGCAGGAGTGCAGTCCTGACGAGCAGGAGACCATCCACGGAATCTGGGCCACACCTGAACAGGGCCTTGCAGCCAACCTCAGAGGAGAGATCCCTCTTAGCCCACCGACCCTTGTGACGTTGCAGGAGTTAGTCCTGTACAAGGCGTTGAAAGAGCTTCAGGAAGATGCGAGAAGCCGAGGGTGGGGTGAACCGCGAATCCCCCGTTTGATCCGCGTCGAGAAAGGAGCGGTGATCCTCGAACCCTGGGATCCCATGATTCATGACAAGGATGTGGAATTCGATCTAGCCGCTCTGAGGAAGCTTGTCCTGCCTGTGGGAGAACCCTTTTCCAGGTTGTGGCTCTACGAAGGCATTTGGAGACCTGTGGGCGTTTGAATTCTCAGCCGCTTAAGGGTCTTTGGTGTCGGAATCCCTTTGTGGTCGTAGCCGCGCTTCTTGTAGTACTTGGAGCGTAGCTTGTCGATGGGCACGGTGCGCGCCTCAGGATCGGACCTGCGGCCTTCTCTCAACAAACGGTCTGGCAATGTGTCGTGCAAGCGCCAGATCCCTTCTCTTGTGTTCATGTAGCGCTCCAGCACAGTGATTCGATCACCCGCTTCGAGGTATTCCCAGCGCGACATCCGAATACCCGTTACCGCGGACCAGAAGTCCCTGTAAAGAGTGTAATCAATCAGGGGAATAGCGACCCGGGGCAACTCCTGCATCAAAAGACCAAGAGCAAATGGCGGCGTGTACTTGGTGAGCGGGGGCTCCAGCAGGTATGCGAAGAGCGTGAAGAGGCAGGTCTGCAGAGAATTCACACAGTTGTTGAGACTCTCGAAAAACTTGACATAATCCGCTTTGGACCGTACAGCATGGGGTTTGAGCAAATGGAGGAACACTTCCTGGGCGACCAGAAACGCGGAAAGGTGGCAGCCGCCCCGATTAGCCACTGCATACGCTAGGCCGTGACCGAAAGAACCCCGGGGGTCATAGCCGGCTATTTCAAGGCCCTTCACGTGCATGGCAAAAGCAGTTCCGCCGTACTTCTCAGACAGCGCTCTGCTGCCCTGGGCCATCTCCCTGCCGAACCCATTCCCGAGAGCGACGTCGAGAAGCGCTTGGGATATCCCCTCTGGAGAGCCGAACCTCAGATCGCTCTGAACCAGGCCTCTTTGAGCAGCTTCCATGACCCAGGCCAGGGTCCCACCTGCGGAGATGGTGTCCATCCCCATCTTGCCGCAGATCCTGTTCCACTCGGCGATCTTCTCAATGTCGAAAACCCCGAGGTTGGACCCCAGCAGAGATACGGTCTCGTACTCAGGGGCCGGGAGTTCCTGCCCTCCAAAGCTTCCTTTCTTTCCACAGAGAATGGTGCAGGGCTTGCACGTGTGGTGGCTTGTCTCATGGTTTTTCCTTGTTTCCTCTCCGCTGATTTGCAGGGCCTGGGCATGGGTGCCATCGCTGAAGTTATTCACAGGAAGGATGTTGCCTTTGAGGCTGAGTGCTACATTGGCAGGCGTCCCAAAATTACGGTAAAGGCCTCCGGTGATCCGGTTGCGATTGATGTAGGCCGTAGCCTTTCTTTTCAATTTCTCAAAGGCCGGTTTGTCCACCGGGCTAATCTTGTAACTTCCTCCCAGAGTGACAATGGCTTTGAGGTTCTTGGATCCCATCACCGCTCCCATGCCCCCTCGGCCCAGAAAGCGATCTCCAGTGGCGATGTTGGCAAAGGAAACAAGGTTTTCGCCGGCGGGGCCGATGGCGAGGACACCTGCTCGCTTCTCATAAAGTCTGGCCTGAGTCTCAATGGTATCGAGGCCCCAGAGCTCTCCTGCGTCCTTGAACTCCACCCCTTCGGAAGTGACGATCAAGGAGGAAGGTTTGGCCGCTTTTCCGCGGACCAGCAACCCATCCCACCCTGCGGTCTTGAGATTCATGCCGAAAGGTCCTCCGCAGGAAGAAGCCACCATGATGCCGGTGAGAGGCGATTTGGTGACCGCAGCGAAGCGCGCAGAGCAAGGCGCGCCAGTGCCCATGAGCACGCCGGGCATGAAGGCAAGGATATTTTGTTCTCCCAGCGGATCAGCGCCCGGCTGCAGCCGATCGTAGAGAAGCTTCAAGCCTAACCCTTTGCCTCCCAGATAAAGCCTGCGCTCATCGGGCTTCACCTCGTAGATATTCACTTTGCTCCGGGTGAGATCGACTTCCAAGACCCTGTTGCTGGTTCCGTTCATCTCTTTCATGATGGGTGCTAGCATTTTTTCCGCCAATCCCCCCTCTGTCCGAGTGGCAGATGAGAAGACTGTCAAGGACGCATTATAGCAAGTCCAATGGGTTCTGCAAGACTCTTGGAGTTTCCCGGGTTGACGCCCAGAAACCATTCTTTTATACTCGCGGGAACGATTTTGGGAGATTCTAAAGCTTGAGCTCATGGATGGAAAAGAGGCGTGTCGCTTGGGTCTCCGTGGTGAGCAATTCGCTGCTCACCGTGGGCAAGCTCGTTGCGGGTTTTGCAACAGGTTCGGTGAGTATACTGTCCGAGGCGGCCCACTCCGCCATCGACCTAATTGCCGCTGGCATCGCGACCTTTTCCGTGCATGTGGCGGATCGTCCTCCTGATCACACCCATCCGTACGGTCACGAGAAAATCGAAAATATTTCAGGAGTGATTGAAGGTCTTCTCATTTTTGCGGCTGCGCTCTGGATCATCTATGAGGCTGTGGAAAAGCTCTTGCATGGTGTCGATCTCAAATATCTCGGTCATGGCTTGGTGGTGATGGGGATTTCAGGAGCCATGAACCTGGTGGTGGCCAAGCTCCTTAAGAAATCCGCGATTCAAAACCGCTCTGTGGCATTGGAAGCGGATGCAGCGCATCTGTATGCGGACGTGTACACGTCGGCTGGGGTCTTCGTGGGCCTTGCCGTGATTACGGTAGGGCGCCGTTTTTTCAAAGCGGATCTTTCCTGGCTGGACCCGGTCATAGCCATCGGGGTTGCGGTTCTGATTCTCGCCACAGCCTATCGGATCACTTGGAAAAGCTTTTACCCTCTCCTTGATTCCGCAGCGTCACCAGGGGAGATATCCATGATAGAAGAGATCATGAACGAGTTCAGCAAAGATGGCGTTGATTTTCACAAACTCCGAAGCCGACGGGCCGGAGGATCTCTTTACGTGGACCTTCACATGGGATTCAAACCGGGAATGTCTCTTGAGCAAGGGCATGATATCAGCCACTCGCTTACAGCTAGAATCGAGGAGAGAGTGCCTGGGGCTAAAGTCCTGGTCCACCTCGAACCGTCGAGCACGATCGAGACGATCCCTGAGGAGGACGAGCAAATCAAGTGCATGCGCGATGAGCTTCTCAAAGATAAGAGAGTGTGTGAGGTGAGGAATCTCCGGGCTACGCGTTACAGGGGAGACATGAGAATCGAAGCAGACCTGAGCCTTGACCCCAAGGTGAGCCTGGCAGAGAGTCAGGCCGTTGCTTCGTACCTCAAGATGAGGCTGGAGTCCTGCTTTCCTGAAGTCAAAGAGACGGCGCTCTCCTTTCATCCTGGGGATGGCTGGCAGAAAGCCTTTCATGACGATGACAGGGGACGGATCAGGAGCCTAGTGGGGGAACACGAGAGTCGGTTTGCCGGTATCCATGAGTTGGAGGTCGTTTCATCAGGAGGCTTCCATCGCATTCGGCTCGCCCTTGGGATGCCTCCTGCTCTGCCCGTCTCAGAGGCTCATGCCGTTGCCAAACATCTCGAAGGGGACATTCGAGAGCTCTTCCCGGAAGGCGCGGAGATCGATCTTCACATCGAACCCTGCAATGAAGCCTGCGAATCCTGCCACGCCATGTGCCCTGTGAAGAAAAATGGGTAAAGGAATTCGAAACGCCCCTTTCTGTCATTCCTACGAAAGTGATTCTTCGCCACAACAAGTAGATGCGGCGGAATGCGGTTTATACAATATAACGTGGTCAGAGGATGTTCAGACCCGAACCACTACGGAACTGATACAGATGGCTCTGAAACACAAAATATAGTAAATGACCTGAGAAATCACTTTCATTCAACGGGGTGCAAGCCCCTTGCATGGGTGATTCCGGCGAAAGCCGAAATCCAGTTTCATCGGTCCGTTACAAATTATCTGGACCCCGGGTTTCACCGGGGTGACGACTTTTTACCGTGAAAATCCCCCCTGCCCCCCTTTAAGAAAGGGGGGAAAACCTGGCTCGGCCTCATTAAACTTCCCCCTTTGCTAAAGGGGGATTGAGGGGGATTACAAATTTCCACATATCTTTTCCATGACTCCTGTGAGATTCTCGAAAATTTCTCTGTCAGAAAATCTCACTATTGTGTG
>Ga0105107_10000688_pt1 | contig 21623 bp, 17 predicted proteins | sample PPLLaktember2015_6_FD_79335 | JGI IMG/M metagenome (GOLD analysis project Ga0105107, IMG submission 79335) | Freshwater sediment microbial communities from Prairie Pothole Lake near Jamestown, North Dakota, USA - PPLs Lake P8 Core (1) Depth... | ecosystem: Environmental > Aquatic > Freshwater >... | reverse complement strand
TCCCTTTGCTGAAAGATAATCCGCCAGATACTCCTGTTCAGTCTGACCTGGGGTTGGTATCAGCAGAGCGGTGCAGTTCAGGCTGATAAGCTCCATTACTGTCGTATAACCCGACCGGGAAATGATATGATCACTTCCGGTTATGACATCCCTCATTTCATTTGCAGGAAGATGGTTATATGAAGTGAAATTGCCTGATCTGACAGGTTCGGAAGAAATACCGGGTTTTCCCTCAAGGATTACTGTCGGAGGTTCAGTCTGATCAAGGAGCCTGACAAGCTTTTCCCTGAGGATACCTCTCTGGGGTTCAGGTCCGGAGAGGATAACCGTATTGTGAGGAAATTCTTTTGTGGGATTCTGTTGAGAGTTGGGCAAAGCTGTAAATCTCGACAGGATCCCAATAAATCTTACATTTTCAGGTAGCCCGCCATTATGGGTCAGCCTACCTGATAAATTAAGGTCACCCGGCAGATCAGGAATGAAGCAGAATGAATATTTTCTTATAAAAAACCGGTGGAACCTGATCCCGATCCATTCCAGGTATTTTAGTTTTCCAGGCAAAGGGATAACAGGTTGATGCGTTACATAAACACTTTTTATATTCTTGTTCCAGAGTCCGATACGGTTATCACTTATGACAATGTCAATTTTATTTTTATGGATTATGCTTTTTAACCTTATGTGTTCAGCTAAAATATGGTAAAAAAGAAGTGGTGTTCTCAGGAGGAGTGCAATATACTGGGGCAGATATTTCGAATAAGAGGGACTGAAACCCGGGAAATCAATGTAGTTTAATCCGGATATTTCGTTCCGGAAAAAGGACTGATGCTTTTTCCCGGTGCCTATAAAAACATTGTTCTGCCTTTCAAGCAGCTTTCCGGCCAGCGGGATCATCCGTCCTGCATGACCGAGTCCCCACTCAAGAGGGCAGATAAGTATGTTGTAGCCCATTGCCAAGTTCAGCCTGATGAACAGGTCTTTATCAGTTCAATAGATCTCAGCCATGTTTCAATATCATCATTGGTCCACCTTTTTACCGGACCGAAAATTATCTTATCAAATAAAAATGCAGGCATCTCTTATATGTAAGAAAACATGTAAAATTAGCATAAATATTTCAGTTGCTTGTTGCTAGTTGCTGGGTGCTGGTTAGTTACTGCATAAAAGGCAATTTTAAAAATTTAAAAGATATCAAATCTTTTTACAAAAATATTTATGCTTATTGTAGCCAACAACCAACCAGCACCCAGTACCCAGCACCCTCAGTTCTTTAATTCTCAAATCAGTCTCGTAATATGGCTTTCGGGGAGTAACTGCATTTTATGCAGATCAATATCCTGAAGAAGGAGCAATCCCGGTTTCTTTCCGGGCTGAATTGTTCCGAATTTATCCTCCTCTCCAAGAGCAACGGCGCCGTTCAGGGTGGACCATTGCACCAGATATCCAAGGGTTACCGACGGATAAAAAGAGTGAAGTGTTTTAAGCTCTTCAAGAATGCTCAGCCGGGTATTTGATGCATGGCTGTCGGTTCCGATCACAATACGGCAATTCTCCCCGGTCAGAATATCGAGAGGGGGCATATGTCCTTCAATGTACAGATTTGCATTCGGGCACAGGCACCAGAAAAGGTTCCCCCTTTTATTTACATTTCTGATAGTTTCCAGGTCAGCATAGGTATTATGGACCAGGATCAGGTTTCCCGAACGGGTTACTTCCTCAAGCACGGCAGTCACATGATCTTTTACAGTTTCGGGGCTCCCGTCGACCAGTTCTGATTCAATATAGGAATCCATAAGAGGTCCTGACTGATTTTCAAGAAGGCTTCTTTCTGCCTGGGTCTCCATAAAATGCATTGAGGTGACCTTATTTGAACCGGTCTCAGCAAGCAGAAGCCGGAAGAGCGTAAGAGATATCGAGTATGCTGAGTGAGGGACAAGTGAATATGAAAGTCCCAGAGATTCAGCCATATCTGAGACCAGCTTTATTTCATTCAGCCTGCGGTTTGCTTTTTCAGGATCAATCCCGAATACCTCCAGCAGGTTAATGTATTTTATTTTGCTCCCCTTTTTTATATTAAAAGTATCGGCTGTATTGCAGATATCTGCGCATAGAGAAGTCCCGGCAATGTACATTTCAGAATCTGCTGAAGTTGCTGAAGAAATGATCTTTTCCAGGCTGGCTATCCTGTCAGCCCGGAATAGCTTTAAGAATTCAGCTAATCCGCTTTTTGGAGGGATCTTACCCCTCATATGCGACAGTTCCAGATGGCAATGGCAGTTGACAAATCCCGGAATTATTATCCCGTTATGGAACTCAACTGATTCTTTTTCGACAAGATTTCCTCCGGTATCTTCAACACCGGTTATTGTACCCTCATCGTCGGCAGTTACGATGCCTCTTTTCAGCGGAGTACCCGTATTTGTAAATATATATTGTGCTGAAAAGCGCTTCATTACTCCATTATAATCGCAACATAATAATATTCTCCACCCTGAAGTGCATTTCCCTGGAGGGAGCAATTCCTTCCCTGTTTAGGAACCATCCTTTTATTCTGACAGGGTCGGGAAGATTCTGTACTATATTAAAACTGTAAGTATGTGGCTTTCCATCTTTCATATAAGGGACTTTTGAAAAAAGGATTTTTTCCTGATTTCCGGCAGAGTCGGTATGAGAGAAGAATAGTCCGGGACGCAGATCAGCTGACTGGTCCTCGGGAAAGATGGTGATAGTGAATTTAATATTGACAGTGCCTTTAAAACTGAACGGAAGATCGAGTCCGTCAATATCTTCGGGGTCCGGACCTGGATATGAATAAAACGGTTTTCCCGGCCAGATATTCATTTCCCTGATGCCTGCATTCGGCAATTCTTTATCGACAAGAGATTCCATCTCACTTAAATTTCCCAGAACTTTGTCATAGATTTTTACAAGCTGTTTTGGCTTTTTAATGAAATAATATCTCATCGTTTTGTCCATTTCCGGCTTTGTATAACCATAGCCCTCAATAATTTCAATATATGATTCAAGAGTATCGCCCACGGAATACTTATAATTTATTTCGGGGAGAGCCAAAAGACCATCGGCAAGATAAACATCAGTCAGGATCCGGATAAGATCTTTTTCCTGAATCAGATTCCTGTGATCCGTTTTGCTTCGCCGCCCGGTACAGGAACCTGCGATTATCGCAACAGCAATCAGAATGGTAAAAATATGTCGGATAAAGGATCTCATTTTTTCAAATTCATTCTTAATTTCTGGTCAGATATTTTTTAGTCAGGAACCTTACCGGATACCAGGCTGCCCAGAACCCGATTAACAAAACTGTTGCCGGGACAATAAGAAAATCCTTTATCTTCATCACTACCGGGTAGGCATCGAGGATCAGAGTATCGCTTTGAAGTCTGACCAATCCGAATCTCTGCTGAATCCAGCAAATTAAAAATCCCAGCAAAATGCCGGCTATGGCTCCGATAATTGATATCAGCCATCCTTCTATGATGAAGATTTTCCTGATCAGCATGTTATCAGCTCCCAGACTCCTCAGTATCTCAATATCCCTTTCCTTTTCAATTATCAGCATTGTAAGGGAGCCGATGATACTGAAAGATGCTATAATGAGGATAAGAGTAAGAATAAAGAAAATTGCCAGGCGTTCCGATCGCATCACTTTGTAAAAAATTTCCTGCTGTTCGTATTTATTCCTGACTATGAATCCTTCTCCGAACAGTCTGGTAACATCCTTCTGAATCTGCGATTCAGATGATCCGGCTTCAAATTTGATTTCAAGTGATGTGACTTCTGATCCGAATTCAAGCAGTTCGCGGGCAAAGCCGATCGGTATGAATACATATTTTGAGTCATATTCCTGCTCGACCTGGTATATACCTGAGGGGAAAATATAATTTCTTACAAATGCATCTTCAGCGGTCAGTTCAGCAGCACCAGTCCTCCTGGGTACATAAATGACCAGCGGGGTGATAAAATTAACCCTCATCCCCAGAAAATTGGCTATTCCGATTCCAGGAATTGCATATGGCCGTCCCTGTTCTGACCTCAGAATGAATTCACCATCCCACATAGAACTGTCAATGCCGGTGACCTGTGTATAATTTTCATCCACCCCTTTTATTGTGGCTATATACTGCTTTTCGCCATATTTCAGAAGAGCATTTTCTTCGAGGCAGAGCGAATAGCAGGCAACTCCATCTACATTGGCGAGGAGGGAGAGACTGGTGCTGTCGGGGATGAACGTCTTTCCTTCAGAAGGGGTTATCATCAGATCGGGGTCGAAAGTGTTAAAGATCGAGTGGACAAGAGTTTCGAGTCCGTTGAAAACGGAAAGGACGATTATAAGAGCCATTGTACCCACAGTAACGCCGGCAACTGAAATTGAGGAGATGACATTTATTGCATTCCTCGATTTTTTTGCGAAGAGATACCTTTTGGCGATATATAACGAAAGTCTCACTATTTTCTGCTTGCTGAAACCAGTAATCCGGTTCCGGATTTATGAGTCAAAAAGATATCAAAAAAATTGAGTATTACTGCAACGGGAAAGAATGCAAGGTAATAAAAAGGGAGAATCACGAAAAACAGATTCGAACGGTTAAGCATTTGCACAGGATATTTCATTGACAGGCGCCATGAAATATTACCGGGTTTACCATAGGTATAGGAGGCCCTTATACTATCAAAACCAGCCCTTTCCAGCTTTTGTGAAATTTCGGCTATTCCGTATCCGTCCCTTACATGTTCATCAATAAATGAGTGTTCCTCTTTATTATGGACATCGGAACCTCCCTGATCGGATGGCGTGGAAATAAGAACAGAACCACCCGGACGCAGAGCCCGGCAGAAATTTCTGAAGACAAGCTCATCATCCCTTATATGTTCCATCACATCGACCGATAAAATAAAATCATAAGTATCAGATTCATTCAGTTGGGTAAGATCCATTGTTTCGCAAATTACTCTGCCTGAAAGGCCTGCTTTCCTGAAAAACACATTATTGTTATTGATATGGACCTGATCAATATCGACTGCCTTGATTTTCCATAGCCTGTTCATCCTGGACATCCTCCAGGTATACTGACCAAACCCTGCACCAGCATCAAGCACAAATGCTTCGCCCGGGTATTTCCTGAGAATTTTCTTTAAGGCTTTTTTTACATGCCAGGTCCTCAGAAGAAGCAGGTCAAGGAAAAAATAGAAAAGCCTCCTCATGATAACAGGACCTGAGAAAAACCGGCCCACCACTCTTTTAATGGGGTCATACTGCATCAGGCTCAGGATTTCAGCAGTTTGTCGATATTGTCAATGTAATCAAGGCTGTCGTCGATGAAGAAGGCTATTTCCGGGACAATTCTGAGCTGTCTTCTTATTTTCTGCCCCATTTCGAATCGTATTTTTGCTGAATGGTCCTGTATTGCCTTCAGTATATCATCCTGCCCTGCCGAGGGATAGATACTGATATAAACCCTGGCGAATGAAAGATCGGGGCTTACCCTTACTTTTGTAACTGAAACCATTTTCCCGTGTGCAAGCTCGCTGCCTCTTTTAAGAAAGATGTCGGCCACCTCTTTTTGGATAAGTCTTGATACCTTTTTCTGTCGCGTTGATTCCATGGCCTTTTCTATTGTGAAGAGGCAAAGGTACGATTTTCGGAAAAAGAATTAATTTTGCGATGAATTTTATTGAAGATAACAATGGAGACAGTAGTGAGCGGTATAAGATCGACGGGGAACCTTCATCTTGGTAATTATTACGGTGCAATAAAGAACTTTCTGAAGATGCAGAGGGAAAATAAATGTTTTTTCTTTATTGCAGATTATCATGCGCTTACAACACATCCAAAACCCGAAGATCTCCAGGGAAACATCAGACAGATTCTCGCTGAATACCTTGCCTGCGGAATCGACCCTGAGATTGCCACCATCTTTATTCAGAGTGATGTGCCTGAGGTTACGGAATTATATCTCCTTCTTAATATGAATGCATATGTCGGGGAACTTGAGAGGACAACTTCATTTAAGGAGAAAATCAGAAAACATCCTGATAATATTAATGCAGGTCTTCTGACTTACCCTGTGCTAATGGCAGCTGACATTATAATTCATAAAGCCAATAAGGTTCCTGTCGGAAAGGATCAGGAACAACATCTTGAGATGACCAGGAGATTTGCCAGACGATTCAATATGATCTATGATGTCAATTATTTTCCCGAGCCTGATGCTTATAATTTCGGTCATGAGCTCATTAAAATACCTGGTCTTGACGGTACAGGTAAAATGGGTAAAAGCGAGGGTAACGGGATCTTTCTGGCTGATCCGCCACAGGTCATTAGAAAGAAGGTAATGAGTGCAGTGACTGATGCAGGACCAACAGAAAAGGGGCAGAAAATGTCGGAGCCGGTACAGAATCTTTTTACAATTTTGAATGTGGTCTCTGATCCGTCTGTTGTTAAATATTTCACAGAAAAACATGCTTCCTGTGAAATACGCTATGGTGATCTTAAGAAGCAACTGGCAGAAGACATTATCAAAGCTACTGATCCTATCAGGAATAAAATAAACGATATTCTTAACGATAGCAAATATATGTCGCGGGTTGTAAGGGAAGGCAGTGAAAAAGCAAGGGAGAGCGCTTCGAAAACCCTAAGGGAGGTAAGGGAAATAATTGGATACAGACCATTCTGATAAAATAATAAAAGCCAGGCTCTTGACCTGGCTGACTTGACGAATCAAGTGTATGATTGAGATTGCCTGTGTAATAAAGTAATTGCAAAAGGCGTGCCAAAGCCTCAAGCTTTCTCTTAAATTGTAATCTTTGCCGAGATAATAAAATTTCTTCCCGGGGCTGTAATTCCTGATGAATATGGTCTGTAACGATGATCCAGGATGTTCTCTGCCCCTACGTAAATTGTGAAGCGGCCCGCAATACAATAAGATATCTTTAAATTCAGAGTGTACCAGCCGGGCGACCATGGATTGCCATTCTCATCAGTGGCGTAAATATATGGTTTCTCAATTTCGGACGGAGGCATCTTGTTAAAAGGCTTTGCTCCGTTGAAAGTCAGATAAAAATCGGATTCAAGTTTCGGATAATCCAGCATAAAGTGTAATGATCCAAATAGCGGAGCTGCATGCCGCAGCGGAATATCACCCTGCTCCTTACCCTCTGTTATATTAAATGAGGATTTAATAAGGGTGTGTTCTGTGGTCTTTGCCTGCAGGGTAATATTGAATCCATAAGCCCGGGCTGATCCAGCATTTGTAACAGCTTCAACCTTACACATTTCTCCGTTATATATAATGGAATCCTCGCCGTTAAAAAGGAAATCATGACGTATCATGGCATTCTGAAGCCATGTATGGAAGCCTGTAATTTCAAGATTGAAGATCTCTCCAAAGCTTTTTAAGAAACCAAGATCAGTATTATAAGCATATTCCGGCTCCAGGTCGGGATTGGGAACTACGACTATTCCGGGTGCTGATTCAAAGATTTTTCCTGCATCATCAAGGTTTGGCGCCCTGAAACCCGTTGAAGCATTGAGGTTAATCTGCAGGTTTTTCTTAAATCTGAAAACTAAGCCGGCAGATCCCGTGAGAGCCCGATTTGTCAGTGAGATTTGCGTGAAGGGGAAGTTATAGAACGAATTATCAGAAATAGTGGAAAACAAATCTGCATAATTATACCTCAGTCCGGTAATTGCTGAAACGGCATCTGAAAGATTAGTTTTATAACCGGCATATAATGAGTAGATTGTATATTTATTGATTCCGTTGGGATACCTTGAACCGGATGGCGTGACTGCACCCGTATTCATATTTTTGATCTGTCCTTTTGAGGATATATTATTCCTGACCAATTCTAATCCATAATAAGCAAGCCGGTCTTTTCTTTTAAAGTTCCTGTCGAAATCGAGGTTCACGGAAAATATATCAACGTTTTCAGACTGCTCATTCAGTGATTCATTCCCCAGGCTCCTGTCGTTCCTGCTTTCACGATAGTTCTGATATGATGCGATAAGCTTTGCTTTATTAAAGAATCTGTTATCCCTGGTAAAAGTTGCCTGAAGATTATTCAGATTCCAGATCTGAGGACCATAGTACCATTCAGCATATCTCAGCTTACCGTTTTTATACTGGATGAGCCTGTCATAGCGTGGTACATCTGATAATTCCGAATAATGGCTTGAAAATTCCAGGTCGGTATTTTCATTGATCTTAAACCGGAGCTTATTCAGGAGATTTATCTGATTGTAACCTGAGAATTTCTGAATCCTGGGGTCACCGTTAGGAATAACAGAGTCAATGCCATTAATCCTCTTTGCGTACTCATGTCGGAGGTAGCTGTCATTTTTTACTGAACCCATTTTCAGGTCACTGTAATCCGACCAGGTAAATCCTGAAAAAAAGGCAACCTTTTTGTCTCCAAGATTAATATCGAGATGGAGAGTTTTTTCCCCGGCAGCTGAAGAGAACCTCGAAAATGCGTCAGCTTTGACATATAGCTTTTGCCCGGTCGAAAAAAGGGCCTCTTTTGTATGGAAATCCATTACACCACCAATTGCATCGCTTCCATAAGCAATTGCTCCCGGGCCAAGTATTATTTCAGTCGATTCTATCAGGGAGGGATCGAGGGAGATTACATTCTGGATATTGCCTTCCCTGTAGATGGCATTATTCATCCTGACCCCGTCGACCACGATCAGAATCCTGTTGGTGGCAAATCCCCTTATCATAGGGCTCCCTCCGCCAAGCTGGCTTTTCTGGATAAATACTTCATCTGAGATTCCAAGCAGATCAGCGGAAGTCTGGGGATTCCGGAGCTCGACAGAGTGTTTAGGGACAATAACAATCCTGTTGGGTACCTCATTCCTGTTTTGTTCCCACCTTCTGGCAGTAACGATATTTTCTTCAATGGCAAAAAACTTTTTGTTCAGCCTGATTTCAAAGCCGGCTTTTTTGATCTCATCAAAGGTAAGGCAGGCTCTTTCGTAGGTAAAATGCTGAAAACAGACAGTTAATTCTTTCTCAAATGAGGAAATATCTGCCTGCCCCATCCTGTTGGTATAAATGAATTTTGTTGCAGATTCATTAAGGATGACTGCCTCGGAGACAGGCTTTAAGTCCTCATTGTCAACCACTGTTATCACCTGGGATATCCCTTCATAACAAACAAATAAAATCAGGATTGATATTAAAAAAAGATATTTCATCCGGTATGGTTAACTTAGTTATAAAAATAATCAAAATGTTTCAGGGAATTCTTTAATCGATATAGATTGGACCAGAACCATTTTTAAAATATCTTCCCACTTGTGTTACTTTGTGATACACTTTGTTATCCATTGTTGTTCAATGATTTATGCTTAACCACAAAGTCACACTAAGCACTCACCAGGGCCCATAAAGGAGCTTTTGTACAGCTACTGTAATTGTTTCATAAATACTGGTTTCTTCTTCAATATATTGTATTACAATAATAAATATATGTATAACAATAAAATATTGACCTGTTACAATATCAAATTAAATTATGAAATCACGATGCTATCCGTCAGAGGGGCGGAGATTTTATCGCTGTTATTCGGGTATGAAAAGGATTCAAAGCGATTTTTAATTCTTTCCCCACTGAAGTATTAAATTTTTTAGTAGCCATATTATTTTTAATTTTGAAAATCAGATTAACAATGAATTAAAGTGGGCAGGCGTGCAGCAATATCAACCCTTGTGATTCTGGTAGCCGGAGTGGCTTTGCTGGGATATTATCTTCATCAGGGCAGGAAGGACCTGTTTACCGATCCTTACAAAGTGATCGCCTCTGATGCCTGCATTGTAATAGAGACAATTGATCTGCGGAATCTTATCAACTCAGTTACTACCGGGAAAGGCCTTTTTGCTGAGATTGAGAGCCTGAATGAGTTTAAAAACTTCAATATAAAGCTGAAATATCTTGCAGATCATATAAATAAACCAGGGTATAAAAAGTTCCTGCAGGAAGGGAATGCCATTATTTCATTTCATCCTGACATAAGCGGAGGGCTTATTCCTTTTCTTTCGAAGACAGTTCCTGCCGAGACACGTTTCAGTCAGCTGAGGGAAGCATTGCTGGAATCAGGATTAAAGGGAGTATTTGAACAGAAGATAGCCGGCAGAAGGCTTATCGGGCTCCCTTACACTCTTAATGACAGGAATGATACGGTCTTTGTATCGCTTAATTCAGGACTTCTGGTCTGCAGCACATCCTACAAAATTATCATGGATGCTGTATTTCAGAATTCTGAAGAAGATATAAGGAACCAGCCTGGATTTTCAAGGATACTGCTCTCAGCAGGAGAAAATGAAGATAAAATATTCGTCATATTCAGTAATCTGAGAAGCACCCTCAGAAGAATATTTGCTCCGGATAAATCTTTTCTTGCTGACAGGATATCAAAACTCGGAGGCAGCGCCGGCGGTGATCTGTTCATTAAGGAGGATGGTGTGGTGATAAGCGGTTACAGCGAAAGCAGTGATCCTTCAGAATTTTTGTTCCGGCACAAGTCAGTTCCTCCGGTTGAATTCCGGACTTTCAATATTCTTCCTTCTGCAACAGCTCTTTTTGAGTCGGTGGTTTATGCTCACCAGGGTAATGAAAACATTCCTGATTCGCGGGGGAAGGAACTGATAATGAATATGGCTGAAAAGCTTAAACCCTTTATTGGTGACGAGATAACAAAAGCTTATATTGATATTAAGAATAAACCATTCAGCCAGAACTCCCTGGTTATTTATGAATTAGAAAATCGCGTCCAGTGTGAGAATATCTTTCTTGAATACCTTGGAGCAAATGCCAGAATCACATATTTCAGGCCTGACGAACAGACCAGGATACCTGTCTATCTGACTGACCAAACCGGATTACTATCAGTAATATTGCCTGATTTTGCACCGGGATTCTCAGATTCGTGGTACGCTTTTTATGATAACTACATGATCACAGGGAACTCTTATACAACTGTTTCACGGCTTTTGTATGACAATATACTGAACAATACACTGGCGAATAATTTGCTGTATCGTGATTTTGAAAAACTGGTACCCAGCAGGGCCGGGTATCTCTTTTATTGTGTTCCATCGAACAGCATAGACTATTTTTCAGAATATTTTAATCGGGAAATAGCTGCTGCATTACAATCGGCTAAAAATTCACTGAATAAAATACAATCTGTTGGTTTCCAGTTTGCTTCCATTAACGGGATGATTTATAATAGTCTGTCGGTAAGCTATAAAGATGTGATAAGGGAAGAGTCAACAACAGAATGGGAAACACTGCTTGATACCACTGCAGCCATAAAGCCATTCTTTTTTACCAATCATAATACAGGGGCGAAGGAGATTTTCATACAGGACGCCAACAACAATGCCTATCTTATAAATGCTGCAGGAAGGGTTTTGTGGAAGGTTCCGCTGAAAGAGCGAATAAACGGAACAATTTACATGATCGACTATTACAGAAACGCAAAGTACCAGTTATTGTTTTCAGGAAAGAACAACCTTCATCTCCTTGACCGCAACGGAAATTATGTTGAAAGGTACCCTGTCAGGTTAAGGTCGCCGGCCACAAATTCCCTGGCGCTTTTTGATTATGATAATAACAACACTTACCGGATCGTTATTGCCGGGGAAGATAAACAAGTGTATTCTTATGATAAGACAGGTAGTTCTGTGAAGGGATGGGAACCATTCAGAACTGCCGGTTATGTTACCGCAGAAGCCGGCTTTTACAAACTTTCAGGGAAAGATTATATTGTTGTGGCTGATGAATCGTCAATTTATTTTCTCGATCGTTCAGGCAAAATAAGATCCAGGCTTAATGATGCTGTTACAAAAGCCAGGGGATCAGCGCTCAGGCTGACTCCCGGATCAGAGCCTTCGCTGGTATGTACCTCTCCGGATGGTACGGTACAGAATATTTCTTTTATTGGTGATGTAAAGAAATTCAGCTTCAGGAAGTTTTCTTCTGATCACTCATTCGATTTTTTTGACACTGATGGCGACGGGTTCGGGGAATATGTTTTCATTGACAGCGGATTCGTATATCTTTACGATCGCAACAGAAAAGAGATGTTTAAGAAGGATTTCAATTCCCCGAAGCTTGGCGGACCTATTAATTTTACATTTTCATCAAAAGACAAAAAAATAGGAGTTTTTGACATTAGTAAGAACCTTATTTACCTGATAAACAGCAAAGGAGATATTATGAACGGATTTCCGCTGAAAGGAGCTTCAATGTTTTCGATCGGAAAGCTTTCATCGGGTGAATCCTGGAATCTTATAGTCGGGGGGAGTGACAGGTTCCTGTATAATTATAAACTGGAAAAATCTCAAAAATAAAATATGACACTGCTTATTCGTTTTGTGCTTGTAAGTATTATAATCTATCTTTTATTCCGCTCATTCTTCAGGTTTTTTGAGGAACAGAATTCCTCCTCCCGCGATCGTAAAAATAATAATGAAGAGGAGACAAAAACTAAAGGAGTCTCGAAGGAGATTGGAGAATATGTTGATTATGAAGAAGTTGATTAGGCGTTGTAATCACTTTTTTGAAGAAGCTTTCAGCTGTTTTGCAAGAGCATTGGCGAATACAAAATCATTCAGAATTTTGCAGTCAGAATCAAGGATTTGGTGCTTGCTTCCTTCCCAGCATTTAATCCCCTCGCTTATAAAAACAATCTTTTCGCCTATCTCCATCACGGAATTCATATCGTGAGTATTTACGATTGTCGTCATTGAATATTCTTCAGTTAGCTCCTTTATCAGTTCGTCAATCAGTATTGCAGTAAGCGGATCGAGACCTGAGTTAGGTTCATCGCAGAAGAGATATTTTGGATTAAGTGAAATTGCCCTTGCGATAGCTACCCTTTTTTTCATTCCTCCCGATAATTCTGAGGGAAACAATTTATTTGCATTTAAAATATTCACCCTGTTGAGGCAAAAGTTAACACGTTCAATTTTTTCCGCTTCACTTTTGTCGGTAAACATGTCGAGGGGGAACTTTACATTCTGTTCCACCGACAGAGAATCGAACAAAGCGCTTCCCTGGAATAGCATGCCAATCTCTTTCCTGATTTCTTTCTTTTCCCTGAAATCGAGCTTATTGAAAAGGATGTCATCGTACCATATCTCGCCGCTGTCAATATCATGAAGCCCGACAATTGCTTTAAGGAGTACAGTTTTGCCTGATCCGCTTCGTCCTATTATCAGATTTGTTTTCCCTGGTTCAAAATCAACAGAAATGTTGCTTAAAACCTGTTTGCCATTGAAGGACTTATTCAGTTTTTTAACCCTTATCATGACAGCAGAAGTTGGGTTAGGATTACATTGAAAAGCAGGACAGTGATGCTGCTGTAAACTACTGCTTTTGTACTGGCACGGCCTACTTCAAGCGATCCTCCTTCGACGAAATAACCCTGAAAAGCAGAAATGCTTGTAATTATAAAAGCGAAAAAAAGTGTTTTGATTATGGCATATGTGACATAATATGGGATAAATGCATACTGAATGCCATAAATAAAATCCTGTGATGAAATTACTCCGGCGGAAGTACCTGCTATCCATCCTCCGAAAATCCCGACTGAGATGCTTATCAGTGTAAGAATGGGATTAAAAAGAAGTGTTGCTATAACTTTTGGAAGTATAAGGTAAGAAGCTGAGTTAACACCCATAGTTTCGAGTGCGTCAATCTGTTCGGTAACCCTCATTGTACCTATCTCTGATGCAATATTTGATCCGACTTTGCCTGCAAGGATCAGGGCAGTAATGGTAGATGAGAATTCCAGCAGTATTGAATCGCGGCAGCCAAGCCCGATAAGATAAGTAGGGTAAATGGGATTCTCAGTATTATAGGCAGTCTGTAATGTAATAACAGCGCCCATGAAAAAAGAGATGATCGTAATTATTCCGACTGAATTCAATCCCAGATAGACCAGTTCATATATTGTCTGTTTATAATAAACAGCTGGCTTTTCGGGCTTTGAGAAAACCTTTTTGTAGAGGAGGATGTATTGTCCGAATTGCGTTAAAAATCTGAGCATGTTAATCTTTTAACAGGTGCTAAAATTACAAATTTTTATGGTAATTTCTGCATTAAGGTTTTAAATCGGTATTGGACAAAATAATTATATATTTGCATAACTTTAATCAGTAATAAATACATTGCTTATGGACAACAGGTATGTAATAATCATGGCTGGTGGAGTGGGGAGTCGTTTCTGGCCGCTGAGCCGCCGTGAAAAACCTAAGCAGTTCCTTGATATACTGGGGAAAGGAGAGACTCTCCTTCAGCAGACTTTCAGGAGGTTCAAGTCGATATGCAGCAAAGAGAATATTTATATTGTCACGAATGCCGAGCACAGGGGAATTGTTGCAGAACAGATTGATATCGACACTGCCAATATCCTGGGCGAGCCTTTCAGACGCAACACTGCTCCATGTCTTGCTTATGGTACATTCCGTATATTAAAGGAGAATCCTGGTGCCGTGATTGCAGTTACACCTGCCGACCACCTTATTATCAAGGAGGATAAATTCGTTGAGGTAATTAAAAAGAGTTTTGAATTTGCAGAAAAGAATAATGCGCTTCTGACGCTTGGGATAAAGCCTGACCGGCCTGAAACCGGATACGGATATATTCAGGCTAACCTGAAAAAGTCAGTAAGTGGTTTCAGTAACCTTATGAAGGTAAAAACGTTTACCGAAAAGCCCGATGTTGAGCTCGCAAAAGTATTTCTAGAAAGCGGGGATTTTTACTGGAACTCAGGTATTTTTATCTGGAATATTAAAACTATCATGAATGCGTTTGAAAAGCACCTTCCCGATATGTACTCAGCTTTTGAAGAGGGGAAGGATTTTTACGGGACAAAGCAGGAAGCTAAATTCATTGGAAAGACTTATGCAGAATGCAAGGCTATTTCGATCGACTACGGCATAATGGAAAAAGCTGATAATGTATATGTAATGTGTACAGATATCGGGTGGTCGGATCTTGGGACCTGGAGTTCGCTGCATGAACATTCAGCAGTTGATAAAAAAGGCAACTCGAAAGTGAGCGGTGAGATATTCTCATACGACAGCAGAGGAAACATTTTCAATATATCGCCCGGCAAGATTGCTGTTTTACAGGGGTTGAAGGATTTTATCGTTGTTGATTCGGATGATGTTTTATTAATTGTTAAGAAAGAAGAAGAACAGAATATAAAAAATTACCTGGAGGATGTAAAAAACGCAACCGGGGAGAAATTCCAGTAAAAAAAAGAGGCTGCCGCGGCAGCCTCTTTTTTTTATCTGTAGTTTCTGTTAAAATTCCCAGAGATCATGTTCAAAGTTGAAAAGCTCAGCTTTGATCCGTTCAGCTTCAAAAAGAGTATATTTTCCAAGCGTATATTCGTTGATCTGCCTGTCGTCAAAGACATTGGATTCCCCGAAAATAACACTTCCGAATCGCCTCTGCATGAAGAGGTCATCAAAAGATATCCTCTGAGCGTCGTTGTTGGCCAGGAAAGCTTCCTGTTTGGCAAGAGCATCTCTTACATCATCATACTTGATCCAAAATAATGGTTTCCTGAGCGCCCGTCCTGCTTCCACATCAAATCCCATCCAGTAAGGCATGATTCCGATAATCCTTACATCGAGCTTCGATAGCTTTTTATCGAAGTACCACTCTTCATAAACAAGCAGCTGTTTAACTTCTTCCGGTTTGGCTGCTTCGGTTATTACCGTGTCTCTTGTTGCTCCCTCTGCATTTATCTGTATCGACTGAGTCTTTGTGGTTCCTCCCATTTGTGTTTCAATATCACCATAGGTTGTCGGCAAATTGGAATCCAGTGCTGAAAAAGCCTCCAGGCGTCCGGCCCGGATCTCTTCAAGGAGTATATTTATAAAGCTTTTCCTTCCATCCTGGGTGGATTTAATAGGATAATACAAAGGCTGGTTGATCTTTTCCCTGAGGTCAATAAGACGCCATATCTTCTTCGACCAGACTACATCAGCTTCCCTGAGGTATGGATAATTTATCTTCTCGTTATCGGGCATTGATTTCTGGTAAATATCGCCAAACGATTGCGCATTTGCCATGCTGCCAACAGCAAGAGCGATAATTCCAAAAAAGAGTTTCTTATTCATTTTATTACGATTTATTTGTCTAATCAATTTTTAATATTATGGGGCTCAGATCCAGTGATCTTCCATCGGGAGCCAGACACTTAATATCTTTTATGAAAAGGTTCTTCCCTCTTGCAAGTCTGTTAATCAGATCCTTCTGCTGAGAAGTCAGAGAACCTGAAGTACTTTTTTCTTCAAAATCACCCCTGCTGTCAGTATAGAGTACGGAAAACCCTGTGATCTTATAGACCAGGTCAAATTCAAAATCGGGAAGTGAAGCGTAAACACCTGTCTGGGCTGCAGCTGTATTTTTTGCAATAGTCCCGACACTCTTGCCACCAAAAATAGCTGTCGGAGGAGGAATTGCCTTAACCCTGAATTCAACCGGAGGGTATGTTGTTGATTTTCCGGCAGGATCGGTTGTCGAAACAATTACCTGCACATTCTGCCCTACAGCTGTTGGATTAACCGACCAGTTGCCTTTAAAGGTTACTCCCTTTGAGTTTTTGACTTTTTCAGTTGTTAAATTTCCGTTAACGACCCTCAGCTTTATCTTGCTTGGATCAACGCCAGGTACAGAGACATCTATAGGATTCAGAATACCTTTATACATTATGTTCACAGCTGTTGGTGAAACAACTACATTTGGCACATCAACATTATACGAAGCTTCGAACGGATAAGTTTTAGTTGAACCATCGGGTGCTTTCAACGAGATTATACCACCCCATTTCTTAAGTCCTGTGGAGGATGCGCGCACCTTGTATATTCCCCTTCCTGCTGCATCATTCGGAAGAGTTGCACCGTTAACAGTAACTGTGGGCAATTGCGTGGTATCGGCTGCAGAGATAAAAACTGCTGCTTCATAATCATTTCCAAGAGTAACATAATTTGAGGTAGGGATAACGACTGGTCTGAGCTTGTTAACCTTGAATGATGCGGCATCAATCTGTGAATAAAGGTGATTAAGTACCTCTGTTTCACCATTTCTGACATCGACCTGAAATTTTGATAATAATGTTTCCACTGCAACCAGCGGCATAGTCTGAAATGTCAGATTTACCCAGTCTGAAGGCTGTCCGTCGGGGTCTTTGCCATCATCGGTATTGAGGCTTGTGCGGAGGGCTTCCTCAGCTGAGGGATTTTGGCCGTCAAGGGTTGATATCAGGAATTCCCGGTAATCATTTATAAGGGCTTTCAGCGTATTCCCTTTTCCTTTTTCATTCGATCCGATAAGTATCTGTGAAGGGACGTTATTCTCATCGATCTTTTTTACTTCATCAATAAATATCTCATCGCCCACAACGGCCTTTGTATCGGGCCCCTCGGCAGTAATAATTATCTCTTTTTTAAGATCCTGAATAAAAGTGTAGATTTCGTCAGCACGGCTTTTTACCTCCAGTGCAGTTTCTTTGTATTTCCCGGCTTTAGTGGGATTTTCTGCAGCTGCCCTGTCAAACTCAGCGTAAATGAGATTATTTTTAATAACGTAGTTTGCCAGGGTGGTAGTCAGACTCTTATCAACTTTTTTAAATGCATCAACGGCTTCCTTTGACACGTTTAGTGCAAGCATGGCGGTAAGAATCAGGTACATCATACCGATCATCTTTTGCCGTGGTGATAGCCTCTCGTGAGCCATTTTTCAAGTAGTTTAGTTTTTTATTAAAATGTCACGTTATTTGACGTTCATTGCAGCGAGCATATTCCCGTATACACTATTCAAAGCTGCAAGGTTATCATTAAGCTTGCTGATATGTTCACGATATTTCTTAGTATCACCTGCTGATTCGGTAAGATCTTTCATCAAAGTCTGGATCCCTTTATGCAGGGAATCGGATTCCTTAATATGCTCATCAACGCCTTTGCGCTGGAGTTCATAAACAGCATTGAGTGCAGAAAGGTTCTTATTTAGCGATTCCAGCTGTTGCTGATATGATTTTCCACCTGATTCAATCACATTAAATGAATCAGCCATTTTCCCGTAATTCGAATTGGTATCACTTATTATTTTAGCGGTCGACTTATATGTGTCTGATAATCTTCCGAGAGCATCGTCTGCAGAGTGAATCGTATTCATGTATTTTGCCGAGGCAGCAGAAACATCGCCCATAACATTAATATTGGATGTAGTTTCGCTGAGCTTTTTCATGCCGACTCCAAGTTTCTGGAACAGGTCAGGGGTAATTTCAGATCTTTCAAGCATTTCATCAAATTTTGAAAGTGCAAGAGATCCTCCTCCACCGCCGCCTCCCGATCCTATGGCGCCACCGCCAGCATATCTGCCGCCAACGCCTTTACCTGCTTCCATATCCTCATCAGGAATTCCTGCAAGTTCCGGGTAGACAAGGGTCCAGTCGACTTCCTCATGCAATGGTTCGAAGGCTGAGAAGAAAAAGATTATTGCTTCCGTGCAAAGACCGACGGCAAGCATAAATCCTGCACCTGTCCAGTGTTGTATTTTAAACAAGGCACCAATAATTACAATAGAAGCGCCAATGCCATAAAGCTTGGCCATGAAACTCTTCCATCCGCTGCTCTGTGTTATTTCTGCTAGGCTCATTACCTGGTTTTTTTAAGGTTATTAGTATTTTATTGATTTACTCCAATATATGATCTGACATTTCTGAACCCGATATAAGATTTAGTTGAATCCTGGTATTCATAATCCCTTGCGCTTGTCTGGAGAAAGTAAGCAATATCTTTCCATGAGCCTCCTCTTATAACTTTGCGTTTCAGTACAGGAGGATCCTGCGGACGGGCATTATATTCATAGTTTGGATTCAGGTCGTGCTGAAAGATGTAAGCTGACTGATGATAGGCTCCGAGCGTCCATTCTGCAACGTTCCCCGACATGTCAAACAATCCGTATTCATTTGGTTCGTATGAACCGACTTTTGCTGTATAAACTGTACCATCATCAATATAGTTGCCGCGCAATGGTTTAAAATTGGCAAGGAAACAGCCCTGGTAGTTTCTGGTGTAAGGGCCGCCCCATGGATACATCGAAAGGTCAAGTCCTCCGCGTGAAGCATATTCCCATTCAGTTTCAAGCGGCAGCCTGTAGGCCTGTACATCGGCAACACCGTTTTTGCGAAGAGCCGTATTCATATAATCAGTCCTCCACCTGCTGAAAGCATTTGCCTGAGGCCAGGTTACACCAACAACAGGATAATCGTCGAAGGATGGGTGCCAGAAATAGAGATCTGCCTGCGGATCATTGAATGAGTAGGTGAAATCCCTTATCCAGCACAATGTATCGGGATATATATTAATTGTATCATGACGGATGAAGGAAGAACGGTCTTTGACAGGAGTGGAGTTCCCATTACGGTCAACGATCTGTCCTACATATTTCCAGGTGTTATTGGCATAGTCATTAACATATTTTGCTTTTGCAGCCTGCTGATAATCAACCCAGAAATAGGTATAGTTAAGTTTTCTGACATCAATTTGCTTTTTACCACTGAATCTCTCTTCAGGAAGATAGTACATTTCTTCAAGAACGGCCGCTGTCGTTTCCTCTTCGGGATCAATTCTTTCTTCCCAGTTGATCACAGGAGGATCGACAGGATTACCATCTCTGTCTACCACAAAATAGTCACGGTCGGGAACCTGTGCTTCACCAAGCTTTGTTCTCAGAATAGAATCACGAACATAATATACAAACTGACGGTACTTATTATTTGTGATTTCTGTCTGATCCATCCAGAATGCCTCAACAGTTACTACCTTTGATAAACTGTTCTGAGCGAAAACAGCATCCTGATCACTTGGTCCCATTGTAAAGCTCCCGGCAGGTATGAATGCCATTTCAAACGGTTCAGGTTCGAAGAAATTTTTTCTCCCTGGAACACCAGTAAGTTCTCCATTATCGGAGGACTTGCAACCACCCAATAAAATTAATACTACCAGAGCTGAAAGGATTACCTTTTTCATAGTTATCTAGAATTTTGTATTGCCAATAATAATTTTTAAAATTTTATAAGAACCGTATGCTTTTATATCTCATCGGGCTTTTGCCCATACTCAGGTTGAAACAATAATTTACCATAAATTCGTGTGACCCGCTTGTACTCTTTCTGATATCTGAAATCGGGAAATCGTAAGCATATCCAATTCTGATACCATTAAACAATTCAATCCCAATAATTCCGACCAGTGCATCACCGGGTCTGTAAGAAACGCCCCCCCATGCCTTTTTATTGTATCTGACCAATGAAGTTGCAGAAAATTGTATCACCTTACCGTCGCTCATAGCATACAGTGAAGGAAGTAATTCGAAAGATGGATTTGAAAGTTGAAGAATGTAACCGGCGGTAAGATAATAGTGTCTGGATAAAAATGTAACTCCTTTTGTGAATTTTATATCGGGCTGATTAATATGGGTGACAGAAAGGCCGGCATAGTATTTATCAGTTCGGTAATATACTCCAAGGCCGGCATCAAAAGCGACTGCACTCTCTTTGCTTTCAGGGATCAGGGGGTCTCCTGAAGGAGGAGTGAAAGCATCGCCCGAAGGTATAACCCATTCCGGGTCAATAGTCATATTATACATTCCAGCGTTAATACCGATCCCAAGCTTTCCCTGTCCTATTTGAGCTATATAAGAATATATAAGTGCCAGCTTTATGTCCTTATTAAAGCCGATATTGTCACTTTCAACCATTAATCCTACTCCGCTATTAATCTTAAATGGTGAAACGGGAGCGCTGATATTGAAAACCGTTGTTGAAGGTGAGCCTTCGAATCCAACCCATTGCTGTCGGTTAAGTGCAGTTGCGCATATCATCCCCGATGTGCCTGCATACCCGGGATTATATGTAAGGGTATTATACATGTAGTTACTTGTAATTGGATCCTGCTGGGAGTACCCATTGTAGAAAGACAGAAGGATCAGGAGAAATGCAGTATATAGTTTTTTCACTTTTTTTTAATATAGTAGAACAGGCCCGTTTATTGAACTCCTAAATTATATAAAACCACAAAACTAAATAAACCGGAAATCTATTGATAAACACTTTTTAAACATTCATGTTCAATTATCCACAAAGAATATTCCAAATATTCTGGTAAACGTAAATTTGTTGAAAATATTTGAAGAATCAGGACTTTAATCTGTTTGCTGCTTTGACCCATCTTTCGGGAACTTCATTCCTGTTTGCCTTAAGATAATCGTCATGTGAACAGGCGACATAAATATTTTCTTTATTCTCATCATTCAGTTCGATCCACCATCTTTCAGTCAGATTGCTTTTAACAAAGATCAGATCATCCTCCAGGTCGGTAATCCTGACATGATATTTTATAAATCGTCCGGCATTGCTGTTGCTCAATACCGGAGTCTCGTACTGCTTCTGTGAAAAACCCTCAAGAAAAAACCAGATTATCTGGGCAGCCAGTCCTGTTGTCTGGTCCCGGGAATCCAGTTCCGGACTCACATCAAAAAGTCCGAAAATCTTAAGGTTGTCTGAGATCCCG
>Ga0105107_10000687_pt1 | contig 21636 bp, 10 predicted proteins | sample PPLLaktember2015_6_FD_79335 | JGI IMG/M metagenome (GOLD analysis project Ga0105107, IMG submission 79335) | Freshwater sediment microbial communities from Prairie Pothole Lake near Jamestown, North Dakota, USA - PPLs Lake P8 Core (1) Depth... | ecosystem: Environmental > Aquatic > Freshwater >... | reverse complement strand
GCTGCACCCGGACAATATAACAGTTCCGGATTCAGCCACGATGGTAATTACTTTTATTACACAACTGATGCCGGGAAAGAATTTACCTACCTCGTTGAATATGAAATTGTCACCGGAACCCGCAAAACCATTTTCGAATCAGCCTGGGATGTAATGTACAGTTATGTCAGCGAAAATGAAAAGTACCGTATTATTGCAATAAATGAAGACGGAAAGAATGCATTGGTTATTAAGAACAATACCACAGGTGAGACAGTTGATTCCCCGCAAATCCCCGACGGAGACATTCAGAATGTGAACATTTCTGAAAGTGAGAAACTTATGCTCCTTTCCGTTGGCTCATCCAGATCTCCTTCCAATTTTTATGTATACAATTTTGAAACAAAAGAGCTGAAGAAGCTCACAGAAACGTTGAATCCTGAGATCAATCCGGATGACCTGGTTGCCGCGGAAGTAATTAGATTTAAATCATTTGACGGATTGGAAATCCCTGCAATTTACTACAAACCACTTGCAGCAACTAAACATAACAAAGTTCCGGCGTTGGTATCGGTGCACGGAGGACCCGGAGGACAATCCAGGGTAGGTTATTCTTCACTGACTCAATATCTGGTAAATCATGGTTATGCCATCCTGTCTGTGAATAATCGCGGAAGCAGTGGTTACGGCAAGACTTTTTACAAAATGGACGACCGTAATCATGGGGACAGGGATCTGAAGGATTGCATATGGGGTAAAGAATGGTTACAGACCCTTGACTATATTGATACAACTAAAATCGGGATCATTGGAGGCAGCTATGGCGGCTTTATGACTATGGCAGCCATGACGTCAGCTCCGGAAGAATTCCAGGTTGGTGTGAATTTGTTTGGCGTCACAAACTGGATTCGTACCCTGAAATCGACACCCGCCTGGTGGGCTTCCTTCAGAGATGCTTTGTTTCAGGAATTGGGAGATCCCTATACGGCTGACTCTGTGCGATTGTACGATATTTCTCCGTTATTTCATGCGGATAAGGTAGAAAATCCCGTTATGGTGCTGCAGGGTGCAAATGATCCGAGGGTATTACAGGTAGAGTCGGATGAAATAATAGCTGCCATAAAAAAGAACAATGTACCGGTGGAATACATTATCTTCCCGGATGAAGGACATGGTTTCGTAAAGAAAGAAAATGAAATAAAAGGATACGGACAGATTCTGATCTTCCTGGATAAATACCTGAAAGAAGAAACCAATAATTAATGTCAATAAAAAATCAACGTCTTTAAAAACGGCTTATAATACTGCTTATAATACTGCTTATAATACGTTGTTACAGGAGTATCTCAGGAATAAAATAATTGTCTGCTGTTGAGTAATTAACCCTTTCAAACAATTACCGGTATACACCTTTTATCTGCGGTATGTGGAGCGGTTAGGATTAATTGCACGACTACAAGAAAATACCATGGTATCCTGATTCATTTAACCTCCAAATTTCCATGCAGTCGTATATCCCCGGAAGAGCTGCCAATCATGACAGAAAAGTTCCCTGGTTCTACTACTTTATTCATATTTCTGTCGAGCATGGAGAGATGCTCAGAGGTGAGGGTAAATTCAACATTTTTTTTCTCCCCGGGTAAGAGGTTTATTTTTTCAAATCCTTTGAGTTCCATCACAGGTCTTGTAACCGTGCTTTGGGTATCATTGATATATAACTGGGCAACCTCAGCTCCCTGACGATCACCAGTATTTTGAATTTCGAAGCTTATCCGGAATTCGCCCTCAGGCCCGTTTACTACAGGAGTAATGGAAAGATTGCTGTATTCAAATGAGGTGTAGCTTAATCCGTAACCGAATTCCCACAGTGGAAGCGGGCTCATATCCATGTATGCTCTTGCCCAGCCTTCTTCAATCCAGTATGTTTTTGAAGGACCATGGTTGTAATTGACCGGCAACTGTCCAACGTGACGGGGGAAGGTAACCGGAAGGCGACCGCCCGGATTATAATCGCCGAAAAGGACATCTGCCACAGAATCCCCGCCTTTTTCTCCGCACATCCAGGCTTCAATTATTGCCGGTATCCTGTTCGCTGCCCATTCTACGGATAAAGGTCTTCCATTTATCAGAACAACGATCACAGGAGTACCTGTTGCATGGACGGCTTCAAGAAGATCCTGCTGCAGTCCTGTCAGATCCAGGCTTGCCACATCATGCCCCTCTCCGTTTGTCCTGTCTCCAGCCTCACCCAGAACGACTATTGCCACATTGGCACTCCTCGCTGCCTTTACAGCTTTTGATATCTCATTAAGCTTATCGCCGATGATCTCGCATCCTTTGACGTAGGTCACCCTGGTGCCTGATGAGACTTTTTTCTCAATACCTTCCCGGACTGTCACAATATCCTGGGTAAAGAACTTCGTGACATAATCGCCAAGCTGGTTTGTATCATTATCAGCATTTGGACCGATTACTGCAATTGACCTGATATCCTTTTTCAGCGGAAGAAGATTTTTTTCATTTTTGAGAAGCACAATACTCTCGAGTGCAGCCTGATATGCCAGTTTCTGGCTTTCGCTGGTGCGGATGACTTTGACAGCCTGATCCGGATCAACATACGGATTCTCAAAAAGGCCGAGCCGGAATTTCATTCTCAGAATCCTGCCGACCGAACGGTCTATCATTGCCATGCTGACCCTGCCCTCACGAACATTTTCAAGCATCGGAGCCATATAGGCTTCCTCGTAGGAAATGCCGACATCAACACCGGCTTTAAGCGCCATCTCACCTGCTTCCTTTTGCGAGGAGGCGTTCTGTTCGTATACAAGGGTTGAAATTCCGCTTCCTTCGCCAAGTACCAGTCCCTCAAAACCAAACTCTTCCCTGAGTATGCCGGTGAGTATCTTATCGGATGAATGGACAGGGATACCGTCTATCGAAGGATATGTGGCCATTACACCCAGTGCCCCGCTTTTTTTGATGCCGGCTTCCCAGGGGGGCAGATATACTTCGCGCAGGGTTCGTTCCGAGATCGCCATTGCTCCCCTCTCTATTCCGCCTGCCGCTTCGCTTTGCCCGGGGAAATGGCATAATCCTGCAACAACCTTGTCAGGGGCTGAAATGTCGCTTCCCTGCGTACCTGCAACAATTGCTTCGGCAATACGGGAGATCAGAAACTGATCTTCACTGAATGTCTCCTGGTTCCTTCCAAGCCGCGGATCCCTGAAGGGCTCCACAACAAGTGTGAAGAGCTGGTGTGCTCCGATAGCTCTTGCCTCCCGGGCAGCAACAGAATATATATCCCTCACAAGACCTATGTTCCATGTGCTCCCTATTGCCAGACCCTCCGGAAAAATAGTTGCCCCTGATGCAAGAAGTCCGTGCGTTCCTTCCTCCGTGATCAGAAGAGGTATCTGCAACCGTGTTTCTTCAACTGCAATCTTCTGCAGTTCGTTAATGAACTCCGCCTGTTGCTTCGGGCCTTCCTTGAGAATTGTTCCTGCAAGTATAAAAAATCCGCCACCCGGACCAATGCCTTTTTCTTTGGTCCCGGCAGCAAAGTTCCTGCAACCTTCGAATTTGCTTTTATCATCACTGCCCAGCTCATTAACATAAACACATGGCATATTCATCTGACCTATCTTTTCTTCAAGGGTCATGCGCGACAGAAGATCTGCCACTCTTTCATCCACTGTGAAATTGGGATTCTTGTAAATGGGTGTCTGTGCCCTTCCGAAAGCAACTGCAAGATTTAAGAAAAGCAGTATTAATATAATTCCCCTATTCCTCCTGATTTTCATAATATTATTTTCCACCCGTTCTAATAAGTTTCCAGTTTCCCAGGTAATAAGCCTTATCCAGTTTTTTAATCATTTCATTATCCTTTCTTGCTGATGCAACCTGGCGCATATCGCGGTACAGATAAAAATTCAGCCAGAATCCGTAATCGTATTTTTCGTGGAGGGTACGCGGATTCATCCAGAATGAATACCAGTCGGGATTGATATTAAAGCTCCTGGCAAGCTGTATGGCCTCGCCTGCCCGGGCATGCTGTTTCTCTGCAATCCGCCTGAAAATTTTCTGAAAATCATTGTAACCCATCTCTGAAGTTCTGATCATTACGGCAGCATCATCGATGCCGAGATCATTTAAGCTTACCTGATCTTCAAACAGCCTGTCACCGTCAAGGTCATATTCCAGTTTATCAAAGAATCCATCCTGGTCAGTGTCGGTATATTTTATAGTTGCAAATTTTTCCGGTTCCTTCTGAATCCGTTCACTGCCCTGGGGATCATACAATCCTCCGAAACCCTGGAATGAAGAGGAGCCCTGATCTATACGCCAGGCGCCCCACTCAGCCCCATAGAGGTGAATGCGGCCATCAAATGCACCGATATAAAGCTGCCCTTTCCCTGAATTATCCTGGTCAAATTCGCCGCGGTCGCCCGAAGCATCAGCCTGGGGATTGGAGTCAAGCCCTCCGTTGTTCTTTCCTATTTTGAACAGATCTCCCCTGGAGTTATAAAGTTCAACCCTTTCCCACCGGTTGCAGTCATCGTCTTCATCAAAGGCCAGCCGGCACGATGTCCATTTGCCTTTTCCAAAGATCAGATCCCATGCAGCTTTATGATCGGGATAGATCAGTTCATCCAGTTTACGCCAGCGTGAATCGTACATAAGATTGTTGGCTTGTTCCAGTCCTCTGAGAGACTTATACCTGTGAACCTGATCGGAATAGTTGAATCCTGGTCCCGAGAACTGAAGGGTCAGATCGAAATCAAATTCATTACCCTGGCCATTATCGTTATCCAGATCCCAGGCCATGGCAACGCCGCCAATGCTTTTCATGTAAAGGACATCGATCCCGCTGTCGACATCAGCAAAGTCTTCATTATCTCCCGCCTTTTGCCTGAAAAGGGGAGTGTCCTGCATGCGGATGGTCCACTCTGACAGCCCGTCCCTATCGGGATCGAAGAACAGGAAAGGATTCTCCCAGCTGTACCGCATGTCCCCGATCCTGAAGGTTGAAGCATGCATTTTCAGGAAAAGGGTGTTCCCGTGGTAATCTTCATAGAAATTGGAATGTCCTTTCCTGTCCCATGCATACATTTTTATGTCGTTCCAGTCGATGAAGTGCCTGACATTATCTTTTTCAAGATCGATGAATATCATGAAATCGGCTGTCCAGTCGAAATAATACCTGTTATTTTCGTCTCCGTTCGAAGCAACTGTCTGTATGTCGGCAATGCCGTCACCATCTTCATCTGCCCAGTCCACGCTCAGGTCAGACGATCCCGCAAAAATGCCGTCACGGTTACGGTCGATCAGAACACAATCGTTATCTGTATCGCCTTCAAAATCTGTCCATTTCATATCATCATCATCATCAATCCAGATAATTGGAATTGAATCATTTATGAATGAATAAATTAGGTCAGGATCACCATTGCTGTCAAGGTCAATATGCCTGACCATCTGGTTGTCAGGAAGCGGAAACCGCCATGGGATAAGCTGCGTCCCATGGTTCCAGTAATCCTTTTCCTGACTTGCAGATGCTAGCGGTAGTATGACCGCTGTTAAAAAAATAATGATCGTTTTTCTGCTCATCTCTTTCCGGCTCGCTTGTAAGCCAGTGTATATTCCGAATTGAATTCCGGATGGCCTTCCACCTCCAGCAGCAGCATGAAACGGTTCCCCGTCCAGTATGGAATCCTGTAACGCACGGTAGGTCCTGTCTGGTTAGTGTTGGCGGTCATTTTATTATAATTCCATTCCAGCAGCGTGATCTGCTCATTTCCTGCTGAGAGTTTTATTGTAACCTTGCCGGCCGGAACATCCTCCGGAAGGTCATTAAGCATCCATATTTCGGCAGAAAATATCTCTCCCTCGCTCCACCTGAATTTTAAGAACCTGGAACTTGCCAGAACGGGACGGCATGCATTCTTTACTGCATAAAATCCTGCTTTCGGAATATCAGGATAGCTGATCAGGCTATTGTTGGCGGCGGTAGGCCATGGCTCATTAAAGCACCAGTTTGCTGCAATCGAACAATAAGGCTTCTGGCGTCTTGACTCCTCATAGATGCACTTGTAGCCTTCGCCCTGAAGCAGCTGACCATTGGCGACAAGCTCCTCAAGTGAACCGGATTTTCCAAAATAATCCTCTATAATATCCTGGCAGAGCCATGTATTGCCTTCCCAGGCTTTAAATGCATGATGACTTTCCCATGATGTACCCGCCTTCGGAGGCCAGAGCTCATTTGAAGGGATAATTGTTTTCAGAATATCGACAGAAGCCGGACCGGGCATTCCAAATTCAGTATATGCTGTGAACTTAGACCTGTCCATCAGCTGGAATACTTCTTCGCCGGTTGCTTCGTTGCGGAATATATAATAGCCATGCCCCATGCCCATCACTGGAGAAGTATTCATAAAGGGAGTATTCGGGTCGAGCCTGAAACACTGGCTGTTAAGAAGCCTCAGTGCAAGTGACTGGTCCGTCATACGGCTCCAGGTGTTGAACAGCTCATTGCCTCCACACCACAATGCAAGGGATGGATGTTTCTTTATCCTGTTTATGATAGAGGCGGATTCCTGTTCCAATACTGAAAGATACCGCGGAGTGCCTTCATAATTATTGCCTGCAAGAGGGAACTCTGTCCATACCAGAATTCCTTTCGCATCGCAGAGCTCATAAAATGCCTCTTTGTTAACGATCCCGCCTCCCCATATACGCAGAATGTTAAAGTTTGCCTCTATTGCCAGATCAATAAGCCTGGCATAGCGTTCCCTGGTTATTGTTCCGGGAAAGATATCGGGCGGAACCCAGTTGGTGCCTTTGCAGAAGATCTTCCGTCCATTGATCTCAAACTGAACGGGTGGGACGCTTCTGGTCTTAGGGAATTTTACAGGCTCTATCCAGCCGCCTTCATTCATGACAAGCCTGACACGGCGAAAACCGATCTTTGATCTTTGATCCTGAATTTGCTTTCCAGACTGGTCAAACAGACTAAAGCTTGAAGTATAAAGGTATGGCGAGCCATGATCATGTGGCCACCAGAGTTCTGGCTTATCAAATGTCAATGGCACTTTCTCTTCATCTGATTTAAAAGTTCCCTCGGCTTTCAGAACATCTTTTCCTGAAATATCACGGAGTATCCATGAATACTTTCCCCCTTTCAGGTTTCTGCCGGAAAGGGTCAAATCGATTTCAGCCCTTGTCAGCTCGTCATTCAGCACATAATCTGCACTGATATCTGTTACTCTGGCCGATGGCTGGATCTCCAGGAATGTATCATCCCATATACCAGAAGGTATAAGCCTGGGATGCCAGTCCCAGCCATAAGCAACCGGAGGTTTTGCCGATTGCGAAGCCTGCTTGTGTACCTGCATGCCCGGAAGCTTCGGGACCGGAAATATTTTAACGAGAAGCTGATTATTTTCTTTAAGCTTATCTGTCAGGTCAAGGTACACAGGAGTGAACATGCCTTCCTGGTAAAAGATCTTTTCATTATTCAGATAGATCTCAAATTCATAGTCGATCCCCAGCGACCGGAAATACAGTCTGTCGTCACTAATCAAAGCAGGTTTCTTAAATGAGCTCCGGTATGTAAAATACACGTCCTCCATCCACAGGTAATCTTTCCAGTGCTCCGCATAGTAATGAGGCGCATATTTCTCAGCTCTTGCTATATCCAGCTGTACAGCTCCCGGAACGATAGAAGGAACCCATTTTGAAGGAGGCGTTTTGGCATCTTTGCTATGACCCAGTTCCCATTTAAGCTTTATCTGTTCTGACTGTGCTTCTGTCCATGTGGTAAGGCATCCCAGAAGCAGGATCAATAATACAAATCTTTTCATTTCGATTATTTTAGTATTTTCAGATCAAGTGTCGAACTACTTCATATAGAATACCTGCTCCAGTGTAACTGTTACCGGAGAGTTATCGGGATTGGTTTCCATGATATCGGCCATATGCTTCCACCATCTTTTCACAATTTCATTTGCGGAATGATCGCGGGGGGAATATGATCCGGAAAACTCAAAATAAGAAAACAAGGTATTGGTATCCTCATCAAGGAAGATGGAATAGTTGCCAATACCTTCGTTTTTCATCAGTCGTACCATTTCCGGCCATATCTCGTCATGCCTTTTCCTGTATTCTTCCCTGAAGCCCGGATTCAGTTTCATCCTGGAGCCGATTCTTTTTACCATCATTTCAATGTTACAATGGCAACTCCAAAACTTCGAAGCAGTATGTGCCGGCCAACAGGATAAACAAAAGCCGGAGGCTCAAAACCCGTTGACTGATCTATATATTCTGCTGTTCCGCTTCTCAATCCCCGGATTTTTACATTAAAGTCGCTTCTGGTCTTATTCACCAATAATAACTTTCTGGCTCCCTCCGGTGTGACAAAGCCTCTGGCAAAGACGGGAGTTTCATTGTTTACGGAATTAAAATCCGTCTCGACCAGCTTATCACCCGGACCAAAATTATCGTTAATGAGCTTAAGAACCCAGTATCTTGCATTCGGCTTGCCGTCCTTCCAGTTTAAAAGCGAAACTTCCGGCCAGTCCTTAGGGTCTGACCATAAGGTTGATTTTCCTACTATATCGATACCCTGGAGGGCAAGTCCGGCATAAATATAGGCATAATATGCGGCAGAGAGATTCCAGAAAGAATCATGAAATGAATCACCGTCCATTCTGCCCCAACCCCGGGGTGGCTCCCTGAAAAGTATTCCGCTTTCATTGATGTCCACCCTGGTTTCAGGCGACAATCTCTGGCGGATGGAGTCAGTGATCCTTATTGTATTAAGCATGTCATCTGCCTGGTCAAAAACTTTCATTGGATACAGCTCCGGATCGTTATTATCACCAGGGATTGTTGCGTACATATGATAGGAGACAAGATCAAGTGGTATCCCCGGCTTATGGTTTTTACGATCAAGAAAATATTCGGTCCATTCCGGAGCAAGATGGAGATTAGACATAGACAATCCCATGAATTGCATCTCAGGCTGCACTTTCATGATCTCTTCTGCCACTACATCGTATAGAGCGGTATAAAGTTCCTTTGTCATCGCTATGCTTTCGTGGTCGGGCTCATTCATGATTTCCCAGATACCAATCTTATAATTGTGACCCGACTCATGCCTTTTGCCAAGCTCATCTGTAAATCCGCCTTTCGTATACCATGAGACGATCCTTGCAAAGTATTCTGCCAGCTCTTTACCTGTTGGATCAATAAACAGACTCCCAAGCTCATGGGTAATATTTTTTGGTTTAGGTCTCTTCATCGTCCATCCGGGAATTGCCTGGTAATTCATCACTACAGGCCTGCCTTCCATGGCATTCATAAAATCAACAAACACAGGATCTAGGGAGGAAAAATCCCATGATGTTTTTTGCTTTGTTGGCCTTTCGGGCGCAGCGATCTTAAGTTTGGGATAAATTCCCCAGGGACTGTAGCGCACATAATCAGCCTTGAGATCCCTTAAGGAATTCCATAGCGGTTCACGTAAAGGCGAACCCGGCTGGTGCGATGGATTCGGTATAGCCTGTAGTGTGGCGAAAGATTTTGAAACTGCGACTGTCTGATCCCAGCCGACCTTTACCTTTATTATATTATACTCCGGTGTACAGGAACTGCCAGTGATTAAAACTGCAAAAATTATAGTTGCGATTTTTATCATGATACTATGAATTTATGACTTTTTCCAAAGAAAATAATAAACAAAACAATCTATTCACTTAGCCTGTATCAATGTCTAAAAAAGCAAAATGCATATCAAAACTGGCAATCGGTCTTATGTCTGCGCTATTAATAAATGCTTCTAAGGCCCACTGGAAGCGCATATACGAACAACCTAGCCATTCACAGGAAAACTCCACGCTGAAAATGCATGCTTTTGAAGCTGAATAAAGACATATTTTTGTTTCTATGAAACCTCCATGTTTTAAAAACACAAATAAGCATGAATATAATTTACAAACATGGAAGTTCCATACGACCTTTAAAAACAAAATTATATACATATGAAAAAAATTAAACGACAATAATATGAAGACAAGTAAAATCTTTAAGTCAACCCTTGTATTTTTTGGAATCATTGTTTCAGCACAGGCCCTGAATGCGTCTAAGGATCCGGGAGAACTTATGGCAGGAACTGCCCGGATGAATATTACACCACCTGTTGGTATCGAGATGAGCGGATATCCTAACCGTTATGAACCGGCTAAATCGATCCATGATTCACTTTATGCCAAATTTCTGATCCTTGAAAACCAGGGAATAAGAGTTGGAATAATCTCATGCGATCTTGCCGTCTACAACAACAGGGCAGTACTTGATGCTGCCAGGAAATTAAAAATAGACCACCTGCTTGTTTCAAGCATACACACTCATTCCGGACCTGTTCTGGGTGATTCAAAGGTATATGAAGCATTCGTGGAAAGATCCATGATAAGCGGATTGACACAAGCTCTCGGGAATATGTATCCTGCCAGGATCTCCGCCGGCAATGGCACAATGCCCCAGCTTGGTTATAACCGGATCACCGGCAAGGGGAATGACATAGCTCTCTGGAGAAATTTTGAAAGAATACCTTATGGGCCAGTGGATCCGGATGTTGGAATTATCAAAATTGAAGATGAAAAGGGATACCCAAGAGTAATCCTGATGATGTATGCCTGTCATCCGGTAGCAAACCTGCAAAACCTGGAGATCTCCGCTGATTTTTGTGGTGTTGCTACAAGCAAGGTGGAGGAAGCTTTCGGGGAAAATTTAATGTGCATGTACATGCAGGGAGCTGCAGGTGATATCAATCCGTTGTTCATGAGTGATATAGTCGACGAAAAGGGAGTGCACATAAAAACAGATTTTACCCGGATGGAAACGATGGGCGGATTATTAGCCGGGAAGGCAATTGAAATTGCAAAGAATCTGTCTCCCGGAAAAGATGAAAAATCTTCTATGAAAATTATGGCCGATTCGCTTAAATTTACGGGAAGATTTAATAAGAAGGCTGTATTCAACATTCATATCACAACAATTCTTCTCAATGGAAAAATAGCCATTGCAGCATCACCAGGAGAATATTTTGTGAAGCACCAGCTTTTCTGGAAAGAGAATGCAGAGGTGCCCTTCCCATACTTTTTTGGCTATATGAACAATAAAGGAGGAAGAGGGCCCGGGTATGTTGCAGATATCCGTTCTGCGGCATACGGGGGATACGGAGCGGATGCCTCGGAGGGACTGATTGAAGCAGGAGCCGGAGAAACAATAATGCTGAGACACCTGCAAAACCTCTACAGGCTCAGAGGGATAATGAAATAAAACAGCTATCCGTTAATAATAAAATGCAACAGGTCCGGATATGCCTGATTCGAGAAGGGGCTTATCCCTTCCGGGCAATGCGTTTTCCGGTAATGTGGTCCAAAGATTTTTCAGGGATCCTGATTGTATCATGTCGCCAATTACCCTGTTCCGGTAGGGACTGGCTATCCTTATCTCAAGGACATTGTCATTTCCCCTGACAACTGGTGAGACCTCGAAGCGGTATCCGGGAAAGACAGCAGAACCAAGCAGATTCCCGTTAAGCGTTATTTCATAAGCTGATCGTGCCCCGTCGACACTTATGAATAAAGGCTTCTTATCCTTAATTTCTTCCGGAAGGTCAAAGTTCAGTGAATAGTTTGCCTTGCCCGAATAGTATTTTATATCCGGATCATCAGATATGGTCCATGAGACGAAACCCTCAATACTAACCTTCTTTTCAGGGGGTAAATCCTCGAATGTCAGTATGCCCTCGAATTTTTCCAGGGTATATTTGTTTTCATATTCGCTGAATTCCGGAATATCTCCCGATGATTCATCCCTGAAAACGAAAATCACCGACTCACGTGGCTTGAATTTATGGGGCACTATCGTATTGCCGCCTAATTCTCTGAAATCCCGCGGCATGTAAACAGTTCCGTACTGGGGATTCCATATCCCGGGAAATTTCCCTGCCACCCTGAAGATACAATCGACTTCAACAGCTTCATCCGTCTGGTTAACCACAAAATACACTTCATCGTTCCCTGTTTTTTTATGGATGTAAATAAATCCTTCTGATCCTCCGGCAACAGAGAAGTCAGGTGTAATGTTGTGTTGATCCAGAACGTCTTTCAGGCTTTTCCCTGAATATATTTTGCCTTTTCCATAATTGTTTTCAGATGTATTGCCCCACATTGCTGCCGATAAATCATTAAGCTCTTTCTCTTCACTGGCATAATTAAGGTATCCCGGAACCTTCGAAGGTCTGATCCCTGCAATTATCGCTCCATCATTTGCCAGTTCGGCAATTCTTTTAAGAGTTTTCACATTCATATGATTATCATTATGCAGAAGGAGCATTTCGTAGCTCAGCCCATTATCGAGCAACAGCTTCCCGTTCTTCACCCTGCAATGATTCATAAGAATATCCAGATTACATTTCTGGGTGCGGAAACCTTCAGGTACCATGCTGATGGCCGCAGTATCCCTGCCGGGATAAAATCTGTCTCCGATGTAGTACAGTATATCGGCACATGGGACACCCTGCTGCAGTATATTCTGTACCCTTGCATGATACGTAAACCATTGTGAAGCAAAATCCCACCATGGATTATGCCTGTTAAAGCTATGCCCGAATTCCCAGAGAGTAATCCCAGGTTTTTTTTCGAAAGGCTGGTGCACATAGCTGTGGAGCACCATCTGGTTTATACCGGAACAAAAAGCCCGGTCTCCAAAAAGCTTCAGATCCCAGGGTGATTCGCTGAAGAATGCATATCCGGTATAAGCTTCAGCCGGAATTACATTTTTACCATATAAAGCTGCCGCGTTCACCGGCATCGGATACACCGGATTGGAACCGGGGGTATAGTCAATAAAGCCAGTGGCATCATCAGCTCTTGCCCAGAATTCATACATCGGCACATCAGCATAGCTGTTCGATTTAAGGATATCCAGAGGTGGATAAGTTGTTCCGCCATATATCACTTCGGCATGCAGCTTCAAGCCATTTTCCCTGCAGAGCCGGCTGAAATGAGCGTAATAGTTCTCTTCAATCAGTTCAGCTATGGTTTTTTGGTAATCATGAAGAAAACGTTCCGTGGCATCCGGACTGTCAACAGTCAAACCGCAAATAACCGGGAACCATTTAATCATGCTGTAGTCCCTCCGTTTTTCGAATTCCTTTTCAAAATTCCCGGTCCAGTTCTGGAATTCGCATTCCCAGCTGTCGATAAAGATATATTCAAATGTATTGCCGGTATATTCCCCGGCATAATCAATAAGCCTCGAGGAGAAACTGCGGAAGTGCAGGTTCAGTGCTGCCGTATCCATCTTATCGCACTCCAGCCCGGTTCCGCTAATTGTAGCAGGAAAATTAACGGCTCCCGTCGTAGTGAATCCTATTCGCAATACTTCCCATCTGCCCCCGGGAGCGTCCCATTTCAGGATACCGTCTGAATTCATATATTGTGTGATATCTGCAATATCTTCTGAACGCAGAGCATCAGCTGAAATCGTTCCGGAAGTACGAAAATCGGTGATACTGTGTGCCATGGTGGTAACAGTCTTTTCAAGGTGATATGGAATAGACGTATGATACGAAGGCTTTTCATTTTCACCAATTAATTCAAGTTCACCTATTTGCAGCTTGTCACTGCCTGAGACACCTTTAAATTCAATCCTGTAATATTTTGCATTTATCGGCTCCATTTCCAGAAGTGTAGTCCTGTTCATGGCAGGCCCGTCAAACAGCCCGACACTCCTGAATGTTTTCCCGTCTGAGGAGGCTTTCAGTTCAAACTGGAAATGAATGTTCCTCAAACTCACAAAATCAAACCTTACACGAGGATGGATTGCAATTTTCGAACACTGGAACTCATTTTCGAAGGTAATATTGATCACTGTATTTTTATTTACCGCGACTGAGCTGAAAGGGTTGGCATCATAAAGAACATTTCCTGCGGGTTTGGAATTCACCATCATGTCAGGGCCGGCAATCCGGAAGGAATTGTCGCTGCCGGAAGCAGGAAATGCAACTACCCTGATATCACGATAAAAATCAATATTTGATCCGGGCTGAGGTAACCTGTATTCAACTTGTCTACCACCGGTTAAAAATGTTCTGCTCCAGACAATTTGTTTCATGGAATTATCCGGATCGATCCAGGGACCGCCGCTGGTGCTCCACCCGTCACAGTTATGCACACCTACGGTCATTCCAAGTCTGTGGGCTTCACTTAATGCCCATTCGAACATCTTGTACCACTGATCTGTATTGAAAATTACTTTTGGGACCCCCAGATCCCGTTCATTGAACAGGCTTACATTAAGTATGGTGACGGTTGAAATACCCTGCTTTTTCATTGCCTCAAGGTCTTTTGTTATCCCATCTTTTGTAATGGCATTCTCCATCCAGTGCCACCATGCATGAACCGAATTTGAAACTGGCGGGTCCGTGAATTCAGTCATGTCAGGTTTAGTATCCACTGTTTGCCCGCAGTTCATAATAAACAGCATGGAGAAAAGACTAAAATAAACGACTGAGTTCTTCAGTTTTTTCATGGAATTTCCGTTTTTCAGAAGAAATATTTTCGCGATAAATCTAGGAATATTTTAGTATTAGTTCAGGTATGAAATTATTCATATGATCACATTCATGAGTTTCAAATCTTATTGAATATACATTTAACACACGTTTTATATATCAGATATTCACTGCATTAAGGTCTCATATTCCAGCCTGTTATAAGCCCATATAACCAGTCCCGGACTTTTCTTTTGCCAATTTAGACATGCATTTTGCTTTTATAGACATTGATATGATATCGATGGCTCTCTAATCTTGCATCGGTAAGGAGGGCTTTGACTGATGGAAATATGGAAGTCTGAAAATAAACAAGCCTCCTTGATAATTAAATAATGTGATTTTCAATGTTTTAAAAATTTTAAAATGTAACCTGACAATTAACAATTATCAAAACCCTATTCACTATGCAAAAAAATTTTGTACAGTCATTTCCTGGAAGAGCTGGAATTATCAGCGTCTATCAAAGATTCATCCTGATTATCTGCGTTATGGCTTTTACCATAGCGCCGGTATCGGCAAAGAAACCTTCTAAATCGACGATGCAGACAACTGATGAGGTCGCCGCAGGTTTACCACAGCAAGTGTCGGTGACTGGCAGAGTGTTAGATCAGACTGGATCGCCGGTTATTGGATTATCCGTTGTTGTAAAAGGGACAACAGTTGGCACACTAACAGATATAGACGGAAGATACACCTTGTCAAACATTTCCGGGAATAGTATCCTGGTTTTCTCCTTCATAGGAATGGACACTCAGGAGATTCCCCTGACCGGTCAGACCACGATTGATGTTGTGATGGAACAGTTAACCACGGCTCTGGAGGAGGTGGTTGTTATAGGTTATGGTTCCCAGAAAAAAGAAAGTATCGTCGGTTCGATTTCCCAAACGACAAACGAGAAACTTCAGCAATCAGGGAATGTTCCAAACCTTGCGTCTGCACTGACCGGACAGCTTCCAGGTGTTATCACACTTTCATCTTCTGCAGAACCGGGTGGCCCTTCATCGGGACAGGGTACAGTGGGAAGCAGTGGTACTGCTGTCTTCATCCGGGGCAGGAACACATGGAATGGTGGGCAGCCTCTGATCCTTGTCGACGGTATTGAAAGAGATATGTATAACATTGACATCAGTGAAGTCGAAAACATCTCTATCCTTAAGGATGCTTCCGCAACAGCAGTTTTCGGTGTTAAAGGAGCCAACGGGGTTATACTTATAACCACCAAGAGAGGTACAGCCGGCAAAACACAGATCTCATTTACCTATAACACGACCGCCATGCACGTCTCGAAGCTGCCTCAGCCGGCAGAAGCATTTGATGCCCAGCTGGCAAGAGGTGAAGCAATCGAGCGTGAAGTTGTCCTCAATGAGCCATCATGGGCTCAGAGAATACCATACGAGATCTCGTTGCGTCACCAGCACAATGATCCAAACCATCCTGAATATGAATGGATTTATCCCAATGTAGACTGGGAAGACTGGATGTTCAAGGATTTTGCCTTGGCACAACGGGCAAACCTAAACGTCAGAGGTGGTACTGATTTTGTAAGCTACTTTGGGTCCGTAGCATACCTCAATGAAGGTGATATCATAAAAAAATATGACAACGGGCAGGGTTATACCGCTGATTATTCGTTCAACCGTATCAATTTCAGAAGCAATCTCGACTTTAAAATCTCTAAAACGACCAACCTTCAGGTCAACTTCTCAGGATATTACAGTAACAAAAACAATAATTATGATTACTCATCCGCAACATGGGGTACACTGGAAGAGGTATGGAGAGGCGTATATGGTATGCCGCGTGACCTGTATATGCCTGTTTACCCTGATGGCAGGCTGGGATGGAACCTCGTGACTTACAGTAATAATCCCGTAGGTGTCGCCAACAATCTCGGCCTGAGATACAACCGCGCTACTGCAATGAACACCGATATGGCACTTGAGCAAAAACTCGATTTTATAACCAGGGGATTGAGCTTTAAAGCGCAGCTGTTTTATGATAATGTAATAACATCTGAGGGTGCGCATGCCTATACTCAGAACCATTTTCAACCAAATCAGAATACAAGCCATGTGGCGCTTAAGTTTGTAAATAACCTTCTATATGAAAACGACCCGAATCAGCCTCAGGAGGAATATATATTTCATCTTCCTACTGTTGGCCTTGCAAATTCCCAGTTCGACTGGGTAATGCCATATGCTGAAATAAGAAATGAATCAGTGGGAGGCGGCAATACAGAGAGAAGAATGCAATACCAGTTCCAGTTGAATTATGTACGCAGGTTCGGAGTACACAATGTGGGGCTTCTGGCTGCTATGAAACGCCAGGAATATGCAAGGGGAAGCATGTTCAAGAATTTCCGCGAGGACTGGGTTTTCCGTACAACCTATGACTATATGTCAAAATATCTGTTTGAAGCAAATGGAGCTTACAATGGTTCGGAGAGATTCGGACCGGGATACCGTTTCGATTTCTTTCCTTCACTCGCTCTTGGTTACATGATCTCGAATGAGGATTTCTGGAAGATTGATTGGATTAACAGGCTGAAGTTACGTTTCAGTCTTGGTATGGTTGGAGACGATAATGTAAGCGGCGGGAGATGGCTGTATGCTGACCAGTATTCTTATGGCGGATATGTACGGATGGATCCGAATAACCTGAGTGGTTCCAGTCCCTACACATTTTATAAGCAAAGTGTGGTCGGGAACCCTGATATGCACTGGGAAAAGGCGAAAAAAACCAATTATGGTGTGGAAATGGGATTATTCAGGGATATGATCTCAGTAACATATGATTACTTTACCGAAGACAGGACCGATATTCTGCTCGCCGGTGGACAAAGGGCTATCCCTCCTTATTTTGGAGGCTCACCTCCCCCTGCCAACGTTGGTCATGTTAAATCAAGCGGGCATGAACTTGAATTGAAATTCAATCACAGGATGTCAGGCGGATTCAATTACTGGGCAGCATTAGCTCTGACACATACGGAAAATGAAGTAATATTTAAAGATTCTCCGGTCCTTATGGACGCTCATCTTAAGCCGGAGGGATACACGATAGACCAGAGAAAGTCGCAGATACGTGCAGAACGTCAAACCTCATGGGACGATATGTATGCAGGTGTTCCCTGGGAATCCAACGATCATCTTAAACTTCCCGGAATGTGGAATATGATCGACTTTAATGCAGATGGTATGATCAAATCAGAGGATAATGTACCAACAGGTTACAGTAATATACCTGAGAATACCATGAACTTCACTTTCGGAGGCGAATATAAGGGATTCAGCGCAATGCTCCAGTTTTACGGTGTCAATAATGTAACCCGCAGCATGGTTCTTCCGGGCTTTACAAGGTATTTCAGCGTCTGGTTCGACCATATGCAGGATTACTGGTCAAAAGATAACCCTGATGGGACCGGATACATGCCGAGATGGAGGACAACAGGCGCAAACCGCGTGGCAGATTACTGGCTCTGGGATGGTTCCTATGTAAGGTTGAAAACAGCTGAAGTAGCTTATACTTTCCAGGATGGTTTTATAAACAGAGCCGGACTCGGTTCACTCAGGATCTATGTTAACGGCAATAACCTTTTGTTCTGGTCCAAAATGCTTGACGACAGGGAAGGTTCATTCAGCGGAGGGGGAGATAATGCGGGAGCCTACCCGTCTGTTATGCGTATAAACCTTGGAGTTGATGTAACATTCTAAATCACATTGAATTATGGAAAAAAGAAATTTAAAATATAAACTCATTTTAATTGTATGTCTTCTGGTCACAGCTATTTCATTCGAATCATGCGAAAGTTACCTTGACAAAGCACCGGAAGCAACAATTTCAGAGAGAGATGTATACGGGAATTTTATAAGTTTCCAGGGATTTATTGAAGAACTGTATGCATGTGTAGTGGACCTGGGAAAAACAGGTGGTGAAACCACACAGTTCAACTGGGGTGATGAGTCCGTAGCTTCTTCCGGACCTTCAAGCTGGGACATTGGAAATTACTGGAGTCAGAGTTATGTATATGGTACATCTGTTAACACGGATGCCAGTGCCGGAGGATTACAGGCCAGTAGTATCTGGGGTAACGGCTGGTACGGGATCAAGAAAGCTAACCTGGGACTCTCCAAGCTCGATATGATGGTTGATGCCACCCAGGAAGAAAAAGACCTTATTGAAGGTCAGGCATTGTTTTTCAGGGGTTTCCTGCATTTTGAGATCATCAAATGGTATGGTGGCATGCCTTACATGGATAGATATATATCACCATCAGAGGTTCTCAGGGAACCAAGACTGAACTACAGGGAAAGCTCCTTAAAAGCTGCTGATGACCTGAGGGCAGCCGCTGATCTTCTGCCCGTTGACTGGGACCAGACAGAAGCCGGCAAGGCTACTCTTGGAAATAACCGTCAGCGTGCTTCAAAAGTAATGGCTCTTTCAATGCTTGGAAAAGTACTGCTTTATGCTGGCAGCCCAATGATGAATGAAGAGTCGACAGGTAATGCCACTTACGATGCTGATCTGTGCAAACAAGCAGCTGCCGCATTTGCAGAGGCGATAAGTGTCTGTAACAGTTCGAATATGTTCCGGTTGCAGCCATGGGCAACATGGGAGGAAAATTTCTGGGTCGACGCTCCCGGTAATGATAAGATGAATGGTGGTACAGAAGCTATAATGCTTCCCGTTGTCAGAGCCAAGGATAAAGTTCGCTGGTCGGCAGTGCAAAGGTTTGTTCCTGCAACTCTTGGAGTGCCCTATAATATGTTAGACGTCCCGACACACAACTGGGTAAAGAATTATTACATGGCTAACGGATTGCCCATCACTGATGCTGCTTCGGGTTATGATCCGGCTAATCCATGGGTTGGAAGGGAACCACGTTTTTATAAAGATATAGTTATCGACGGAGATGAGATAGTATTGTCTTCCGGCGCAGGCGTTGACAAATATGCACAGTTATATTCAGGAGGCCGCCACAGGCAGGCTTCCGGTGGCAGCCAGACGGGCTACCTGATGAAGAGATGGGCCCCGATAGGCTGTAACGTCTGGGATGCAAGGTGGGACAACTTTCAGTTTTATGTTCCTAATATGAGGCTTGCAGACGTTTACCTCATGTATGCAGAGGCTGTGGTAAATGGTTACGGGACACCTCAGAGCAGCGTACCGGGTAGCATTACGGCCATACAGGCAATAAACATTATCCGCAACCGGGCTCAGTTACCTGATCTTACCGCTGCCTATACTGCTTCAAAGGAGGCTTTTATGGCCGATCTTATTCAGGAGCGCGCTGTTGAGCTTGCATGGGATGGCAATCGTCTTCCCGACTTACGTCGCTGGAACTTAAGCGAAGATATGAGATACAGGGTTAAAACAGCTGTCGATTTTGACAGGAACATTGATGGGAAACCAATTAATATTACTGAAAGGGTGATCATTACCAGGGTTGTTGAGAAAAAACATAACTGGTTGCCATTACAGGTAAGTCATACCAAGCTTTACCCCGAGTATTTTCAAAATCCCGGATGGTAGGTGATCCAATATTAATCTGAAATAATTATAACATGAAGAATAAAAAATATATCCAAATACTGTTCTTTCTCAGTTTCATCAGTTCCCTTTGCACAATGGAAGTTGCAGCTCAAACAGCGGAGAAAGACGGAATAGTAACCCAAACCATCTCATCGGTTGTAACCGATGAGAATGGGAATCCTGTTCAAGGAGCGATTATCTATGGTAATGAAGGCAGAGTTATTGCTAAAACTGATGCATCCGGAAAATTTTCAATTACCGTGCCCGGTCAGAGCAACCTGTTCATAGAATCAGACGGATTCCAGTCTGCACTCTTCAGGGCAGGTGAATTGGCCAACATGACACAATTCCCTTTAAAAGCTTCTCAATTCCAGTTTGGTGAAAAAGACGTGATCAATATTGCTTTCAGTAAGGTAAAAAAAGGAGAAGTATCCAATGCAATAAGCGTACTCAGGGCTGATGAGATACTACAATACGATAATAATCAATCAGTAGCTGATGCAATAGTGGGTCGTGTTCCCGGATTGCTGGGGAACAATAATATACGTGGTCTGGGTACCGCGGTATTGCCATTGTTCATTGTTGACGGATTGCCACGCGATATTTCCAGCCTCAGAATGTCTGAAGTTGACCAGATCACTTTCCTGAAAGATATAAATTCATCAATCCTTTATGGAAGTGCTGCTGTAAATGGTGTAGTCCAGATCACGACAAAAAGAGGACAGGCGCATAAGAACGAAATCCGGGTGACCGGCTTTTATGGAGTATCCAAACCACAGGCTTTGCCAAAATACCTGTCATCAGCCGATTATATGACCCTTAACAATGAAGCCCGATTGAATGATGGACTGGCTCCGTTATATTCACCTGATGATATAGCCAGTTACAAGTCGGGGAATAATTACCGCTATCCCTCGGTTGATTATTATTCGGACGAATATCTGAAGTCAGTTAAGCCATTCTGGTCGGCAACTACTGAATTATCGGGAGGCAATGAGGTTGCTCTCTATTATGCAAATCTGGGATGGGATCAGACTGGAAGTCTCCTGAATTTCGGGGCAGGTGAAAAAGGAAAGCAGAACAAGTTCAACCTTCGCGGTAATGTGGATCTTAAGATCAATAAATTCATCAGGAGTTCACTTGATGCAGTTGCCATTATCGATAATGCATCCGGCCCGACAGGTGCCAATTACTGGACCAGCGCCGCCACTCTTAAGCCGAACCTTTTTTCACCTTTACTGCCATTTAGTCTGATAGACCCTAATAATGCATTATTACTGTCGCGTAAAAACGATGTCGACGGGATGTATCTGCTTGGCGGTACAACAGGTGTTATGACAAATCCTATCGCCAGTGGTTTCTCAGGCGGAAGAAATGAAGATGTACGCCGTACTTTCTCATTCAATAACAGGATAGATTTCGACCTTGGATGGATGGTCACAGGTCTGGGATTTCATACAAACATAAGCATGGATCTGTTCACAAGCTTCAGCCAGTCTGTTACG
>Ga0105107_10000686_pt1 | contig 21636 bp, 19 predicted proteins | sample PPLLaktember2015_6_FD_79335 | JGI IMG/M metagenome (GOLD analysis project Ga0105107, IMG submission 79335) | Freshwater sediment microbial communities from Prairie Pothole Lake near Jamestown, North Dakota, USA - PPLs Lake P8 Core (1) Depth... | ecosystem: Environmental > Aquatic > Freshwater >... | reverse complement strand
CCGCGCCAGCATCTGGTGCTTGCGACCAACGTGTATATCCTGGGCCCGTCGGGCTGGCGGATGCTGATGCATCACGCCTCGCCGCTGCCGCCCGATACCGCGGTGCCGGAAGCGCCGGTGGGAACCATCCACTGACGGCGCAGAGATGGCATCGCACCAGCCCGCCTACCGGGCGCCCCGCTGGCTGCCGGGCGGACATCTGCAGACCATCTATCCGTTTTTCTTTCGGCGCTTGCCGCAGCCGCCGCTGCGGCGCGAACGCTGGGATTCCCCGGATGGGGACTTCATCGACGTCGACTGGCTGGATGGCGCTGCGGATAAGCCGCTCGTGATCCTCTTCCACGGCCTGGAGGGCTGCTCCCGCAGCCACTACGCGCGCGCACTACTGCGGGTGTTGCAAAGCCGGAACTGGCGTGCGGCGGTGCCGCACTTCCGCGGCTGCGGCGGCTCGCCCAACCGCCTGCCGCGCGCATACCACTCGGGCGATTACGCGGAGATCGACTGGATTCTGCGGCGGATGGCTGCGCAGTCTCCGCAGGGGCAGCGCTTCGCCATGGGCGTCTCGCTCGGCGGCAACGCGCTGCTCAAGTGGCTCGCCCAGGCCGGCACACACGCGCAGAGCCTCATCGACCGCGCTGCCGCCATATCCGCCCCGGTGGATCTGAGCACTGCGGGGCATCTGCTCGGACGCGGATTCAATCGCGTCTACACGTGGCACTTCCTGCGCTCGCTCAAGCACAAGAGTCTTGCCAAGCTGCAGCGCTTCCCCGGCCTCTACGATGCCCGCGCGGTGGCGCGCGCGCGCAACCTCTACGAGTTCGACAACCTGGTCACCGCACCACTGCATGGGTTCCGCGATGCGAGCGACTACTGGACGCGCGCCAGCGCGGCTGCGGATCTCAAGAACATCCAGGTGCCGACGCTGATTGTCCACGCCCGGAACGACCCTTTCCTGCCCGGCCACCACCTGCCTGGCCCGGCCGCGGTGGCGCCGTGCGTTCGGCTCGAATACCCCGCCCATGGCGGACATGTGGGGTTCGTGTCGGGCCCCTTCCCCGGCCACTTGGAGTGGCTTCCGCGCCGCATCCTCGCATTCTTCGAGGAGGGCGCCGGCGGCTGACTGACGCGGCCCGACGCCACGAGCACGGGGCGGGTGAGCCCCTCACCCAGCCCACCTCTCCACGCGCGGCGGACGGGGGCGTGGGATAATTAGCCGCAAACAAGAAGCCCGTCAGCCCACTATGCCCAGTGTCCCAGCAGAGATCTTCAAGGCCTACGACATCCGCGGCATCGTGGGCAGGACCCTGACCCCGGAGATCACCGAGCTGATCGGTCGGGCCATCGGCTCCCGGGCCCGGGCATTCGACCAGAAGGCGGTGTGCATCGGCCGCGACGGGCGGTTGTCCGGGCCGGCGCTGTCCGCAGCGCTGGCGCGCGGCCTGCAGGCGGCCGGCATCGATGTGATCGACGTTGGACGCGTCGCCACGCCAATGCTGTATTTCGCCACCTTTCACCTGCAGACCGGGTCCGGCGTCATGGTCACGGGCAGTCACAACCCGCCCGACTATAATGGCTTGAAGATGGTCGTGGCAGGCGACACGTTGTCTGGCGAGGCCATTCAGGAGCTGCGCAAGCGCATCGAGGCCAATGACTTCGCCTCCGGGCGCGGGGGGTACAGCCAGGCCGAGGTCGCCGAGGCGTACTTTCAGCGCATCGTCGCCGATGTCGAGTTGGCGCGGCCCATGCACATCGTCGTCGACTGCGGCAACGGCGTTCCCGGTGCGTTTGCACCGGAGTTGTACCGCCGCCTCGGTTGCCGCGTGCGCGAGCTGTTCTGCGAGGTGGACGGCACCTTCCCCAACCACCACCCCGATCCGTCCCAGCCGGAGAACCTGCGCGACCTGATCCGCGCGCTTGCCGACGGCGACGACGAGCTCGGGCTCGCCTTCGACGGAGACGGCGACCGGCTGGGCGTGGTAACCAAGGCCGGCAAGATCGTCTACCCGGACCGCCAGCTCATGCTGTTCGCCGCCGATGTGCTGAGCCGCAACCCGGGCGCGCAGGTGATCTTCGACGTGAAGTCCACCCGCAACCTGTTCGACTGGATCCGAAGCCACGGCGGGACACCGGTGCTATGGAAGACCGGCCATTCCCTGATCAAGGCGAAAATGAAAGAAACCGGCGCACTGCTCGCCGGGGAGATGAGCGGGCACACCTTCTTCAAGGAGCGCTGGTACGGCTTCGACGATGGCATGTACGCGGGTGCGCGGCTGCTCGAATACCTGAGCGGACGCCCCGACATCGACGCAGAGTTTGCGCGGCTGCCCGACTCGGTAAACACGCCTGAGCTGCAGATCAAGCTCGCGGAAGGCGAGAACTACGCACTGATCGAACAACTGCAACGGACCGCCAAGTTCAAGGGTGCGCGCGAGGTCATCACCATCGACGGGTTGCGCGTGGAGTACCCAGACGGGTTCGGGCTGGCTCGGGCCTCCAACACCACGCCGGTGATCGTCCTGCGCTTCGAGGCCGACAACGAGCCGGCATTGCGAAGGATCCAGGAAGACTTCCGCCGCGAGCTGCGGGCCGCCGCGCCGAGAGCTACCCTGCCTTTCTAGCAACGTGATCCAATACGCAACCCCGCACTCCGATCAAGCCGCTGAACCGATGTCTGGTTACGCTCAATCAAGGAGTTGTTGCGCGTGTGCGCCACCGGAAAAGCCCGGAGGCGCTCGCGAAGCCACTCTTGCACCAGACTGCTAGCCATGCCCGAACAACCCGCCCAGGAGCTGTTCCTGGGGCGACAGCCCATCCTGGACCGCAACGAGAACCTGGCTGCCTTCGAGCTGCTGTTCCGCTCCGGGCACTTCAACGGCGCGCAGATCGAAGACGACGAGATCGCCAGCGCCACTGTGATCAACCACGCTTTCAGCGAGCTGGGCGTCGAGGCGGTGCTGGGCAAGCACATCGGCTACATCAACCTGAGCGCGCCGCTGATCTTGAGCGACGTCATCGAGCTTCTGCCGAAAGACAAAGTAGTGCTTGAAATCCTGGAGACGGTGAAGGTCACCGATCAGCTGGTCCAGCGCTGCAGGGAACTGAAACAGGCCGGCTTCACCCTAGCACTGGACGACTTCCGCGGCGACGAGGCAGAGTTCGGGCCCTTGCTGGAGACCGTGGATATCGTGAAGGTCGACGTGCAGCACATGAGTCAAGCTGCACTGGCGGACGTCACCGCGCGCCTCAAGCGGCTCAACGTGCGGCTCCTGGCAGAGAAAGTCGACAGCCGCGAGCAGGTCGATCGCTGCCTGGCGCTGGGCTACGACCTGTTTCAGGGTTACTACTTCGCCAAGCCGTCGATCATTACCGGCAAGCGTCTGAGCCATGCGGAAGCCGCGCTCATGCGCCTGCTCGGACTGGTGCTTACGGAGTCGCCCCGCCAGCAGATCGAAGCGGTCTTCAAGCAGAACCCGGATCTCAGCCTGAACCTGCTGAAGCTGGTCAACTCTGCGGCAACAGGCACGAAGCGGAAGATCAACTCGCTCGGGCATGCGGTCAGCGTGCTGGGCCGCAAACAGCTTCAGCGCTGGCTGCAGCTACTGTTGTTCACGCTGAGCAGCGCGCCGGCCGCCGAGTTCCCCAGCCCGTTGCTGATTCTGGCGGCCACGCGCGGCAAGCTGATGGAGTTGATCGCCCAGGCGCTCGAGCCGGCCGACCGCGACTTCCATGATCGGGCGTTCATGACCGGCATCCTGTCGCTCGTCCCGGCGCTCCTGGGCCCGCCGATGAGAGAGATCATCGGCCCGATGCCCATCGACGCGGAGGTCAAATGCGCCCTGCTCGACCGGACCGGGGCGCTGGGTCAGATGTTGCTGCTGGTAGAGGCGCTCGAGGAGTCGGACCTGCTCGGAATCGAGAAGGCGCTGGACCGCGTTCCCGGCCTGCAGCACGGGCAGGTCATCGGCCTGCAGGTCGAGGCCATGGGCTGGGCCAACGCGATCGCGGAACCCGGTTAGCCAGCGTGGCACCGCCGCGGCGCGTCAGACGCAGAGAACTCGCAGAGGAAGTCACTCTAAACGACAGACGAACCGGCGGAGACGGCGACCGGTCACGCCGCTGCGGGGGTCCGTCAAACCTCGGCTGACTCCCCCGCAAAACCGGTCTCCCGCGACAAGCTAAGATCCACCGGCTTCCACCTTCTGCTTTAGACTTTCCAGTCCTTTCTGGTAGGCTCCGCTCAGGAGCTTCACCATCTTTTCGTCCCGGGCCGGGTCGTCGACGGTATAGTCGAGCGCTTTGAACCGCGCCTTCCATTCGACCAGGGACGTGCCGCCCCCCGCGTCCTTGACCGTCAGCGTCGCGAAGTAGTCGCTGCTCAACGGCTGACCGCCGGCGTAGGTGTAGGTGAGCGTGCGGTCCCAGCGGTTGTAGTCGATCAGCTTCTCCTCGACCTTCGTGCCGTTGAGCCGGGTCAGCTCGCGCATGCAACCCACCTCGTTGTTCCGGCCGAAAATGAGCCTGGAGGCCTCGATCAATGGGTACCACTTGTCGAGCCCGACGAAATCGCCCGCGAGCGCCCAAACCTCTTCAGGGGTGGCATCGATCGCAATAGTCTGCAGGATGGACTGCTCCTTGGCCTGCGCGAAGACCATCGGGGACAACAGCGCCGCAAACAACGCTGCGCCCAAAGTGACAAACCGTCGAACCATTGCTCCTCCTCTTAACGGTGACGAGTGACAGGTGGTGGGTGGTGGGTGGTGGGTGGTGGGTGGTGGGTGGTGGGTGGTGGGTGGTGGGTGGTGGGTGACAAGTGATGAGTGACAAGTGAGGAGTGACGAGTGACAGGTGACGAGTGACGGGCGACAAGTCACGAGTGACAAGTGAGGAGTGAGCGCCTGGTGCTCATTACTTGTCACTTAGCACTTGCGAGGCTCTGGTCTCGTGATCTCCCGCGCCTGCCGCGCGGGGAGCCGTGGCGAAGTGGTGTGTCACTTGTCACTCGTCACTTGTCACTCGCCACTCGTCACTCGCTATCCCAGTTTTTCCTGCACCCACGACCGAACAGACCGGAGCGCGTCGGGCAGTTTCGCAGGCTCCGTCCCGCCTGCCTGTGCCATGTCCGGGCGCCCGCCGCCCTTGCCGCCTACCTGCTGGGCGACGAAGTTGACCAGCTCTCCGGCCTTGACCTTGGCAGTGAGATCACTGGTGACTCCCGCCACCAACGCAACCTTGCCACCCTCGACCGCACTGAGCACGATCGCCGCGGACTTCAACTTGTCCTTGAGCTTGTCGAGCGTGTCGCGCAGGCTCTTCGCATCCGCGCCGTCGAGCTGCGCGGCGAGCACCTTCGCGGTCCCGACGCTCACGGCTTGCTCGGCCAGGTCGTCTCCCTGCGAAGCCGCGAGCTTCGACTTCAGCCGCGTCAGCTCCTTCTCCAAGCTGCGCACGTTGTCCATGATCTGGTTCAGGCGGGTGCCGATCTCCATCGGGTGGGCCTTCAACATCTCGGCCACTCCTTCCAACGCGGCGGTCTGCTGCTGCACATACTCCAGCGCGCCATTTGCGGTCACCGCCTCGACCCGGCGGATCCCGGCCGCCACCCCGGACTGGGCAACGATCTTGAAAAAGCCGATGTCTCCGGTGCGCCGCACGTGCGTGCCCCCGCACAGCTCAGTGGAGAAATCGCCCATGCCGATCACCCGCACCTCGTCGCCGTACTTCTCGCCGAACAGCGCCATGGCCCCCGCCTTGATGGCCTGGTCGTACTTCATGATCCGCGCCTCGACCGCGGCGTTGCCGCGGATCTCCTCGTTCACCAGCCGCTCGATCTCGCGGATCTCCTCCGGCGTCAGCGGCCGATCGTGGGAGAAGTCGAAGCGCGTCTTGTTCTCGTCCACCAGCGAGCCCTTCTGCTGCACATGGTGGCCCAGCACCTTGCGCAGCGCCGCGTGCATGAGGTGCGTCGCGGAGTGGTTGAACATGGCGGCATGGCGCAGGCTCATGTCGACCTCGGCGCTCACCGTATGTCCCAGCCGCAGCTCGCCGCTGGTCACAACACCGTGATGGCCGAACACCTCCGCCTGGATCTTCTGGGTGTCTTCCACCTTGAAGCTGGAGATCGGCGTGGCATGCCGCACCAGCACCCCGCGGTCGCCGATCTGGCCACCGGACTCGGCATAAAAGGGTGTGCGGTCGAGCACCACCACACCGCGCTGGCCGGCGGGCAGCCGGTCCACCGGCGAGCCGTCGACGTACAGCGCCACCACGGCCGCATCGAGCTTGAGCGTTTCGTAGCCGTGAAACTCGGTGGCCTTGCCGGTGTACTCCACGCCCTGCGTCATCTGGAACTTGGAGGCGGCCCGCGCCCGCTCGCGCTGCTGCTGCATTTCGGCCTCGAAGCCGGCGAGATCGACCTGCAGCCCGCGCTCCCGGGCGATGTCGGCGGTGAGGTCGACCGGGAAGCCGAAGGTGTCGTAGAGCTTGAACACCGTCGAGCCGTCGAGCATGCGGTCTTCCCGATGCAGCGCGCCTTCGAGCACCTCCATCCCATGCTCCAGCGTCTCGGCGAAGCGCTCCTCCTCCTGCTTCAGCACGCCGATCACGCGACTCTTCTCGCGCACCAGCTCAGGATAGGCCTCCCCCATCACCTTGGCGAGGTCGTCCACCAGCAGATGGAAGAACGGTGTCTTCTTGCCCAGCTTGTAACCGTGACGGATGGCGCGGCGGATGATCCGGCGCAGCACGTAGCCACGCCCCTCATTGCCCGGGATGACCCCGTCGACGACCAGGAAGCTGCAAGCACGGATGTGATCGGCAATGACCTTGAGAGAATTGCTGGTCAGGTCCTTCGCCCCGGTTACGCGCGCGGCGCCGCGGATCAGGTCCTGGAACAGGTCGATCTCGTAGTTCGAGTGCACCCCCTGCAGGACCGCGGCGATGCGCTCCAGGCCCATACCTGTGTCCACCGATGGCTTGGGCAGCGGATGCAGGGTGCCGGACTCGTCGCGGTTGAACTGCATGAACACCAGGTTCCAGATCTCGATGTAGCGGTCGCCGTCGGCGTCCGGCATCCCCGGAGGCCCACCGGGGATGCCCGGGCCGTGGTCCCAGAAGATCTCCGTGCACGGGCCGCATGGGCCCGTGTCGCCCATCTGCCAGAAGTTGTCGCTCTGGTACTTTGACCCGCCGGGCATGTCGCCGATGCGGGCGATCCTGTCGCGCGGGACCTGGATGTCCTTGGCCCAGATGTCGTAGGCCTCGTCGTCGTCCTTGTAGACAGTAACCCATAGGCGTTCGGGCGCCAGGCCAAACTCCTTGGTCAGCAGTTCCCAGGCAAGGCGGATCGCATCGCGCTTGAAGTAATCGCCGAAGCTGAAGTTGCCCAGCATCTCGAAGAACGTGTGGTGGCGGGCGGTGTAGCCGACGTTCTCCAGGTCGTTGTGCTTGCCCCCGGCGCGCACACAGCGCTGGGAAGTCGTGGCCCGGTTGTAGCTGCGCTTGTCCAGCCCCAGGAACACATCCTTGAACTGAACCATCCCGGCGTTGGTGAACAGCAGGGTGGGATCATTCCCCGGCACCAGCGGGCTGGACGCGACGATGGCGTGCCCGTTGCGCTCGAAGAACTCCAGGAATTGACTGCGGATTTCACTGCTTTTCATGACGATTGCCCTGCCTGCCTCACGATGCCCCCGGGGATGCACTCAAGAATCTGAAATTTAACCACAAAAGAACGAAGGCACGAAGTGCTGCCGCACTTCGTGCCTTCCTCGATGGATGCGCGGATCGTGCCGTGGGTCGACTCGGGCGAGTAAGCGTCACCGTACTCGACGCTAGTCTGCCCACCCTTCCACGCGGCTGGCTGGCGGGAGGACGGGTTCGGTACGGCGTTCCTTCCCCTTTTCAGGGGGAGGCTGGGATGGGGTCACGCAGCGGAAGCGGGTGCATTGCCCGCAGGGATCCGAGCAGCAGGAGCTTTGGCTGCTACTCGTCCTCCCACTCGCCGCCCACGACTTGGCGGATCACCTCCGCCGAGAAGCCCCGTCCCTGTAGGAAGCGGGCCTGCCGGGCCCGCTCCTTGAGATCGCCGGGTGGGCGGCCGAAGCGCTTGCGCCAAACCGCGCGTGCATTTTCTAACTCCGAGGCCTTGAGCTGGGTCGCGGCCCGCGCCAGCACTTCGCCCGCCACGCCCTTGCCACGCAGATCGTTGAGCACGCGCCGCGCACCGTAGCGGCCCTTTGCCTTCGCCAAGTGCTGCTCGGCGAGACGCTGCTCGGACAACCAGCCGCAACGCTCGAGATCGTCCAGGAGTGCGGTGAGCTCGCCGGGGTCGGCGTCCCCGCTTTCAAGCTTGCGGGCCAGCTCCCGACGCGAGTGCTCCCGCCGCGCCAGCAGCCGCACGGCGCGGCCCCGCAGGCTGGGTTTGGCCGCTGTGCGGGCCGTAGCGTCAGTCCTCGACCTCGGCGGTCGCCACCTGCGCCGCTGCCCCGGTGACGCCGGCGGCGGTGCGAATCTTGGACTCGATCTCAGCCGCCAGTTCCGGCCGCTCCTTGAGATACTCGCGGCAGTTGTCCTTGCCCTGGCCGATGCGATCGCCGTTGTAGCTGTACCAGGCACCGGACTTGTCCACCACCTTGTACAGCACCCCGAGGTCCACGATCTCGCCGTGGCGGGAGATGCCCTCGCCGTAGAGGATGTCGAAGTCGGCCTGCCTGAACGGCGGAGCCACCTTGTTCTTCACGACTTTCACCCGGGTTTCGCTGCCGATAACCTCGTCACCCTTCTTGATCGACCCGATACGACGGATGTCGAGCCGGACGGAGGCGTAGAACTTGAGGGCGTTGCCGCCGGTCGTGGTCTCGGGGTTGCCGAACATGACCCCGATCTTCATGCGGATCTGGTTGATGAAGATCACCAGCGTGTTGGAGCGCTTGATGTTGGCCGTGAGCTTGCGCAGCGCCTGGGACATGAGGCGCGCCTGCAGGCCCATCTGCGGCTCGCCCATTTCGCCCTCGATCTCGGCCTTGGGGGTAAGCGCAGCCACGGAATCGACCACCACGATGTCCACCGACCCGGAGCGCACCAGCATGTCGGCGATCTCGAGCGCCTGCTCGCCGTTGTCCGGCTGGGAGATGAGCAGCTCGTCCACGTTCACACCGAGCTTGCGGGCGTACTGGGCATCGAGCGCGTGCTCGGCATCGATGAACGCGGCCGTCCCGCCCATCCGCTGCATCTGGGCGATGACCGACAGCGTCAGCGTGGTCTTGCCTGAGGACTCCGGCCCATAGATCTCGACGACCCGGCCGCGGGGCAGCCCGCCCACGCCGAGCGCAATGTCGAGCCCGAGCGAGCCGGTGGAGACGACCTGGATGTCCTGGGAGATTTCGGCCTCCCCCAGCTTCATGATGGAACCCTTGCCGAACTGCTTCTCGATCTGCGAGAGGGCAGCCTGCAAGGCCTTGCGCTTGTTGTCGTCCATGATGGTTGCAATGTTCGTTTCGATCAGCATCGTATTCTCCCACAAACAGGATGTGGCGGAACCAGCCGCAGGCCGCATGCCGGACTTCCGCGCTCGAGGACAGCGGGTGGCACTGGGGACCAATCCTGCGCGACGCACCGGCTCACTGGGTGATCCACCTGGGGAGCGTTCACGCAGCCGGGTAAAGCTCACAGCTGCACTGCCGTTAAAAGCAGACACCGGCCACGGCTCCGCAATCGCAAGGCTGCCGGCGAAACGCTCCCAGCCAGAGACCATTCCGACGGCATGCTGCACCAGTCAGAGCCGGCCCGTCTGGGCCGCTTCCAGATCCTCGAGCGCCTCGGGCGCGGCGCCCAGGGCGAGGTCTATCTTGCAGAGGACACCCGCCTGACCCGGCGCGTGGCGATCAAAACCATCCGGCTGAGCAGCCGCGACCCAGCCGAGCAATCGAGGCGCGTCTTCGCCCTGCTGGAAGAGGCCCGGATCGTGAGCCACCTCGCCCACCCGGGCATCGTCACTCTGTACGATGCGGGCGAGGAGGCAGGGCTCCCCTACCTGGTGTTCGAGTACGTCGAAGGCAGTACGCTGGCAGCCCGCCTGCGTGAGGCCAAGCGCCTGGAGCCGGTGGAAGCGGCAGAGATCGCCATCCAGGTGCTCAAGGCGGTCGGCTATGCTCACGCCAAGGGCGTGGTCCACCGCGACATCAAGCCCGGCAACATCATGCTGGCTGCAGGCATCGCGCGGGTGATGGACTTCGGGATCGCGCAGGTGCTGTCGGCGCGTCCCGCTGCGGACGACCCCTTCACGGGCGCGCCGGCCTATCTGGCCCCCGAGTACATCGCGGAGGGCGAGTACACGGCGGCCTCCGACGTCTTTGCCGTCGGCATGCTCCTGTATGAGATGCTGACCGGCCGGCCGGCCATCCTTGGCGGGAACACCTTCGAGACCCTGCACCGCCAGGTGACGGAGGACTTCGCGCTGCCGTCCAGCCTGGCAGCGGATATCGATGAGCGCCTCGACGCACTGGTCATGCAGGCGATCGCCAAGTCGCCACAGGCTCGCTTCCCCACCGCTGCAGCGCTGGAGAACGCGCTCTATCTCTATCTCAACCCCGAGCCGACCGGGGTCGCGGACGAGGGCGGCGAGAAGCAGGCCACGCTACAGTTCCTGCTGCGCCGCATGCGCCACAAGTCCGACTTCCCGGCGCTGTCCTCCATGATCGGCGCCGTAAACCGAGCCGCCAACTCCGAGACCGAGCGGGTGTCCGAGCTGTCCAACTCGATCCTCAAGGACTTCGCGCTCACCAACAAGTTGCTCAAGCTGGTCAACGCGGCGTTCTACGGGCAGTTCAGCGGCACCATCAGCACCGTGTCGCGCGCTGTGGTGATCCTCGGGTTCGAGAACGTGCGGCAGGTCGCAGTCACGCTGGCCCTGTTCGAACACCTGCAAAACAAGTCCCAGGCGGCACAGCTGCGCGAAGAGATCCTGGCGAGCTACTTCGCCGGGTTGCTCGGCCGCGAGCTGGTGAACCAGGCCGGCATCCGGGACGGGGAGGAGGCATTCATCTGCGCTTTGTTCCACTCCCTTGGCAAGCTGGTCACTGCATATTATCTCCATGAGGAGTTCCACGAGATCTGCCGGCTGCAGCGCGCCCAGGGACTGGATGAGGCGCGCGCTTCCGCGCAGGTACTCGGGATCACCTTCGAGGACCTGGGCATCGGCGTCGGCGCGGCCTGGCACTTCCCGGATCGACTCCTGCAAAGCATGCGGCGCGTGACCGACGCGAAGGTCAAGCGTCCGACCAGCGCTGAAGAGCACCTGCAAGCAGTCGCCGACCTGGCGGCAGAGCTGTGCACCTGCCTGCGCGAGCCCGATGGCGAGCGCCGTCCGGCGCGGATCGCGTCGCTGGCCGCCCGCTACGAGAGCCTCGGAATCACTTCGCCCATCCTGCACACGGTCGTGCGCAACGCGGCAGCAGAGCTGGTGAGAGATGCTGCGATGTTCGGCGTCTCGCCGGCCGGCAGCGAGCTGGTGGCCAGCCTGTCGGAAGCCCGTCGGCCGAGTCGGCGCGAACCGGATGAGGGCGGTGATCCGCTGCCTGGCGCCGGGAGCCAGACCGGCATGGCACAGGACCCTGCCACCGTGGCCGCTCCCGTCACCGCCAGCGGAAGTGCGCAGCGCAGCGCGATCCTGTATGCAGGCATTCAGGACATCACCAACAGCCTGGTCGGCGAATGCGAGCTGAACGACATCCTGCGCATGATCCTCGAGACCATGTACCGCGGTGTCGGGTTTACACGCGTGCTGCTGTGCGTGCGCGATCCGGCCAGCAACTCATTGAAGGCGCGTCTGGGCTTCGGCGCGGATGTCGACCAGATCCTCCGGCGCGGTTTTCACGTACCGCTGGCTCCCAGCCGCGATGCCTTCCATGCCGCCATCAGCAACGGTGCCGACATCTTCATCGAGAACGTCGATGACGAGCGCATTCGCGATCCCATCCCGGACTGGTACCGCAGGCTGGTGCCGGCGCGGTCGCTCGCCCTGTTCCCGCTGATGGTAAAGGGCAAGCCGGTGGGCCTGTTCTATGGCGACTGCGATCAGGCCGGCGCGCTCAGGTTCGATCCGGCGGAGCTCAACCTGCTCAAGACACTGCGCAATCAGGCGGTACTGGCGATGCGGCAGAGGGCGGTGAAGGGTGAAGGGTGAAGGGGCGCTTCAATAACGTGCTCTCCTCCTCGCGCCTGCCGCGTGAATCCACCCCCCACCTCCCGCCTCACGCCTCACGCCTTCCGCCTCTCGCCTTCCGCCTTCCGCCTCCCGCCTCCCGCCTCCCGCCTCCCGCCTCACGCCTCACGCCTCACCGAGCAACTCCAGCACCCCCTCCAGCGCCACAATCACGGCCTGCCGCCGCACCGCCTCGCGATCGCCGTTGAACATCCGGGTTGTGGCATACGGCTCGGCACCACGCCGGCCCCACGCGAAGCAGACCGTCCCGACCGGCTTCTGCGCCGTGCCGCCGGTCGGTCCAGCAACGCCGGACACCGCCACTGCAATATGTCCATGGCTCCCGGCCAGTGCGCCCGCGGCCATCTCGCACACGGTCTGCTCGGACACAGCACCATGGGAGTCCAGCGTCTGCGCCCGCACACCCAGCATCTCCCGTTTCGCGATGTTGGTGTAGGTGACGAACCCGCGGTCGAACCATTCGGAGCTGCCCGATACCATCGTGACGCATTCGCTCACCCAGCCGCCGGTGCAGGACTCGGCGGTGACCAGCATCTGCCCGCGAGCCTCCAGCGCCTGCCCGACCCGGGCAGCAAGGTCAAAGAGTTCCCGGTCCAAGCCAGCCTCCCAGGTTGGGCAGCAGCAGTTTGAGCAGCACGAGGCAGATCAGCGCGAAGAAGGCCGCAACCAGATCGTCCACCATCACGCCGAAGCCGCCGCGGAACATGCGTTCGATATATCGGATCGGCCCCGGCTTGAGGATGTCGAAGAGGCGGAACAGCAGGAATGCCACGGCCTGCCACATCAGGGTATTGGGGGTGAAGAACAGCACGATCATGAATGCCGTGATCTCGTCCCAGACGATGGCCTTGTGGTCCTCCACACCGAGGTCGCGCCCGGTCTTGTCGCAGATCCACACCCCGCCGACGTACATGAGGCCGAGCAGGATCAGGAAGTCGGTCGGCGCCAGGCGCGGCTCGAGGTACCAGAAGAACGGCAGCGCCAGCAGGGTGCCGAAGGTGCCGGGCGCGAAGGGCGGCAAACCGCTGCCGAAGCCCAGCGCGATGAAGTGCGCCGGATGGCTCAGCAAGAAGCGCAAATTCGGCCGCGCGACCATCCTAAAGGAAGTGATCAAAGCCCTTTTCCTGCAGCGCAAGCGCACGGCCTGTGGCATCGACGAGCGTGACGCCGGAGCCTTGGTCGACTGTGCCGATGAGTGTCAGGGGCAAGCCCAGGCGGCCTGCCAGCTCGCTCACGTCGGCGTGGCGCGATGGGGGAGCCGTGAAGCACAATTCGTAGTCGTCGCCGCTGGCGAGTGCGCAGCGCTGCAGCAACGGTTCGTCCCGTATGCGCCGCGCGAATGCCGAGAGCGGAACCGCTGGCCAGTGGAGCGTGAGCTGAACGCCCGAGCGCTCGGCGATGTGCCCCGCATCGGCGAGCAGGCCGTCGGAAACGTCGATCGCGCTGCTGGCCAGCCCGCGCAGGGCTTTCCCCAGCGCCACGCGGGGGCTCGGCCGATCGAGCCGCTCGCAGACGCGCTCCAGCGCTTCCCCCTCCAGTGCGAGCTCACCGCGCAAATGTGCCAGCGCCAACGCCGCGTCACCCAGCGCCCCGGACACCCAGACCTCGTCGCCGGGGCACGCACCCGACCGGCGCAGGGCCTGGCCAGGCGGCACCTCGCCCAGGATCTGCACACAGATGTTAAGCGGGCCGCGGGTGGTGTCGCCACCGATGAGGTCCACATCGAACTTGCGCGCGAGATCGAGAAACCCGCGCATGAAGCTGTCGATCCAGCGCTCGTCCGCTCGCGGCAAGGCCACCGAAAGCGTCACCCAGCGCGGCTGCGCACCCATGGCCGCCATGTCCGACAGGTTCACTGCCAGGGACTTCCAGCCCACGCCGTAAGCGTCGGCGTCCTCCAGGAAATGTCGCCCGCCGACCAGCATGTCGGTAGAGACCACCAGCTCCATCCCCGGCGTGACTGCCACCAGCGCGGCATCGTCGCCCCCGGCCAGGATCGTGTGGGTGGTCGGTGGCGAAAAGTAGCGGGCGATCAGCTCGAACTCCGATAGCATCTAATTCAACCTCTCACCGCGAAGGCACGAAGACACGAAGAAAAGCAGGAAGCAGTGCTCGGCCATCGGATTCGAATCAGCGATCGCACAGTCGAGGCCGGTGCTGCCCGGGACAGAAAATCTCCCACGATCCGAAGCGCCGCCGCCACGACCCCAGGCACCACCCCAGCCGGGACGCCGTTGACTTGGTTTTCCTTCGTGTCTTCGTGGTGAGCGGTTTGGGGCTCAAGGCTTGGGCAGCTGCTTGAGCAGCGCCTGGTACTCCTCTTCCTTCATGGTGAAGCTATGCTCGGCCTTGGGGAACTCGCCGCGCTTCACGTCGTCCTGGAAGTCGGCCAGCGCCTGGCTGATGACGCCCCAGCAGTCGGCGTACTTCTTGACGAACTTCGGCGTGAAGCGGTCGAACAGGCCCACCATGTCGTGCAGCACCAGGTTCTGCCCGTCGCAATGCGGGCCGGCGCCGATGCCGATGGTGGGAATCTGCAGCCGCTCGGTGATGAGCTGTGCCACGCGGTCGGGGATGGCCTCCAGGACGATGGCGAAACAGCCGGCCTTTTCCATGGACAGCGCATCCTTCAGCAGCTGCACGCCCGCAGTGGCGTCCTTGCCTTGTACCTTGAAGCCACCGAGCTTGGACATGAGCTGCGGCGTCAATCCGATGTGCGCCATCACCGGGATGCCGGCCTTCACCACCGCTTCGGCCATCGGTGCGAAGTCCTCCCCACCCTCGATCTTCACCACGTCGGCGCCGCCCTCCTTCACCATGCGCATGGCGCTGTTGACCGCATCGGCGGCCGACGCGTGATAAGCCCCGAGCGGCAGGTCGCCCACCAGGATCGCACGCCTCACGCCGCGCGAGATGGCCTTGGCGTGATGGATCATCTCGTCCATCGTCACCGGCACCGTGCTGGAATACCCGAGCGCCGTCATCCCCAGCGAGTCGCCGATCAGGATGCAGTCGATGCCGGCGCGGTCCACCAGCTGGCCGGTGGGAAAGTCGACCGCGGTGACCTGGAAGATCTTCTCGCCCTTCGCGACCTTCGCCTGCAGATCGAAGATCGTCAGCTTCTTCGGTGCTTCAGCCATTGGTTCCCCCTATAGGTGGCTATACAGCAAACCTCTCACCACGAAGACACGAAGACACGAAGAACGGCGAAGAAAACGACGATTAGGGTGTGGGCGTCGGTTCTGGTTGCGTTGCGCGCAGGCTGTCGCCACTGCTGCAGGGCGACGAAGCTCGGCGCGAACAGATGTCAAGCTATCGTTTTTCTTCGTGTCTTCGTGTCTTCGTGGTGAGCGGTTGTTGTTTACTTCCTCGCCTCGGCCGGCCGGACCTGCGCAGCGAGCTTGTCCAGCACCCCGTTCACGTACTTGTGCCCATCGGTGCCGCCGTAGCTCTTGGCCAGCTCCACCGCCTCGTTGATCACCACGCGGTAGGGGATATCCGGGCACTGGGTCAGCTCGTAGCCACCGATCAACAGAAGAGCGTGCTCGACCGGGCTCAACGACGCGGCGGGCCGGTCGAGGAAGGGCTGGATGCCGGCGTGCAGATCGTTGGCGTGCTCGATCACCCCGCGCACGAGCTGCTCGAAGTGCGCCTTGTCGGCCTTGAGGAACTCCTTGCTCTCGCCGGCCTGGCGGCAGAGGGTGTCGGTGTCATGACCGGTGAGGAGCCACTCGTAGAGCGCCTGCAGCGCCAGCTCGCGCGAGCGGCGCCGGGAGCCCTTGAGCGCGTCGCGCCGCGACGTTGCACTGGTTTCAGCGGGCACCATCGATCGCCTTCAGCAGATTGGCCATCTCGATCGCGACCCGCGCCGCTTCGGCGCCCTTCACACTCATGCGGGCCTCGGCCTGATACTCGTCGTCGGTCGTGAGCACGCCGTTGGCAACCGGCACCCCGCTGTCCAGCTGCACCCGCGCCAGGGCTGCTGCGGACTGATCCGCCACCACCTCGAAGTGGTAGGTCTCGCCCCGGATCACGGCACCCAGCGCGCAGATCGCATCGAAGCGCCCGCTCGCCGCCATCTTCTGTGCAGCCAGCCCGATCTCCAGCGCCCCCGGCACGGTCGCGATCACGACGTCCTCCGTACGCACGCCGTGGCGTCGCAGCTCGGCCGTGCAGGCGGCGAGCAGCCCTTCGCACACGTCGATGTTGAAGCGGCTCATCACGATGCCCACGCGCAACCCGGCGCCCTGCAGTCCGGGCTCGAGCTCGAGAATGTCTTCGTAGCGCGCCATCTCACCTCACCGCCCTGTCGCCGATCGATGTGACCACGCCGGCGCCGCGCGCGCGCTCGGGCAGCAGATAGCCAGTGACCTCCAGGTCGAAGCCGGCCATGCTGGGCATCTTGCGCGGCAGCCCCATGATTCTCATCTTCGTCACCCCAAGGTCCTTGAGGATCTGCGCGCCGATACCGTAGGTGCGCAGGTCCAGCTTCTGCGGGGTGGCCCCGGGTTGCGCCTCCAGGCGCTCGAGCACCGCGTCGCCCGTTTCGCTGCGGTGGAGCAGGACGATCACGCCCGCCTCCGCACCGGCGATGGCCTTCATCGCCTCGTGCAGGTTCCAGGAGTGCAGCGTGCTCGAAGCATCCAGCGCATCGATGACCGAGAACGGCTCGTGCACCCGTACCAGGATCTCCTTGCCCGGCGTCACCTCGCCCCTGACCAGCGCAAGGTGCACGTCCTCGGCCGTCACGTCCCGGAACGCCACCAGCCGGAAGCGCCCGTAGGCCGTGTCCACGGCCCGCTCGGCAACGCGCTGCACCAGAGACTCGGTGCGGCTCCGGTAATGGATCAGATCGGCGATGGTGCCGACCTTCAGCCCGTGCTTGTCGGCGAACTCCAAGAGGTCCGGGAGGCGCGCCATCTCGCCGTCGTCCCGCAGCACTTCGCAGATCACCGCTGCGGGCGTCAACCCGGCCAGCTCGGCCAGGTCGCAGCCGGCTTCGGTGTGCCCGGCGCGCACCAGCACACCCCCTGTCTGCGCCAGGAGCGGAAAGATATGCCCGGGCTGCACCAGATCCTCCGGCTTCGCCTCCCTGCGCACTGCCGCCTGGACCGTGCGGGCGCGGTCGGCCGCCGAGATACCCGTGGTCACGCCCTGGGCTGCTTCGATGGAGACGGTGAAGTTGGTGCCCATCTGCGACCTGTTGTTGTTGACCATCGGAGGCAGGTCGAGCTGACGGCAGCGCTCCTCGGTCAGTGTCAGGCAGATCAACCCCCGGCCGTGCGTGGCCATGAAGTTGATCGCCTGCGGCGTGACGAACTCGGCCGCCATTACCAGGTCACCTTCGTTCTCGCGATCTTCCTCGTCGACCAGTACCACCATGCGGCCGGCCTGGATCTCGCCGATGATCTCGGGGGTGCTGCTGATGCCCATTGCTATCGCCTCTCGCTCTCCAGAAGCCGTTCTACGTAGCGCGCCACCAGGTCGACCTCGAGGTTCACCCGGCTTCCCACCTGCAACGCCTCCAGATTCGTCACCGCCAGCGTGTGCGGGATGAGGTTGACGCTGAAGCACACGCCGTCGACTCGGTTGACGGTGAGACTCACACCGCTGACCGTGACCGAGCCTTTGCGGGCGAGATACTTCGCCAGCGGCGCCGGCGCACGCACCTGCAGCAGCCAGCTCTCGCCCACCGGCTCGAAACGCATGACTTCGCCTACGCCGTCCACATGCCCGCTCACCAGATGCCCGCCGAGCCGGTCCGCCAGGCGCAACGCCTTCTCCAGGTTGACCGCCGCTCCCACCGCAAAGCCAACGGTGCAGTCCAGCGTCTCCTGCGACACATCCGCCGTGAATGCACCCGCCGACAGCTCGATCACCGTCAGGCAGCAACCGTTCACCGCGATGCTGTCGCCGGCCTGCACGTCGGCAAGATCGAGCCCACCCGCGGCAAAAGTCACGCGCACACCTTTGTCCGTGGGGACAGCGGCGCGGACGGAGCCTTTCGCTGCAACGATGCCGGTAAACACGTCTCTCAGGGCTCCGGCTGCACGACGCGCGCTACGATGCGCAAATCCTCGCCGATGCGCCTCAGATCGCAAACGCGAAGATCGACGCGCTGATCGAGCGCGGTCAGCTCGCGCAGGTCAAACATACCCCGCGCGCTATCGCCGAGCAAGTGCGGCGCGAGGTACAGCACCAGCTCGTCCACCAGCCCCGCGCGCAGCAGCGCCCCGTTCAGCCGGTTGCCCGACTCGACCAGGATCTCGTTGATGCCTCGCCGGCCCAGTTCCTCCAGCATGCGGGGCAGGTCGACCTTGCCGCTGCTATCGGGAAGGACCAACACTTCCGCCCCGGTCTGGGCGAGCAGGCGGATCTTCTCACGGTCGTCCACGGCTGCGAACACCAGCACATTGCCGCCATCGAGAAGCTGCGCCGACAGCGGCAGCTCCAGGTTGCGGTCCACCACGACGCGCAGGGGTTGCCGGGAAGTCTGCACGTGGCGCACGGTCAGCCGGGGATCGTCCGCCAGCAAGGTGCCGATACCAATCATGACGGCGCAGGAGCGCGCCCGAAAGCGGTGCCCATCTCGCCGCGCCTGCTCTCCGGTGATCCACTGGCTCGCTCCGTTGCGCAGGGCGGTGCGCCCGTCGAGGCTCGCGGCCACCTTCACGCGCAGCCAGGGTCGCCCGCGCTGCATCCGCGAGACGAAGCCGATGTTGAGCTCGCGCGCCTCATCCTGCAGCAGGCCGTCGCGAGTCTCGATTCCTGCAGCCCGCAAGCGCTGCAGGCCATCCCCCGCGACCACCGGGTTGGGATCCTGCATGGCAGCCACCACCCTCGTAACCCCCGCAGCGATCAGCGCATCGGCGCAGGGCGGCGTACGGCCGTGATGGCTGCAAGGCTCCAGCGAGACATACACGGTGGCGCCCCTGGCCTTGTCCGCCGCCGCGCGCAGCGCCAGGACCTCCGCATGCGGCTCGCCCGCGCGCTCGTGCCAACCTTCGCCCACCACTTGACCGTCGCGGACCACGACGCATCCCACACGCGGGTTCGGCGTGGTCGTGTAGAGGCCGCGCTGCGCGAGCTGCAGGGCGCGCGCCATGAAGGTGTGATCGGCGGATGTGAACATACGACCTGGAGAAAGCAATTTACCGCGAAGGACGCAGAGGACGCGGAGGAAAAACAGGATTGTGCTTGCGCAGGACCTCCCAAACGCGGCGAGCGTCTACCTGAACAACTTATCGGGTTACTCCGCGTTCTCTGCGTCCTCCGCGGTTCATCTTGTGTTTCTGCCGCTCCACCTGGTGGCGCGGATTACTCTGGGCACAGGTCAGCGGACCAGCACGGCTCAACTGGCAGGCTTGCGCGTGCGCCGGCGCGTACCCGGCTTGCCAGGCGGCTCCTTGAGCACATCGCGCAACACGTCGCGGAAGTCCTCGGGATCCTGGAAGTCCTTGTACACCGAGGCGAAGCGGATATAGGCCACCTTGTCCAGCCGGTAGAGCTCGCGCATCACCATCTCGCCGATACGCCGCGAGGCCACTTCCCGCTCTCCCAGGCTGAGCAGCTTCTGGGTGATGCGATCGATGGCGGCATCGACGTACTCCGTGGGCACAGGCCGCTTGTGCAGGGCGCGGGTGAATCCGATGCGCAGCTTGTCCTGGTCGTACTCCTCGCGGATGCCGTTGGCCTTGACCACCTGCGGCATGCGCAGCTCCACGGTCTCGTAGGTGGTAAAGCGCTTGTCGCAGGCCAGGCAGCGGCGTCGACGGCGGATGCTGTCGCCTTCCTCGCTGGTGCGCGAGTCGAGGACTTGCGTGTCGTCGGCTCCGCAGAATGGGCACTTCATGCTACTTCACCTTCCACCACAGAGACACAGAGGCACGGAGGACCACATCCTGGGGTCCTGGCCCGGATCGATCGCCATACTCGCACGCGCGCCCGCGAGGACCGGGTCACCCAGCTCTCGCTTTTCTCTGTGCCTGTGTGGTTCAAGTCAGCCGTAGACCGGAAACCGCGCGCACAGGCGCTTGACCTCATCGGCCACCCGCGCCACGACCTTGTCGTCCCGAGGCGCGTCCAGCACGTCGGCCAGCAGGTTGGCGAGCTGCTCGGCCTCCAGTTCGCGGAAGCCTCGGGTGGTCACCGCCGGCGAGCCGATGCGGATGCCGCTGGTGACGAAGGGCTTCTCGGGATCGTTGGGGATGGCGTTCTTGTTCACCGTGATTTGCGCGGCTTCCAGCACTGCTTCGGCTTCCTTGCCGGTAATCTTCTTCGCGCGTAGGTCGACCAGGAACATGTGGCAGTCGGTGCGGCCGGAGACGATGCGCAACCCGCGCTCCTGAAGGACTTTTACCATGACCCGTGCGTTGTCGATCACCTGTTCCTGATACTTGCGAAACGCGGGGGCCATGGCTTCCTTGAAGGCGACGGCCTTCGCCGCGATGACGTGCATCAACGGCCCCCCCTGCCCGCCGGGGAAGATTGCCGAGTTGATGGGCTTCTCGTTCTCGGCATGGCCGAGAATCAGGCCGCCTCGGGGCCCGCGCAAGGTCTTGTGCGTGGTGCTGGTAACGAAATGGGCGTGCTTGATCGGGCTCGGATAGAGGCCGGCCGCCACCAGGCCCGCATAGTGGGCCATGTCGGCCATCAGCATTGCGCCGACGCTGTCCGCGATCTCCCGGAACCGCTTCCAGTCGATGACCAGCGCGTAGGCCGAAGCGCCGGCCACGATGAGCTTGGGGCGGTGCTCCTGCGCCAACCGCTCCACCTGGGGGTAGTCGATCTCCTCGGCCTCGTTCAGCCCATAGCTGACTACTTTGTAGAGCTTCCCGCTGAAGTTCACCGGCGAGCCATGAGTCAGGTGCCCGCCGTGGGCCAGCGACATGCCGAGAATCGTGTCGCCGGGCTGCAAGGCCGCCATGTAGATCGCGGCGTTGGCCTGGCTCCCGGAGTGCGGCTGAACGTTGGCGAAGTCGCAGTGGAACAGCTTCTTGGCCCGGTCGATGGCGAGCTGCTCCGCGATGTCGACGTACTCGCAGCCCCCGTAGTAGCGCTTCCCGGGATAACCTTCGGCGTACTTGTTGGTCAGCACCGAACCCTGCGCCTCCAGCACGCGCGGGCTGGTGTAGTTCTCCGAGGCGATCAGCTCGATATGGTCCTCCTGGCGCCTCTGTTCGGCTGCCATGGCCTGCCACAGATCCGGGTCGAACGACTCAATGCTTTGATTTTTCTCGAACATGGGGGCGGATCGCGAAAGCGGCGATTCTACCATCAGGGCATCGCCGGCAATCCCCGAAGCCGACGGACGGATCCGCGGCGTGCCGGGCACCTTCCAGCGGGTTAAGGCTTCAACGCACATGGCGATGCATCGAACAACGGCGAATCCAGCCCCCTCGTCCTGTCGTATCTGG
>Ga0105107_10000684_pt1 | contig 21702 bp, 18 predicted proteins | sample PPLLaktember2015_6_FD_79335 | JGI IMG/M metagenome (GOLD analysis project Ga0105107, IMG submission 79335) | Freshwater sediment microbial communities from Prairie Pothole Lake near Jamestown, North Dakota, USA - PPLs Lake P8 Core (1) Depth... | ecosystem: Environmental > Aquatic > Freshwater >... | reverse complement strand
TGAGCTGCACCGTGTGGTCGTCGGGCTCGGCGGGCGGCGTCGCGGGGTCGAAGCCGCAGGCCGCGGCGGTGGCGGCCGGGCTCCACTGCGCGAGCAGTCCGCTCTCGATCCGCCCGGCGCTCGCGCCGCTCCCGATCGGGCTGAAGACGGTGGGCTGCACCCCGCAGCCGACCTCGACCTGGTACGAGAAGCTGCCGCCGGCGCGCACGGCGGCGGCGCTCCCGACCACGTCGACGCTCGGCGTGCGCACGGGGTCGATGGTGTCGAACCAGGCGAGGCTCCCCGTGAGATCCGCTTCCGGCGGGATGTTCCCGGCCGAGATCGCGGCGAGCAGGGTCTCCAGGTTCGGGCGACCCCATCCGGTGTACTGGTCCCAGCCCGCCTGCGTCGGGAACCAGAACGACCCGAACGGGAAGCCCGGTGCGCCGAGCAGGCCGCTCACGAGCGGGCCGAAGCTTCCCGGCGGAAGCGGCGGCAGCACCGACTGGTCGATGTCCTCCGCCGCGAGCCGGAAGAGCTGGCGGATCTCCTCCACGGAGAACGGCTTGTCGAGCCCCGGATAGGGCTGGAGCAGCCCGCGATCGATCAGGTTCCTGCCGTGGGAGACGATCAGCAGGGTCATGCCCGCCGAGCGGCCCGTCGCCTCGGAGGAGCACGACGTCGACGAGATCGCGGCCCAGGCGCGACCGCCGTGGTTCGTGCAGCCGTTCTGGACCGTGTAGTCCTTCACGCCGTTGATCACGCTGCTCGCGAAGGTGCCGTCCGCGTCGCGGATCGAGTTCACCCAGATCGTGTGGTCCGCGTTCGACGGCATGTTGTGGTGACGGCTCTGCTCGTCGGCCGCGCTGGCGAGGATCGGCACGCCGCGCCGGTAGGCGTAGTCGACCGCCTGCTGCGACGCCGGCGACATCGAGATCGTGCCCAGGGCCGACGAGATCGAGTCGGCGCCGTTGTCGACGGCGTAGACCACGGCCGCGGCGAACTCGGAGTCGATCGCAATGAAGCTGTCGTTCACCTTGAGGGGCACGAAGAAGCTGCTCGGCGCGACGCCCGGGAAGCCGCCGCCGTTGTCGGCCTCGGCCACCATGTCGCCGCCCTCGCCGGTGCCGTGGCCGTAGTCGACGCGGTCGAAGGCGTCGTTGTCGTCGTCGGCGAAGTCCCAGCCTGCGATGTCGTCGGTGTAGCCGTTGCCGTCCTCGTCCACGCCGTTCGAGAACTGGCGGATCAGGTCCTGGCCGTCGAGCACGCCGTTGCCGTTCAGGTCGCTCGCGCCGAGGCCCGCGAAGTCGTCGACCGTGACGGCGCCGTTCCCGTCGCAGTCGTAGGAGAGGCGGCCCGTCGGGCGCGTCGGGTTCGCGCACGGCTTCGGCAGCTCGGCGACGTTCAGCCAGACCTTCTTCGCGAGCTCGCGGTCGCTCCAGCGGATGCCGCTGTCGAGCACGGCGTCGTGCGTGTCGGGCCGGCCGGTCGTGTACTGCCACGCGCCGGTGACGTTCATGCCCGTCGAGGGCTGGTACTTCCACACGTTCCCGCCGGTGAAGTCGTTCGGCAGCTCTCCCGGCGCGAGGAAGAGATACGAGGCGTAGTCCGTCGGGTCGGTGCAGGCGGGCGCGAGGCAGGCCGGGTAGACGACCGCCGAGCCGGCCGGGCTCGGGATCGCCAGGGAACAGAGGGCGGCGAGGGCCGCGGCCGGAACGAGGTGGAGCGGGCGTGCGAGCGGCATGGATTCCCCCAGCGATGGACGGACGGGGCAGCCTATCACGCGGCGAAACGCGTTGAACAGCCGTTCATCGAGGGGAGATCCCCTACCGCACGGCGCCGCCCGCGCGAGGCGGCGGGCTCGGCATGGGCGATGCCTCGAGCCGCACGAACGCATGGCCGGCGAGGGTGAGCGGGGCCGTGCTCCGGACGGTGAAGCCCGGCTCGGCGATGAGCTTCGCGGCGAGGGGGAGCGGCGCCACGAGCAGCACCGACTCGGCGCCCCCGGCGCCTTCGGCATGCACCCAGGCGGCCGCCGCGGCCGGCGACGGCACGGCGTCGAGGGCCCGCCCGGCGAGGATCTGGACCAGGATCGTCGGGCTCTCGCCGAGACCGACGAGCAGGCTCGGCGCGCCGTCGCGCACCGGGGCGAGCGTGTCGCGAGCCGCCGGCAGCGTCGAGCGCGCCGCGAGCCGCTCGGCGCGGCCGCCGTCGTAGGCTCCGAAGGCCACGGCGGCGAGGAGGGCGAGCAGGAGCAGCGCCGGCACGCGATCGGCCTCGGGGGCCTCGCTCGGGGCGAGGCGGCGCCAGCCGAGCCAGGCGCCCCCGGCGCAGAGCATGCCCGCGAGGCCCGCCGGCACGCCGCCCTCCGGCAGGAAGGGTGCCGCCACCACCGCGCCGAGGCCCGCGACCCCGAAGAGCACAAAGCCGAGCCGCAGCGCGCCGTCGCGCAGCCGTCGCGCGGTCGGATCGAGGGCGGCGGGGCCCGGCGCTGCGATCGACGCGAAGAGCGCCACGACGAGCAGCGAGAGCGGCGCGAAGGCGGGCAGCAGGTAGCGCGAGTGCTTCATCGGCGAGGCGTGGAGCAGGAGGAAGATCGCGACGAATCCGATCGCCGCGAAGCGGAGGCCGGGCGGCGCGCCGGCGGCGGTTCGCCGCCGCGTCCACGCCGCCGCGACGAGGCTCGGCAGGAGCAGCGTCCAGGGCGCGAGCTGGCCGGGCAGGTTCACGAGGTAGTGGAAGAGGCCGCCCTTCCGCGTCGTGAGCCGCGTCGCGCCGAGCAGGCGTCGCGTCTCGTCGAGGCCCAGACGCTCGACCAGGAGCACGGGCCAGAGGCCCGCGGCCGCGACGAAGACGCCGAGCGCGAGCGCGCCGGGCGCGCCCAGCAGGAGGCGCCCCGAGCCCGTCGCCAGGCAGAAGGGGACGGCCACGGCCAGGAAGAAGCCGGCGGCAAGGGGCCCCTTCACGAGGGTCGCGAGGGCGAGCCAGAGGCCCGAGAGCGCCATCGGCGCGAGGGCGCGGCCGCCCGCGCGATGCGCGCACCAGGCCGCGTGGAAGCGCTCGAAGGCCCCGAGCAGGAAGGCGGCGAAGAGCGGGTCGATCCGCTTGTCGCGCAGCAACGAGAAGGTCTCGAAGCTCGTCAGGTAGACGAGGGTCGCGGCGAAGGCGGCGTCGCGGCGGCCGAAGAGGCGCTCGCCGAGGCGCGTCATCCACCAGGCCGAGAGGCCGAGGGCGAGCAGGTTCGGCGCGTGGGGGACGAGGCCGCAGTCGGGGCCGAGCCAGCGGCCCGCGGCGGCGATGAGCCACAGGAAGAGCGGCGGCTTGTGGAGGTAGACCCAGTCGCCGAGGCGGGGCACGAGCCAGTCGCCGGTCCGCAGCATCTCCGCCGCGAGGCCGAGGTAGCGGACGTAGCCGTGGTCGATGGGCTCGGCGGCGAGGCGCCAGAGCAGGCAGAGCGTCGCGAAGGCGAGCGCCGCCGCGGCGAAGGCGCGCTCGCGCCGGTCGAAGACGCGGATCGCGGCGGCGACGGATCGGGGCCTCTCGATGGCGTGGCGCGGCATGAAGGCCCCTTCATCAGGTCCGGTTGTTGCCGGCCGACCCGTTCTGTACCCAACCGCGCGGAGGGGGGCAGCAGGTCATGAGCTGGACCGCGATCGCCACGTGGCTGCAGGGGATCGATCTCTCCGATCCCTGGCTCTGGTTCGGCCTGTGCGGGAACGTCGCGTTCTTCTCGCGCTTCCTCGTGCAGTGGATCGCGTCCGAGAGGGCCGGCGACAGCGTCATTCCGATGGCCTTCTGGCACCTGAGCATCGTCGGCTCGCTCGTCATGCTCGTCTACGCGATCCACAAGCGCGATCCCGTGTTCATGCTCGCCTACCTGCCGAACGCCTTCGTGTACGTCAGAAACCTCATGCTCATCAAGAAGAACGGGAAGAATGAGACTGCTCCAGATCGGATTGGGCCGCTTCGGACAGAATCATCTCCGGACGTGGCGGAAGCTCGGGGTTGAGCTGCTCGTCTCCGACCACGACCCGCGCCATCTCGCGGGCGTGTCGGAGCGCGCCTCCACGAACTGGCTCGAGCTGCTGGACGACGCCGACGCCGTCGACGTCGTGACGCCCGCGCCGGCCCACGCGGAGATGATCCGCACCGCGCTCGCGCGCGGGAAGCACGTGCTCGTCGAGAAGCCCGTCACCTCGACCTCCGCGGAGGGCTTCGCGCTCGCCCGCGACGCGCGCGCACGTGGGCTCGTGCTGCAGGTGGGGCACGTGTTCCGCTTCTCGCCCGAGGCGCAGGCCGTGTCGCGCGCGATCCGCAACGGCGAGCTCGGGAAGCTCCGCTACGCGATCGCGCACTTCATGAGCTTCAAGCGCCCGCGCACCGACGGCGGCATCGCGATCTCCGACGGCGTCCACTTCGTGGACCTCGTGTCGTGGCTCTTCGGCAAGCAGCCCGTCGCCGTCACCGCCGTGCTGCACGACCACCTGGGCCGCGGCATGGACGACGTCGCGGTGCTCTCCCTCGACTACGGCGCGGAGAAGGCGCTGGTCGAGGCCGCCGTGTTTCCGCCCGAAGGCCAGCGCGACCTCCAGGTGATGGGCACCGAGGGCGCGATCGCCTGCGACTTCGTCGGCGCCGCGGATCGCGTGCGCCACTTCGCCCACCGCCACGCGCAGGGCGAGAACGCCGCCTGGGGCGCGACCGAGGGAGCCGTGCGCGTCCTCGAGACGCCCGGCGAGGAGCCGCTCCTCGCCGAGCTGCGCGCCTTCGCCGACGCCTGCGCCAGCGGCAAGCCTTCGCCGGTCGCGTCGGACGGCTTCGCCGGCGCCGCGGCGGTGGCGGTGATCGAGGCGGCCGAGCGCTCCGCGCGCGAGGGCCGCCGCATCGCGCTCGAGCTTCCGGAGGAGATGCGCCGATGAGCCAGACGAAGATCCCGCTCTCGCGGGTCACGATCGACGACGAGGTCAAGGCCGCCGTGCTGCGCGCCGTCGAGTCGGGTCAGTACATCCTGGGGCCCGAGTCGAAGGCGTTCGAGAAGGAGCTCGCCGCGTACTTCGGCCGCGAGCACGCCGTGCTCGTGAGCTCCGCCACCGCGGGCCTCATGCTCTCGATGCAGGCCCTCGGCATCGGCCCCGGCGACGAGGTGCTCGCGCCCTCCCAGACCGCGTTCCCGACGATCGAGGCGATCTTCCTGGCCGGCGCGACGCCGGTCTTCCTCGACACCGACGACTCCGCCTGCCTCGACCCGAGCTGGATCGAGCCGCGCATCACGCCGCGCACCAAGGCGATCGTGCCGGTCCACCTCTACGGGCATCCCTGCGACCTCGACGTGCTGCAGGACGTGGTGAAGCGACACAACCTGGTGCTGCTCGAGGACTGCGCCCAGGCCCACGGCGCCGAGTGGCGCGGCAAGCGCGTCGGCAGCTTCGGCCGCGCCGGCGTGCTCTCGTTCTATCCCTCGAAGAACCTGACGGTGCTGGGCGACGGCGGCGCGGTGGTGACGGACGACGCAGGACTCGCGGCGCGGCTGCGCATGCTCCGCGACCACGGCCGGCGCGACAAGTACACGCACGAGATCGTCGGCTGGAACCTCCGCTTCAACGAGCTCCAGGCCGCGGCGGGCCGCGTCTTCCTGCGCCGCCTCGACGCCATGAACGAGGGCCGGCGCCGCGTCGCCGCGCGCTACGCGAAGCAGCTCGAGGGCGGCCCGGTGCTGCTCCCCGCCGAGAACAAGCTCGCGAAGCACGTCTACCATCTGTTCGTGATCCGCACGCCCGACGCTGCCGACCGCGACGCCCTCGCGAAGCATCTCGGCGCCGAGAACATCCAGACCGGCGTTCACTACCCGCTGCCGAACCACCTGCAGCCCGCGACCCTGAACCAGCGCTTCGTCCGCGCCGAGGCGCTGCCGCACACCGAGGCCTGGGTGAAGCACATCCTCTCGCTGCCGTGCTTCCCCGACATGACCGATGCCGAGGTGGATCGCGTCGCCGCACAGGTCCGCGCGTACTACGCGAAGAAGGGCTAGCCGGTGGCGGACGCACCCGCGCTCTCGATCGTGATCCCGGCCTACCACGAGGAGGACAACGTCCCCCTCCTGGCCGAGGAGCTGCGGAAGGAGCTGGGCGCCGCCGGGATCGCCGACTTCGAGGTGATCTTCGTGGACGACGGCTCGCGCGACGCGACGGCCGAGCGCGCCCGCGCCGAGGCCGCGCGCGACCCGCGCTTCCGTCTGGTGCGTCTCGCGAAGAACGGCGGCGAGAGCGCCGCCACCGAGGCGGGCCTGCGCCGCGCCCGCGGCGAGATCGTGGTCACCATGGACTGCGACCTGCAGAACGCGCCCGGCGACATCCCCGCGCTGCTCGCGCCCGTGCGCCGCGGCGAGGCCGACTGCGCCTGCGGCTACCGCAGCGACCGCACCGCCGGCGACACGCCGTGGCGTCTGGTGCAGTCGCGCATCGCGAACGGCATCCGCAACTGGGGCACTGGCGACAGCGTGATCGACGCGGGCTGCACGTTCCGCGCGTTCCGCCGCGAGGCGATCGCGCGCATCAAGGTCTTCAAGGGCATGCACCGCTTCCTGCCGACGCTGATGCGCCTCGAGGGCTTCCGCGTGGTCGAGGTGCCGGTGCAGAACCGCGCCCGCGTCCACGGCCAGTCGAAGTACGGAATGTGGAACCGCGCCTTCGCCGCGTTCTACGACCTGCTCGCGGTGCGCTGGATGCGCAGCCGCGTGGTGCGCTGGCAGGTCGCCGAGGACACGCTCCCCGGCGCGCCGCCGCCCGACGCGCGCTAGCAGGCTGAGGAAGAACGCCGATCCGCGTGGCTTGCGAGGGGCCGGAGGCGGGTCATGGCGCCGCGCCTCGGGTTCGACGCGAAGGGACCGATCGCTTCGAGCGGCGTGCGGGGCGCGCCTGCACATGTCGGCGCGTCGCCATGACCCGCCTCCGGCCGCGGCGTGGCCGGTTTCGCGCTCACCCGCTCGCTGCCACGAGAGTCCGCATCCGGACCAGGTCGTAGCCGCCGCAGGGATCGACGCGTGCGTCGACGGGGGGACGAAGCATCCGCCCACCCCTACCCCGTCCGGAACTGCGCCACGTCCTGGCGCAGCGACTCCGCCTGCTTCGCCAGCGCGTCGACCGCCTCGCCCATGCGCTTCGCGGAGGCCTGGTGGCTCTCCGTATCGCGCAGCACGTGGTCGAGGAAGCCTGCGATCGCGCCGCTCGTGACGCTCTGCTCCTCGAGCGCGTCGCGGATCGTGCCGGTCGAGGCGCGCACCTGCTCGATGCCGTCGCGCATGCGGGCGACGCTCTGGGACTGACGCTCGGCGGTGGCGTGCATCTGCCCCGCGACCCCTTCCATCGTCCCTGAGCTCTCGAGCACCGCCCGCGAGGTGATGCTCTGCTCGCGGCCGAGGTCCTGGATCTCCCGGACGCCGACCTGCACGTCATCCATCAGCGACACCACCCCGGCGGCGGCCTCGGTCTGGCGCCGCGCCTCTTCGACGATCTGCCGGATGCGCGAGCCGCTCGCGTTCGCCGCCTCGGCGATCTCGTCGAGGGCCTCGCCGGCCTCGCGCGAGAGCGTGACGCCGTCGCGCACGCTCTCGACGCCGCGCGCGATCGCGTCGATCGCCCGGGCGCTCTCGTCCTGGACCGAGCCCACGACCTCGGCGATCTCCTTCGTGCTCCGGAGCACGCGGTCCGAGAGGTTCTTCACCTCGTCGGCCACCACCTTGAAGGCGCTGCCCGCGCTGCCCGCCTGGGCGGCGATGATCGCGGCGTTCAGCGCCAGGAGGCCGGTCTCGTCGGCCACGTCGTCGATCACGTCCACGATGCGGCCGATCTGGCGCGCGCGATCGCCGAGGCTGCGGATCACCTCGTCGGCGGTCTCGGTGGCGGAGCGGATCGCCTCCATGCCGGCACCGGTCTTGCGCACGCGCTCGCGCCCCTGCTCGGCGGCGCCGATCGTGCGCTCGGCGAGACGCGCGAGCTCGGCTGCGTTGGCGTCGACGCTCCGGGCCGCCGCCGCGACGTGCTCGAGGCTCTCCGCCGCCTCGGACGCGCGCCGCCCGAGCCCGTCGCCGTGCTTCGAGATCCTGTCGCTGCTGTGGATCAGCGACCCGATGCGGCTCGACACCTCCGACACCTGGGAGCTCAGGATCGACGCGCTGTGGTGGAGCTCCTGCCCGCCGGCCACGAGCAGCGAGACGTGCTGGCCGTTCTCGTCCATCGAGCTCGAGAGCGCCTGGGTCGAGCGCGCGATGCCCTCGACGTGGGCCCGCAGGCTCTGCATCGAGCGCGTGGCCTCGCCGAGATTCGCGACCTGGCTCCGGGTCGCGTCGGTCACGTTGCCCGCGGCGCCCGAGATCTTCTCCGTCACCTCTTCCATGCTGCGCACGGTCTCCGCGTAGCGCAGCACGGTGAGCCGGAGCATCGAGGCGAGGCGGCTGAAGGATCGGGAGAGATCGCCGAACTCGTCGGGCGACTCGAGGCAGCGCTCCGAGCGCAGGTCGCCGCTCGCCACGAGATCGACCTCGTCGCGCAGCGAGCGCGCGGTCTCGACCAGGCCGCCCGCCGTGAAGATCGCGAGCAGCGTGATCGTGATCGACGAGATCAGCACCAGCGGGCCCTGGCTCAGCACCACCTCCGAGAGCGAGGGATCGAGAGGCGGGATCTCGGGCAGCGCGTCGAGAGTCGCCGCGACCTCGAGCGGCGTGGCGCCGCTCTCGAGGCTGCCCCGGACCTGCTCGACGACCGCAGCGCGGAGGTCGTGCACGCGCGCGCGCTCGTTCTCGGCGCGCTCGACGTGCACGAGGCAGATGCCGTAGACGAAGTTCAGCAGACACACGCCTGCAAAGGTGATCACGAGCCCGCGGCCGAGGGGCTCGCGCGGCACCAGGCGCGCGCGCTCGTCGGGGTCGTCGATCGCGGCGGCGAGCGCCTCGCGCTCGGGCGCGAGCCCGCGCGTCAGGAGGCGCAGCGTGAAGGCCTGGGAGGAGATCCCTCCCAGGGCGGGCGCCATCGCGACGCCGAGCGCCCGCAGCGGCGTCAGGGTCGGGAAGATGAACTGCGACAGCACGATCACCAGGGCGCCGCCGGCGAGCCAGGCTGCGATCGCGACCACGAACACGCCGCCGGGCAGGGCGACGATGCCCCGGAAGGCGGCGCGGACACTTTCGCGCGACGCCTCGCCCCGCGCGTCGGCGTCGATCCAGCGCGCGACCGGCCCCGCCCAGCGCTCGGCGATGGCGATCGCCCCCGCGGCGCAGACGATCAGCGCGGCGAAGGCGAGCAGCGGGACGAAGATCGCCTTCTCCCGCGTCGGCTTCATGACGGGCCAGATGTAGAGGAGCGTCAGCGCGAGGGCGACCGCGGCGAACCCGACGGACGTCTTGTACGTCCACCAGCGGAAGGCCCAGCCCGTCCTGAAGCGACGCTCCATCGTGTGCCCCTGGCGTCGCCCGGCGGTCGGCTCCCGGGCGGAGGAGTCGGGCTCCGATCGAACGACGGCTCTCTCTCATCGGCAGGGAAGGCGCAACGCTCAAGCCCGAATCCCGAGGAATCCCGAACGCTGGCGGCAGCCTCGGCCCCGGTGTAACCACGGCCCGCGGTTGGCCGGAGGCGGTCCGGTCTCCCGGGGGAGCGTCCGCTTCGATGGAGTTTCCGCGCTTCGCGTTCGCCTCCGGCGAGGAGGCGTCCGATCCGGTCGTGCAGTTCGAGGGCGCGCCCGTGCGCGTGGACGAGCTCCGGGCGAGCCGCCACCTCGAGCGCCAGGACGGCGACCTCGAAGACGTCGCGCGCCTCGGCCTCCGCCTCTTCCGCTACGGCATGCCCTGGCGCCTCACGGAGCTCTCACCCGGGCGCTACGACTGGTCGCTCTGGGACCGCGCCCTCGAGGCCTGCCGGCGTCACAGGCTCGAGCCGGTCGTCGACCTCTGCCACTTCGGCCTGCCCGACCACTATCCCGGCTTCGCCGACCCGTCCTGGGTCGAGGGCCTCCTGCGCTACACCGAAGCCTTCCTGGCACGCCATCGCGGGCCGCGCTGGTTCACGCCGGTGAACGAGCCCCAGATCACGGCGCTCACCGCCGGCGCGCTCGGAATCTGGAACGACCGGCGCACCAGTGCCGAGGACTACGCGCGCATCCTCGCGCACTGCACGCTCGCGAACCTCGAGGCCCTGGCGCGCATCCGCGCGGATCGCGGCGGCTGGTGGATCGGCGCCGAGGCCGTCTCGGTCCCGTACGGCGCCGCGGCGGACCCGGCCGCCGCCGCGAGCGAGGCGCGCCACGCGGCCTTCGCCCGCGCCGCTTTCGACCTCCCCTTCGGCAAGCCCCTCGACCCGCTCGCCGAGCCCGCCTTCGCCGCGGTGCCCGACGCGGTTCGCGCCCGCATCGAAGGTCTCGCGACCACCGAGCACGTGATCGCGGGCCACGACTTCTATCCGGTGTCGGTTCGATCGCTCGCGGGACCGCGCGAATCGCTCTCCCTGGCCCAGCACCTCGACGCCTACCGCTGGTGGGCCCGCGACTGGTACGCGCGCTACGGCATCGACTTCTGGGTCTCCGAGACCTCGAACCTCGGCTTCCCGGTCGCGCAGCAGGTCGAGTGGCTCGACGGCCTCGTGGGCGTGCTCGGCGACCTGAATGCCACCGGCGTTCGAGCGCGCGGCCTGTGCTGGTACAGCCGCGGCGACCAGTACGACTGGCACACCATGTTGACGCAGCCCCGCGGCGAGGTGACGGAGGTCGGGCTCTTCGACGCCGAGCGCGCGCCGCGTCCGGTCGCGGCTCGGATCGGCGAGCTCGCTCGGGCCGAGGCGCAGCGCGGAGACTGAGCGCGCTCTTCGTCGGCAGTGGCGAATCGTTCGATCAGGCGGACGGCTTGCGTGCGATCACGACGGCGTCCGTCGCGAGGAGATCGGCGCCGTGGTGCGCCGCCAGCGCGTCCCGGAAGCGCAGCGCCCATCGCGCCCCGGTGCGCGCGTAGACGTCGCCGAGCACGGGGTACTCCGTCATGCGGACCTCGAGATCGACGAGCCCCGCGTCCGCCGCGAGGCGACGCACCTCCTCGCCGCTGAAGCTGCGCTTCGGAAACGCGCCCCGGGCCTCGGCGCGCCGCCAGCGCCAGCGTCGGATCGGGTCGTAGAGCGGCGAGGCCAGGTGCACGTCGAAGAACAGGCTTCCGCCCGGCCGGAGCAGGCGCACCATGTTTGCGAGCACGCGCTCGGGCTCCTCCACGAACTCGAACAGGCCGAGCGAGCAGACCACGTCGAAGCTCGCGGGCGCGCCTTCGTAGGTCCGGGCGTCGCCGACGACGAGCTGCGCCCGGTCGTCGAGTCCCGCGGCGCGCAGGCGCTCGCGACCGATCTGGACCAGCGCTTCGGAGAAGTCCACGCCGACGTACTCGGCGAAGACCGGGCGCTCGACGGCGAGGCGGCCGTGCCCGCAGCCGAGATCGAGCACCCGCCGGCCCGTGAGGTCGACCCGCCCGCCGGGGTCGAGGAAACCCAGCTTGAAGTCGTTCGAGCGCCGCTGCGCCTCGGCGGCAAGCGCAGGAATGCGCGCTCGATGGTGGCGGCGGAGCGGAAGCTCTCGGCGTGGTGCTCGTACCAGGCCCGAAGCGCATCGGTCCGAGATCCGCTCGCAGGACGAGCGGGAGGCCGCATGACCGATTCTGCGCACGAAGCGTGCGCGATGGCAAGGGCCGGCTCAGGGCTTTGCGGTCGAGGCCAGCTTCGCCTGCTGCAGGCTCACGTAGTCGGCGAGGATGCGGAGCGCCTCCGTGAGCTGCGGCGTCGGCTTCTTGTCGTCGGGCTCGGCGTCGTCGTCCGCTTCGCCCTTGTCCTCGGCCTTGATCACCTCGGCCAGCTCGACCACGCCGGCGTTCTTCTTCGCTTTGGCCACGTCGGCATTCACCTTCGCGAACTCCTCGCTCGTGGCGACGCGCTGCTTCGACTTGGCGGCGAGCGTCGCGACGATCTCCGAGGTCACGGGCTGCCAGGTGGTGAAGCCGCCGTCCTCGATGCGCGGCGGGACGTAGGGCGGGATGCTCTGGGTCGGCAGCGCGCCGGGCTGCGCGCCCTCGGCGAACTCCTCGTTGTTCGAGAGGCTCGGCAGCACGATGTCGCTGTGCACGCCGGCAAGCTGCGTGCTCTGGCCGCCCGGCCGGAAGAACATCGCCGTCGTGACCTTGAGCTTGCCGAGCTCCTCGCTGAGCGGCATCACGCTCTGCACCGTGCCCTTGCCGAAGGTCTGGTCGTCGCCGACGACGAGCGCGCGCTTGTAGTCCTGCAGTGCGCCGGCGAGGATCTCGCTGGCCGAAGCCGTCACGCGCGAGGTCAGCACCACCATCGGGCCCGAGTAGAGGATGCCGTCGTCGGGGTCGCTGAAGACGCGCGGCGACTCCTTGCCCGGGCGCACCGCGACGATCCCACCGTCGCGCACGAAGAAGCCCGAGATCGAGATCGCGTAGTCGAGCAGGCCGCCGCCGTTACGCGAGAGGTCGAGCAGCAGGCCGTCGGCCTTCGCCTCGCGCACCTGCTTCAGCAGGTTGCGCACGTCGCGCTCGGCCTGTCGCTTCGAGGCGTCGCGGTCGCCGTAGAAGCTCGGCAGCTCGAGCACCGCGAGCTTGAGCTTGCGGCCCCCGTCCTCGACCTGCTCGAAGCGCAGCTTCGCAGCCTGCTCCTCGAGGTCGATCTTGTCGCGCACGATCGTGACCTGGAAGCGCTTCGGCGGCTCGCCCGGGCGCAGCACCGTGAGCTGCACGGGCGTGCCCTTCGGGCCGCGGATCATCCGCACCACGTCGCGCAGCTTGAAGTCGACGACCTTCACCGGCTCCGCGCCCTCCTGGGCGACGGCGACGATCTTGTCCTTGCGCTTCACGCTGCCCTGGCGGTCGGCGGCGCCTCCGCGGATCACCTCCTCGACCACCGCGTAGCCGTCGCGCGACGAGAGCGCGAGGCCGATGCCCTCGAGCGAGAGGCCCATCTGGATGTCGAACTCCTCGGCGTCGTCCGGCGAGAGGTAGTTCGAGTGCGGGTCGAGCCCGGTGGCGAAGGCGTCCAGGAACGCTGCGCGCTGGTCCTCGGGATCCTGCTCCGCAGTCTGCTTCGTCAGCACCTCGTAGCGGTGGACGAGCTGTTCCTTGGCCTCGTCCATCGAGAGACCGGCGTTGCGGTAGTTGGCGATCTGGAACTCGATCAGGGCCCGGTAGAGCGCGTCGCGCTCCGCCGGCGTCTTCGGGAAGCCGCGCTTCAGCGGGTCGGCCTGGAGCGAGATCTTCGGGTCGAGCGCGAAGTCGGGCTTCGCGACTTCGGCCCGCACGAACTCCTCCATCTTCTTCGTGCGCGCGACGACGTCGGCGTGGATCGCCGCGAGACGGGTGCAGTCGGAGCGGAGGAAGGCCTCCATGCCGTCGCGCAGCGTCGCCTGGAGCTGCTTCGCCTCCGCGTCCAGGTAGAGCGTCCGCGTGGGATCGATCCGCGTCATGTAGGCGTCGACGACGCGCGTCTTCAGCGGCTCGTCGAGGGCGTGGTAGAGCACGTGATGCTGCAGGTAGGCGGCCACGAGCCCGGGGATCGCCTCGCAGGAGAGTCCGGTCGTGGCGCGCGCGGCGCCGGCCGGGGCGAGCAGGGCGATCGACAGGGCGGCGGCAGCGAGAGAGCGCGAGCAGGGCCACGAGGACGGACGGAGGAGGTTCATCTTGGACAGTCTATCGGGCGTGCGGGGCATCGTCTAAATCCTCCGAGAGGGCGCGGGGGTGAGCGGTGGGGCGGGAGCCGACGGCCTTCGGCCCTGGCTCAGCCCTTCAGGCTCGGTCGCGGGCCGGCTTTGGCGGCGGCTTGGCCGGGGGGCTTCGTCGGGGGTTGCCGGCCGTGGCCTACCCGAGCCGGGGCTTCATCCGCAGCCGGATCAGCACCAGCAGCACGAGAAAGATCACGCTCAACATCAGGGCGGGCGCGACCACCTCCTCGATCCCGGCCCCCCGCAGCGTGATCCGGCGCAGGGCGATCTGGTACCAGCGGAGCGGGAACAGGCCGCCGATCTGGCGCACCCCGTCCGGCATGAGCTGGTAGGGGAACATCACGCCCGAGAGCACCATCGAGGGCATGATCGCGAAGACCGTGATGAAGACCGCCTGGGCCGAGGTGTGCGCGACGGCGGACACGAACACGCCGACCGAGAGCGACGCCAGCACGAAGGGCAGGGTGACGACGAGCAGCGCGAGCACGCTTCCGCTCGGCCAGACGCCGAAGCCGAAGCCCGCGCCGAGGGTGGCGATCACGAGCACGATGTAGGCGAGCCCGACGTAGGGCACGAGCTTTCCGATCACGATCTCGAGCGGGCGCGTGGGCGACGCGAGCATCTGCTCGTAGGTCCCGTTCTCGCGCTCGCCCACCAGGCCGAGGCTCGTGGCCGACATGCAGAGATTGGTGAGCAGCATGCCGGCGATCGCGGCCAGGAAGAAGCGGCTGTCGTCGAGCGCGCGGTTGAAGCGGAACTCCTGGCGCACGACCAGGCCCTCCCCGGGACCGGCGCGGATCGGGGCGGCGCGCACGGTCTCGAAGCGTTGGCCGATCTGCGCCAGGTACGCGCCGATCCGGGCCGCCGAGAGCGGATCGGCGCCGTCGAGCAGCACCTGCAGCTCCGGGCGCGCGCGGTAGGCGTCCCGCGCGAAGTCGTCCGGCACCACCACGAAGGCCAGCACCTCGCCGGTCGCGAGCTTCGCGTAGCCCTCGTCATAGCTCGCGACCCGCTGCCACGGCAGGAAGTAGCCCGTCGCCTGCACGTCCTGCACGAAGCGGCGCGAGAGCGGGCTCTCGTCGCGGTCGAGCACGGCCCAGGGCACGTTGGCCGGCTCGTTCGAGAGCGCGAGCCCGAAGAGCAGCAGCATCATGATCGGCTGCGCGATCACCATCCCGAGCAGCGCCTTGTCGTGGCGCACGATGGTGGCCTCCTTGTAGGCGACCGCGCGCACGTTCGACAGGAAGCTCATGCGCGCCGCTCCATCGAGCGGATGGCGAAGAGCACGAGCGCCGCGCCGAAGAGGAAGAGCATCCCGAGCTCCGGCAGCAGCGCGATCGGGCCTTCGCCGCGCAGGTAGATCGCGTGGCTGACGCGGATGTAGTGGGTCGCGGGGAAGACCTCCGCGATCCATTGCACCAGGGTCGGCATGTTGCGCAGCGGGAACGCGAATCCCGAGAGCTGCACCAGCGGGATGCTCAGCATCACGGTCTTCTGCACCGCCTCGGCGGCCGTGGCGGAGGTCGCCGAGATCACGAGCCCGATCGAGAGGGAGGTGAGGACGTAGAACGCGGAGACGGCGACGAAGAAGAGCGCGTTGCCGGCAGGCCAGACGCCGATCAGGAAGCCGCCCGCGAGCATCATCAGCACCACGTCGAGCGTGAACACCACGCCGAGGGGCAGCATCTTCCCGAGCAGGATCTCGAAGCTCGTGGCCGGGGTGACCTGGAGCTGCTCGAAGGTGCCGTCGAGGCGCTCCTTCACGATCGAGACCGCGGTGATGAGCGTGGTCAGGAACGAGAGGACGAAGCCGAAGGTGCCGGAGACCATGAAGCGCGTGCCGTCGAGCTCCGGGTTGAAGAGGGCCCGGACGCGCACGTCCACGCCCGGCCGCGTCGAGGGCGCCTCGAAGCGCACGCGCCGGGCGGCGCCCTGGGCGTCGCGCTCGCGGGCCGTCACGCGCTGCGCCGTGTCGGAGACGAGGGCGCGCAGGAAGCCCTCGGCATTGCCCGCGAGCACCGCCTCGGCGCCGTCGTAGATCACGACGAGCTCCGCGGGCGCGGCGGCGGCCTCCGCCGCGATACCGCGCGCGAAGTCTGGCGGCACCACGATCCCCGCGCTCACCTCGCCCGCGACGAGCGCCTCGTCGAGGGCGTCGCGGCTCGCGTAGGGTCGGAGCGCGAAGGTGCCGTTCGCCGCCAGGTCGGAGACGAAGCGCCGCGAGGCGGCGCTGCGGCTCGCGTCGTGGATCCCGAGCGAGAGGTCCTTCACCTCCGTCGAGAGCACGAAGCCGAACACGAGCAGCGCCGCGAGCGGCACCGCGACCAGCGCGATCATGGTGAACGGGTCGCGCAACGTGGCGCGGGTCTCCCGCACCAGCAACGTGCGCAGGCGCCGCCCGCTCACGAGAGCATCCGCCGGAACACGTCCGTCATCTCCGGCGGCGCGACGCGCACGCGCGCACCGGGATGCGCGCCGAGCGCGCGTGCGATGGGCGCGAGCACCGCGGCGTCGAGGGCGTTCGCCCGGATCGTGATCGCGCCGCCGTCGCCGCCCACCGCGAGGCCGTCGCGCCCGAGCGCCGCGCGCAGCGCCGGGGCCGCGCCGCGATCGCCCTCGGCCAGCTCGAGGCCGATCTCGTACCCGCCGCCGAAGCGCGCGCGCAGCTCCTCCGGCGCGGCGTTCGCGATCAGCTTGCCCTCGTCGATGAAGCAGACCCAGTCGCAGTAGTCGACCTCTTCGAGGAAGTGGGTCGTCACGAATACCGTGACGCCGGCGTCCGCTTCCTCCTGGATCAGGTCCCAGAACAGGGCGCGGCTGTGCACGTCCACGCCGGCCGTCGGCTCGTCGAGGAAGAGCACGCGGGGCTGGTGCAGGGTCGCGAGCGCGAGGCCTGCGCGCTGGCGGATTCCCGCCGGCAGGTTCTCGGGCCGCTCGCGCTCCGCCTCGACCAGGGTGAACCGCTCGCGCAACGCGCTCCAGCGCGCCTCGAGCGCCGCGCCGGCGAGGCCGTGGAGGCCGGCGTAGAACTCGACGTTCTCGCGCAGGGTGAGGCCGGCGTAGAGGCTGACCTTCTGCCCCATGTAGCCGATCCGGTCGCGCACCTTGCGGGGGCTCCGGATCACGTCCACGCCGTCGAGCTCGATCTCGCCCGCGGTGGGCGTGAGGATCCCGATCATCATGCGGATCGAGGTGCTCTTGCCGGAGCCGTTCGCGCCGAGGAAGGCGAAGATCGAGCCCGTCGCCACCTCGAACGAGAGATCGTCCACGGCCGCGAAGTCGCCGAAGCGCTTCGTCACGCCGCGCACCGAGATGATCGGCCCGCCGCGCGAGGCCGGCGCCGTGCTCACGCGGCCGCCTCGAAGCTGCCGCGGCCGCCGGACCGCGCGAGGTGCAGCATCATCGATTCGGTGTCGACGGCCACGAGCTCGACGAGATCGACGCCCCCGAGCCCGCGCAGGCCGGCCTCGACGCGCTCCACGCCGGGCGTGCGCTCTCGCGGAACCTCGACCCGCGCGAAGTGTCCGCTCGCCCTCGCCGCCGAGACGTAGGGCAGGGCGCGCGCCGCACGGGCGATCGCGCGCGGCTCCGCGCCCCAGGCGCGGTAGAGCTCGAGGGGCACCGCCGCGCGCAGACGCTCGGGCGTGTCGCAGGCGACCACCATTCCGTCGTCGAGATAGACCAGGCGGTCGCAGGCCGCGGCCTCGTCGAGGTAGCTGGTCGAGAGCAGGGTCAGCACGCGGTCGCGGCGCTCGAAGAGCAGCGCGAGGATTGCGTCGCGCGCGAGCACGTCCACGCCGGCCGTGGGCTCGTCGAGGACCAGCAGGTCGGGCTCCGAGATCAGCGCGTTGGTGACCGCGAGCTTCTGCTTCATGCCGCCCGAAAGCGCGCCCGCGGGCCGGTCGAGGAAGGGCAGGAGCTTCGTGCGCTCGAGGATCGGGTCGGCCCGGCGCCGGAGCTCGGCCTCGGGGATGCGGTGGAGCCGCGCGGTGAAGCGCAGGTTCTCGAGCACGGAGAGGTCCCGCTGCAGGCCGAAGCTCTGGGGCACGTAGCCGACCCGCGCCTTCAGCGGCACCACGTCGGCGCGCAGGTCGAAGCCGAGCACCGTCGCCTCGCGCGCCTCGATCTCCAGCAGGCCCGCGACGCTGCGCAGGAGCGTCGTCTTCCCGGCGCCGTCGGGGCCCACCACGCCCACGAGCTGCGGGCCCTCGAGCACGAGGTCGATACCGCGCAGCGCGGTGCGCGGGCCGAAGCGCTTCGCGAGGCCCGCGAGCCGGATCGCGATCTCGCGGCTCAAGGCGTCTCCCGAACGGCGAGCTGCGCGTCGCCGAGCACGTAGACGTTGCCCTCGGTGCCCGCGGGCATGCGCTCGGCGCCCTCGAGGATGCGCACCTTCGCGCGATAGACCTGGCCCATGCGGTCGCCGCGCGTCTCGATCTTCTCGGGCGTGAAGGTCGCGCGGTCGGCGACGAAGCTGACCTCGCCCGGGAAGCGCGTGCCCTGGGCGCCGTCGAGCTCGATCTCGACGCGGCGACCCACCACGACCCGGGTCACATCCGCGACCGGCACGTAGATCTGCACGTACTTGTCCGCGGGGTCGAGCACGGAGGCGACGGGCGTTCCCGGCTGCACCAGCTCGCCGGGCCAGATGAGCTGCGTCTGCATCACCGTCGCAACGGCCGGCGCGCGGATCTCGTGGCGTGCCTCGACCACGCGCAGCTCGTCGAGCTGGGCGCGCGACAGGGCGTGACGCTCGCGCGCCACCTCGAGGGCGCGCTCGGCGACGCCGATCTGTCCCTCTTCGGCCTCGGCGCGCGCGAGCACTTTGCTCGCGGCGTCGGTCGCGCTCGACGACTCGTCGCGCTTCGCCACGGTGTCGTCGAGCTGCTGGGCCGAGGCGACGCCCTCGTTCGCGAGGCGCTGCTGGCGCACGAAAGTGCGCTCGGCCAGACGCTTCGTCGCACGGTTGCGCTCGAGCTCGGCGCGGCGGGTTGCGACCTCCTGCTTCCAGGTCGTCGCGGTGAGCGCGACCTGGTCGGCGGCCTGCTGCTCCTGGCGCTCGAGCATCGCGATCTCGCGCTCCTTCGAGGCGATGCGCGCGCGGATCTCGCTCGGGTCGAGGCGCGCGACGACCGCGTCGCCCGGGATCGCGTCGCCCTCGCGGTAGAGCACCTCCAGGACGCGCGCGGAGACCTCGCTCCGCAGCACGCGCTCCTCGCCCTCGACGAAGCCCGTGTAGTGCGGCGGCCCGCTGCTCCGCGTCCAGAGCACGAGCGCGCCCGCGAGCACGACGACCAGGGCGAGGGCGATCAGGGCAATGCGTCGCGACATCCGATCCTCTCTCAGGCGCTGGCGCGGCCGCGGGCGCGGCGGCGCGCCGTCGCGCGGCGCTCGGCGGCGGCGATTCCGTCGAGGGCGAAGGCGGCGACGTGGGCGGCGGTGTCCGCGACGAAGCTCGCGGGCAGCGCCGGCAGGTCGAAGAGCTGCGGCAGGATCGGGAGCATCTGCCGGTAGAAGAAGAGCTGGCCGACGATGCTGAAGCAGCAGCGGTCGAGCTCGCGGGGCCCGAGGCTCGGCGCGAGCCGCGACACGATCGCCTGCATCGCGCGCTTCTGGGGCAGCACCAGCTCGCGCACGATCAGGGGCAGCGCCTCGCTCGGATCGCACATCTCGCGCTGCATGATCGCGCCGTGCGGCGCGGGCGGCGGGCCGAGCAGGAACTCGAGCATGGTGCGGATGCGGCGCCCGAGCAGGGCCTCGATCTCGGCGCGCGACAGCTCGTCCAGGTCGGCGGCGCCCGGCTGCGCTTGCTCCGCGACGAGCCGCGCCTCGAGGGCGGCGAACTGCCCGCTCACGGCCTCGAGGTAGAGCTCGAGCTTCGAGCCGAAGTGGTAGTGGCCGGCGGCGACGTTCACCTGCGCACGCTCGGCGATCTCGCGGATCGTGGTCCCGGCGAAGCCGCGCTCGGCGAAGAGCGCGCTCGCGGCTTCGAGCACCCGGGCCTGGGTGTCGCCCGCGGGCTTCTTCGCGGCGGCGCGGCCGTTCCGGCGGCTCCTGGCGCGAGCGCGGAGGAGGGAGGGGGCGTCCATGAACGTCCACTTTAAACGAGCGATTGAATTGCGCCAGGGCCGGGGGGTCGCGCCGCGCGGGGCGCGCAGGGCGGTGGCAGCCTCGGTGGGTCAGCGCCCGCGGAAGACGCGATTCCCGTAGCGGTCGAGCGAGACGACGTCCCCGACGGGCTTGCGCGTGGTCGGTCCGTATCGCCCCTGGGGCCAGCCGAGGGGGATCACGGCGCAGGGCGTCACGTTCCAGGGCAGGCCCAGGATCCGTTTCGCCGAGAATTGGCTCCAGAGCGGAAGCGTGATCAGCGCCGCGCCCAGCCCGACCGCTCGCGCGGCGAGGAGCAGGTTCTGGACGGAGGGGAAGATCGAGCCGTAGAACCCCGTCGCGGCGACGGGCGGGAACCACGGCCTCACTCCGCGCAGGCAGGCGACGACGAGCACCGGGATCTCCTCGAAGTGCTCCGCCTGCCACTGCACGGCGTCGAGCAGCCGACCGAGCTTCGGGTCGCTGCCCGCGACGCGCCGTCCGATCCGGCCGTAGATCGACCACGCCTGGCGGTTCCGCCGCGCGAGCTTCGCCTTCACGGCGGGGTCCCTCACCACCACGAACTCCCAGTTCTGCATGTTCGAGCCCGTTGGCGCCTTCTGGGCGAGCCCGATCAGGCGCAGCACGAGGTCGTCGTCCACGGGATCGGGCTTCAGGCGGCGGATCGCGCGCTGCGTCTCCATCGCCTCGACCAGGGGCATGCGCAGGGCGAGCTCGGGATCTTCCGGTGCGTTCATGGGTGCCTCCGGCGCGCAGCCTAGCCGGAGCGACGACCGCGGCTACCGTCGGACGAAACGACCCGCCTCGCAGGAGGAGGCGCCCATGCAGATCCGACACCGCATCGTCACGCGCGCCGTCGCGCTCGGCGCAGCCCTCGCGCTCGCCGCCGCCGCGACGGCCGAGACAGGAGGCAAGACCGTGCTCGACCGCAGCATGAAGCGACTCGATGGCAGCACGCAGAACCTCGCCGACTACAAGGGCCAGGTCGTGCTGATGGTGAACGTCGCCAGCAAGTGCGGCCTCACCCCGCAGTACGACGGCCTCGAGGCGCTCTACGAGAAGTACAAGGACCAGGGCTTCGTCGTGCTCGGCTTCCCCGCGAACGACTTCGCGGGCCAGGAGCCCGGCACCGACGCCCAGATCGGCGACTTCTGCCGCAGCACCTACGGCGTGAAGTTCCCGATGTTCTCGAAGATCACCGTGAAGGGCAGCGGCATGGACCCGCTCTACCAGGAGCTCACGAGCCTGCCCGCGCCGATCGGTGGCGACGTGAAGTGGAACTTCCAGAAGTACCTGCTCGACCGCAGCGGGAAGCCCGTGGCGAAGTTCGAGCCCCAGACGAAGCCCGAGGACCCGGCGCTGGTGGGGAAGATCGAGGAGCTGCTGGCGAAGAAGGGCTGAGGCCGACGTGACGCGCGTCCGCGTCGGATCCGTCGCGGACGTGTCGCCCGGCAGCGCGCTCCGCATCAGCATCGACGGCGTCCCCGTCGCCGTCTGGCGCGTCGGCGACGGCTTCTACGCCATGGAGGACGTCTGCCCCCACTCCGGGCACACGCTCCACGACGGCGAGCTGCGGGGCTGCGTCGTGGTCTGCCCCCTCCACGGCTGGGACTTCGACGTGCGCACGGGCTTCCGGCCCGGCAACGCGGACGGCTGGCCGATCCCGTGCTTCCGGGTCGTGGTCGAGGGCGACGCGCTCTTCCTCGAGACGCCGGCCTTCAACCTGCCGCAGCGCCGCGCGCGCTAGCTAGCAGGATGCGGAAGAACGCCGATCCACGTGGCTTGCGAGGGGCCGGAGGCGGGTCATGGCGCCGCGCCTCGGGTTCGGCGCGAAGGGACCGGTCGCTTCGAGCGGCGTGCGGGGCGCGC
>Ga0105107_10000683_pt1 | contig 21714 bp, 16 predicted proteins | sample PPLLaktember2015_6_FD_79335 | JGI IMG/M metagenome (GOLD analysis project Ga0105107, IMG submission 79335) | Freshwater sediment microbial communities from Prairie Pothole Lake near Jamestown, North Dakota, USA - PPLs Lake P8 Core (1) Depth... | ecosystem: Environmental > Aquatic > Freshwater >... | reverse complement strand
TCTTCACCTATTTCTATACGGCGATCATCCTGAATCCCGTCGATCTTGCCGAGAATATGCAGAAGTACGGCGGGTTTATCCCGGGCATCCGTCCGGGGAAAAGGACGAGCGACTATATCGACCGGATTCTCACGCGGGTGACGCTTCCCGGCGCCATCTTTCTCGCGTTCATCGCGATCCTGCCCGATGTCATGATCAGGCAGGGAAAGCTCCCCGCGAGCGTCTACTTCGGCGGCACGGGGCTCCTCATCGTGGTCGGCGTGATGCTCGATACGCTCCAGCAGATCGAGACGCACCTCCTCATGAGGCACTACGACGGATTCATGAAGAAAGGCCACCTGCGCGGCAGGCGGTTCTAGGAGGCTTTCGGCATCGTGGCGCGCATGCATATCGTCATATTGGGAGCGCCGGGCTCCGGCAAGGGCACCCAGGCCGCGCGCCTCGCGCGCGAGCGGGGGCTCCGCCACCTCTCGACGGGGGACATGCTCCGCGACGCCGTCGCCCGGAAGAGCGCTCTCGGTCTCGAGGCCGAAAGCGCCATGAAGCGGGGGCTCCTCGTCTCCGACACGATCATCATCGGCCTCATCGAAGAGGCGCTCGAGGCCGCGAAGGATGGGGGATGGATCATGGATGGGTTCCCCCGGACGCTGGCGCAGGCGGAGGAGTTCTCAGCGATGCTCGCGCGGCGCGGAGAAGGAATCGACTACGTGCTCAATATCGACGTCGATCGCGAGCTCATCGTGCGGCGGCTCTCGAACCGCCGGGTGTGCCCGCAGTGCAAGGCGGTCTACAACCTCGACACGATAAAGACGAAGAAACCGGGCATCTGCGACGCCTGCGGCGCGGCGATCGTGAAACGGCCCGACGACGAAGAGGCGACGGTCCGCAAGCGCCTCGAGGTGTACGAGAGCCAGACCGCGCCGGTCATCGATTTCTACCGGAAGCAGGGCGGCTTCGTCGCGGTCGATGGCGGCGCCGGTATCGAGGAAATTTTCGCGGAATTGCTCCGCGTCTTGAAATGATTGCGGTACGAAACCGGCAGGAGATGGATCTCATCCGGCGGAGCGGAGAGATCCTCGTCGAGTGTCTCGGAAGGCTCGAGCCGATGCTCCGGCCGGGGGTCACGACCGGCGAGCTCGATAGAGCCGCCGAGGAGTTCATCCGCTCGCGCGGCGCGGTGCCCGCCTTCAAGGGGTACCAGGGATATCCCGCGTCGATCTGCGCTTCGGTGAACGAGCAGGTCGTCCACGGAATTCCCGGCGCGCGGGCGCTCGAAGAGGGAGATATCGTCGGCATCGACGTCGGCGTTCTCCGGAACGGGTTCTACGCCGACGCGACGCGCACCTATCCGATCGGATCGGTGAGCGAGACGGCCCGGCGGCTCCTCGAGGTCACGCGGGAGGCCCTCGAACTCGGCCTTGACAAGGCGAGGGTCGGAAATCATCTTTCCGACATCTCCCACGTGATCCAGAAGCATGCGGAATCGCACGGATTCAGCGTCGTGCGGGCTCTCGTGGGGCATGGGATCGGGCAGCGGATGCACGAGGAGCCTCAGATTCCGAACTTCGGTTCCCCGGGGCGCGGACCGGTGCTCGCGCACGGGATGGTGCTCGCGATCGAGCCCATGGTGAATGAGGGCACCTACGAGGTGCTGACGCTGAAGGACCGGTGGACGTTCGTAACGGTGGACGGCAAGCTTTCCGCCCACTTCGAGGATACGGTGGCCGTAACCGATGGCGGCCCCGAGATCATGACGCGGTGAGGCTGTCGGGAGATTCATGGTAATCGCGGGCCTCCCTGGCCCGCGCAAGGAGAGGTCGTATACAGGAGCAATGGCGAAACAAAAGGGCATAGCGGTAGAGGGAACGATCGTCGAGGCACTGCCGAACGCTATGTTCCGCGTGGAGCTCGAGAACAAGCACGTGATCCTCGCGCACGTTTCGGGAAAGATGAGGATGCACTTCATCCGCATTCTTCCCGGGGACCGGGTCGCCGTCGAGCTCAGCCCATATGATCTCACGAGGGGCAGGATCACGTACCGGTACAAATGACGAAGGAAGAACGGCAATGAAGGTTCGAAGCTCGATCAAAAAGATTTGCCCATACTGCAAGATCATCCGGCGGAAGGGCGTCCTCCGCGTGATTTGCAAGAACCCGAAACACAAGCAGCGTCAGGGCTAACGGGTAGCCCCCCAGGCGCGGCGAAAGGAGCGTTTCTGTGGCGCGTATAGTCGGTATCGATATACCCGATAACAAGCATATCGAGATTGCTCTCACCTATATCTACGGGATCGGCCGGGCGATGGCGCGGGAGATCTGCCGGGAGGCGCGCGTTCCGCTCGGAATGCGGACGAGGGATCTCACCGAAGAGCAGATGGTGAACATCAGGGACGTCATCGAGGACAAGCACAAGATCGAGGGCGCCCTGCGGAGCGAAACGACGATGAATATCAAGCGGCTCATGGAGATCGGCTCCTACCGCGGCATGCGCCACAAGATGGGGCTCCCCGTGCGCGGCCAGCGCACGCATACGAACGCACGAACCCGCAAGGGCCCGCGCAACCGCCCCGGGTCGAAGAGGAAGAAACCAGCGACCGCATAACATGAGAGCGGCCGGAGCCGCGCGCGCTCGCGCGCCCGCCGCACCGTAACAGGAGGTTCCACGTTGGCTCAGCCACGAAGCGCGAAAAAGAAAGCGAAGAAGGTCGATATCTACGGCATTGCCCATATACAGTCGACCTTCAACAACACGATCGTGAGCATAACGGATAAGGAAGGCAACATCATCACGTGGTCGAGCCCCGGACGGCTCGGTTACAAGGGCTCGCGCAAGAGCACGCCGTTCGCGGCGCAGCAGGCGGCCGCAACCGCCGCGCGCGAAGCGATGAGCCTCGGGGTGAAGAAGGTTGAAGCGTGGGTGCGGGGTCCCGGTCCGGGCAGGGAAGCCGCGATCAGGTCGCTCCGCGCGAGCGGACTCGACGTCTCGGCGATCAAGGATTGCACGCCGGTTCCGCACAACGGCTGCCGCGCAAAGAAGCGCAGAAGAATATAGCGAGCTCTGAGGAGGTAACGATTCCATGGCGAGATACTTGGGTGCCAAATGCAAGCTGTGCCGGCGAGACGGCGTAAAGCTCTTCCTCAAGGGCGACCGCTGTTACTCGGACAAGTGCGAGATCGAGAAGCGGGACTACCCGCCGGGAGAGCACGGGCGCACGCGGTTCAGCAGGCGGAGCAGCTATCGGACGCAGCTCCGTGAGAAGCAGAAGCTCCGCCGCATGTATCTGCTGCTCGAGCGGCAGTTCCGGAACTACTATTTCCGGGCGGTGAAGATGAAGGGGGTCACCGGCGCGAACCTGCTCCGGCTCCTCGAGCAGAGGCTCGACAATATGGTCTACCGCATGGGCTTCACCCCATCGCGCGAGACGGCGCGCCAGCTCGTGCTCCACAAGCATTTCGAGGTGAACGGCAAGGCCGTCAACCGGCCGTCGTTCCAGCTCAGGCCCGGCGACCGGGTCGGGCTCAGGGAAAAGAGCAGGGATCTCCTCGTCGTCGAGGAGAGCCTCAAAAAATACGGAAGCCGGGGCACCGTTTCCTACATCTCGGTCGACATCAACAAGCGGGAGGGCGTGTACCTCGAGGTGCCGACCCGCGAGATGATCCCGGTTCCGATCGAGGAAAACATCATCGTGGAGCTCTACTCGAAGTAGCGGGACTCCCGGTGGCGGGGCGCATCGCGCGGGGCCCCCGGCCGGCGCGCGGCACCCGTGGATTCGTGCAGGCCTTGCAAGGAGGATGTGCTCAATGAAATGGCGTAACCTTTTGATGCCGAAAGAGATCGTTGCGGACGAAGCCGCCATGACCCCGACCTTCGGGCGGTTCAAGATCGAGCCTCTCGAGCGCGGATTCGGCAACACGATCGGCAATGCCCTGCGCCGTACGCTCCTGTCCTCCATTCAGGGAGCAGCGGTGACGGCGGTCAAGCTCGACGGCGTCCTCCACGAGTTCAGTACGATAAAGGGTGTAAAGGAGGACGTCACCGACATTGTCCTCAATCTCAAGCAGCTCATCATCAGGATGCACGGCGACGAGCCGAAGTTCCTCCATATCGATGTCACGAAGAAGGGGGAGGTCACGGCGAGCGACATCACGGAGAATCCCGAGTTCGAGATACTCAACAAGGATCTCCTGATTGCGACCTGCACCGAGAAGACGCATTTCAAGGCCGACATCCTCGTCGGGCACGGACGCGGTTATGTGGCTTCCGAGATGCACAACCTCGAAGATTTCGAGATCGGCCTCATCCCGATGGACTCCAACTTCAGCCCCGTGATACATGCCAATTACGTCGTGAAGAACACCCGCGTCGCCCAGCGCACCGATTACGACTCTCTCACGCTCGAAGTCACGACGGACGGGAGCGTTTCGCCGGAGGACGCGCTCGGATACGCGGCGAAGATACTCAAGGATCACATGCTTCTCTTCATCCGCTTCGAGGAAGAGCCGGCCGAGGAGGTCGTGGAAGAGGTCGATCAGGAGCTCGAGCGGCTGCGCGAGCTGCTCGCGAGAAGCGTCGAAGAGCTCGAGCTCTCCGTGCGCTCGTCCAACTGCCTCAAGGCGGCCTCGCTCAGGACCCTCGGCGAGCTCGTCCGCAAGACCGAGGCGGACATGCTGAAATACCGCAACTTCGGCCGCAAGAGCCTCAAGGAGATCATCGACATCCTCGAGGGCATGGGGCTTTCTCTCGGGATGGATGTCGACGCGGTCCTGAGCGGCGAGAAGAAGCTGGACAGAAAGATCGAGAAGATCGAAAAGATTGATAAGAAGGAAAAAGAGGAGAAGGAATAATGCGGCACAGACGCGATGGGCGCAAACTCGGGATAACCGCTTCACATAGAAAGGCGATGCTCGCCAATATGATCACCTCGCTCTTCGAGAGCGAGCGGATAGAGACGACCGTGCCGAAGGCGAAAGAGGCGAAGCGCCTCGCCGAGCGGATGATCACCTTCGCCCGCCGCGGCAACGCGGCCTTCGCCAAGGGGGAAAAGGAGCGGCTCCTCGCGGCACGGCGCCACGTCGCGCGCACGATACAGGACTCCGACGTCCTGCGGAAGCTCTTCGCCGAGATCGCCCCGCGCTTCGCGGAGCGGCCGGGCGGCTACACGCGCATCGTCCGGCTCAGCGGGGGCCGTGTCGGGGACAATGCTCCCCGGGCGATCCTTGAGCTTCTCAAGAAGGACGAGGAAGGGCGCAAGAAGAAAAAGACGCCCCGCAAGACCTACCACAAGGTAGAGATGCCGGCGGCGCCCGTGAAGGCGGAAGCGCCGAAGGGCTCGGCCGAGGCCGCCGAGAAGCCCGCCGAGGCTTCCGCGGAGGCCGCCGCAGCGGCTCCCGAAGCTGCGAAGGCGGAAGCGCCTCACGCGGCGAAGCCGAAGGCGCACAAGGCGGAACGCGAGAAAAAGGCGAAGCCGAAAGCGGCGGAGAAGCCCAAAGGGAAGAAGTAGAAGGCTCCCGGGTCCCCGAACGCCCGGAAGAGTGTCATCTTGGTCCTCACGAACGTCATTCTCCCCGTCTTTTTCATCATCTTCTTGGGATTTCTCCTGAGAAGGCTCGGGTCGGTCGACCTCAAGACCTTCGCGCGCGCCCAGCTCTATATCCTTTCCCCCGCGCTCGCGTTCATGTCGCTCGCGAAGGCGGAAGTCGACACCGGCCTCATCCTCCAAGTGCTCGTTTTCATTCTCTGCCTCGAGGCGGTGCTTCTCGGCATCGCGCTTGCGGTGGGTTTCCTCACGAAACGCGATCGCGCCGAACGCCAGGCGATCACGCTCGCCTCCATCTTCATGAACACGGGCTTCTATGGGATTCCCGTCTGCATGCTCGCCTTCGGGGATTGGGGGCTCGTATACGCGACGATCTACATGGTGGCCTCGTCCGTCACCCAGTCGACGCTCGGCATTTTTCTCGCGAGCGCCGGAAGGCAGAGCGCGGGGCGGGCCTTCGCGAGCATCTTCAAGGTGCCGCTCATATGGTCGATGGTTGCGGCGCGGCTCCTCGTGTATCTCGACGCTCTTCCGCCCGCTCCCCTCATGAAGATGATCAATCTCCTCGGCGAGGCGGCGATCCCCGTGGGGCTCCTTCTCCTCGGGATGCAGCTCGAGCGGATCGTTCTCGAATCGGCCGCGTGGCGCTCGACGCTCGCGGCGGGAAAAGAGGCGGACTTCGGCGTGGGAGAGGAGGGCGGCGCAGCGGCCGCGGGCAGCTGCGAGCCGGCCTATCCGGCGGCGCTCGAGCTCAGGAGGGATTTGAGCGGCGGTCTCGTCTCCGCGGCGATCAGGATTCTCGGAGGGCTCGTTGTCTCGTACGGCGTCATCCAGCTTTTCCATTTCGACGCGAACATGAATCAGGTGCTCGTCGTGCAGTCATCGATGCCGACGGCCGTGAACGCGATCGTTTTCGCTACCGAGTTCAACTGCCGCCCGCGCCTCGTGGCGGTTGGCATCCTTGCTTCGACGCTGGCGAGCGTCGTGAGCATCTCGCTCATCATACGCTACCTGGGATTCTAGAGCGCGCTCGAGGAGCCCTATGGCGGCAACGCGTTATTCCTTCTCTCCCCGTGATGGCCGCGAGGCCGCGGAAATTCTCGGCGCCTGCAGCGGCCGTGCGGAATCGGGGCGGAACGTGAGGGTCGGCCTCGTCGAGAGCCCCTTCAGGCCCGCGGTGCAGGCCGGGATTCCCGCGGCGCAGGGCGCGGGTCCCGTTGCGCAAACCGGGCCCCGCGCGGCGTGCGTCGAGCCCTCGGCCGCGAGCGTTCCCTGGCGCGGGATCGAAGCGCTCGGAGGCGTTGGGGACGTCCTCGTTTTCCTCGATCACTCCTCAATGGCCGCGATTCACGAAATATCGAAGAACGATTTTCTCATCGTCGCGGGGGGCGGAGCGAGGCTTGCCGATGTCATCGCCGCCGCGCGGGAGGCGGGTCTCTTTTTTCCCCACGAGCCCGATTCGCTCATGGGCGATGCGACTATCGCCGAGATCATCATGGACGGGAGCGTTTTCAAAACGGAAGGGCGGTTCGGAGGGCTCCGCGAATATGTTCTTGGTCTCGAGCTCGCGACTCCCGGCGGAGAGATCATCAGGACCGGTTCCCGCTCGGTGAAGGATGTGACCGGCTACGATACGGCCGGTTTTCTCATGGGAAGCGGCGCTCGGTGCGGCATGATCGTCCGGGCGACGCTGAGGCTGCTCCCCGCGCGGGGGACGCGGTTCCCGTTTGCATGTGCGGGGGACGCCGTTTCCGTCGAGAAGCTCGCGGCGCTCATCCATACGAGAATCGACGCCGCGTTTCTCGAGATATTCGATGACGAGGCGGCCCGGCTGCTCGGGGCGCGTTTCGAAGGAGCTCTCCCGCGGGGGGCGAACGCGGCGCCGCGAAGTCCGGAGGACAGCGGGGCGCCGGGGGACCCGGGCGCAGGCAGTGCCCGCGCGGCCTTTTCGGCATCCCCGGCGCTCCTCGTCGGCGAGCTCCTCGCGTCCGAGCCGGGAGGGGAGCGCGAGCTCTTCGACAGGGCGAGAGAAATCGCGCCGCCGGGGCTTTCGCTCCGCGGCCTCGACGACGCAGCGCTCGATGCGTACCGCCGTTTCCCGGCGCTCGTGCTCGACGCGTCGGGGGGAGAATCCCTCTACCATCTCTCGCACGATTGCCGCCCCATGACGGCGCGGCATCTTCGGGCGTACAATTCGATGAGCCTCTATCCGGGGAGGCGCCACAGCTATTTTCCATGCAATGATCTCCCGGCGGATTTCGCCGCGATGGTTCTGGAATCGGGAGAACGGGCGAGAATGGAGATTATCGAAAAGCGCGTGGGCGGGATTTTTCGCCGCCGCATAGGCGAGGGCTCGCTGCGCCGGCTCGCGGGCGGCCGTTCCGCTCCGGGCGTTTCCGCGGAGGATGAGAAGGCCCGCGATGCTGAAACGGAGCTCGCCGAGAGAATCTTCAGGGTGTTCGACCCGCGCATGATCATGATACCCTGAGACCCCGGCCCCGCGAATGCGCGAGCAACGGCGCGCGACGCGGGGGGCGCGGGGGTGAACGAGACAGCGGGGGCACCATGAACGACGAGACCGCAAGACCTGCACGGGGCGCGCAGCAGCCGGGCAAGGACGTGCCGGGCGATTTTCTCCTCTGCAATCGCTGCGGCACCTGCCGCTCCGTGTGTCCGCTCCTCTCGCTCCAACGGGAGGAGTGGGCGGGAGCGCGCGGCAAGATCGAGCTCGCCGAGGCGTTCTTCAAGGGGGAAGAGATCGACGATCGCGAGCTCCAGAAGGTCTTCGACCTTTGCCTCCACTGCCTGACCTGCGAGGATAACTGCCCCTCCGGCGTGAGGGCCGGAGAGATTGTCATCGCGGTCCGCGCCGAGATGGCTCGCCGCGGCTCGATGCCGCGCGCGAAGCGCTTCATTGGCTGGGCGCTGGGCGGCGCCGACCGGGCGCTCTTCAAGCTGATGCGGACCTTCGGTCTCGTTCGCCGCGCGCCGCTCCACGGTATCGGGGGGAGTGGCCCGCTTTCCTTCTTCTATCCGCTCGTCGGCTTGCAGCGCGGGACCTATGTCCCGCTCCCCGCCGGAAAACCCTTTCTCGGCACGGGGCCCGAGCTTTCGCGAGCCGCCGATATCGCGGTCGCCGCGCCCGGCTGGTCGGGGAGACGCAAGGCGCCCCTGGCCGCGGGGACGCGATTCGACGAAGCGAAGGCGGCCCGTCTCCTCGATCTCGTCGCCGCCGCCCGGCGGAAGAATCTCGCGGCGGAAAGACGCGCCTATTTCTTCGTCGGCCACACGGTCAATCATTTCTTCCCCGAGGAGGCCTGGGCCGTCGCGCGGCTCCTCAACATTCTCGGCGTCGATGTCATTGCGCCGAAAGACCAAGTCTGCTGCGGGGCGCCCGTGTATTACGCCGGCGATCTCGCGCGCGCCCGCGCCGCGGCGTCGGACCTCCTCGAGCGATTCGAGGCTCACCGTTACGACTGGATTGTCACGACCTGCTCGTCGGGCGGTCTCATGCTGAAACATGAGGTTCCGAAGCTCTTCGATCTCAATCACGACGGCTATTTCGATATCGGTTGGGACAGCGAGCATGAGAGCTTTGTCCGAATGCCGAACCGCAGCACCGTGAAGCGCGAGTATCCCCGCGTCGAGGATCTCTACCGGAACCGCATCGAGGGAAGAGTGCGCGACGCGAACGAGCTCATCGCTGAACTGCTCGGGCTCCGCGAGGAGCGGGACGAGCTGGGTGCCGTCTTCGGCACCCGCGAGCAGGGTGCGGCGCCTCCCGCCGGCGATGCCGAACAGCGCCTCTCGCTGCCCGTCGTGACTTATCACGAGCCGTGCCATCTCGGGCGCGGGCAGGGCGTCGAATGGCAGAGCGAGGCGATTCTCTCGCTGCTGGCCGGGTTCAGGTACGTTCGTATGAAGGAGCACAACCGGTGCTGCGGAGGGGGAGGCACATTCGCTTTTCTCCACAGCGAATCCGCGGAGAAGATAGCGAAGATCAAGATGAACGCGATAGCGGAAGTGCGCCCCGCGGTTGTTGCGACCGCCTGCCCGCTGTGTCGTATTCAACTGATGGATATGATTCAACGCTCCGTCGCGAATGCGGCACGCGAGCGCGGCGAACAATCGAAAGCTATCCCCGTGTCGACACCAGCGGAGCTGTTACTCGAAGACTTGCATAGGGTTATGGCGATATGACCATGCCGCCCGCACACGCCGGCCATTCAGTGAAAAGTATGGAGTTTAGAGACGTTACAGCCCTCTTTATGATTGATTTTTGCGGCCAAATCTGGTAATCTTAATAAGTATTTTTAATTAGCGTCTTCCTGAGACGTGAGTTCGGATTAAATTCACGGACGAAGCCGTACTTTAGGCCTCAGCAACGAGGGGGACAGGATGAAACGGCTGCTATCAATTCTGTTCGCCATGGCTTTGCTCGTCTCGATGACGGGCTTTGCGCAGGCGACGATCGGCTGGGCCGGCCAGATCTGGCCGGTCAACGGGACAACAGTGTCCGACAACTCCAATGTGGGCGTCTACCTGCAGATTTGGAAAGACGGCGTGACCAGTGGCGCGGGCCAGGGCGCAGGAATCTCCGCTACCTTGTACTATGGCCCGAACGGTGGCCCCTACACGTCGGTCGCGATGACGTACAACACCGACGTCGGCAACAACGACGAGTACACGGGAGCGATCCCGTCGAGCGCGCTGCAGGGTCTTTCCGAGATCTGGTTCTACTGCGACGCCTACGACGAGACCGACATGACGACCTACTCGGGCGCGCAGGATCAGTGGGGAAACAACCCGCCCTTCCAGCTCGTCATCACCCAGACCCTGAGCCAGGACGTCATGGTGACCTTCTTCATGTGCATGCCTCCCGAGGGAGATCCCGAGTTCGATCCGGCGCCGGGCGAGATTTGCATCACCGGCGATCACGCCGAGATCACCAACTGGGGCAGCGGCGTGCCGATGGCCCAGGTTTGCCCGTTCTTCAGCCCGCGCTTCTACCAGGTGAGCGTGCTGTTCCTTGCCGGCGGCAACCCGTACGTGCAGTACAAGTACCGCAAGCAGGGATGCTCGATTTGGGAACCGGGCGGCAACCACACGGTGTTCATCGATGATTCGAGCCCGACGTTCTGGGTGCCCTGGGTCGATCACTGGGGCTACTATATGGGACCGGATTGCCCGCTCTGCGGTGTCGGCGTCGAGCCGTCCACCTGGGGCGAGATCAAGCAGATCTACCGGTAATTCGATCTGACTAATGAAGGGGATACCTACTTGACGCCGGGTCACGCAGGTATCCCCATTTTTATTTCGCGGCGGACAAACGGTAACGGCGCTGCGCAGGGCGGCGGGCGCACGGGAAACATCATGAAGAAAATCAAGCTCGCAGCGGTCTTTTCGGGTCTCGCTCTCTCGATTCTCTTGTTCACGCAGGCTCCTTCCTCGGAACAGTTCAAGGAACGCACGGATCTCGTCGGCGCCGCCGAGGCGCCGGGGATCATTTCCTCCATCCCGTGGGAGCGGAGCCATGTCAAAGCGCTCGATGGAGTCGGGGATGTCCCGCCGGGATCGGAGGGGGCCGATATCCTCGCATTCTATTTCGACGAACGCGCGGACGAGCTCGCGTTTCGGGTGAGCATATCCACGATGCAGAATCCCGCAACCGGGATCGACGAGTTCGGCCGGAACCGGACGAAGATCATCGTGCTCGTTGATTACGCGGAGGGCGGGGAGTCCTCGCTTCCCTTCGGTGTTTCCGGGGAAGCGGCAGTCGCCTGGGATGAGGCGATCATTCTCGATCCCTTCGCGAAGAATGAGGGCGATCGCGCGCGCTGCCTCGCGGCAGCAAACGGAGCCGCACCGGTCTCCGCTCCGCGCAGAGCCTTCATCGACCGGCGCGGCGAGTATCTCGAGGTGAGCGTGGCGCTCGCTCCCGCGTACCTCGCGGCTTCGGGGGATGCGCTTCGGAAAAAGACGGCCGCGCCGGCTGCTGCCGCGCCGGGAAACGCAGCCGAGCGGGAGCTCGTCGCCGCAAGCGATCCGACCCCCATCTCCTTTGAGGTGCTCGCGGTGACCAGTGGCGCCGTCGCCGATCGTCTGCGCGCCGAAAACGGAGCCCTCGCAGGGGAGGCCCACTGCGCTTTCGTTCATCACGGCAATCAGGGGCTCGCCTACAGCGACGTCTTCTACGGGCGCTCGGGAGATCTCGACGGGAGCGGCTTCGACGAGGCGCTTCAGATTCACCAGGCCACCTCGATTCCGGGAAACTTCCATCTCGCCGCGACCCTTCAGACCTCGGCCGAATGGGATCACGAGAGCGGGGACCCCACCGATTTCAACGGCTGGCTCGCCTCCGGCTGCGCGGCGGGCTGGGCCGGCATGGTCACCTCCGCCTACGCGCAGCACATGATGCCGTTCGTGCGAAACGAGATGAACGACTGGGCGGTCAATATCGAAACGCAGATGACGAACACCCGCTACGGCTACTATCCGCGCGTCGCATGGGTTCCCGAGCGCGTGTGGCTCAACCCCTCCGTGTATCCGAACGCGGGCGTGAACGACAACCCGGTGGACAACTTTGTCTCGCACGGCGTCTGGGCGGTCATCCTCGATGACGACGTTCACGGGCAGGGTTACGACAATCACCAGATCCATACGATCGCGGGAAGCTCCCTCAAGGTGATGCTCCGCGATCGCAACTTCACGGGCAATATCGTCGGCGGAAACGGCGCGGCCGCCTTCCAGATTCTCACCGATCTCGCCAACTCCGGCGTCGGGGACTACCGTATCGCGCTCTTCGCCGAGGACTGGGAAGCGGTGGCCGAGATGGGCTCCTGGGCGAGCTCAACGCCAAACGCAAAGGAGACCTACGACTGGTTCATCAATAAATGTTCCGCAGAGAGCGCGTGGCTCCATGTATGGAAGGTCGCCGACGCGGTCTCGAATCCCAATTTCAGCGGCAGCTCCTCGATGAACATCACGTACGGCACCTATACGGAGATCGGCGGGACGGGGGGCTACGGCGGCGGCAACAACGGCTGGTACACGCACTGGGCCGGCTACGTGCCCTACGCGAACGGCGGGGACGGCAACGGCGTCTGCGACCCCGGCCGCGGCGGCAACTGCAAGAACTTCGGGACGATCTGGAACGACGCCTACAACGCGCTCATGGCCGCGCCCGACAACAGCATCTCGCAGGCGGGATGGTACGTGCTCATGACGAACCTGCACGAGACGGGCTGGCACGATGGCCTGGGCGGGCCGATCAGCGGCTGGGAGCTCAGTTACTCGGGGCACATCAAGAATGCATCCATCTACGCGGAGGGGGCCCACTGGGCGAACGGCGACTATGCGAGCGCGACGGGCGCCTATTTCTCCGATATCGACAATGACGGCTACCAGGAGCTCGTCATGCACAGCGACCGCGTCTTCGCCGTTTTCGAGGGAGTCGGGGCGCGCGCGGTCAACGTTTTCGCGAAGGGGAGCGACTACAACTACCCGGTCATAGGAGTCGACAACGCCTACTGGTCGGGCACCCAGGCCGACTACAACGACGTGAACCACGTCGGCGCCCTGAGCGACGTCGGGCCCGACTACCAGCACAGCATCTATCAGATGCAGGTGACGAAGCCCTCGGGCGCTATTGTCGAGGCCGTCTTCACCTATCAGAACGTGAAAAAGACGGTGCGCCTCGCGCTCGGCTCGCCGTACCTCGACGTGGTCTACGAGGTGGGGCCGGGGACGCAGTACATCAAGAGCGGCTTCTCTCCCGATCTCGTCGACCTCGTCTGGAACGCGCAGATGAGCCGGATCTGGGTGAGCGACATCGCATACATGGGCCAGAGAAATCCCAATACCGGCGCGACCGCCGCGTTCGTTCTCGGAGGAGGGGGCGCCGGCCACAACCTCGATTTCTCGGGGCGCATCATGAAGGGGGACGAGATCGACGGCTCCGGCGCCTTCGAGTTCCTCCTCTATGCGGGCAAAACGAGCGCGCCGGGCGTGGGAGGGGAGATCGCGGAGCTCCGGAGCCTCGCGGCGGCCCTCACGGACACGATCGGCCCCGGCGTCGCATCCGCGATCTACTACTCGGGAACCGACAAGCTCAAGATCACCTTCAATCAGATCACGAAGTACACGCCCTTCACCGTGACGGGCGTCTCTATCGATGACGACGACGACGGCGTGGCCGAGCTCACGCTCTCCTCGGGAACGACGGTCGTCGAAACGCAGAACGGCTTTTCGCTCACGCTCCAGCTCACGCCGGCGGATGCCGCCATCCTCGAAGGGCTGGGCACTCTCGCGCTCGAGCTCATGATGGCGCCGGGCACCGCATTCGACCTCGCGGATAACGACAACCCGCGGATTACGAACGCGGATAACAAGAAGATCTCGTACGGCCCGCCGACATTTATCACGATCGACGGCTTCATCGATCAGGATGAATGGAGCCAGTGCACGCTCGCCGTCGCCGATTCGAACGATTCGCAGTGGACCGCGGCGAACGAGATTCAGGCGCTCTCCCTGGCGTGGGATTCCCTCTACCTCTACGTGGCGGTCGACGGGATCGTCACGGGGAACAGCTGGATTCTCTACATCGACGCCGATCCGGACGGTCCGAACGGCCAGACGAATCTCACCGCGATCGACGCATGGGAGCGGGGAGCGACATTCACGAAGGCGGGCTTCCGCGCCGATTTCCAGTACGGCTGCTATCAGCACCAGGGACAGTATGACGGCAACTGGTTCTATCGCATCGAGAGCGCGACGCATGTGGCCGATGTCTCGGGCTCGGTCCTCATGTCCTTCGATTCGATGCACCTGAACGGCATCTACGGCGGAAGCGAGCTCGCGATTCCATGGGACGTGCTCTACAGTCTCGGGGCGGGCGCCGTGCCCGCGAACGCGAGAATCTCGATCGTGGCCTCGATCTGCTGGGATCCCGAGCCTGCGGGGGTGCTCGGGGGAGACGTCGCGCCGAGCAACATCTCGGCGTCGCTCCCGACGGTCGACAATGCATACACCGCGACGATCGACGGGGATGGCGACGGGAAGCCCGATCTTCCGGACTTTGCGTCTCCGGCCCTCGTCTCGGCGGCGCGGGACGAGGCGATCGACAGCCTCGTCGCGGTCGAGTTCAGCGAGCCCCTCGACAGCGTCTCCGCGGAGATTATTTCGAACTACACGGTTTATGAGACCGCGGTGCCGTCGCACACCATTCCCGTGCTCGCCGCCGACCTTGGGGCGGGCGGAGCGACCGTGAACCTCACCCTCGCGGGGGGCATCACGGAGGGCTACAGCGTCTCGGCGAGCTTCGTGTACGATCGCTCGTGCTACCGCAACGTGATCGCGCAAGGCAGCTCCGTCGCCATCGATGCTCCCACGGGGACAGAGCCGCCGAGGGCCTTCGCCGGCGCGCTTTTCCAGAACTACCCGAATCCCTTCAACCCCGTGACGACGATCGAGTTCGAGGTGCCGGGGATTTCGCGGCCCGGAGCGATCGGCATCTCGCGCGCGAGCGGCCTCGTACCCGTCACGGTCGCTGTCTACGACATCCGCGGCGCGCTCGTCAGAACGCTCGTTTCCGGCATGATGGCCCCGGGACGGCACCGGGCCGTCTGGGACGGCACGAATACCGCGGGAATCCGGGTGTCAACGGGTGTATATTTCTATAGGATGCAGACGAAGGAACTGGCTCAGACGAAGAAGATGGTTCTCATTCGCTAAAGAGGAGGCGATGACCGATGAACAAGGGAAAGCGCAGGGTTTCCACGGTGGTGCTCGCGGCCGCGATCACCGCGATTCTGGGAGCGTTCGCGATCGTCATGAGCGGCACACCGCAGACAATCGTCGTGAACGGAGTGAACGATTTTCTCGCGGCGAACCGGATCGAAAACACCGATTCGCTCGACACGCAGTTCGCGCCCATCGATCTCGGCGGGGTCTACGTCACGAACGACGCGAACAAGCTCTATATCGGATTCTCGTACAGCAAGGACGGCTGGAACTCGTGCCAGGTCGGCATCAATCTGGCGACCGGCGGCCCGTCCGGCGGAACGACCGACTCGTGGGGCCGCGCGATCGCCTGGAATACCGCGCCCTACAAACCCGATTTCCAGGCCTACTGCAACTTCGATAACGCGTGGCAGGAGCTCCGGCACTGGAACGGAGCGAGCTGGGCGCTCCTCTATTCGGGAAACAATTCGCTCGGCTGGGTGATCACGACCGGTTTCAATGAGCTCGGCCTGAATCTGAGCGACCTCGGGCTCTCGGCGGGGGACACCGTCCGCATCGAGATCCACACGACGCAGGACGGAGCGACGAAGGGGCCGCTCGACTGCATGGTCAATGACGGCAACCAGCTCAGCCGTCCGTCGGGAACGACGTGGGACGTGTTCACCCCCGTCGAGCTCGATTCGATGTACCTCTACGTCGTGATGGCCTCGGGGGACGCGGTACCGCCCACCGTCGCCTACGCGACGGGTTCGCACTCGACGGGGAGCGATTCGGACGTGCGGGCGATCGATGTCGTCTACAGCGAGCCGGTCGACAAAACGACGGCGGAGAACAAGAATAACTACGCGCTCTCGGGGACGGCGGTCGCGATCGACAGCGTGCGCCGCGATCCGACGTTTCTCAACAAGGCGAAGGTTTATCTGCATGCGCCGATCGTCGAGCAGGCGAGCTTCTACGGTGTCACCGTGACGAACGTCAAGGATCTCGCCAACAACACGATTCTCGCCAACGGCACGACGAACGTCGGATGCTTCTTCCTCCAGAAGGTCTATTTCATCGGCTACATGTCGTATCACCTGCTGCAGCACTCGGTGCCGCCCATCGACACCTTCTCGGTGGAGGGGGATCTCGCGCCGCTCACATTCATCGGCTGCGATAAGTCTCTCATGGCCCACATGGGAGGCGGCACGTACGAAAGACCTGTTATCATCTCCCTCGTCGGCGAGAACTGCGGAGGGGCCGCGAGCGCCGATACGACGCTCCAATGGAAGTTCATGCACCAGTGCACCGAGTACGAGCCGCTCGAGTTCAACCGCTATTCGGTTCTTTCAAGCGTTAACGGCCCGAGAGACACGCTCGCGTACTGGTGGGGAGACTGGGATCCGAACGATTACACGGCTCATGCGGTCGATGTCATCTTCAAGGTCGACGTGAACGCGTTCAGCCCCAGCCCTGACAGTATCGTGGCCATAAACGGGAGCCAGCTCCCGCTCAACTTCAACGTCCCCTCCATCACGAACATGGCCGATAACGGCGTCTATCCGGACGCGACGGCGGGGGACGGGATCTACTCGGAGAGGGTGCGGTTCCCGGCGAACACGTTCAAGAACATGGGCTACAAGTTCCTCTACAACGATCGCTATGAGTGCCAGCTCGAGGGGGATCGCGCGCTCTGGCTGAACGACGCGGCGTACGACACGGTGGGGGGCACGCTCGGACCGCTCGTGATGCCCCTTGCATACTATGACCGCTGCGGCACGATCGGCCGCGCCGTGAAGGTGATTTTCCGCGTCGCCACGCTCGGCTTCGCTCCCGGGGATACCGTCGCGGTGAACGGCGGGCCCAATAACCAGCTTCCGCCCGTGATCAGCTGGGATATCCCCTCGATCAACCGGATGTGGGACAACGGTGTGGCGCCGGATGTGACTGCGGGGGACCGCACGTACACGGTCGCCGTGACCTTCCCCGACTCGTCGAACAGGTACGTCGAGTACAAGTACCTCCGCAACTCGACCTACGAGTGCCTGACGCAGTCGAACCGGTACATCTATATCGATGACGCATTCGACGCCGCGGGCAACCCGCAGATCATTGATCTCGACTTCTTTAACTCGTGCGATGCGACCGGCGTGCCGGAAGGAACGCCCCCGGCGCCGCTCGCGCTCCGTCAGAACTACCCGAACCCGTTTAATCCCGTGACGGTGATCTCGTTCAACTCGCCCTCTATCGGGCGCGCCGTCCTCAAGGTCTACGACGTGAAGGGCGCCCTCGTGAAGACCCTCCTCGACGACTTCGTGGCCGTCGGAGAGGTCAGCGTCCGCTGGGACGGTAAGGATGAGAGCGGGAAGCGCGTGAATTCGGGAGTCTACTTCTACGAGCTGCGCCTCGGCGGGGAGCGCGTGAGCAGGAAGATGGTGCTCCTGCGCTAGGAACAGTCTCTTTTGAGTAGATCGGGTTCCAGGAAGCCCGGCTGTTGAGTCAGGAGAAGACTTAGCAGCCGGGTTTTTCTATGTGCTCATGTGAGTGGGGAGTATGGTCCCGGGTAGGGTTGCTCGAAGTCGGGGCGCCGATTCTGAGGTTGGGACACGATCCCGTTCACTTGGAACGATCCCATGAGACCTTATCGTAGGGAAGTGTCGTTGAGATGGAGAACGAAGAGTCCGAAGTCCAATTAGGATGATATCCTGCCGATCTTTGGCTCCGCAGTTCTCGCAAACGAAACACGAGAAGACCTCATTCTCATGGACATGAGGTCGCTGGTGAGGTAGAATCGCTTCGCTCAGAAGACTCAACAGAGCGGTTCAGTACTCAAGAGGCGCGTGGGATACTCAATCTCTCAATGTCATAAAGGGACACTGAGAGGGAAAGGAGCAGCCATGGGCGGGACCATGAGAGGCGTACTCGTTTTGGCTTTCTGCTCGCTTGTTGTTGCGACGCCATCAGTCTGGGCTTACTGGGTTCAGGATGGAGTGGCCTTATGTATGGCAACGGGTAATCAAGAGTATCCCACGATTGTCTCCGATGGCGCTGGGGGGGCGATAGTAACGTGGGAGGACTACCGGAGCGGGACCAGAGACATCTATGTCCAGCGGGTGAATGCCTTGGGAGTCGTTCAGTGGACGCCGGCCGATGGCGTCCCCCTCTGCACGGCAACCGGGGAACAGATTAATCCGACCATCACCTCCGATGGTGCCGGCGGGGCAATTATCACCTGGGAGGACTACCGCAGCGGGGACCCAGACATCTATGCCCAGCGGGTGAACGCCCTGGGAGTGGTCCAGTGGACCCCGGATGATGGTGTCGCCCTTTGCATGGCGAACGACGATCAATTCTCTCCAACAATCACCTCCGACGGTGCCGACGGAGCAATTATCACCTGGGAGGACTACCGCAGCGGGAATTATGACATCTATGCCCAGCGCGTGAATGCCTTGGGGGTCGTCCAGTGGACCCCGGCCGATGGCGTTGCCCTCTGCACCGCTATAAGGAATCAGTTCAGTCCGCAAATCACCTCCGATGGCGCCTGTGGGGCGATTGTCACGTGGTATGACGGCCGTAATGTTGGCATCTATGATATCTATGCCCAGCGGGTGGATTCCTTGGGAGTCGTCCGCTGGACGCCGGTCAATGGAGTCGCCCTCTGTACGGCAGCGGCGTATCAGTGGTTCCCACGAATCGCCTCCGATGGTGTCGGTGGAGCGATTGTCACTTGGGAAGACCAGCGCGACGGGGGTGCAGACATCTATGCTCAGCGCCTGAGTGCTTCGGGAGCCGTTCGGTGGATTCCGGACGGAGTCCTCCTCAGTGCGGCAACAGGGATGCAACGTGATCCCACAATAACCTCCGATGGCGCTGATGGGGCGATTGTCACATGGAGGGATTACCGTAATGGGAGCGATTATGATGTCTATGCCCAGAAGGTAGATACCCTGGGAGTCGTTCGTTGGACACCGGCCAATGGCGTCCCCATCTGCACTGAAACGGGGAATCAGACTTTTCCCACCATCACTTCTGATGGCGCTGGCGGGGCGATTGTCACATGGTATGACAGCCGCAGCGGGAATTATGACATCTATGCCCAGCGCATAGACCAATATGGACAGAGTGTCGTGCTGCCACCAGACATTCTCTCAGTCCAGGACGTGCCGGCCGATCAAGGGGGCTGGGTGAGAATCACAGTCAAGAAATCGTATTTCGATGACGAGATGCAGCCGACCTATCCCATCTCTCTGTACAACGTCTGGCAGCGGATTGACGATCCTGCACTGCTCGTAATGATCTCCCAGCCGAATGGAGGCGAGGCGGCAAGTGCGCAGGGGAACGAAGCATTGCTGAAGCATTCAGTGGACGCATCGAGCGTTTCGACGTGGCCCATCAAGGAGTGGAAGGAACGGAGCTTCGTGAACTCGAGGGAGTTGCAGAGTACGGAAGCATTGCCTCCAGGGACCTGGGAGCTCCTCGGGAGCTTCGCCGCATGCCAGCAGGAAGAGTACATCTATCGGGCGAGCACCCTCGCTGATTCCGCGGAGAGCGGCATCCCGTACTCTGTCTACATGGTGAGCGCTCACACGACGACACCCTCGGTGTGGTTCGTAAGCGCACCCGACAGCGGCTATTCCGTGGACAATTTGCCTCCAGGGCCGCCGGGAGGGCTTATGGCGGAACAGAGCTTCGAGCCGGAGGGGCTTGCACTGGGCTGGGATGTGAACGAGGAGAACGATCTTTCGTACTATGCGGTCTATCGAGGTTTGAGCGAGGATTTTGTGCCGGTGGCGGGGAATCGGATTGCAACGCCGATTGACCCCGAATGCTTCGATGGGGAGTGGCGCTGGAACAGCGGCTACTATTACAAGATTTCGGCGGTTGATGTGCACGGGAACGAGAGCGGTTTTGTGTTGCTCGGTCCCGAGGATGTTACGGGCATCGACACGCCGAAAGTACCTGGGGCGAGCTACCTTGCCCAGAACTGCCCAAATCCGTTCAATCCAATGACGAAGATCGCCTTCGGCCTCGCAGTACCGGGGTGCGTGAATCTGCGGATCTACGATGTATCGGGGCGCCTCGTGAGGGAGCTCGTGGATGAGACTCGTCCGGCTGCACGCTATGAAGAGGTATGGGACGGCCTGGACGGCGCGGGGCGGCATGCAGCAAGCGGGATGTATTTCTATCGTCTCGACGCGGGAACATTCACCCAGACGCGAAAAATGGTGCTCCTGAAGTAGGTCCCGCGGAGAAAGTTCCCAAGCACAAAGTCGGGCCTTTTCCCCCCCCCGCGCATGCGGGCGGGGGAAAGGCCCTTTTCTATGTCTTTCATTGGGCTTGAGAAGAGCGCCCGCTTGGCGTACACTTGGCCGGTTACAGCGAGTCCTCGATCAGCGAACTTCAGTCTCGGAGGGTAGGATAATGAAAGGTTCTCGATTCTCCGCGCGCCTCGCCGCGGGCGTCGCGTGCGCGCTCCTCTGCTGTTTCGGCCTTCTCGCGGGCGCGTCGGCAGCCGGCGCCGGCGCTGAGACCTGCGCGGTCACCTTTACCTTCAAACCGACGGGAGCGCCGGCCGCGCTCTACCTCGCGGGGACGTTCAACGACTGGAACTCCTCCCAGGACGCGATGAAGGACGAGGACGGAGACGGTGTCTTCGAGATCACGCTCAACCTCAAACCCGCGAGCTACGAGTATAAATTCGTGCAGGATGGAAAATGGATGGAGGATCCGGACGCCGCATCCTCCGTTCCCGACCCCTACGGCGGAAAGAACTCCGTCGCCATCGTGCCCGACGGCGCCGCCAAGTTCGTCGTCGGTGTGAAGGCAAAAGGGGAGAAGCCGAATGTGATTCCGCCGGCACCGGGGGCAAAAGCGGCCGGGGAGAAGAAGGCCGCCGAAAAGGGTCCCGCGGGGACCATTCCCGTGACCTTCCTCTTCGACGCGGGAAAGGGCTCCGCGGCCACAATCTATCTCGCGGGCAGCTTCAACGGATGGGACAGCGCCAAGGACCGCATGGCGGATGCCGACGGCGACGGTATCTACGAGATCATGATGCACCTCGCCCCGGGAAGCCATCAGTACAAGTTCGTGAAGGACGGCTCCTGGATCACCGATACGAACGCGAAGGAGTTCGCCGAAGATGGCTTCGGCGGTAAGAACTCGGTTCTCACCGTGCCCGCAGCAGCGCCGGAGAAGGGCCTCGTGGTTGGAATGTTTACGGCCCTTCCCGAGAAGCTCGGCGGCGCCGCGGGGGCGGCGCCGCCCGCGGCCGCGCGCGGCCCCAGGGAAGTGACCTTCCGCTTCAAGCCGGATCGCGCCGGCGTGCAGAATGTATTTCTCGCGGGCAGCTTCAACGACTGGAGCACCGATAAGACGCGCATGACGGCGAATAAGGACGGCGTTTTCGAAGTGACGCTGCTGCTTGCGCCGAACAAGTATCAATACAAGTTTGTCG
>Ga0105107_10000682_pt1 | contig 21716 bp, 16 predicted proteins | sample PPLLaktember2015_6_FD_79335 | JGI IMG/M metagenome (GOLD analysis project Ga0105107, IMG submission 79335) | Freshwater sediment microbial communities from Prairie Pothole Lake near Jamestown, North Dakota, USA - PPLs Lake P8 Core (1) Depth... | ecosystem: Environmental > Aquatic > Freshwater >... | reverse complement strand
CTCCCAAACCCACCCCGATGGTCCCATCGCTCTGTACAACAGGTCAGGAGTGTACTCCGGGAGACGACGCAACAGCACGTCGCGCTCCCATGTGTCGGCGGGCAAAGAGAGTCCCTCGAATTGACCCAAGAGAACATCAACGCCGTCATCCCACAGTAACCGGCTTCTTCCATCCAGATGCTGCCAGCGGTGCAGGAAGGGGATGAATTCTTCGAGCGTGCAGGGTTGGATCTCCTTGCGAAGGAGTGAGAGCGTCTGCCGGTGAATGCGTTCGATATTGGGGCGGTACACCCATTGGGGTTCATCGGCACCGGGCATTGACGGCGGGCGAAATCTCCCGCGCAGCATGCTCCGGTCATCCGCCCAGCCGGCGGTGACCTGTTGCACACGCTCTGCTGTGATCCGATACCTGCGTGAAAGCTCGGATACGGGAACAGGCCCGTGATGTTCAACATAGCGGCGCAATATCTTTCCCAGGGAAGGATCCGCACTCACCTGCGCGTACAGCTCATATTCTTCGCGTGCAACCCAACGCGGTACGCTGCCGATGGTGAGACGTGAAGCCCGGTTTGTCTCCTCCAGAATCTTGAGCATTGCATGGGGATCCCCCGCACATCGCGCGGCGACTTCCTCTTCCGACAGGTCACCGAGTCGGAGAAGCACCTCCATCAGCTCCTCCGGTGTGCGGGCTCTGGTTCCTTCGCCGGCGTGCTGCAGTTGATGCTCCACGTGTTCCACAGCCTCCGGCCGTATCAGCGAAGTGAGTGTGTCGAGATCGACGACACCGGAGAGCAATTCGCGATTGACGGACACATACTGGCTCAGGCGATCGGGACGTGATTGGTCGTACTCGTACATATATACGGCCATGAAATCGAACAGCATACTGCCGGCAAACGGAGACGGGATCTCGTTCTCCACCGTCTGTATATGAATCTCGCCTGAGACAATCCGCCGCAGGAGTTGACGGAAGCGGGGAAAATCCAGCACGTCGTTCAGCACTTCTCGCACTGTTTCAATCACCACCGGGAAATCGTCGAACTTTCTCGCCACCTGGAGAAGATCCGCTGCGCGCAAACGCTGGAGCCAGAGCGGAGTACGTTTTCCCGGCGCCACCCTCGGCATGAGCAGGGAACGCCCGGCATTCTGGCGAAATTGTCCGGCAAACACCGGAGAGTCCAGCAAATCCTGCAAGACGAAATTTTCCGCTTCTTCGACCGAGATGCCTTCGAACAGGTCAAGCGGGATATGCTGTGTGTCCGGACAACGGAGCAGGACACCATCGTCATTGTACAGCATCTGTGGCGATGCCTGGAGTTTCTGTTCCGCCTGGCGCGCGAGCAAGAGGCCGAGCAGTCCGTTGATCCGGCGGCCAAAGCAGGAGTGAATCACGATCCGCGGGTCACCGATTTCATCGCGGAATCCCTCCACAACAATGGACCGGTCTCCCGGAATCACTCCTGTTGCCTCACGCTGACGTCTCAGGTATTCTACCAGGTTCCACGCAGACCGGCTGTCGACCGGATACGTGGCACTGAGCCAGAGAAGGAGGCCGGGATCGTCCAGGCGCTCGCCAACCGTCCGACGGAATTCCCCCACGATTGTACCGAGTTCAAAGCTCCTGCCGATCCCTTCTCCCCGCCAGAAGGGCATGCGTGCCGGGGCCCCGGGCGCGGCGGCCACGGTAATCCGGTCCGGGGATATATCGATCATCCGCCATACAGACGTGCCGAGAATGAATGTGTCCCCGGGGCGACTTTCGAAAATAAACTCTTCGTCGACTTCTCCAACCTTGGTTCTTCCGTCTTCGAGGTAAACCCCGTACAATCCGCGGTCGGCAATCGTGCCTCCCCCGGTAATGGCAATATGTGAAGTGCCGGGGAGTGCGCGTACGATGCCATTCACTTTGTCCCACGAAATGCGCGGCCGCATTTCACGCAATGCCTCGTGTGCATACCGACCGGCAAGCATGGCAAGAACCCCGGCAAAGAGTTCACGGCTCAACGATCGATAGCAGTAAGACCGCCGGACAACTTCGAAGAGGTGGTCCACATTCCACTCCTCGGTACTCACCATGGCGGCAATCTGCTGGGCAAGCACATCAAGGCAGTTCTCGGGGATGTGGGTTTCCTCCACCTCGTGGTTGTGCATTGCCCGCGCGACCACCGTGCATTCCACCAGGTCCTCACGGTGCGTTGCGTAGATTCTCCCCTTGCTCGTTCCGCTGATCAGGTGACCGGATCGCCCCACACGCTGGAGCCCCCGGGCGATGCCTTTGGGCGACTGGAGTTGTATGACAAGGTCGATGCTCCCGATGTCAATGCCGAGCTCAAGGGACGATGTCGCGACGAGCGCCCGGATGCGGCCGGCCTTCAGATCGTTTTCCATCGTCTCCCGGCTCTCCCTCGACATGCTCCCGTGGTACGCGAGAACAAGAGGCTCATCGGATGCGACCTCTCCGGGAGACTCTTGAGCCCCCGGGGTCCAGTCCGTCGGAATCGGGACGGCGGAAAGGTTGAACGTTGGCGCAGGAGCATTGGTGATGCGCTCGTTCAGCTTTGCCGCCACACGTTCGGCGAGACGCCGGTTGTTGACAAACACCAGTGTGGAGCGATGTGCCCGGATCAGCGCAAGAATCTCGTCCAATATCAACGGCCAGACGCCATCGGACGGAAGCAGGGCGAAATCTTCCGCAGCGCAGATCACGCGCAAATCCATCACCTTCTTGTGCCCGGCATTGATGATGGTGACCGGACGGGGGAGGGCATCGGATGTCCCCTCGGATGAAGAGCCGCCGAGGTATGCTGCAATTCTGTCGAGCGGCCGCTGCGTCGCCGAGAGACCGATCCGCACGAACTCCTGTGCCGCGGCTTCCTGAAGCCGTTCAATACTCAGGGACAGGTGAACACCCCGCTTGTTGTTACACAGCGCATGAATCTCGTCCACGATAACATACTGCACGGGGGTAAAAACCTTGCGCGCCTGCGGGGATGTAAGCATCAAATACAGAGACTCGGGTGTCGTGATGAGGATGTCGGGCGGATGCCTGAGCATCGCCGTGCGTGCCGAAGCTGGAGTGTCGCCGGTGCGGACCGCTGTGCGGATGGGAGGCAATCCCAGCCCCGACTTCTCTGCTTTCGCCTGTATCCCGGAGAGCGGAGTTTCCAGGTTCCGGTAGATGTCGTTGTTCAGTGCTTTCAACGGAGATATGTACAGGATGCGGACCCCGGGAGAGAGGTTTTCGCGGAGGTGCTGCTCAACCAGATGATTGATGGCCCAGAGAAAGGCCGTCAGGGTCTTGCCGGAACCGGTCGGGGCAAGTATGAGTGTGTGTTTGCCTGATGCGATACTCGGCCAGCCGAGCTCCTGTGGAGGGCTCGGACTGCCGTAGGTTTCAAGAAACCAGTCCCGAACAATCGGGTGGAAATCGTTGAGGACGGAATCAGTGGACATGGTCTGTTTGTGGCAATGTCAACACTGCTGATGCAGTTTTCTGCTGCGAGGGATTTGCACTCTGAAACCCTCAGGCGGGCATGACGGGCACGCATGCATCGCTACACAGGTGGAATGAAGATACTGAGAACGGCCCCCCCGCGCAAGTCGCGGAACTCACCCCTTCTCGCGGCAAACAGGCGCTTAAAGCTCAAAGTCCGGGGACTTTTATCCGTCTGAAATCATTGCAGCTCTCTCTGGTTTGTGGTTTATTGCGGTTGCAGGGGCATTGCAGGGTTCAAAAAGTGAAGCCGATTTATGCGATTTGGTTCGCAAATCGCAACATGGTCGGCGCAACCCGCGTATCAGGGTAAGGGCAAGCAGGATTTCCTGCCACGGAGTTCTGACCCGTCGTACCCCACCCGGAGAGCATTCATGAAAACCCGAATCATTCTGATTACCGCAGGCACTGTCGCCCTTGTGGCGACCGCATTCTTCCTTTTCGGGGGCTCCGGCGGGGATGCGCCCACGGATCTTCCGCGAGTAAAGGTTTCGCGTGACAACATTGTCGAAAAAGCCCTCGCGGTGGGGACTATCGAGCCAAAGAACGAAATCTCGGTGAAATCAAAGGTCTCGGGCGTTGTCCGCCGGATTTTCGCCGACGCCGGCGCTTACGTGAAGGCGGGTGACCCGCTGCTCGAAGTGAAACCCGATCCGACACCTCTTGAGCTGGCAGAAGCCAAACGGCAACTGCAGATGCGTGAAGTGGAGACGACCAACCTCGAAAAGCAGCGCGTCCGGCAGGAGTCCATGGTCGAGAAGCAGCTGATCTCCCGGAAGGAGTATGAGGACTTCGAACGCCAGTATGATGAAGGTCAGTTACAGCATAGCCTTGCGAAAGAACGGTTGGCATTGCTGGAGAGCGGCAGGATACGTATTGAGAACACCGAAATCGAGTCGATCATCAAGGCGCCCATCGAGGGATTCGTGCTCAGCAAAACGGTGGAAGTGGGAGACCCCGTCACCCCGTTGACGTCCTATCAGGAGGGGACTGTGCTGATGAAAATGGCCAACATGGAACGGTTGATATTCAAAGGGACGGTGGATGAAATCGATGTCGGCAAGTTGCGGGAAGGAATGATCGCGGAACTGAAGGTCGGTGCCTTGCCGACCGACAAGATCACCGGCACACTCTACAAGATTTCGCTCAAAGCGGAAAAGAAAGAAAATGCCACGGTCTTCCCGATTGAGATCTCTGTACCCGGAGGAACGAACACGACTCTCCGCGCGGGCTATTCCGCGAATGCCAGCATCATCATTCAGAAGAAAGACAGCGTGCTGACCATCCCCGAACGGGTGGTAACATTCCGCAATGACTCGGCATTCGTCAAGGTTCCCCTCGCCTCCGGAAAGGAGGAAGAGAAGGTGATCACGACAGGCTTGAGTGACGCCATCAAGGTCGAAGTGACAGGCGGGCTGAAGGAGGGCGACGAAGTGTTCGAAAAACCGGTGAAGAAGATCGAATGAACGGTCTGACCACCACGCTGCGCGAATTCGTGCGGGACCTGGCCGCGCAAAAACTGCGTACCACACTTACGGTCTTTGGCATCGTCTGGGGAACGGTGGCGATAATCGTGCTTCTCGCGTTTGGCATGGGATTCAAGCGCCAGCTCTCCATCAATATGCACGGGATCGGCGAGAGTGTGGCCATTATGTTCCCGGGGCGGACAACAAAAACGTTTGAAGGATTCGGTGTCGGCCGGCCAATGAGCCTCCGCGAAGATGATGTTCACCTGCTTACGTCACAGGTGTCGGGGATCGACCGCATCAGCCCCGAGTACAGTCAGAACGAGACGCCAGTCCGGGTCGGAGAGAACATCACGACCCCTCTCATCTCCGGAGTCGTCCCGGTCTATGGCGACATCCGCAACATCATCCCCGAACAGGGCGGGAGATTCATCAACGATCCGGACGTGCGCGACAGGAAGCGCGTGGCGGTGCTGGGTAATGACATCAAGAGGCTGTTGTTCGGCGACACTCAAGCCATCGGGCGGCTGATTTACGTCGGGACCGTCCCGTTCACGGTGATCGGCGTGATGCAGAAGAAGACGCAAAACTCGTCCTACAACCGGCGGGACCAGGACAGGATCTTCATCCCATCGTCGACCTTTGCCTCCGTGTTCGGAGCGAACCGGCTCAACAACATTATCTTCACGTCGAAAGATCCGCGGCACTCGGTGGAAACTGTCAGCAGCGTGCGGACCGTCCTCGGACGCAAGTACAGGTTCGATCCGACAGACAAGGATGCCATATGGATATGGGATACGGCGGAATTCGATAAATTTGTCTTTGTCTTCTTCCTCGCCTTCAACATCTTCATGGGACTGATCGGCAGCTTCACCCTTGCGGTCGGCGGTTTGGGGGTCGCTAACATCATGTATATCGTTGTTCAGGAACGGACACGGGAGATCGGCGTCAAACGGGCCGTCGGTGCCCGCAAACGCGACATCCTCTTTCAGTTCTTTTCTGAGTCGATTCTGATAGTCGCATTCGGATCTCTCGTCGGATTCGGCATTGCCGCGCTCATCGTGAAGGCGATGCAGTATGTTCCCATCAAGGAATTTGTCGGCACACCGGAATTTTCAAGTGAAGTTGCCCTTGCAACTGTCGCCGTGCTTGCCGTGGTGAGCCTGAGCGCGGGTCTCCTCCCTGCGCGCCGGGCTGCAAACTTGAATGTGGTCGACTGTCTCCGCAGCGGATAGCTGTTTACCTGAACCCCGGACCCGGATCTGTATGTGGCGCGAACTCGTCATAGACTTTCTCAAGGATCTCAATACCCAGCGCACGCGTGCGTTCCTGACGATCCTCTCGATTACGTGGGGAACGATCGCTGTGGTGCTGCTCCTGTCCTTCGGCGAGGGACTCGGCAGGCAGATGACCAATGGCTTGCTCAACGCCGGAAACGAGATCATGATTCTCTATGGCGGGGAGACCGGGATGCCCTTTGAGGGCGTGCCGAAAGGACGGCCCATTCGGCTCGAGGAGGAAGACGCCGAGCTGCTCCGGCAGGCCATCCCCGCAATCGACGTGGTCAGTCCCCAATACCGCGCGACTGTGCGGCTCACCAACGGACGCAATTCCATGAACACGGAGTGCGAAGGAGTTAATCCGAACTTCGAGGAAATGCGCCGGATGTATCCCGCCGCCGGCGGACGCTTCCTGAACAATGCCGATGTGACGCAGCAACGCCGCGTTCTCGTGCTCGGGGTGAAGATCGCAAAAGACCTGTTCGGCGACCAGGATCCGATCGGCCGGACCCTTATGCTGGAGACCACTCCGTTCACCGTCGTCGGGCTGTTGCAGGACAAGATACAAACAAGCATGAACAACGGGCCAGATTCACGCCGGGCAATCATGCCGCATTCCACTATGCGGACGATGTACGGCCGCACACACGTCAATTCGATCGTCGTGCATCCCCTCGCCCCTCAACTTCAGGAGGAAGTAAAGCGCGAAATCTTCCGGGTGCTCGCGCGCAAATACCACTTCAATCCAGCCGATGAAAGGACGTTGTTCATCTGGGATTTCATCGAAAACGCGAAGATGAACCGGAAGATTACGCTGGGCGTGACAATATTCCTGTTCGGTGTCGGGTTCCTGACGCTGCTCATCGCGGGTGTCGGCGTGGCCAACGTGATGTACGTGGTCGTGAAGGAAAGGACGAGAGAGATCGGCATCCGGTTGGCGGTGGGAGCCAAGAGGAGCCAAATCCTGGCGCAGTTCATCCTGGAGGCGCTATTGATTGCATTCATCGGCGGGGTGCTGGGCATGCTGTTTTGCTGGGGTGTGGTATCGGTTGTGCGCACACTTCCGAGCAACGACGGGGTGATGCAGTTTTTCGGACGGCCGGTCTTCTCGCTGGGGACGATGCTGCTGACCGCCTCCATTCTCGCCCTTATCGGACTGATCGCAGGAGTCTTCCCGGCCCGGCGGGCGGCCTCCACCGATCCGGTCGAATCCCTGCGGTACGAATAAGCCCGTCCCTCACTCGCACGCAATCATTCCTTGCATCCACGATCCTTCATTTGTATTTTATGTTACAGAAAGTCCCGGGGTGCTCGAGGAGGGAAAAGGGTACAACGAAGAAAAAGTCCTCGTGTTTCTCCGGCATTGGGCACCCAGAAGCGCAGCACGCGGGGACAGGGAACGGCCGCTACCGTAAAACTGTTAATACTGCACTCGCGGAATTGTCATTGCAGCTCACGCAGAATTGTTGATGCTGGAACCGCAGAGTCGTTGTCACAGCACCCGAGGCGCGGGTGATACTGTACACATGGAGTTGTCGGTCATTGACAGATTTCTCGTACTTTTATCGAAGAGGAGACAATGAATAGATCGATGCGTATGATGGTTTTCCTGATACTCAGCCTTGTGGTTGCTTCGCTGGCGGTGGCGGCCGATCCCGCACCGAATTTCAAGCTGTCAACGATGGATGGGAAGGTTGTCGAGCTTAAACAGCTCGCAGGCAAGGCCGTTGTTGTGAATTTCTGGGCAACCTGGTGTGGTCCTTGCCGCCGCGAAATCCCCGGCATGATCAAGGTATACGAAAAGTACAAGACCAAGGGACTGGAAATTGTGGGTATCTCTCTCGACCGTGGCGGATGGAAAGATCTGAAGCCCTACCTCGCCAAGAATCCGATCTCCTACCCCATTGTCGTGGGTGGGGAGACTGAGGTGGAGGCGTACGGTGGTATCGAAGGAATTCCGACGACCTTCTTCGTGGACCGCAAGGGCAATATTGTGTCGAAAGCCGTGGGATCTATGGAAGAGGCGGACTTTGAGATGGCGGTAAAGAAGATTCTCTGATACACAACGTCCATCTCCGGGATGGACGCCTTGAAATGCAAAACCCCTGCCGATACTCATCGACAGGGGTTTTTTGTTCCATTGATCCGAGCTTCTTGTGTGCTGAGGACGGTTTGTGCCTCAGCACTTGCTCCATCCGCAATTGTAGCACACCACGCATCCCGTGACGTGCTCCACGTTGCTGCCGCATTCCGGGCAGGTCATGTTCGTCACCTGATGTGCAGGGGACGCATGCGTATGCGGGGTGGCCTTGCCCGCGGCTGGCTTCCGTGCGAGTATGGTGGAGAGGCTCTCGTCCCGGCTGTCCAGGTAACGTTCGAGGACTTTGCCGATTGCATCCGGAGTCGAAAATACCTGTCCCCCCTGGCCATCCCACACCGGCGTTGGACCGGAAATGCCCTTGAGTTGCTTCACAATCTCACGGGGCTGCACGCCCGACCGGAGTGCCAGTGATATCAATCTGCTGATGGCTTCAGATTGGGCGGCGGCGTTCCCCCCGGCCTTCCCGATCGTCGTGAATACCTCGCACAGACCTTCTTCGTCCTCATTGATGGTAACGTAGAGGTAGCCTTCGCCGGTCTTTACGCGTTCAGTGATACCGACGGTGCGGTGGGGACGCTGACGCGGACTTTTCGCGTGTCTTGCCTCGGACCGGGATGCAGGAGCGGCAGACTGCTTCTTTGCGTAGTCTTCCGTCTGCAGTATTCCTTCTCTGCTCCCTTCGCGGTAGACCGTGATCCCCTTGAGACCGGCCTTGTATGCAGCCATGTAGATGTCTGCGACCGTGTCCACAGTGACGTTCTCCGCGAGGTTCACGGTGGAGGAAATGCTGCTGTCCACGTATTTCTGGATCACGCCCTGCATCTTCACACGGAAGAACGGATCGATATCGTGGGCGGTCACCATGTACTCCGGAAGATTCACGTCGTCGCCGAAGAGCCTCTTGACCAGGGGGTGGTAGACTTTGTACTCGGAGAACGATTCGCCGTCAGCGTTCTTGACGCGACGCCGGTAGCTGGTGCAGAAAATCGGCTCAATGCCCGAGCTGGTTTGTGCCACAATGGAGCCGGTGCCGACGGGAGGGACGGTGAGGACCGTGCTGTTCCGGATGCCATGATTCTTGATTTCTTCGCGGATGTCGGCCGGAAGGGTTTCCACAAATTTGCTACTGGAATACCCTCCCCAATCAAAGAGGGGGAAGACCCCTTTTTCGCGTCCCAGAGCGATGGATGTCCGGTACGCCTCGTCTCTGATGGTCTTCATGATGCGGTCTGTAGCATCAAGAGCTTCCGGTGAATCATAGCGGATCTTCATGAGCAGGAGAGCATCGGCAAGGCCGGTAATTCCGAGTCCGATACGCCGGTCGGATGCAACAGCCTTTCTGATCTTCTCGAGCGCATGGTTGTTCATGTTGTAATCAATGATATCATCCATGAAACGGGTGGCGACACGGGTGACGTCCGCCAGGCGCTCATATTCGAATTTCCCCTCCGCATCGACGAATTTTGACAGGTTGATGTTGCCGAGATTGCAGGCAGTATACGCTGCCAGGGGTTGTTCGCCACACGGGTTTGTGCTGGCAAGTGGATTGGCATACTCCACATTGTGGTAATCCCGCATCGTATCCCAGAAAATGATCCCCGGCTCCGCGGATGCGTGTGCGTTCTTGATAATCTTGTGCCACAGTTCGCGGGCGTTGACCGTGCGGTAGGTTTTGCCGTTCCAGCGGAGGTTGAAAGGACTGTCAGCGCTTACCGCATGCATGAATTCGTGCGTGATCAGCACGCTGATATTCGCATACTGCACTTTGAGCCGCCGCGGGTCGTTCTTGATCGTGATGAAGTGCTCAATGTCCGGATGATCGACGCGCATTGTCAGCATCAGCGCGCCGCGCCGGCCCGCCTGCGATACCGTGTTGGTGCTTTCACTGAAGAGGTTCATGAAGGCGGTCGCACCCGGCGAGTGGTCTATGGTCGCATTGACCGGCGCACCCTCCGGACGGAGTGCGGAAAGATCGGTGCCGACGCCGCCCCCGGTACGGTATACCATGGCGGACTCTGCAATGCACTGATAGATGCCCTCGAGGCTGTCTTCCTGGATGGGAATGACGTAACAGTTGGAAAGGGTGGGACGGCGTCTGGCATCCTCACGGCCCGCGCCGTGCATGACGCGGCCTCCGGGAACGAACGTGAAGTCAAAAAGAATTTCCAGGAACCGGTTGTGCCAGTATTCCTGGTCCACCTTTTCCACTGATGATACCGCGCGGGCAATACGGTTCCACATGTGCATCGGGCCCTGTTCGCTCGGCGCGAGGTACTTCGACCGCAGCACATCCCCTGCGAGTTCGTTGTCGCCGTAGTAGTCGCGGCAATCCAAGGCAAGGTCCATCACAGCTTCATTCATCACCACCGGACTCTCTTCCGGCCGGGGTGTAGAGGTCTGCTGTTGTGTGGAGACTCCTGTGGTTGTGTCCTTGCGGGGCATGCTTGTGAACTCCGTCATAGAATTCTATGTCTGGTAACACAGTCCAAGAAACATGACAGGCCGCCGGAAGGTTCCGGGGCGTGTCTTTCGACCGCTCTACATCATCAGTGTGGTTCGCCGAGGTTGTGGGGTTCTTGCCGTGAGAACTCGGCGAGTCTCCAGTTGTCCGTCCCTCCTGCCAAGTTCCAGGTCCCCGGCAAGGCGTGTACAATAATGAACAGTAAGGACTTCCGACATTCGGCTGCTATAGAAGGCGAACAACCGTTCAGTCGTGGCGAAAAATATAGCATGTTGTCGTAGAGAAGTCAAGTTAAATTTTCGGCGAGTGCCCGATGTCTATGTCAATGCTGAAGTTTTGTCAGAAGAATTTTTCTGCACGGTTTTCCTCGAGCATGCGCCGCGCGAGAATATTTGGTCTCGCTTCAATTGATTCCTTGCTTTTCACCTTCCGCGGAGCTATCATTGGGCACTTCGACTCTTGACATCCCCGTTAAGCCAGGAACACCCCATGTCCGTCGCCGTTGATTTCTCCACCATCCCCGAAATGTTCTGGCGCCTGACCGACAAGTTCTCAGGCGAACACCGTCCGCTTCTCTTGCACAAAGTGGATGACACATACCGGGGAATCAGCTACAGAGACGTCCGAAGCCGCGTCGAGCAGTTCGCGTTCGGACTGGCGTCGCTCGGTGTCAAGCGCGGCGACCGCGTGGCCATCATCGCGGAAAACCGGCCGGAATGGGTTATCAGCGATATTGCGATCGTTTCTTTGGGGGCAATCGATGTCCCTGTCTACCCCACGATGACGGCAAAGCAGATCGAATTTATCTTCAACGATGCCGGCGTGAAGATCGCTATCGTCTCCAACCAATTTCAGCTCAACAAGGTTATGCGGGTGTATCCGGAGGTCACCACGCTGGAAAAGGTCATCCTCATCGCGGAGAAGGGGCCCATCCCCGAACCGGACACCGTCTCGTTCTCTGCGGTCATGGACATGGGCAAGGCACTGCGGAAAGAACAGCCCGATCTGCTCACCACATCGATGGCAACGGTGAAACCTGATGACCTGCTGACCCTTATCTATACTTCGGGCACGACTGGAAATCCCAAAGGGGTCATGCTCACCCATCACAACCTCGTCTCAAATATCAAGGCGGCGGCGCAGGTCATAGATTTCGGAGAATCAGACATCATGCTGTCGTTTCTCCCCCTGAGTCATTCGTTCGAACGAATGGCTGGATACTACACGGGGATGTCGTGCGGTACAACGATTGCATACGCTGAAAGTGTGGAAACTGTTCGAGACAATATGCTGGAAGTGCGGCCAACGATCATTACCACCGTCCCCCGGCTCTTTGAACGGATCCACAGCCGTGTCATGAAGCAGATCGACGCGAGCTCGCCGCTAAAAAGGAAGATCTTCCATTGGGCTATCGACGTGGGCCGGACGTTCGCAGAGGCGCACAAACGGGGAAACGTTGGTGCGGGCCTGAAGCTGCGTCACGCCATCGCCGACCGCCTGGTGTATAGCAAGCTCCGCGAAAAGACGGGCGGGCGCATGAAGTTCTTCGTCTCGGGAGGTGCTGCCCTCGGCAAGGAATTCGGCGAGTTTTTCGACGCTGTCGGGATTAAGATCATTGAAGGCTACGGACTCACGGAAAGCTCCCCGGTCATCTGCGTGAACCGTCTGCACGACTACAAATTCGGCTCCGTCGGGCCCGCAGTCCCCGGCGTCGAGGTCAGGATTGCCCCGGACGGTGAAATCCTTGCCCGCGGTCCGAATATCATGAAAGGATACTGGAACAACCCCGAGGCCACCCGTCAGTCCATCAATGACGAGGGTTGGCTCCACACCGGGGATATTGGTTTTCTTGATCCTGAGGGATTCCTCCATATTACGGACCGGAAAAAGCATCTTTTCGTCAGTTCGGGCGGGAAAAATATCGCCCCCCAACCCATCGAAAATCTGTTCCTTTCGAGCAAATACATCGAGCAGTTCATGCTCATCGGTGACCGCCGCATGTTCTTAACCGCCTTGATCGTTCCAGATTTTGATGCACTTTGCGAATTCGCCGACAGCCATAACATTTCATACGCTACGAACACGGACCTTGCCCGCGATCCGCTTATCAATGAGTTGATGGACAAAGAAATCAATAAGATCCAGCGGGACCTGGCGAACTATGAGCGGGTGCGGCGCTTCACGCTTCTGGAAAAACAGTTCTCCATAGAAGAAGGGGAGCTGACCCCAACGCAGAAAATCCGCAGGAAAGTGGTCGAGGAGCGGTATGCTACTATTATCAATGGCATGTACGAGGGGATCACCTGACCACGTTGACATTCTAGCCTCTTTTCGGTAACTTTTACCACTTGACCGTGCCCGACGCGCTTTCAGCCGGGCACGCGCTTCAAACTTTCCCCCCTCTCACGGTGTTTGGAATAGCGGGAATGATCGAACAGTATATCCCCATCGTGATCATGCTCCTGATTGGCGTCTTCGCCGGGATCATCTTCACGAATATCAACAAATGGCTCGGGCCACGCAGGCCGACAGAAGAGAAGCTCTCGACCTACGAAAGCGGCATGGAACCGATCCGCACAGCCCGCGAGCGATTCTCGGTGAAGTTCTATCTCGTGGCTATGCTCTTCATCGTGTTCGACATCGAAATTGTCTTCCTGTATCCCTGGGCTGTTGTTTTCAGGAGACTTGATCTCGCAGGCATACTCGGTATGGGAGTGTTCCTCCTTATTCTTGTGTTAGGCCTGGCCTACGAGTGGCGCAAAGGCGGGATGGACTGGCGGTAGCATGGAGAAGGCAATGGGACTGGAGACGTTGCATACTGATGGTTTTCTGACGGCACGCCTCGACGACGTCATCGCGTGGGCCCGCAAGAATTCCCTCTGGCCGATGCCGATGGGGATTTCCTGCTGTGCCATCGAAATGATGGCGACTGCATCCCCCCGTTTTGACATCTCCCGGTTCGGTTCCGAGGTCATGCGGTTCACCCCGCGTCAGTGTGACGTGATGATTGTCGCAGGGACCGTGACGTACAAAATGGCGAAGGTCGTGCGCAAGATCTACGATCAAATGCCGGAACCCAAATGGGTCATTTCGATGGGCGCATGCGCTTCTTCGGGGGGGATGTTCCGCTCCTATCCGGTGGTGCAGGGGATTGACCAATTCATGCCCGTTGACATCTTCGTCGCGGGTTGTCCCCCCCGCCCTGAAGCCTTGCTGCTATCGCTGATGGAACTCCAGAAAAAGATCGAGCGCGAACGCACGTTCGGACTGAGCCCCAGGCGTGCCTCGTCGCAAAACGCCGGGCCGACCCCATGAACGATCAGATAAAGGGAAAGCTCACTTCTCTCGGTCCCAACGTTGTCACAGCAACGCAGGAGTATCGCGGGGAGTTCACCGTGACGGTTGACCCGAAAACCATTGTCAGTGTCTGCACGCTGTTACGGGACGATCCCGAGCTGGCGTTCGACATGCTTATTGATCTGACCGCTGTTGACCGGTATCGCCCCGAGGCGAGATTCGAAGTTGTGTATCATCTCTATTCGCTGAAGAACCGACGCTATCTTGTCGTCAAGACCCTTGTCGACGAAGCCCACCCCGAGCTCTCCTCGGTGACGGGCGTCTGGCCAGCGGCCAACTGGCATGAACGCGAAACGTTCGACATGTTCGGCATCAAATTCTCCGGTCATCCTGATTTGCGGCGGTTATACATGCCCGAGGAGTTCGAGTACTACCCCCTGCGGAAAGATTTCCCGCTCATGGGGATCCCGGACTCGATTCCGCTGCCGCGTCGCTGACACAACGATATGCGACACTTCATTTCAACGGACTACTTCCTTGGCTGCACGCTCACTTGAAGAACCGAGGCGAAGCCAGATCCTGGCTGCGCTTGAAGATCAAGACACGACAGTACTGCTCGCCGACCCGCTGGATAACACCATGGTACTAAACATGGGTCCTCAGCACCCCGCGACGCACGGCGTGCTGCGTCTGCTCATCAAGCTCGACGGAGAAACCGTGCTCGCCGCAGTTCCGGATATCGGCTATCTCCATCGCGGCTACGAGAAGATTGCCGAGAACTGCACATACCACGAATTTATTCCGCACACGGACCGGCTCGATTATCTCTCGCCAATTTCCAACAATGTCGCCTATGTCCTGGCCGTTGAGAAACTTCTGGGGATCGAATCTCCCCGGCGCGCACAGTATATCCGGGTGCTGGTGAGCGAGATGTCCAGAATCGCCTCCCACCTCGTGGCAACAGGCAGCATGGCGATGGACGTGGGTGCGCTGACCGTGCTTCTCTGGACGTTCCGCGAGCGGGAAAAAATTCTGGATATCTATGATGTGCTTTGCGGGGCGCGTTTTACGACAAGCTACACGCGTATCGGCGGACTGCAGCAGGATTGGACGGCGCAAACCACGGAGATGCTGACGCAATTCCTCGGCGAGTTCGACAAGGACCTCGACGAAGTGCAGAACCTCCTGCAGACGAACCGGATATTCATCGACCGGTGCGAAAACGTGGGACGTATCTCCGGCGCGGATGCGATCGCGTGGGGGCTGACGGGACCGATGTTGCGCGCCTCCGGCGTGCCGCGGGATCTCCGGCGTGATGTGCCCTACCTTGTGTACCATGATCTGGATTTTGAAGTCGTCACTTTCTCCGAAGGCGACGCGCTGGCCAGGTTCTACGTCCGGCTGGCTGAGATGCGTGAAAGTGCAAAGATCCTCAGGCAAGCCCTGGAAAAACTGCCCCAGGGCCCGTTCAACGCGTTCGCGACGAAACATATCCTCCCGTCGAAGGAACGTACCTATACGCGGATGGAAGAGCTGATTCATGATTTCATGCTGGTCAATATCGGCATCAACCCGCCTGTCGGCGAAGTGTATCAAGGCGTGGAATCGTCGAAAGGGGAGTTGGGGTTCTATATCGTCTCCGACGGGACCGGTCAGCCATGGCGAATGAAGATCCGCACCCCTTCAACGTGCAATATCTCCACGCTTCCGCTGTTGCTCAAAGGCGGCATGATCTCCGATATAGTGGCAGTGATCGGAAGCATGGATCCGGTGATGGGGGAAGCTGATAAATGAACGAAAAGCATATAAGTCACCTATGAGTACTGGCGAACAGGTCAACGGACTCTCCGAAGGCAATCTCCGGCGCATTGAGGAGCGTAAGGCACGCTACCCGCAGCCCCAGGCGGTGCTCCTCGAAGCGCTCTGGATGTGGCAGGACGAACACGGCTGGATTTCCGAAGAGGGTATGCGCTACATCGGGGATCTCGTGGGCGCGCCCTACCACCACGTTCTGGGTGCCGTCACATTCTATACCATGTTCAATCGTAAGCCGGTGGGACGGCACAAGCTCGAGGTCTGCACGAATGTCTCCTGTATGTTGCGCAACAGCGAGCGTATTCTCAGACACATTGAAGACCGTCTGCAGATCAAAACAGGGGAGACCACAAAGGACAACCGCTTCACTCTGGTCGAAGCAGAATGCCTCGGTTCCTGCGGCACTGCGCCCGTAATGCAGGTCGGTGACCGCTATTACGAGAATCTGGATACCTCCAGGGTGGACAAGATCCTGGACGACTTGAAATAGCATGGAACCATTGCTCCTTCCCCCCATTCCTGAGTATCACCGTTTCGACGTCTACGAAGCGCATGGCGGCTACGCGATGCTGAAGAAGGCGCTCAGCATGAAGCCCGCAGACATTATCAATGAGGTGAAGGCCTCCAATCTGCGGGGGCGCGGCGGCGCGTGCTTTCCGACCGGACTGAAGTGGTCATTCATGCCCCGCGAGTCTGCAAAGCCGAAGTACCTCTGTGTCAACGGCGACGAAAGCGAACCGGGGACGTTCAAGGACCGGCAGATCTTCGAGCATAACCCCCACCAGCTCATCGAGGGGACCGTTATTGCCTGTTTTGCGATGGGGATCGGCACGGCGTACCTGTACGTGCGGGGTGAGTACAAACACTGGATTGACCTCGTGCAAAAGGCGGTCGATGATGCCTACGCTCACGGTTATCTCGGCCAGAACATACTCGGGTCGGGATTCAGCCTCGAGTTCGTGCTGCATCGCGGTGCCGGAGCGTATATCTGCGGCGAGGAATCGGCCTTGATGAATTCTCTGGAAGGCCAGCGCGGATATCCGCGCATTAAGCCCCCGTTTCCAGCCCAGAACGGTCTCTGGGGATGCCCGACGACGATCAACAACGTGGAAACCATCGCCAATGTCCCGGTGATTCTCCACATCGGGGCCGAAACCTATGCAAAAATCGGCGCGCCGCGTCACCCCGGACCGATTCTCGTGGGGATCAGCGGGCACGTGAACAAGCCGGGCGTGTATGAAATGCCCACGGGCGTCCCCCTCCTTGACATCATCAACTCCTACGGCGGCGGAGTGCCTGGGAACAAGAAAATCAAAGCCGTCATCCCAGGCGGATCTTCTACGATGGTCCTCCGCGGTGATTCGCTCGAGGGGGTCTGCATGGACGCGGAGAGCCTCAAGGCCGCCGGCTCTTCGGTGGGCACGGCGGGCGTGATCGTAATGGATGAAGATACCGACCTTGTGAAGGTCCTCTGGCGCATCACACATTTCTACCGTCATGAGTCGTGCGGCCAATGCACGCCGTGCCGTGAGGGAACCGGCTGGATGGAGAAGATCCTCAAGCGGTTTGTGGACTCCGACGGAACTTATGCGGATATCAACCTCTTGCGGGATATCGCCGACAACATCGAAGGCAATACGATCTGCGCGCTCGGCGACGCGGCGGCATGGCCCGTTCAGAGCATGCTCAAAACGTTCCGGGGGGAATTTGAAAGCCGGGTCACAAAATGAAGATCGCGATCACCCGCCTCTCGCCCTCGACTGCCGACGTCCCCCTTCCCACGTACGCCACTGACGGTGCCGCCGGCATGGATGTGCGTGCCGCTGTGGAGCATGACCTGGTCGTCCGGCCCCGGGAAACAGTGCTCGTCCCAACGGGCTTTGCAATGGCCATACCGCCGGGATTCGAGGCTCAGATCCGGCCGCGCAGCGGTCTTGCCATCAAACATCAGATCGGCATCCTCAACGCCCCGGGCACCATCGATGCGGATTACCGCGGGGAGGTGCGCATCATCCTGACGAACTTCAGTGAAGTGGACTTCCCCGTCCGGCGCGGCGACCGCATTGCACAGATGGTGATCGCGCCGTACGTCAAAGCGGATTGGGAGGAATGTTCATCGCTCGATTCGACCGACAGGGGGCACGGCGGATTCGGGCACACCGGAAGGTAATCCATGCTAAGGCGACGTTCCCTTCGTCCCTCCGGCACCACTCCGGGCGCTGTGACCTATGCGCTTGCAGGTCTCGCCCTCCTGGGTGTGGCCTACAGCGTGCGTGAAATCCTTTCACCGTTTGTCGTCGTCGCCGCGGTCTTATACCTGCTGTATCCTCTTCGTTCGCACGAGTTTGTCCGGCGGGCCATGGTGGCCATCGTCCTCCTGTTCCTGGTCTGGGGTTTCAACGCTGTGTCTGCATTGCTCGTCCCGTTCGCTATTGCCTACGTTCTGGCCTACCTCTTCGATCCGCTTGTCGCACGGCTCTACCAGCTGCGCATCCCGCGCTGGGGGGGCAGCCTGCTCGTTGTGCTGAGCTTCGTCGGGGCGCTTGTCGGCATGACGCTCTTTGTCGCTCCGGCGATCGCCGGACAGATGGATGGCATTCTAGCCGGACTGCAGTGGCTGGTGCAGAACACGAAGGTGTGGCTCGCATCTGACGAACCCGCCCGTGCCCTTGCGCAGCTCGGTATTCCCGTGGAAAAGGCTCGTGGACTCCTCACGACTGAACTGGTTCCCCGCCTGGAAGGTATCGTGTCGTCACTCGTGACCGGCGTGTTCGGCGTGGTGACGGGCATCTCCTCCGTCGCTGTCCAGATCGTCAACATCGTCATTATCCCGTTCCTCATGTTCTTTCTTCTGAAGGATTTCCCCGTCATCGGCCAGAAATTTGTTTCTTTCTTCCCGGTCCATCGACAGTACACGGTGCGCGCGACACTTGCCGCGGTGGATGAATTGATGGGCCGGTACGTCCGTGGTTCGGTGATTGTGGCGCTTATCCAGGGAACCATTGCGGCACTCGTGCTCTGGATCGCAGGGGTGAGTTCGCCGCTGGTACTGGGAATCATGACGGCGTTACTCGATTTCATTCCGTATGTCGGCCTCGCCATCAGCATGGTCGTGGCCACCCTCGTCGCGATGTTCAGCGGCGAGCCCGTCACGACAAAGGTTGTTGTCGTGGTGATACTGTACCTCTCACAGAAGCTGCTCGAAGCAACGGTGCTTGCGCCAAAAATCGTCGGGTCGCAGGTTGGCCTCCATCCCGTAGTTCTCATTCTCTCCCTGCTGGTGTTCGGGTATTTTCTCGGGTTCGTCGGATTGCTCATCGCCGTGCCGGTGACTGCGCTCCTGCTCGTGGCACTGGAAAGGCGGGAGGCGGGAAAGGCTGCCTAGATGGCGGGGATCCTCTACCTTGTCGCAACGCCGATCGGGAACGCGCAAGACATGACGTTCCGCGCACTGGAGGTGCTCCGGAGTGTGGATCTTGTCGTGTGCGAAGAACGCCGCGAGGGTCAAAAGCTCCTGAAGCACTTCGGGATCAGCAAGCCGCTGGAAGAGCTCAACGAACACAACGAAGCTGCGGCGACGCATACGATACTCCTCGCGCTCGGTGGGGAGAAATCGGTGGCGCTGGTTTCAGATTGCGGGACGCCGGTGTTCTCGGATCCCGGACAGATGCTGGTCCGTGCGGCCACCGGAAACGGCGTGCGCGTCGTTCCTATCCCGGGCGCGTCTTCCCTCATGCCCGCTCTTACCGTCACCGGGTTTGCCATCGATCAGTTTCTGTACTATGGCTGGCTCTCTCCGAAAAAGGAACGCCGGCGTGCGGAACTCAGGCAACTCCAGCGCGAGCGACGAACGATCGTTCTCATGGAAACCCCGTACCGCCTGAGTGCCCTGCTGCGCGATCTCGCCGACACCTTCGGGGACACCCGCCGGTGCTGTCTCGCGTTCAACCTCACGCTTCCCGATGAACGGATCTTCCACGGCACCGCGCTTCAGCTGCATCGTGACCTCGGGCCGAAAGATCTCAAAGGGGAATTCGTCATCGTTGTAGAAGGCCGCGGTCACGAGCCGGGACGATGAACTTCGAAGTAAGCCTCTGGATGTACCCCCTGCTCTTCGGCGGCGCCATGCTCGCCGGATGGATCGATGCCATTGCCGGGGGTGGTGGCATGATTACAATTCCGTTGCTCCTGAGCATCGGTGTCCCCCCGCAAATGGTGCTGGGCACAAACAAGTTGCAGGCAAGTTTCGGAAGCTACACGGCGGCGCAGCATTTCGTCCGAAGGGATATTGTTCCACTCCCTGACGCACTCCCGGGTATGGCATTCACTCTGGCGGGCAGTGCTGCGGGCACGATCGCCGTCCAACAGATTGATCCGTCAATTCTGAACCTGGTGATTCCTTTCCTGCTGCTGGGGATCGCAGTCTACATGCTCTTCACGCCGTCGCTCGGCGCCGCCGTGAGCGAGCCCCGTTTGCGCCGCATGCCGTTCTATCTGTTATTCGGACTACTCCTGGGCTTCTACGACGGTTTCTTCGGCCCCGGCGTGGGATCGTTCTGGGCTATGGTGTTCGTCCTCGTCATGGGATTCGACCTGACGCGTGCCACGGGATACACAAAGGTGATGAATTTCACCAGCAACATCGTGTCGTTTCTGGTCTTTGCACTCGGGGGGCATGTTCTCTGGCTGCCGGGTCTGGTGATGGCCGGAGGACAGATTGCCGGTGCTCGCATCGGATCGGGAATGGTGATCAAGCGCGGTGTAAAATTCATCCGCCCGGTGTTCATCACGGTCGTTATCCTTACCACTCTGCGGCTTATCCTGCGGAACCTCATGTAGCTCGCCCGGGGACAGGTGTCAGACCCCTGTACGCATCCGTTGCACATGGGGTCTGACCCCGATCCGTTCCCCTGATCCCGATCCACTCCCCTTTTTGACGCCTATTTGATATTCAGCCCCTGAATGGGTATATTCGCCACATAATGACAATACTCGAAATGATGCCGCGCCGCTTGCAGGCGCGCGAACTGTTGGGGAATTGCTGGTTCAATGGCGGACCGGTATTCCTGTCGGAACTTCAGGGCCATGCCGCCCTTTTGGATTTTTGGGACTACTCCTGCACGGCGTCACTCCTGGCCCTCCCGTACGTCCTGGAATGGCACCGACGTTATGCGGATAATGGTCTCGTCGTTGTCGGAGTCCACACGCCCAAGTTCCAGTTCGGCCGCGAGCCCGAAAATGTCCAGAAAGCAATCGAGCGGCTGAGCATCAAGTACCCGGTCGTCATGGATAATGCCGAAATGATCTGGGCGAATTACGGAAACCGTGTCTGGCCGACGAAATACCTGGTCGACAAAGATGGCTACATCCGGTGTCAGAGCATCGGGAACGGCAGCTACCGGTCGTTCGAAAGATCTCTCCAGTCTCTTTTGTACGACGCGAATCCACACGAGGAATTGCCGGAATTGATGGATCCCCTGCGAGACACCGACATCCCCGGAGTGTCATGCTACCACGCAACCCCCGAGGTTTTTGGCGGCTATGTCAGAGGCACTCTGGGTAACGTTGAAGGATTCTTGCCCGAATCAGCAGCTGAGTACAAGGACCCCGGATTCTATGTTAACGGGCGAATCTACTTGCAGGGGACCTGGCGGGCCGAGCGTGAGTGTGTGAGATGGTTTGGCCCTGCTGGTGAGGATGGCTTCGTGTCGATGCTGTACAGCGGGAGCGCCCTCGATGTTGTGCTGGCGCCTCCTCAGAATGGCGTGACCGCGGTGACGATTGAACAGGATGGGGGGCCGCT
>Ga0105107_10000679_pt1 | contig 21762 bp, 23 predicted proteins | sample PPLLaktember2015_6_FD_79335 | JGI IMG/M metagenome (GOLD analysis project Ga0105107, IMG submission 79335) | Freshwater sediment microbial communities from Prairie Pothole Lake near Jamestown, North Dakota, USA - PPLs Lake P8 Core (1) Depth... | ecosystem: Environmental > Aquatic > Freshwater >... | reverse complement strand
CCCAGATCCGCGAATGCCGTGGCGATGACCTTCGCGCCGCGGTCGTGCCCGTCCTGGCCGACCTTCGCGACCATGATGCGCGGACGCCGACCCTCCGCGGCCTCGAACTGCTCGATGTCGCCCTTGAGCGCCTGCCAGCCGGCGTCCTGCACGAACGCCGCGCCGTAGACGCCCGAAACCGTCTGCGCGTGCGCCTGGTAGCGTCCCCAGACCTTCTCGAGCGCGTCGCTCACTTCGCCGACCGTGGCGCGGGCGCGGATCGCCTTGATCGAGAGGTCGAGGAGGTTGCCGCTGCCCGTCCGCGCAGCGTCGGTCAGCGCCGCGAGTGCCGCCGCGACCGCGCGCGCATCGCGCTTCGCCCGGACCTCCCGCAGCCGCTTGATCTGCGCCTCGCGCACCGCGGTGTTGTCGATCTGGCGGATCGCGAGCGGTTCCTCCTCGTCGAGCTTGTACTTGTTGACGCCGACGATCACGTCCTCGCTGCGGTCGATGCGCGCCTGCTTTTCGGCGGCGCACGCCTCGATGCGCAGCTTCGCCCAGCCCGACTGCACCGCCTTGGTCATGCCGCCGATTCTCTCGACCTCCTCGATGATCTCCCAGGCCTTGTCGGCCATGTCCTGCGTGAGCTTTTCCATCATGTACGAACCGGCCCACGGATCGACGACGCTCGTGATGTGGGTCTCCTCCTGGATGACGAGCTGGGTGTTGCGCGCGATGCGCGCCGAGAAGTCGGTCGGCAGCGCGATCGCCTCGTCGAACGAGTTGGTGTGCAGCGACTGCGTGCCGCCGAACACCGCCGCCAACCCCTCGATCGTCGTGCGCACGATGTTGTTGTAGGGGTCCTGCTCGGTGAGGGACCAGCCGGAGGTCTGCACGTGCGTGCGCAGCATCAGCGAGCGCGTGCTCTTCGGATTGAAGTCCTTCATCATCCGCCACCAGAGCAGGCGCGCCGCGCGCAGCTTCGCCACCTCGAGGTAGAAGTTCATCCCGACGTTGAAGAAGAACGACAGCCGCCCGGCGAACTCGTCCACGTCCAGGCCGCGCGCGAGCGCAGCGCGCACATAGTCGCGCCCGTCGGCGAGGGTGAAGGCGAGCTCGAGCGCCTGCGTCGCGCCCGCCTCCTGGATGTGATAGCCGGAGATCGAGATCGAATTGAATTTCGGCATGTGGCGCGCCGTGTGCTCGATGATGTCGGCCACGATGCGCATCGACGGTTCGGGCGGGTAGATGTAGGTGTTGCGGACCATGAACTCCTTGAGGATGTCGTTCTGGATGGTCCCGGACAGCTGGTCCTGCTTGACGCCTTGCTCTTCCGCCGCGACGACATAGCCGGCGAGCACCGGCAGCACCGCGCCGTTCATCGTCATCGATACCGAGATCTTGTCGAGCGGGATGCCGTCGAACAGCACCTTCATGTCCTCGATCGAGTCGATCGCCACGCCCGCCTTGCCGACGTCGCCCCGACGCGCGGGTGATCCGAGTCGTAGCCGCGGTGCGTCGCGAGATCGAACGCGATTGATATGCCCTGCTGGCCGGCCGCCAGGTTGCGGCGGTAGAAGGCGTTCGACTCCTCGGCGGTCGAGAAGCCCGAGTACTGGCGGATCGTCCACGGCCGCACCGCGTACATCGTCGCCTGCGGCCCGCGCACGAAGGGCTCGAAGCCGGGCAGCGTGTTCGCGTAGGGCAGGCCTTTCACGTCCTCGGCCGTGTAGAGCGCCTTGACCTCGATGCCTTCCGGCGTGCGCCAGACGAGCTTGTCGGGCGAGCCGGCGGACTTCGCGGCGGCTTTCTTCCAGTCGTCGAGGGAGGGCTGCTTGGGCGTGCGGTCGTTCATGGTGGTCGCCTTCGGGCCGAGGTCGCGGCGCCGTGCGGGGGAGATCGGCCTTCCATTCTAAGCAGGAACGGCGCCGGTCGCGACACCGGGGTGCTCGAAGTATGCTCCGGGGGGTCAGAAAGCCTTTCGCGCAGAGGTCGTCATGAAGCTGCTGTGGCTCGCGCTAGCCTTGCTCCCCGCCGCGGCACACGCCGCCGGCACCGTGAACTGCCCCGACCCGTCCTCGGCCGTGCAGATCGCCACCTGCCCGTCGGAAGCGGAGCTGAAGTACAGGTTCACCGGCTACTGCGCGGATGCCGCGCGCATGTACGAAAGGGATCCGGCTTGCGCCGACGAGAAGGCCAACCGGCAGAAGAAGAACGTCGCGCTGTGGGAGTTGCGCGACGGGTCGTTCCAGGGCTACGTCTCGTGCGACCTGTCGCCCGCCTCCGTGAGCAACGCCAAGGCCGCGCGGATCGCCGTCGCGCGAGTCGGCAACCTCACCCGCGTCGCCTGTACCTACCGCGACGGCATCGTGTTCACGCAGCGCACGCGCGCGGCGTGTAGGGTACTGGGCGACGGCAACTGTGCGACCGGCGATTGCAAGGCGAGTTGCAATTGAGCCGGTGCGGAATGCGGGCTCGCGCAGCTCGACCGCGTTCGCGGCGCATCGATTCCGCGAACCCTTCGACGCACCGGCGTAGCGCGCGGCGATGACTTCGGTTCCGCGGACTGCGCGCGCCGCCGCGCTCGCGCCCTTCGGCGTGCGCAGCTTCCGCTTCCAGTGGCCCGCGGACCTCGCTACCTCCTGGGCCTTCGAAATGGAAGTGCTGATCCTCGGCTGGTACGTGCTCGCCACCACGGGGTCCGTCCAGCAGCTGGTGGTGTTCGGCGCGCTCGCGTGGCTGGGGTCGATGTTCTCGCCGTTCTTCGGGGTGTGGGGAGACCGCCTCGGGCATCGCACCTTGCTGTGCGTCACGCGCGGCGTCTACGCGGTGCTCGCGGCGCTGCTCACGGCGCTGACGATGAGCGGCGCGCTTGCGCCGTGGCATGTGTTCGCGATCGCGGCCATCGCCGGGCTGATGAAGCCGTCCGACATGGTGATGCGGCACGCGCTGGTGGCGCAGACCATGCGGCCTGACATGTTGCTCGGCGCGCTCGGCATATCGCGCACCACCTCGGACACGGCGCGCGTCGCGGGCGCGATCGCCGGCACGGGCGGCGTGGCGCTCATCGGCATGGGCCCGGCCTACGCGGTGGTCACCGCGATGTACGTCACGGCATTCATCCTCTCGCTCGGCGTCGCCGGCGCTCGGCCGCGCGCGCGGGAGGGCGCGTCGGGCGCAGCCGAAGCGCATCCGGTCGCGGACCTGAAGCAGGCGTTCGTCTACGTCTGGCACAGCCCCGAGCTGCTCGGGGCGTTCAGCGTCGCGTTTCTCGTCAACCTGCTCGCTTTCCCGTTCTTCCTCGGTTTGTTGCCGTACGTTGCGAAGGACGTCTACGCGATCGGCCAGTCCGGCCTGGGTTATCTCGCGGGCGCTTTCGCCGCGGGCGCGCTCGCGGGCTCGCTCGTGGTGGGAGCCAACCGACTGCCGCTGCGCGCTGCCCGAGCGATGCTGCTGGGCGGCGCCGCGTGGTTCGTCGCGCTCCTTGCGTTCGGGCAGACCCGGACGCTTGCGCCGGGGTTGGCGCTGCTCTTCATCGCCGGCTTCGTGCAGAGCTTCTGCCTCACGCCCCTGGCGGCGGTGATGCTGCGCTCGTCGGCGGACGAGATGCGCGGCCGCGTGATGGGCATGCGCATCCTCGCGGTCTGGGGGTTGCCGCTCGGGCTCCTCGCAGCCGGGCCGATCATCGCACGCTTCGGCTTCGCCGCCACCACGTTCCTTTACGCCGGCCTCGGGCTGGCGGCGATGTTCGCCATCGGCTACGGCTGGCGCCGCGCGCTATGGCACCGCCGGGCACCGGCCAACGAGCGCACGTAGGCGTAATTGAGCTCAGTCACCGCCCCGCGCGCCGCGGCCGGCGCGTCCGCTACTTGATCGACCGCAACCCGCATTTCATCAACGAAACGGCGACGCCGGCGCGGGGTGCGCGTCGAGCGCACAAAGCACCTCCATTCCCGCACCCGCGCGCTGAGCCCCGCCGCAGGATGTCGTCTCGGCGATACGCGGCATAATCGCGGCGCCGTGGGCCCGATCGTCAACATCGCGGATCTCCGCCGGCGCGCCCGCCGCCGCCTGCCGAAGGTCGTGTTCGACTTCATCGATGGGGGCGCAATGGACGAGCGCACCCTCGCGGCCAACCGCGCCGACTTCGAGGCGTGGGAGCTGCTGCCGAAGATGCTCGTCGACGTTTCGCAGCGCAGCCTGAAGACCACAGCGCTCGGGCGCGAGATCTCGATGCCACTGATGGTCGCGCCCACCGGCATCAGCGGGCTCGCGACGCCAAAGGGCGAGTTGCACGCCGCGCGCGCAGCGAAGGAGGCGGGCACCGTCTACTGCCTGAGCACGACCGCGACGTGCAGCATCGAGGAGATCGCCGCGGCGACCGGGGAGCCGTTCTGGTTCCAGCTCTACGTGATGCGCGACCGGGGCGTCACGCGCTCGATGGTGGAGCGCGCCGCCGCGGCGAAGTGCGGGGCACTGGTGCTCACGATCGACCTCGCGGTGCAGGGACGGCGCGAGCGCGACGTCTACAACGGGTTCACCGTCCCGCCGCGCGTAACGGTGCGCAACGTGTTCGAGGTGCTCGCGCGGCCGCGCTGGATGCTCGAAATGGCGTTCGGGCCGCGGATGACCTTCGCGAACTTCACCGATGCGATGACGGCCGGCGGCGGCTTCATCAACCTCGGCAAGCACATCAATTCCCAGTTCGACCAGTCGGTGACCTGGAAGGACGTCGACTGGCTGCGCTCGATCTTCCCCGGGCCGATCGTGATCAAAGGCGTGCTGACCGCGCACGACGCGAAGCTTGCAGCCAAGCACGGCGCCGCAGCGGTCATCGTGTCGAACCATGGCGCCCGCCAGCTCGATCACGTGCCCTCGTCGATCCGTGCGCTGCCGGAGGTTGTCGCGGCGGTGGGCGACAGGCTCGAGGTGTATCTCGACAGCGGCGTGCGGCGCGGCAGCGACATCGCGAAGGCGCTCGCACTTGGCGCGCGGGCAGTGCTGGTGGGCCGGCCGTTCCTCTACGGTCTGGGTGCGCTCGGGCCGGGCGGCGCCGCGCGTGCGCTCGACATCCTTCGCGACGAGCTCGACAATTGCATGGCGCTGCTCGGCGCGCCGTCGGTGGCGGCGCTAGACTCCTCGTTCGTCAGGCGTCGCTAGGATCGCGACGCGCCTGTCCCGGGAGCCCCCAAATGCGTCTACTGATCACCGCGCTTGCACTCGTCCCGCTGCTTGCTCACGCCGGCGGCTCGAACTACGGCGTCACGCCCGGCGCGAAAGACCTGACCGGCAAGATCTCCGAGTGGCCGGTGCCCACGCCGAAGTTTGCGCGCGACCCGGCGATCGGTCCCGACGGCAATATCTACATCGCGGTGATGCAGGGCAATCGCATCGCGCGCTTCGACACGAAGACGCAGCAGTTCACCGAGTGGGACCTGCCCGCGAACGCGAAACCGCACGGCCTGCTCGTCGACTCGAAGAACATCGTCTGGTACACCGGCAACGGCAACGGCACGATCGGCGCGCTCGATCCGCGCTCCGGCCGCATCCTCGAGCACCGAGCGCCCTCGGGCGGCGATCCGCACACGCTCGTCCTGGCCGACGACGGGATCATCTGGTTCACTGTGCAGGGCGGCGGACGCATCGGCCGGCTCGATCCGAAGAGCTCGCGCATCACCGAGTACAAGACCTCCGGCAGCCCCTACGGACTCGCGCTCGACAAGCAGGGCAACGTCTGGTTCTGCCGGTTTAGCGCCGACTCGCTCGGGCGGCTCGATCCGAAGACCGGGGAAATCACCACGCTCTCGACCGGGCCCGGGTCGCGTCCGCGCCGCATCGCGACTGCACCGGACGGCACGCTGTGGGTGACGTACTACGGCAACGGAAAGCTCGGCCAGATCGACCCGGTCGCCCGCAAGGTCATGCGCGACTTCGACATGCCCGCCGGTACCGCGGGGGGCCCCTACGCGGTGGCCGTGGACGCGAGAGGCCGGGTGTGGGCGAACGAGATCCAGACCGACACGGTCGCGCTGCTCGATCCGGCCACGCTGCAGTTCCGGGTGTTCAAGCTGCCTTCGAGCGGGGTCGGCATCCGCAAGGCCATCGTCGACGGCCAGGGACGCTTCTGGTACATGGGCAGCCACAACGGCCGTCTCGGCGTGATCGAGTAGCGGCGGGGCGTTCCCGTCCGGGCCCCCATCTGTTGATCTCGATCAGGGGGCCGGGGGGCGCCGCGGTAAACTGCAGGCCCTGTCGCGAAGCGCGCACGATGTGGGGACGACCAGTGGAAGGCGCGCGCCGACCATCCCGACCAACCGAGGAGGTTTCGATGCTTCGCAAGCTTCTCACCGCGGCGTCGCTTGCGCTTTGCACCGCGCCGGCATTCGCGCAGTTTCCTACCAAGCCGGTCACCATGATCGTGCCATTCTCCGCGGGTGGGCCAACGGACACCGTCGCGCGGACGATCGGCGTGGCGATGCAGGCCGCGCTGAAACAGACGGTGATCGTCGAGAACGTCGGCGGCGCCGGCGGCACGATCGGCGTGTCGCGCGTTGCGCGGGCCGCCCCCGACGGCTACACGATCCTGCTGTACCACATCGGGATGTCGACGGTGCCTGCGCTGTACCGCAAACTCACCTTTGACCCGCTCAAGGACTTTGCCTACCTCGGCCTGGTCAACGAAGTGCCGATGACCATGATTGGGCGGGCCAACTTCCCGCCGAACAACTTCAAGGAGCTTCTGGAGTACGTCAAGAAGAACAAGGACAAGGTCTCCTACGCGAATGCTGGGCTCGGCGCGGCGTCGCACCTGTGCGGGCTCCTGTTCATGACCGCGATCGAGACCGACATGACCACCGTGCCGTACAAGGGGACGGCGCCTGCGATGAACGATCTCCTTGGCGGACAGGTGGACATTATGTGCGACCAGACCACCAACACCACTTCGCAGATCAAGGGCGGCAAGGTCAAGGCCTATGGGGTCACGACGGCGAAGCGCGTGCCTTCGCTCCCCGATCTGCCGACGCTCCAGGAGCAGGGCCTCAAGGGGTTCGAGGTGTCGATCTGGCACGCGTTGTATGCGCCGAAGGGTACGCCGCAGCCGGTCGTCGACACGCTGGTGAAGGCCCTGCATGCCGCGCTGAAGGATCCGACGGTCATCAAGCGGTTTGCGGACCTCGGCACCGAGCCGGTCGCACTGGACAAGGCGACGCCCGCCTATCATCAGAAGTTCCTGGAGGCGGAGATCAAAAAGTGGGGCCCGATCATCCAGAAGGCGGGGCAGTACGCGGACTGATGTCCGCGTGACGCGTCAGGGCCGGTGGTTCCGACGAGCCCCGTGGCGCTCCTGCGGGGCCTGCTGTTCTTGGCTTTCGGAGCCGCGTGCGGCATCGCGCACGCCGACGAAGCGCTATGGGCGCAACTCCGGGCGGGCGGGCTCGTGGTCTTCATCCGCCACGCGGACACCGATCCCGGGGTCGGCGATCCACCGGGGTTCCGGCTCGACGATTGCAGGACGCAGCGCAATCTCAGTGCGCCGGGTCGCGAGCAGGCGCGGCGTCTTGGCGAGGCCTTCCGGCGGGAGCGGGTCTCGGTCGAGCAGGTGCTCTCGAGCGAATGGTGCCGCTGCCGCGACACGGCGACGCTTGCCTTCGAGCGCTATGAGCCGTGGGCCGCGCTCAATAACCTCTTCGGCCGCGCGCAGAACGAGCCCGCCCAGAAGCGCGCCATGCTCGAGCGCGCCGGCGCGCACCGTGGCAAGGGAAATCTCGTGCTGGTCACTCACGGCGCGACGATCTTCCCGGTCGCCGGGGTGAACCCGGGAACGGGCGAGCTTGTGGTGATGAGACCCGCGGGCGCGGGCCGGCTCGAGCCGGTCGGACGACTCCGTCCCGACTGACAGCTACCGGCGCAGAAAGTCGAGCAGCGGCCCCTCGACGGTTCCCGGCGCCTCTTCGGGGATGAAGTGGCCGCAGTCGACCGGGAAACCGCGCACGTCGTTCGCGAAGCGGCGCCAGGTCTGCATCGGATCGCCCGACTTGCCCTGGCCGACGAAGGTCCCCGACCAGACCGCCAGCACCGGGCAATCAATCTTGCGGCCGGCGTCGAGGTCGGCGCGATCGTGGGTGTCGTCCAGCGTCGCGCCGGCGCGGTAGTCGGCGCAGCTCGCCGCGATCACCTCCGGGCGGCGGAAGCAACGTTTGTACTCCGGCATCGCGTCCTCGAGCGCCTTGAAGTTGCGCGCCCACTTGCGGCAGATCGCCTCGACCCAGAAGTCCGGATCGGCGCCGATCATCCTCTCGGGAATGCCGCCGGCCTGGGCGAGGAAGCCCCAGTGGAACGTGTTCACCGCGAACACCCGGTTGGCGGTTTCCCACATCGCGCCGGTCGGGACGATGTCGAACGTGGCGAGCTTGCGTACGCGATCGGCGTGGTCGAGCGCCATCCGGTAGCCGATGCGCGCGCCGCGGTCGTGACCGGCGACCAGGAAGCGCTCGTGGTTCAACGCGCGCATGAGCGCAACGAGATCGGCCGCCATCGCGCGCTTCGAGTAGCGCGACGACGATGGATCGGGCGCGGGCGCGTCGCTGTCGCCGTAGCCCTTCAGATCCGGCACGATCACCGTGAACTCGCGCGCGAGCGTGGGCGCGAGGTGTCGCCACACGAGGTGCGTCTGGGGATAGCCGTGCAGGAGGAGGACGGGCGGTCCCTCGCCCCCTTCGCACACGTTGAAGGAGACGCCCGAAGCGACGACGCGGCGCTGGGAGAGGCCTGGAATCATCAGTCGAATAGAATGCGAGGGCGCATTCTGCCACCCTGCCCTCCCAAACGCGAGAAGCCCGATGAACGCCCCGCACGCCATCAGCCGCTATCCCGTCCCCGACGTCGGGGCGCTTCCTGAAGATATCCGCACCCGCATCCTTAAGGTGCAGGAGAAATCCGGCTTCGTTCCGAACGTGTTCCTCGCGCTCGCCCACCGCCCCGACGAGTTCCGGGCCTTCTTCGCCTACCACGATGCCTTGATGGAAAAGGAAAGCGGCCTGACCAAGGCCGAGCGTGAAATGATCGTGGTGGCGGTCGCCGGGGCGAACGGCTGCCAGTACTGCGTCGTCGCGCACGGTGCCATCCTGCGCATCCGCGCGAAGAATCCGCTCATCGCCGACCAGGTCGCGATCAACTACCGCGAGGCCGACATCACACCGCGCCAGCGCGCGATGCTCGACTTCGCGCTGAAGGTGGCCGAGGACTCGCGCGCGATCGACGAGCGCGACTTCGCCGCGCTGCGCGCGCACGGCTTCACCGACGATGACATCTGGGACATCGCCAGCGTGACCGCCTTCTTCTCCCTGTCGAACCGGTTCGCGAACTTCGTCGCGCTGCGCCCCAACGACGAGTTCTATCTCATGGGCAGAGCACCCAAGTAGCCCTCCCGTCCGCGTACCGGCCGCTTCCTCCGTCCGGACGCGAAATAGTCGGCACTCCCGACCGGTCTCGAGGCAACGGTGCGGCACTATTCACTCGCGCGCTCGCGCGCCGAGCCCCAGAGTAGGCCGTCACGAAGAGAAGGGAAGTTCGCCATGCCGTTCGCCAAGCACGCTGCCGTCGCGCTCGCCGCCGCACTGACTCTGATCGCCGCCCCCGCCGGGCTGGCCGCCGACGACGTCCCCGAACCCGCCGCCAAGGTCGACAACGGGCTCGGCGCGCTGCCCCCGTACACGCAGTGGAATGAAACCTGGATGTACGCCATCCCCGCCGACAGCATCGACGACGGCCTGGGCGAGATGCCGGACGTGTCGCGGATCACCGAGGTGTGGCTCTACGCGATGCCGGCGGAAAAGATCGACTCGGGGCTGGGCGAGATCGTCGCGCGCGCGAGCGCGCCAAGCAGCCTGCGCTGAGGCGGTTGTCGCTCAGCGCGCGAGCAGCGCGCGCGCCGCAATGAGCGTCACCACCACCAGCAGCACACTGAGAAAGATGGTGGCGCGGCGTTTTGCCCGCTGCCGCTTCCGCATCCCCTCGGCGCGCTCGGACTCCATGAGCGCGGCGATTCGCGACCACTTGCCGTCCGCATCCTGCCCCTGCGCGCCGCTTGCGGCCGGGTGATCCCATCCGGCGACCGTCGGCTGATCGAGCGGCGTGACGTGCGCGGCCGGGTGATCCCAGCCGACCACCGTGCGCCCGTCGAGCGGCGAGGTCGGCGCGCGCACCGGTGCGGCCTGCATGGCCGGCTGTGGCGCGGCGCCGGCACGCTTCGCCTCCACTTCGCGCCGCGCCGCCGCGACCAGCTTTCGCTCCCGGTCGCCGAGGCTGCCCTTTTTCATCGCCCGTATTCTGCGCGTCCGCCGATGCGGCGGTCTACCGGAGGCGGAGCGGCCGCGGTGCGGAAAGTCACGCCTCCCCGGTCGCGATGCGCGTGCGGGCGGCGCGGTACTCGCGCTCCAGGCGATCCACCACCTCGCTCACCGGCGGCGCGTCGGTGATGTTTCCCACGCCCTGTCCCGCGCGCCAGATGTCCTTCCACGCCTTCAGCCGCTCTTCGCGCTTGTCGTAGTTCATCCGGCCCCTGCCGGTGCGTCGGGCAGGCTGTCGGGGTCGATGAACAACGGCGCGCCGATGACCGGCAGGCGGAGCGTTCCCTCGAGCAGCGGCGGGAGCGGCATCGGCGCGCCGCTATTCGCCCGTCGGCCGGGCGTGCGCGCTCGCCTCCTCGTCGATGCGTTGCCAGACCTCGAGCGCCATCGGATGCTCGGTCTCCTCGAGGATGTGCCCGACCAGCCCGACCGCGCGCGCCATGACGCCGAGCCCGCGCACGATGCGATCGGGCACGCCGAGCTCGCAGCAGATCGCGCCGATCGCGCCGGTCGCATTGATAGGCAACTGCTTGCCCGATGCGCGCTCGGCCTCGGCGGCGATGAGCTGCACGAGCCGCACGTAAGCGCCGGACAGGCCGTTCTCCTGCGCGATCTGGAAGAGGCGCGGTGTGCGCGGGTCGATCGGTTTGTGGATCGGATGCCCGAGCCCCGGGATCGGGGTTTTCCGTGCGCGCCATGCCGCGACCGTGTCGCGGGCGATCGCCTCGAGCTCGGCCGTCGTCGCCGTCTTTGCACGGCTGCGCGGCAGCGCCTCGGCGAGCATTTTCGCCACGCCTTCCATGCTGCCGACGAACACGGTCCCGAGCCCGCACAGTCCCGCGGCGACCGCGGCCTGGAGCGACTCCGGCGCACCGGCGTAGGTGAGCCGCGCGGCGAGCGCGCTCGGCGTGATCCCGTGCTCCACGAGCGTGACGAGAATGGCGTTGAAGACGGTGGATTCCTGCGGCGTCGGCACGCGTCCCATCAACTCGAGGAACGCCATGTCGCCGAGGTTGATCTTGCCGAGCAGCTCGCCCGGCAGGTCCTTGCCGCGGACGACGATCTTGTCGGGGGTGCTCCAGCCGAGGTCGCTGCGCAGGGGCTTGGGTTGACGGGGCATCGGTGCTCCTTCAGAGCGTCTAACGAGGTGAGGGGCGGTGCCCCTGATTCAGATCGGATCCCAGGAGAAGACGTCGGCCGAGATGTCGAGGGGCAGGAAGCTCGCCTTGAGCGCGGGCAGCGCGTGTGCGGCGATCGTCTCGGCGGTCCAGCCCTCGGCGCGATGGACCGAGCGCACCGGCCGCGGCTGGCTCATCACGAAGATCTCGTTCGCGCGCACCGCGAAGATCTGACCGCTCACATCTCGGGCGCCATCTCCGGCGAGGAACACCGCCATCGGCGCGATCTTGCCCGCCTCCATGCGCTGGAGCTTTGCGACCCGCGCCTGTTGTTCGGGCGTCCCGGTCGGGATCGACGCGATCATCCGGCTCCACGCGAACGGCGCGATGCAGTTCGAGCGCACGTTGAACTTCGCGAGATCGAGCGCGATCGACTTAGACAGCGCCGCGATCCCGAGCTTCGCGGCGGCATAGTTGGCCTGCCCGACGTTCCCGATGAGCCCGGAGGTCGAGGTCATGTGGATGTACGCGCCGCTTTCCTGCGCGCGGAAGCGCGTCGCGGCCGCGCGGCTGACGTAGAAGGTTCCCATCAGGTGGACCTGGACGACCGCCTCGAAATCCTCCGGCGTCATCTTGTGGAACAGGCGGTCGCGCAGGATGCCGGCGTTGTTCACCACGCAGTCGACGCGACCGAAGGCGTCCAGCGCGGCCTGGACGATCCGGTTCGCCGCGTTCCAGTCCGACACGCTGTCCGTGCTGGCGACGGCCGTGCCGCCGCGCGCCCGGATCTCGTCGACGACCTTCTGTGCTGCGCCCGCGTCGCCGGGCTCCCCGGTGAGCAACGCGCCGATGTCGTTGACGACGACCTTCGCCCCGGCGGCCGCCATCGCGGCCGCGATCTCGCGCCCGATGCCGCCGCCGGCGCCGGTGACGATCACCACCTTGTCTCTGACCATGCTCGCCTAGATCAGGATGATGTCGAACTGTTCCTGCGGGTAGCTCGTCTCGACCTGCATCGACACCGGCTTGCCGATGAAGTCGCCGAGCATCGCGAGCGACTGCGACTCCTCCTCGAGGAAGAGATCGATGACGCTCTGCGCGGCGAGGATGCGGAACTCGCGCGCGTTGAACTGGCGCGCCTCGCGCAGGATCTCGCGCAGGATCTCGTAGCACACCGTGCGCGCGGTCTTCACCGTGCCGCGCCCCTGGCAGGTCGCGCACGGCTCGCACAGCACGTGCTCCAGCGACTCGCGCGTGCGCTTGCGCGTCATCTCCACCAGCCCGAGCTGCGTGAAGCCGTTCAGCGTCATTTTGGTCCGGTCGCGCGCGAGGAATTTCTGGAACTCGGCGAGGACCGCGGCGCGATGGTCCCCGTTCGTCATGTCGATGAAGTCGAGGATGATGATGCCGCCGAGGTTGCGCAGACGCAGCTGCCTGGCGATGACCTGCGCGGCCTCGAGGTTGGTCTTGAAGATCGTGTCCTCGAAGTTGCGTACGCCGACGAACCCGCCGGTGTTGACGTCGATCGTCGTCATCGCCTCGGTCTGGTCGACGATCAGGTAGCCGCCGCTCTTGAGGTCGACGCGGCGGGCGAGCGCGCGCTCGATCTCGTCCTCGACGTTGTAGAGGTCGAACAGCGGCCGCTCGCCGGCGTAGTGCTCGAGCTTCGGCGCCACCTTCGGAACGTAGTCGACCGCGAACGATTGCAGTCGCGTGAAGGTCTCGCGCGAGTCGATCAGCACGCGCCCGGTGTCTTCGCTGACGAAGTCGCGCAGCACGCGCTGCGCGAGCGAGAGGTCCTGGTGCAGAAGCGACGGCGCGTGCGAGGTCTGCGACCGCTCGCGGATGTAGCCCCAGAGACGCCGCAGGTACGCGACGTCGTTCGCGAGCTCGGCCTCGGTTGCCGTCTCGGCCATGGTGCGGATGATGTATCCGCCGCGCTCCTCGGGCGGCAAGAGCTGCTGGAGCCGCTCGCGCAGGACCTTGCGTCCGGTTTCGTCCTCGATGCGCTGCGAGACGCCGATGTGCGAGTCCTGCGGCAGATGCACGAGCAGCCGCCCGGCGATCGAGATCTGCGTCGACAGGCGCGCGCCCTTGGTGCCGATTGGGTCCTTGATGACCTGCACCAGCAGCGGCTGCCCCTCGGCGAGAATCTTCTCGATCGGGCGCGTCGCGCCGGCGCGGGGCGGATCGCCGTTCGCGGCGCCGTTCTGGCGCTCCTCCCAGATGTCGGCGACGTGCAGGAACGCCGCGCGCTCCAGCCCCATCTCGACGAACGCCGACTGCATGCCAGGCAGCACGCGCACGACCCGGCCCATGTAGATGTTGCCGACGAGCCCCCGCGTCGCGGAGCGCTCCACGTGCAGCTCCTGGACCACGCCGCTCGCCATTACGGTGACGCGCGTCTCCTGCGGCGTGACGTTGATGAGGATGTCCTCGGCCATGGCTGCCCGCGGCGCTCGGCCGGGGCTTCAAGCTTAACCCGGAAGCTCAGCCGAACCGGGACTGGAACTTGCGCAGCAGGCTCGCCGTCTCGTACAGCGGCAGGCCCATCACGCCGGTGTAGCTGCCGAGGATCTCCGGGATGAATGCCGCGGCGCGGCCCTGGATCGCATAGCCCCCGGCTTTGTCGAACGGCTCGCCGGTGTCGACGTACTGCGCGATCTCGGCGTCGTTCAGGTCGCGGAACCGGACGACGTTCTCGTTCAGGATCGCGTCGACGGTGGCGTCGAACCCGAGCACGACCGCAGTCAGCACGCGATGCTCACGCCCCGACAGCGCGCGCAGCATGGCGATGGCGTCGGCGCGATCGGCGGGCTTCCCGAAGATGGTGTTGCGCAGGCACACGGTGGTGTCCGCGGCGAGTACCGGGTGGCGCGGGAGCCCGCGCTGCACCACGCGTTGCCACCCGGCCTCGGCTTTGCTCTTGGCCACGCGGGTGACGTAGGCGTCGGGCAACTCGTCCGGGTGGGGCGTCTCGTCCATGTCCCGCCCGCGCAGGCCATGCTCGCGGAAAAGGAGCACCTCGAAGCCGACGCCGATCTGCTTGAGAAGCTCCCGGCGGCGCGGGCTGCGGGAGGCGAGGTAGATGCGCGGAAGGATGTGCGCCACGGCCGCCTTTTGTTCAGCTCTCGCTGTTCTCGCTGGTTATTATTCCCGATGGTACGGGTGATTATCGAGGAGCGAGAGGGCCCGATAAAGCTGTTCCGCGAGCAGGACGCGAACCAGTGCATGCGGCAGCGTGAGGCTCGACAGGCGGAGCTGCAGGTCGGCGCCCGCCCGGAGCGCCTCGTCGAGCCCGTCCGGTCCGCCGATCAGGAAGCCGACGTCCCGCCCGCCCGCGAGCCAGCCGTCCAGGAGCCGGGCGAGCTGGGCCGTGGTGACCTCGCGGCCGCGCTCGTCGAGCGCGACGCGCCGGCAGCCGGCCGGCAGCGCCGCGTCGAGGCGCTTCGCCTCGGCGGCCATCGCCTGTGTGGGGGTGCGGGTGGGGCTGCGCTTCTCCGGCCGGATCTCCGCCAGCGTGAGCCGGGCCTTGCGCGGAAACCGCCGCGCATAGTCGGCGAACGCCTCGTCGACCCAGCCGGGCATCCGCTCCCCGACCGCAACGACGAGAAGTTTCACTCAGGTTGCCGCCTCTTTTGCGGGTTTGGGCTTCGAGCGGGGACGCTTTGCGCGCGGGGCGGGCTGATCCCACAGCTCCTCGAGGTTGTAGTGCTGGCGCACCGCCGGCTGCATGATGTGCACCACGACGTCCCCGAGGTCGACCAGCACCCATTCCCCGCCTGCCTCGCCCTCGAGGCCGAGAACGCGCTCCCCGAGCGCCTTCATCCGCTCGCGCAGATGAACCGCGAGCGCCTTCGTCTGACGCGCCGAGTCGGCGGTGGCGATGATCACCCGGTCGAACAGGCTGGTCAGGTGGGTGACATCGAATGCCGCAACGTCGCGGGCCTTGATGTCCTCGAGTGCGGCAACGACCGCCTTCTGCTTTTTCCGGATGTCCATCAGTGGGAGGGCTTGTCCTCTCGGTAAAGGCCGTGCGCTCGAATATATGCGAGAACTTCGGGCGGGAGCAAATAGCGCACGCTGCGGCCGGAGGCGAGCCGCCGCCGCAACTCGGAGGCCGAGATGCCGAGCAGGGTCATCGGAAACGTGACGATGCGCCCGGCAGGGGCGGCCGCCAGCGCCGCCGGCGAGCCGGCGCGCTGCGCGTACTCGGCGCCGACCTCGGCCGGGAGCGCGTCGCGGGTCACGGCAAAGCCGGGGCGCTCCCCGACCGCGAAGTGCGCCAGCGTGAGCAGCTCGCGCCACGCGCGCCAGGTGTGGAACGCGTGCAGCTGATCCGCGCCGATGATGAAGACGAGCGGCGCTTCCGGCCCGAGCTGCGCGCGCAGCCGCTTGAGCGTGTCGATCGTGAAGCCCGGCGCGGCGCTCTCGGCCTCCGCGTCGTCGACCTCGAACCGCGCGTCGTCGCGTACCGCGAGGCGGACCATCTCGAGCCGGTGGCGGCCCGCCGTGCGCGGCGCCGCCCGGTGCCCGGGACTGCCCGAAGGGATCCAGCGCACGCGCGCGAGGCCGAAATGCTCGGCGGCCTCGTCGGCGAGCCGCAGGTGCGCGTAGTGCACCGGGTCGAACGTGCCGCCCAGGAGTCCGAGCAGCGGGGCGTGCGCCATCCGGGGTTCGTGCGCTCGCGCCGTCAGGACTTACGGGTCGCGCCGATCTGAATCGACGCGAGACGCTGCATTTCGGCGGCGTCGAAGAGCTGCGGATTGTCGAGGTAGTCCCGCAAGAGGTCGGTGGCGTCGAGACCCCAGAAGAGATGGCCGTCGACCACGAACGTCGGCACGCCGAAGACGCCGGCGCGGATCGCCTCCTCCCCGTTCTCCCGCAGCTGCGTCTTGACCCCTTCGCTCGCCGCCAGCACCTCGGCACCCGGTACCCCGAGGGTGTCGCAGAGCGCCTTCCATTCGTCGTTCGGCGCGCGGCCCTGGGCCCAGATGAAGTCGAAGATCGACTTCACCGTCTCGTAGGTCGCCCCGAAGGCGAGCGCGAGCCGCAGCGCGTGGATCGGGTTGAACGGGTGGGCCGGCGGGACGCGCAACGGCACGCCGCGCTTCGCGCCGAGCCAGGTGACGTGGCGATAGGTGTGCTGGCGCTTGGACTCGATCTCCGCCGGCGCCTTCTGGCCCCAGTGGTCGAGTAGCGCCGCGAGCACGAGCGGCCTGAGCTCGACGTTAGAGCGCTGGAAGAGCTCCGGCTCGGTCGCGAACTGCAGGTACGCGTACGGGGAGAGGAAGTCGAAGAACCACTGCATTCGCGCCACGCGGGCTCCCTTCGCCTGTCAGGTACGCACCTGCCCGGTGCCCAGTACGACGTACTTCTGCGAGGTGAGGCCTTCCAGCCCCACCGGCCCGCGCGCATGCAGCTTGTCGGTCGAGATGCCGATCTCGGCGCCCAGGCCGTACTCGAAACCGTCGGCGAAGCGCGTCGAGGCGTTCACGATCACCGAGCTCGAGTCGACCTCGCGCAGGAACCGCTGCGCGCGCGCGTGGTCCTCCGTGACGATCGCGTCGGTGTGCTGCGAGCCGTACTTGGCGATGTGGTCCATCGCCTCGTCAAGGCTCTTCACGATGCGCACGCCGAGCACCGGCGCCAGCCACTCGGTGTACCAGTCCCGCTCGGCCGCGGGCTTGATCGCTGGCGCCGCCCCATCGAGCGCGTCGCGGATCACCTTCGCCGCCGCATCGTCGCAGTGGAGCTCGACGCCCTTCTCGGCGTAGATGCGCGCGAGCGCCGGCAGCACCCGCGGCGCGACGGCTTCGTGCACCAGCAGCGTCTCCATGGTGTTGCAGGTGCCGTAACGCTGCGTCTTCGCGTTGTCGGCGATGCGCACCGCCTTGTCGAGATCGGCGCGCTCGTCGATGTAGACATGGCACACGCCGTCGAGGTGCTTGATCATCGGGATGCGCGACTCGGCGATGACGCGCTCGACGAGCGACTTGCCGCCGCGCGGGACGATGATGTCCACGTAGTCGTGCATGCGCAGCAACTCGCCCACGGCCGCGCGGTCGGGGGTGTTCACGACGAGCACCGCGTCCTCCGGCAATCCCGCCGCGCGCAGACCCTCGCGCACGCACGCGGCGATTGCCAGATTGGCTTGGATCGCCTCCGAGCCGCCGCGCAAAATGCAGGCGTTGCCGGACTTGAGGCAGAGCGCCGCGGCATCCGCGGTGACGTTCGGGCGCGACTCGTAGACGATCCCGATCACGCCGAGCGGCACGCGCATGCGGCCGACCTTGATCCCGGTCGGCCGCTCCGCGAGATCGGTGATCGCGCCCACCGGGTCGGGGAGCGCCGCGACCTGCTCCAGGCCTTCCGCCATCGACTCCACCGACTTGTCCGTCAGCGTGAGCCGGTCGACCAGCGCGGGTTCGAGGCCGGCGGCGCGCGCCGCTGCGACGTCCTCGGCGTTGGCGGCCAGGATCCTCGCGCGCTCGCGGCGCACCGCCGCGGCCATCGCGAGCAGCGCGCGGTTCTTGGTCTGCGTGTCGGCCTTCGCGACCACGCGTGAGGCGGCGCGCGCGCGCCGGCCGAGATCCTGCATGTACGCCTTGACGTCCATGCGGCAAGTTTAGCCTACGGACGCGCTCGGACCTTCCCTACGCGAACCGCAGGCCCAGCTGCAGCAGTTCGTCCCACGGGTCGCCCTTCGCGAGACCCTTGATCGTCCGGTCGACCGCAGCGGCCTGCGCCAGCGCAGCATCCAGCGCCTCGCGCGCCATGCGGCGCGCGGCGGCCGCGACGAGCCGCTGGCGCGCCTCGCCCCAGACGCGATACTCGCGGAACAGGTCGGCGGCGTTGCGGCCCTCGGCGAATCCCCGCTGGACGCGGGTGACCGCGCGCACGTCGTCCGACATGACCCACAACACGCGCGGTGGCGCCTCCCCCTCGCCGGCCAGCCCGTCGAGCACGCGCGCGAGCCGCGCACGATCTCCGGAGAGCATCGCCTCCGACAGCTGCGACACCTCGAAGCGCGCGACGTCGAGCACCGCGTCGCGCACCTGCTCGAACGCGAGGTCGCCCGGCGAGTAGAGCAGACCGAGCTTCTGGATCTCCTGGTGCGCCGCGAGCAGGTTGCCCTCGACGCAATCGGCGATGAACGCGAGCGCATCCTCCGCCGTCCGCTGCTTCTGGCGCGCGAGGCGGGCGCCGATCCAGAGCGGCAGCGCGCGGCGCTCGACCGGGAAGACGTTGACCACGACGCCGGCGCCGGACAGGGCGCCGAACCAGGCCGAGTTCTGGCCGGCACGATCGAGCCGCGGCAGCGTGACGAGCGTGACGATGTCGGGCTGCAGCGCGGCGCAATAGGCGGTGATCGCCGCGGCGCCGTCGGTGCCGGGCTTGCCGGACGGAATGCGCAGCTCGATGAGCCGGCGGCTTGCGAACAGCGAGAGCGCGGCCGCCGAGGCCGCGAGGCGGCCCCAGTCGTAGTTCCGCTCGACGAGATGGACTTCGCGCTCCGCGTAGCCGTCGGCGCGCGCCTTCGCCCGGATCGCGTCCGCGGCCTCCATCGCGAGCAGCGGTTCGTCGCCATGGACGACATAAAGCGAGACGAGCGCGCGCGCGAGATGGGTGTCGAGTTGGTCGGCCCTGACCTGCGGCACGGGCGGCCGTCCTACTGCTCTTCGTCGTCCACCGCCGGCGTCGCGGCCGCTAGCCGGCGGATGATCTGCTGCACCACGTCGGAGCGCATCTCCCTGAAGAGCTGCGCCTCCTCGGTTTCCTTCGCGAGCACCTGGTCGTTGAAGGTGATGTCTCGGGTGAGCAGCAGGGAGGTGGGCGGGACGAGATCGACACCCTTCGGGCTCGACACGCGGAACACCACGCGGTAGCGCAGCTGGTATTCGCGCACGCGGCCTTGCGTGTTGAGCGAGAGGATGACCTTTTCCTGTGCCTCGCCGATGATCGACAGCACGGCATCCGCGTCGGCGGCGTTCGCGACGAGCTTGGTCTGCTCGTTTGCGGCGGCGATGTTGCGCTTCAGCTCGAACCCGAGCGGCGAGTTGAGCGGCACGCTGATCGTGTCGAACGGGAACGTCTGCTGGCCGCGCAGCTTGAAGCCGCACGCGGTGAGCGCAAGCGTCGCGCATGCGAGCGCGACGAGCAGCGCACGGCGCGCGCGTTTGCCGCCCCGGCGAGTTCCGGGCGCCCGAACCTGGACTCCGGCGTGCGTCGGAATTGCGGACCCGCTCATGGCGCCATTACACCACGACGTTTACCAGGCGTCCCGGCACCACGATCACCTTCTTCGGCGGCCGGCCTTCGGTGTGCTTCACGACCGCGTCGTGTCCCAGGGCGAGCCGCTCGATGGCGGCCTTGTCGGCGTCCTTGGGCACCCGCAGGTGTCCGCGCAGCTTGCCATTCACCTGCAGCACGAGCTCGATCTCGTCGGTCTCGAGCGCCGTCGGGTCGGCCTCCGGCCAGGCGGCGGCCATCGGGTCGCCGGCATAACCGAGCTCGCGCCACAGCGCATGGGCGATGTGCGGTGCGATGGGGTAGAGCACGCGCAGCAGGATCGAGAACCCCTCGTGCAGCAGCGTCACGGCAGCTGGCGCGGAATCCCCGGTGCGCGGCACGGCGGCCAGCGCGTTGTAGATCTTCATCGCCGCGGAGGCGACCGTATTGAACTGCTGGCGCTCGATGTCGTAGGTCGCCTGCTTCACGTTGGCGTGGATCTCGCGCCGCGCTGCGGCGAGCTGCGGATGCTTGCCTCGCCACTCCGCCGGGTACGCGTACCGCGCATAAGCGCCGTCACGCTTCTTCGATTCCGCGGCGACTAGGGCCGAGAGGTCGTACGCCAGGCTCCATACGCGCTTGAGGAAGCGCGACGCGCCTTCCACGCCGGCATCGTTCCACTCGAGCGTCTGCTCCGGCGGGCTGGTGAAGATGATGAAGAACCGGGCGGTGTCCGCGCCGTACTTCTCGATCAGTTCCTGCGGGTCGACGCCGTTGCGCTTGGACTTCGACATCGTGCCGATGCCGGCGTACTCGACCGGCTGGCCGTCGGCCTTCGCGCGGGCGCCGACGATCTTTCCTTCAGCGTCCTGCTGCACCTCGACTTCGTCGGGCGCGTAGTAGGTGATCCCGCCCTTCTCGCCCTTGCGCTGGAAGATGTCGTTGAGCACCATGCCCTGGGTGAGTAGGTTCGCGAACGGCTCGTCGAAGGACACCAGCCCGAGGTCGCGCATCACCTTCGACCAGAAGCGCGCGTACAGGAGGTGCAGGATGGCGTGCTCGATGCCGCCGATGTACTGGTCGACCGGCAGCCAGTAGTTCACGCGCGCATCCACCATCGAGCGGTCGGCGTCCGCGCTGGCGAACCGGCTGAAGTACCAGGACGAGTCGACGAACGTGTCCATCGTGTCGGTCTCGCGCCGCGCGGGCTGGCCGCACTTGGGACACGGCGTGTTCACGAACTCGGCACGTTTCGCGAGCGGGTTGCCACTGCCGTCCGGGACGCAATCCTCCGGCAGCAGGACCGGCAGGTCGGTGTCCGGCACCGGCACGTCGCCGCACGCGGGGCAGTGCACCAGCGGCACCGGCGTGCCCCAGTAGCGCTGGCGCGAAATGCCCCAGTCGCGCAGCCGCCACTGCACCTGCTTGCCGCCGAGACCCTTCGCCGCCAGGTCGGCGGCGATGGCGTCGGTCGCGTCCTGGTAGTTCAGCCCGTCATACTTGCCCGAGTTGACGCAGACCCCGTTCTCCTTGTCCGCGTACCACGCATCCCACGCGTCCGTGCTGTAGGGCTTGCCGGCGACGTCAATCACCGGCTGGATCCGGAGCCCGTACTTCTTCGCAAACGCGAAGTCGCGCTCGTCGTGCGCGGGCACGCCCATCACGGCGCCCTCGCCGTAGCCCATCAGGACGTAGTTGCCGACCCACACCTCCACCCGCTCGCCGGTGAGCGGGTGCGTCACGAACAGGCCGGTGGGCATCCCCTTCTTCTCGATCGTCGCGAGATCGGCCTCCATCACGCTGCCGTGCTTGCACTCCTCCACGAATGCGGCGAGCTGCGCGTCGCGCTGCGCGGCGGCCGCGGCGAGCGGATGTTCGGCCGCGACCGCGCAGAAGGTCACGCCCATGATCGTGTCGGCGCGCGTGGTGAAGACGCGCATCAGCTTCTTCTCGCCCGCGAGCTCGTAGGGAAAGCCGAAGTTGACGCCTTCGCTGCGCCCGATCCAGTTCGCCTGCATCAGCTTCACGCGCTCCGGCCAGCCGGGCAGCGCGTCCAGCGCCGCGAGCAGTTCCTCCGCGTACTG
>Ga0105107_10000678_pt1 | contig 21768 bp, 26 predicted proteins | sample PPLLaktember2015_6_FD_79335 | JGI IMG/M metagenome (GOLD analysis project Ga0105107, IMG submission 79335) | Freshwater sediment microbial communities from Prairie Pothole Lake near Jamestown, North Dakota, USA - PPLs Lake P8 Core (1) Depth... | ecosystem: Environmental > Aquatic > Freshwater >... | reverse complement strand
TAGGGGCGTCCCCCAAGAGGACTTCCAAAGCATCCCTTCGGGACGCTTTGGGGCGTCCCCCAAGAGGACTTCCAAAGCATCCCTTCGGGACGCTTTGGGGCGTCCCCCAAGAGGACTTCCAAAGCATCCCTTCGGGACGCTTTGGGGCGTATATTGAGTCGGTAGTCGAACAGTGGCTCGTCCACTTTATTTCGTTTCATCACGCAGTCATCGCGAGGATCACGACCATGGCCAAAGGACAGCAGCGCAGCAACAAGGAACAGAAGAAACCCAAGAAGAACAAGAAGGCCGTTCCGGTGGCCGGTGGCTTCATCAACAAGCCCAAGGCCAACGAGCCGATCAAAGTGAAGTAACCGGGGCAGGCGTGCCGCCCCTGGATTGATCCGTTTTCCCGGCCCCCCCGGCTTGCCCCCCAAGGGGACTGCCTTCGGGGCGCGCCGGGGTGACGGTGTCGGGTGCGCAGCACGGTATGATGCGGGCCTTTTCGTCTCAGGCCGCACATGGATTTCGATGTCATCGTTCTCGGTGCCGGCGCCGCCGGCATGATGTGCGCGGCCGTGGCCGGGGCGCGCGGGCGGCGGGTGCTGCTCATCGACCACTCGACGCAACTCGCCGAGAAAATCCGCATCTCCGGCGGCGGGCGCTGCAATTTCACCAACCGCGAAGTCGGGCCCGGGAATTTCCTGTCGCGCAATCCGCATTTCTGCCGCTCGGCGCTGGCGCGCTATACGCCGCGCGATTTCATCGCGCTGATCGAGCGCCACCACATCCGTTATCACGAGCGCAACCTCGGCCAGTTGTTCTGCGATGACAGTGCCATGCAGATCATCGCGATGCTGAAGTCCGAATGCGATACCGCCGGCGTGCAGTGGGCGATGCCGGTGACGATCGAGCGCGTGGCACGGCTGCCCGATGATGCACCGGGATTTGAGGTCGCGACCACGCAGGGCAGTTACCGCACGCGCGCGCTGGTGGTCGCCACCGGCGGCTTGTCGATTCCGAAAATCGGCGCCACACCCTTCGGTTATCGCCTGGCGGAACAGTTCGGTTTGCCCGTGGTGCCGCCGAAACCCGCGCTGGTGCCACTGGCCGCACCGCCGGAATGGCTGGCGCGGTTCGGCGCGTTGTCCGGGTCGTCGTTCGATGCGGTCACGTCCTGCGTCGAGGTGCCGCGCGGCGCGGTCTACCCGTCGTTTCGCGAGGCGGCGCTGATCACCCATCGCGGCCTGTCGGGGCCGTCGATTCTGCAGGTGTCTTCGTACTGGCAGTTCGGCGGTGCGCGCGGGCCGGTGGCGCTCGACCTGCTGCCGGCGGTCGATGCCGGCGCGTGGTTGAATGAACATCGCCGCGATCAGCAGGGGCTGGGGGCGTTGCTGGCGACCCATCTGCCGCGACGCTTTGCGCTGAGCTTCGCCGAGCTGCACGGCTGGACGCAGCCGCTCGCGCAGTTGTCGAATGCGGTGCTCGCCACCATCGCGCAGACGCTGCAGTCCTGGCACATCCAGCCTTCGGGCACGCTGGGTTATGCCAAGGCGGAGGTCACGCTGGGCGGCGTGGATACGGCCGCGCTGTCGCAGCAGACGCTGGCCGCGCGCAGCGTGCCGGGGCTGCATTTCATCGGCGAGGTCGTCGATGTGACGGGGTGGCTGGGGGGCTACAACTTTCAGTGGGCCTGGGCCTCGGGGCATGCGGCGGGGAGCGCCGTGTAGCGCGGCGGCGGCCATCCGCTGGATGGGGCGGGGGACCGCAACGGCGCTCGTGCTGCGGGCCGGGTGTTGTCGCCGGCGGACGTCAAATTTGTGACTTGCGGGAACTCGCATGGTACAAACGGGTTCTGAAGGACGGATATCCCGACATTGACCGGCAAAAATTGCACGCCAGACAAAGCCCGATGCGACGATTCGCATTAAGCGCCAGATACCTGCCCGCGCTGGTCAGCGTGCTGTTGGGGGCCTGTGCGCAGCAGTCGCTGGTGATGCGCCCGCCGCCGCCCCAGCTGGCAAGAATTGATCCGCAGGTGGAGATGATCACGCCCGAGGCCGAGCCCGATGAAGTCGATCGGATGGCCGACGTGAAGGGGGATCGGCTGCTGCCGGCCCTGGGCGGCGCGCTTGAACGGATCGACTGCAAGGTCGGCACCGAAGATCTGCAGGCGCGCATGGCGGTGGAGGCGCGGGGCGGACAAATCGTCAGCTTCGCGTATTACAGCAAATGGCGGCCGCGCACCTGTTCGCTGGACATGCAGCGCGATGACCCGGCCACCAAATGGCGCCTGACCGCGGACGGCGCGACCCGGGTGCAGACGCCCCACGGGTCGTTTCTGATTCGCGCGCTCGCCGATGCGTATGAGTTCCAGTTCCTGGATGTCGAGCGCCAGAAGTTCTGCGGCATGGATGGCTATACCAATGGCCGGATGACGATCAAGCGCCAGCGCGCGACGCCGGAATGCTCGGTCGCGGGACTGCTCGATCGCGAAGGTTTACCGCGGATGATGGCCGATGCGCCATCGCCGCCGCCGGCCACGCAGGACGCCGCGCCGCGCCGCGTGCAAACCGCATGCCGCGAAGCATCCGCGGAGTTGTGCGCGGATGCGGCGTTCTATCCCGCCGCCGCCGGATTCTAGGTCGGCATCGTTCGCCGCCGGTGCCGCTCTGGCGGCTGGCGGACCCATCGGCGGCGCTCGCTTGCCGCGGTTGCGGATCCATTATAACTAATTGATTATATTGGTATTTGTACAGAAACCTCGGGGCCTTCAAACCCGTTCCCCGCCTGGTCCATGGATGATGTCCGAGCCTGCAGCAATTGCGTTGCAGTGGCGCGCCGGTTTTCCGGCGCTTTTTTTTGGATTTTTCCGTTTCACGACGGGAGGTTGCTACTACCAAAGATGAGCGCCTCTGCTTATGGAACGGTAGGACATCCGTTGCATACTCTGCGGGTTCCACAGGTGCAGTGCGCTCCTGCGCATCACCCGATGATCCCCGTGCGACTGGCGCGTGATGCGTTTAAGGCGCAAAATTCCCGAAATATTCGGGACGAGATCTCGGGTCTTGAGAAAAAAGCAAAAAAAGCCGGAAGAAATGGCCTTTTAAGTGAGCAAGACAGGGGATTTCAATCAACGTGAGCCGGGCGCGAAAGTGCAGGCCGCGCTGCTGATTTCGATCGCGGCGGCGGCGGGGATTCTGCTCGCGGTGCTCGCGTGGAGCTTCGTCGAAATCCGCGATGGGCGCTGGTCGTTTGCGATCACCAGTGTCGCGCTGCCGTGGCTGATCCTGCTGGCTGCCGTGACGATCGGTGCACTGGTGTTCGGCGTGAGCCGCCTGCGCGCCCCCGCTGTCCGCCGGACCGCCACCGATCTGGGCGATCGCCTGATCGAGGTGCTGCGCAGCGGCGAATACGATCTGGCCAAGACGCAGCGCGTTGCCACCGAAGTCATCGAGGCACTGCCCAATCCGATTTATTTCAAGGCGGACAACGGCCGGCACATCGGCGCCGACGAGGCCTGGCAGCGGCTGTTCGGGGTGTCGCGGACGGCGTTCGTGTGCAACCTGGTGCAGGAACTCTACCCGCGCAAGCCCGATGCGCCCGCCGCTCCGCAGGCCGCCGCGAAGCATCAGCGCCAGCAGGTGTTCAAGACCACGATCAGCACGGGCGGCGGCGACCGCGTCGACACGATACGCCGCAAGGCGGCGATCGAACCGGCGGACCTCAGCGCGGCCGGACTGATCGGCACGATCATCAACATCGTCGAACGCAAGGAAGCCGAACTGTTCGACATGCTCGGTTACGCGAAAGAGGAACTGGTCGGCAAAACCTTCCGCGATACGCCCGGCACCGGGCCCTACGGCAGCAACGCGTTGCGCGGCGGGCAGCAGGCGCAGGGCGCGATGATCTCGCTCGCGACCGAAAAGCCTGCGACCCGCAAGAACGGAAAGATCGGCTGGGACCAGTGGACTGTTGCGGTCGTCAGCGACAAGACCGGAACACCGGAATACCTGTTCAGCGTGGTCGAGGACATCACCGAGCGCAAACTGAACGAGCAGCGCCAGGCGATGGAGCGCTCGGTCAACCGCGTGCTGGCGGAGACGGCGACCGTCGCGGCGGCGATCCCGAAACTCATCCAGGGCATCTGCCAGAGCATGGAATGGCGCTTCGGCACCTGCTGGATCTACGACCGCGAATCCGCGGCGCTGCGGTTTCGCGACGCGTGGTGGCTGGATGCCCCCGAACTCTATGAGTTCATGGCCGACCATGCCCAGCGCGTGATCAAACCGGAACCGACGACGGTGCAGGGCCTGGTGCAACGCACCTTCATGGCCGGCAAGCCGGTGTGGGTCGCGAACTTTGCCGAGGAACCCGGTTTCGCCGGCGCGGCGCTGCTCGCCAGGGCCGGACTGCACGGCGCGTTCGGCTTTCCGCTGCTGGTCGGCAACAAGGTGCTCGGTGTCATGGAGTTCTTCCACAGCGACGTGCCCGAGCCCAACGATGCGTTGCTGACGACCGTGCATTCGATCGGCAGCCAGATCGGCCAGTACATGGCGCGCCTGGAAGCCGAAGACACCGTCAAGGTTACGGCCGCCTATGATCCGCTGACGGAACTGCCGAACCGCGAGATTTTCAAGCAGCGCCTCGAACACGCCTTCGTGCAGGCCGAGCGCCGGGGTTCCCGCCTCGCGGTGATGTTCATCGACCTCGATCATTTCAAGGTCGTCAACGACACCCTGGGCCACGAAGCCGGCGACACGCTGTTGTGCGAAGTGGCGAAGCGCCTGCAGGCAAACCTGCGGGCGAGCGATACCGTGGCGCGCCTCGGGGGCGACGAATTCGTCGTGCTCATCGAAGACCTCTCCGATCCGTTGTACGTCAGCAACCTGGCGCGCAAACTGATCGAGGTGCTGAGCGAGGCCTACGTGGTTGCCGGCAACGAATGCCATGTCACGGCGAGCATCGGGTCGAGCACGTATCCGGAAGATGGTGAGGATGTCACGGCACTGCTGAAGAACGCCGATATCGCGATGTACCGGGCGAAGGAGCGGGGCCGCAACAGCTTCCAGTTCTTCTCCGAGCAGATGAACACCGACGCCGTCGAGCGGCTGACGGTCGAAGCGGATTTGCGCCGGGCGCTGGATCGCAACGAACTGGTCCTGCACTACCAGCCGAAGATCGATGTGCGTACCGGCCGCGTCACCGGGCTGGAGGCCCTGGTGCGCTGGCAGCATCCGGAGCTGGGGCTGGTGCCGCCCGCACATTTCATGCAGGTGGCGAATGAAACCGGCCTGATCGTGCCGATCAGCGAGTGGGTCTTGCAGACCGCGTGCGCCACCAGCAAGGACTTGCCGCAGCACGGACTGCCGAGGATGCCGATCGCGGTGAATTTGTCGCGGCGCCAGTTCCTGCATGGCAACCTGGTGAAGGAAATCGAGCGCGTGCTCGGCGAGACCAGCTGCAGCGCCGACGCCATCGCGCTGGAAATCACCGAGGGCATGGTCACGCACGATCCGGAACGCGCGATCATGCTCATCAGAAACCTGAAGGCGCTGGGCCTGCAGATCGTGATCGATGATTTTGGCACGGGTTACTCATCGCTCAATTACCTGCAACGCTTCCCGGTGGATGCGCTGAAGATCGACCGGTCTTTCGTCAAGACATCGACGGAGGCCGGCGGCACGTCGATCGCGCAGGCGATCATCGCCATGGCGCACAATCTGAAGTTCAAGGTCATCGCGGAGGGCGTCGAGAACAAGCAGCAGTTCGATTTCCTGCGCGAGCACGGCTGCAACGAAATACAGGGTTATTACGTGAGCAAGCCACTTGCCCTTGTGGATGCGATTGCATTTGTGCAGGGTAAAAGCGGAACTTGTTCACTGGCATGAAGCGCCGCGTCGGCAGGTGGCTCCAATGCGTGGACGCAGTGACATGCGGGACGCGCGGTGAGCGTGACAAATTGCCTTTCAAGCCCTATCCATGCACCCTATAGTCGCATCGCCATTCGCCCTTATCGCTACGCCGGCCCGCTTGCCGGCAGATGGCAGGAACCCGCAGCAGGATTGAGTCAGGACATCAACAAGGCAGGTCGATCGTTATGATTATTTTCCTCAAGGATTACCGCAAAACCAGAACGCCATTGGGCCGGAAGCGCGTCGGTTATCTCGATCGCAGCAGCTTTGAAGAGGATCTGCGGTCGTCGCAGTGGACGCGCGTCGAGCAGCTGATGCAGTCGCTGAACATCAGCTGGAGCCAGGCCAGACGGCTGATGAAGCACTCCGGCGATTATCGCAGCATGGTTTAAGACCGCCGCCACCGCCAACCCGGCGTCAAGCCCGCACCGCAGCAAACAGCCACCGCCCCCTCTCCGCAGGGGGCTGTTTTTTTTCCGGTGCGTCGCAGGCACAGCACTTTGCTGCGCCGCATGATAATGCTTCGGCATCGCGGCTTTGCGCTCTGCGGTTCGTCCGCGCGCCGCGGCAAACCCGGTTCCCTGCCGTTGGCGATACTGATTTCCTCAATAATTTGAAGATGTTAGTTGCATCTCTGACAGTAAAATAGTAACTTCCCGCTGTATCTTACAGATCGGAAGGTGGCATCGTTCGGGCCATACTGAAAATAGGCGGGTTATTGGCAGCCCTGTGGTTGCCGATCCTTGGAGCGGCACAGGCGGCCGGCTTCGGCAACCTTGTCCTCTTGTCGTATCTGGGCGAGCCTTTCCGCGCCGAGATCGATCTGCTGTCCTACGGGAATGGTGAGACCGCCGTCACCCCCCGGCTGGCGTCACCCGATACCTATCAGCTCGCTGATTTCCGTCACAGCCCGGCCCTCGCCGGGTCGCGCGTGGTCATCCGCCAGCACCCGAACGGCCGTAACTACATCGAGGTTACGTCCAGCCGGCCGGTGAACGAGCCGTTTGTCTATCTGCTGATCGAACTCGCCTGGAACGGCACGCGCGTCATGCGCGGGTATACCGTCCTGATCGATCCGCCCGGATTCGGGCCGCCCGTTGCGGCGGCACCGGCATGGATGCCCGAAGCCCTGTCCGCCGGATTGGTGCCGGGCGCAGGCCGACGCCGTGCGTCTTCCGCCGCGGCCGCGGGCAGCCGGCCGGCAGCGGCCCGGCTGGTGCCGCGTGACCCGCAGCAAGACATCACGGCGGTTGCCGGCAGCACCCCCGGCCTGGCGACCCGGATTCAAGTCCTCGAAGAACAGTCGAAGGCGAGCGCGAAAATGCTGGCCGGACTGCTGGAGCGGATCGCGGTGCTGGAGCAGACGGCCCAGCGCTTGCAGCGCGAACTGGAAATGCAGAATGCGCGTGCGGCGGCCGCGCCGAAACCTGTTGCCGAGCCACCGGCGCGCAGTGCGCTGGCACCCACGCCAGCACCCACGCCGGACGCCGTCGTTGCGGCACCACCGCCGGCGGCCCCGGTGGACTTGCCGAAAGAGCCGCCGCCAGCGGTCGCGCCGGCGCCGCCGCCCGTTGCGCAGGCGCCGCCCGGGCCACCGGCAGTGGCGGACGCACCAGCCTCGCGTCCTGCGCTGAGTCGGTCGGGTTCCATGGTCAACGAGGCCCTGCTGGCGCTGGTCGGTGGCAGCCTGATCCTGGTGGGTTGGCTGGTCTACCTGCTGTCGCGACGCCCGCGGCAGGGGGTGACCTCCGAAGACATCCTGACCAAGTTGCTCGCCCGCGATCCACAGCGCGACGATGTGCAGCTCAAGCTGCTGGAAATCTATGCGGCGCGCGGTGACAAGACCGCCTACCAGAACCTTGCCGGCAAGTTCCACCAGCTGACGGGTGGCCAGGGTGAAGCCTGGCACAAGGTCGCATCGACGGGTTATGAGCTGGACCCCGGCAATCCGCTCTATGCCGCGGGCAAGTACCTGAACATCATGGCTGCGGCAAACCACGACGCCAATCAGCTTCGGCACTAGCGCCGGCTGCCGAATCGCCGCGGCATTGACGATGCGGCGCGTGCGGGAACCTGGCGCGCAGTGCCGGCACCCGGCCCCGCCCGTCACCAGGCGCAACAGCCGCAAGCCGCCGGCGCGAACGCCGTAATGCATGGAGTGACCTGTGATGCGCTATTTGATTCTCGGCCTGATCATTTTTCTGGGTACACACTCCGTCCGCATCGTCGCGGAAGGCTGGCGCACGCGCACGATTGCCCGCGTCGGCCCGAATCGGTGGAAGGGCATTTACTCGGTGCTGGCGATCGCCGGCTTCGTGCTGCTCGTCTGGGGCTACGGCCAGGCGCGGCAGGCGCCGGTCGTTCTCTACGATCCGCCGCTGTTCATGCGCCATGTCGCCGGGCTGCTGATGCTGGTGTCCTTCGTGCTGTTCGCCGCAGCCTATGTGCCGGGCAATCACATCAAGGCCGCGGTCGGCCATCCGCTGGTGGCGGGGACGACGGTCTGGGCCTTTGCCCATCTGCTGTCGAACGGACGGCTGGCGGATGTGGTCCTGTTCGGTGCGTTTCTGGTCTGGGCGATTGCGGATTTCATCGCCGCGCGCCGGCGCGACCGTGCGGCGGGGACGGTTTATCCGGCAGGGAGCAGCGCGCTGTCGGCGCTGGTGGTGGTGGCGGGCGGTGTGGGCTGGGCGGTGTTTGCGTTCTGGGCGCACCGCTGGCTGATCGGCGTGGGGCCGTTCGGGTAAAAAACAGCGCAGACAGCAGGCGGCAAAGCCGCGCAGTCCGCGAACCGGGAAATTGCGTGCCCGGGCTGCAGTAATATCGGGGCCGTGACCGAGATGACCGGAATGCCGCTGTGAGCAACGTGCAACCCAAACCCTGTCCCTTCTGCCATATTGATCCCGCGCAGATCATCGCCGAGCAGCGGCTGGCGATTGCGAAGACCGACGGCTATCCGCTGACCAAGGGCCATTGCCTGGTGATCCCGCGCCGGCATGTGGCGTCGTTCTTCGACTGCACGGCGGAAGAGCGCGCGGCGATGATGGAACTGCTCGATGCCGCAAAGGCGGTGGTCGACAAACAGCATGCACCGGATGGTTACAACATCGGCTTGAACAACGGCGCGGTGGCCGGGCAGACGGTGATGCATGTGCACATGCATCTGATCCCGCGTTATGCCGGGGATGCATCCGATCCGCGTGGCGGCGTGCGCTGGATATTTCCGGAGAAGGCGGCGTACTGGGCGCAGAATCCCGGGGCCGAGATCGCGGAGAAGCGCAAACGCTGAAGCGTTCAGCGTTGTGCTGCCAGCGCCCGCGTGCGCATGCGCGCCAGCACCACCGCCAGCGCGATGCCGACCAGGCACACCACGCTGATGCCGATGAATCCCCAGGTGAAGCTCCCCGACTGGTCCTTGACCACGCCGAGCGCGAATGCGGTCAGGAAGCCGCCGATATTGGCAAACAGGTTGCTGACGCCGGTGGCCGTGCCGGCGGTGCGCGGGCCCAGCACTTCCATCGGTACCAGGAACAGCGAACCGAAGTAGAACTGCAGGAAAATCGAGTTGACGGCGATGACCGCCAGCAGCAGTGGCACCGATTCGACGGCAACCAGCAGCGCCGCGGTGCCGGCGAGCACGGCCAGCGCGCCCCCGATCACCAGCGGCGGATTGCGCAGCCGGTCGGAGACGTAGCCGCCCAGCGTGTTCGAGGGCGCGGTGAAGGCGGCGCTCATCGCGATGATCAGCCCGGCGGTCTGCACCGAGAAACCGCGGTCGACCACCAGCAGCGAGGGCAGCCAGAAAACGTAGGCGGTGACCACTGCGAAGCGCACGAACTGCAGCCCGCCGCAGACCCACATGATCGGTTGATGAAAGAGTTGCGCGATGTCGGCGAGGGCGAGCGGTTGCGGTGCATGGGTGCGCGGTTTCTCGCGCGCCATGCGCTGGTAGATGAGCGCGGCGACGATGCCCAGTGCGGCGAAGAACATGAACGCCGCACGCCAGCCGTACATGGCGGTGAGCAGCGGCCCGGCGAGCGAGAGCACGATGGTGCCGGCGAAGCCCCCGACCATGTAGAGGCTCATCGCAGTGGCGCGGCGCTCGGGCGGGAACCACGACGCGAGCAGTGTCAGACCGGGCGCGAACAGCAGCGCGCGGAAGGTGCCGGCGAGCAGCTGGGTGATGATGGCGAGCCAGAACGCATGCACCAGTCCGAAGGCGAGCGAGAATACCGACCAGCCCATCAGTCCGATGAAGAACAGCAGCCGCGGGCCGTAACGGTCCGACAGGAAGCCCGCGGGAATCTGGCCCAGCGCATAGCTGAACGTGGCTGCCGCCGAGAGCATGCCGGCCTGGGTGAAGTTGATCTGCAGGTCTTCGCGGATCAGCGGCAGCAGCAGCGGCATGGCGCTGAAGGTGATGCCGTGGACCAGCTGGCAGAGGACGACCAGCGTGACCGTGGTGATGCCGTCGCGGCGGGTCGGGTGCGTCGAGGCGGATGCGGTGTCCATGAGCGATGGCACTGTAGCGGGATCGGCCACGGCGGGCATTGCGCCAAATCAAGGCGGCGACGATCTTGTGGCGAGGGGGAAATGCGCTGGCCCGCAAGGCGGTGTGGTGATGGCCGGTGCTGCCGCCTGCGGCGGTTGCCCGCCACCCGGCGTGGCGGGTTGCGGGCCTACCGCAACAGTCCTGCCGTCTCGAACTTCAGATACAGCTCCCGCGATACCCATGCATCCGTCGCGGCGTAGGTGATTTGTGCGGCGGTGAGTTGCGGTGCGGACCAGTTGGTGGTTTTTGCGCCCTTGGGGATGCGGAAGCCGAGGAACATGCCGGCGAGGTTGCGCACGCCGGTCTGTTCATAGCCGCTGCGTTTGGCGAGTTGCCCGAGGTCGACGATGCCTTTTTCGGCGAACGCAAACACCTGTTTCAGCGTGCGCAGGTCATAGGCGAGCGCGACGCCGGCCTTGGCGGTGCCGGGCGCTTCGAGCATCCGTGCCAGCACGGTGTGGGTGTCGGGCAGGCACAGCGGGAAGATGTAAACGGCGCGCGCCGTGGCGACCTGCGCGATGCTGGGCAGGTAGCTCTCGCCTTTGCGGAATGCGGGCCGCGTCTCGGTGTCGAAGCCGACCACGCGCTCGGCGGCGATGTCGGCCGCCGCCCGCGCGATGGCGTCCGCGGACCGGATGTACGTGACCGGCCCGTCGTAACGCTGCACCGGCAGGTCGATCAGGTCGTCGCGCGAAATCGCGCGCGCGGTGCCGGGGTGGAAAGCGGCGGGGGCGTGGTTGTTCATCAGGGTGTGGAGGGTAACAGGTCGCGGGGGTGCGTGGTACAGTGCTTGCCGGGCCGGGCTAGACCGGTGGCCGGGGCGCGCAACAGGGGATCACGTGGAGGATAGAGCGGTGGCGGTCTGCAATCGGCGGTGGTGGTGCATGGGACTGGTGCTCGCGCTCGGCGCCTGCGCACCACTGCCGATCTACACCACGCTGCCGGTCGAGGTGCGGCCTTCGCCTAACGTCGGCGAGCGGCGGCCGAATTACGTGATCCTGCACCACACCTCCAGCGACACGGCCGAGCGGGCGGTCGCCACGCTGACCAATGCCGCCCGGGGGGTCAGCGCGCATTACCTGATCGCGCGCGATGGCAGGATCATTTACCTGGTCGATGAACTGAAGCGCGCCTGGCATGCCGGCGATTCGTATTGGGGCGGTAACCGCGATCTGAATTCCTCTTCGATCGGCATCGAACTCGACAACAACGGCCGTGAGCCGTATGCCGATGCGCAGATCGCCGCGCTGCTCGCGCTGCTCGCGGATCTGCGGGCGCGCTGGAACATTCCGCCGGCGAACGTGCTCGGTCACGGCGATGTCGCACCGGGGCGCAAGGTCGATCCCAACGGGCTGTTCCCGTGGCGGCGCCTCGCCGCGGCGGGCTTCGGCCTGTGGTGCGAGCCGCCGTTCGATCCGGCGCCCGACGGTGTGGATGATGCGACGCTGCTTGCGGCGCTGGGTTATGACGTGACCGTGCCGTGGTCCGCGGTGGCGGCTTTCAGGCGGCACTGGGCGGCGGAGGACGCGGCGTCCGCTGCGCCGCTGACCGCGGAGCAGCGCGGGCTGCTGCAGTGTCTGCTGCGGCAGCAGCAAGCGGGCGGATAAAAAAATATAATGTAAACAATAAGTTACGTATTTTTCGCGGCGGCGCCGTGCGGCCTGGACGGTGTGTTGCACTTCATCGTCAACTGTCCTACAGAGATGCTGCGATGGCGCTTTCCGTCCGCATTCCCCGCAGTGTCGAGCAGGAACTCGCCGACTACTGCGTCAAGCATCGCGTGCCCAAGAGCGACGCGGTGAAGCAGGCGCTCGATGAGTTCCTCGCCGCCAAGGCCGGCGACCGGTCGCCGAACGAACTGGCGCGCGAGTGCATCGCGCCGGATACCGATGGGCGCCCGACGGAAGGATGTGGCGCGCAATACCCGGCGCCTGCTGCGTGAACGTTTCCGCGGCAACGGCAAGTGAATCGCGTGCGGGTCGACGCCGGGTTCCTGGGGGCGCTGTTTTGCCGCAATGGCCGCCAGCGCGCGGCAAGAGCGAATTGCTGCAATGAGTGCAGCGGGGCGGCATGGCCGTTTTCGAGCCGCCGGTGTCCGCTGATCCGGTGATCGAGGGGCTGATCCTGAAACATGCCGACCGTGATCTCGATTTCACCGACGCTGCGTTGATCTGGCTGGCGTTCGAGTCGGGTTTGCCCGAGGTGCTGACCGCCGATGAAAAGGATTTCGCGGTGGTCCGGCTGAAGGGCGGCAAGCGCTTCGACATCGTGCCGTGGATGCACTGATAGCGGCGGGTTCCCGGTTAGAATGGGCGGACTGCGGCCGTTCCCGGAGGAGCAAGCATGACGGTGAAACTCGGGCTGATGGTGCCTGCCAACAATACGACCATGGAGCCGGAGCTGCGCGCGTGGCTCGACGGTGCGCAGTGCCGCACGCTGCGCATTCCGCGCGGCAAGGGATTGCTGGGTCCCGCGGAAATCCCGGCCTACGTCGCCCAGGCGCTGCAACTCGCGCAAGCTTACGACCCGCAGCAGACTGACATTGTCGCCTACGGCTGCACCGCGGCCGGCTTCATCGGCGGTCCGGCGCGCGACGCCGAAATCCAGACGCAGCTCGCTGCGATCACCGGCAAGCCGGTGGTGACCACGGCGAGTGCGATGATCGCCGTGCTGCGCCACATCGGTGCCACGCGCATCGCGGTGGTGACGCCGTACCTGGATTCCGTCAACGAACGGCTGCGCGCATACCTGGAGCAGTCGGGCATCACGGTGCTGAAGCTGGCGAGTTTCAAGGCGGAGACCACGGACGAACTCGCGGCGATCACGCCGGCCCAGGTCATCGCGCTGGCGCGCGCGACGATGGTGCCCGCGGCGGAGGCGATGTTCATCGCCTGCTCGCAGCTGCCGACGAAAGACATCATCGCGGATCTCGAGCTCGAGTTCGGCAAGCCGGTGTGGTCGTCGATCAGGGCGACCGCCTGGCATGTGCAACGGGTCTTGGCGGGCAAAACGGCGGCCGCGGCCGCGTAAACCAACAACATGAGGAGGCGTGATGAAGTCCGTGGTGCTTAAAGCGGTGGCGGGTGCGGTCCTGGCGGCGGTGGCGGGGATCGCGGTGGCGCAGAGTTTTCCGAACAAACCGGTACGTATCGTCGTTCCCTTCCCGCCCGGCGGCGGCGTCGACATCGTCGCGCGCCTGGTGGGGCCGAAACTCGCGGCGCAGTACGGCCAGCAGGTCATCGTCGAGAACCGCGCGGGTGCCGCCGGCATCATCGGCACCGAATACACCGCGCGGGCTGCGCCCGATGGCTACACCTGGGCGATCTGCACGCTGGGCAATCTCGCGGTCAACAAGCACATCTATTCGAAAATGACCGTTGATCCGCTGCAGGATCTTGCGGCGGTGACGCAGGTGGTGGATGTGCATTTCGTGATGGTTGCGCATCCGTCGCTGCCCGCGAAAACCGTGCCGCAGCTGATCGCGCTGGCGAAACGCCTGCCGCCCGGCGACATCACCTATTCATCCTCCGGGGCCGGCGGTGCGCCGCACCTCGGCGGCGAGCTCCTGCAGCGGCTCACCGGGATCAGGCTGACGCACGTGCCGTACAAGGGCAGCGGCCCGAGCTTCGCCGACCTGCTCGGCGGCCACGTCTCGCTGACCTTCGACAGCATGCTGCAGGCACTGCCCTACATCCGCGACCGGAAACTGGTGCCGCTGGGAGTGCTGGGTCCGAAACGCGTTGCGGCGCTGCCCGAAGTGCCGACCATTGCCGAGCAGGGCGTGCCCGGCTATGCCCTGACCAACTGGTTCGGGCTGGTCGTGCCGGCGGCGACGCCGAAAGACCTGATTGCACGCGTCCACGGCGATTTCACCAAGGCGCTGCTGCAGAAGGACATCCGCGACCGGATTGCCGCGATGGGCGCCGATGCGGTCGGCAATTCGCCCGAGGCGTTTGCACAGTTCTGGCGCGCCGAGTCGGACAAGTGGGCGCGCATCGTCAAGGACGCCAACATCAGGGCGAACTGAGCGCGGCCGTCAATGAAAAAAACGGGCCGCAGCTGCGGCCCGTTGGGTTTGCGCCCGGGCGCGCTCAGCGCAGCGCGTGGAGCAGTTCCAGCGCCTTGTCCATCGAGAATTTCCGGGTATCGGGGCTGTAGGCCTTGGTGTTCGCCGGCATCATGTAGCCGTGCAGGATGCCGGGGAAGATGTGCACTTCGAGCTGCGGTATTTTTTTCGCTTTTTCGACGTAGGCGGCCTGCACCTCCGGCGGCGCGGCAGTGTCCTGGTCACCCCAGATCAGGCAGACCGGCTTGGCGAGGCCGTCGAACTCCTGGATGAAGTCCTTCATCTGCGTGCTGTGGCAGCCGATGCCGGCATCATAGCCGAGGCGTTTGGGGCCGAGAATTGCGAACGGTCCGCCGAAACAGAAACCCATGGCGACGGCCTTGCCGTTGTGCTGGCGGAGCTGGCGCACGGCGAGCAATGCATCGGCCATGTCCGTCTCGCCGGACTTCAGCACCGGCAGGCGCGGCTGCGAGCGCTCTGCGGCCCGGGCATCGTCGCGCGGCAGCGGGCCCGGCAGCGTGCGCCAGAACAGGTCCGGCGCCGCGGCGATGTAGCCCGCTGCGGCGAATTCGTCGGCGATGCAGCGGATGTCGGCGTCGACGCCGTGCACGGCCGAGGCGAGCACGACCGCCGGCACCTTGCCGCTGCCGGCCGGTGTTGCAACATAACAGTCGAATTCGCCGTTGTTGCGCGAGCGGACCTTGATGGTTTTGCCGGGCATGGGATTCCTCAACTGATGGCCAGCAGTTCGACTTCGAAGACCAGCGTGGCATTCGGCGGAATCACGCCGCCGGCGCCCCGCGCGCCGTAGCCGAGGTCGGGCGGGATCGTCAGCTTGCGCTTGCCGCCGATTTTCATGCCCAGCACGCCTTCATCCCAGCCGCGGATCACGCGGCCGCCGCCGAGCGGAAATACGAACGGGTCGTCGCGGTCTTTGCTGGAGTCGAACTTCTTGCCGTCGGTGAGCCAGCCGGTGTAGTGCACGGTTACTTCGATGCCCGCGGTTGCCTCGGCGCCTTCGCCGGCGACGAGGTCTTCGATGATCAGTCCGCTTGCAGTGGTGGTCGATGCCATGATTGATCCTTGTTCAGATAGAGCTCGCATTATGCATCAGACTCACGCACGGGAAAGCTGCGGCCGATTTTGGGTAGAATCGCGCCTTTGCCGACAGCACCAGAAAAGGAATTCCAGTGGAGTGGATTACGAGTTTGCTCGATGACGTACCGGCTGCCGCCCCGTATCGCGCACAGCTGGAGGCGCTGGCGCGGGAGCACGCCGCGCTCAAGGCCGAGAATGCACGGCTGAATGAAGAGATCGAGATGTTCATCCGGAAATGGGACACGCTCGATGGCGATGCGGTGCGCACACTGGAATATCTGGCGCGCGTCGAACGCGGGCATCCGCAGGAGATCGCCAGGGCCAATCAGGTCAATATCCAGATCGTCGAGTCGTATCTGGGCTTTCTGCTGCAATTGCAGTACGTGCAGACATCGGCCAGCGACGAGGCGCATTTCAATATTGCGGACAAGGGTCGGCGCTATCTCCGCGAGCGTGGCCTGTGGCCGGCTTGATGGATCTGCTTTCGAAATAACAGCGACGACTTGAAGCTTTTACCGGGATTGCTCAGCGCGTCGTGCCGGGCGCTTGCTGCAGCGCCCGGTAGCGGTGTGTCTCCAGCGTGATGCGGCCCCAGTCGATGGTGGTGGTCGTGCCGTCGAGCCGGACCGAATAATCCTTGAGGTCCCACTCGGCGAACTTCGAGGGAAAGCGCGAGCGCTGGCCCTGGATTTTTTCGCTGCGGCTGCGCGTCGGCGGTCCGTATTTTTTCGTCAGTGCTTCCAGCGCCGTACCCTGCCCCTGTATGCCCCAGGTGTTGATGTATATGGCCTCGATGCTGCCGTCGACGACGTCGATAACCATTTCGCCACGGGCCCATGGCGTGGACGCGGTGCGCGGATAGAACACCTGGTATTTTTCCGCACCCCAGGCCGTTTTGGCGGTCAGCGCCTCGGCGTAGCAATGGCGGCCGGTCATGGCGTCCTCGCCGCGCGCGCAGGGCGGGAACCGGAAACGCGAGCCGAGTTCGACGCCGAACATGGTTTTCGCGGGATCGGCGGCGACGCCGATGGCCGGGGCGAGCAGGGCGACTGCGCAGAGCAGATGGCGTAATGTTTTCATTGCAGTCATCATACAGGCCTTCAAAGGGTGTTTCTTCATTGACAGCGGGGATTGCGTTGGGGTCGTGGCAGGTCTACATCGTGCGCTGTGCCGATGACAGCCTCTATACCGGCATTGCGCGCGATGTCGAGCGACGCGTTGCCGAACACAATGCCGGCAACGGACTGGCGGCGAACTACACGCGGTCGCGCCGGCCGGTGGTGCTGGTGTATCAGGAGCCCGCGGCTGATCGTTCCGCGGCAAGCAAACGCGAATACCAGATCAAGCAGTTGAGCCGCGCGCAGAAGCTGGCGCTGGTGGCCGGCGGGCCGGCCGGCACGCGCGCGACCGCTGCGGCCTGACGCCGCGGGCGGCGGTGGTCAACGCGGCCGTATCGCCGCTGTTTTGTTAACATCGTCGCTGACCATCCACCAGACCGGTATGCCCATGACCGATATCAACCGCGTGGCGGCAGATGTATTCGAAGCCGCGCGCACGCGCCGTTCGATCCGCGCCTACAAACCCGACCCGGTGCCGCCGCAGACGCTGCGCGAAATCGTCGAACTCGGGCGCCACGCGCCGAGCGGCTCGAACATCCAGCCATGGCGCGTGCATGTGCTGACCGGAACGACGCTCCGGCGCGTGGGCGGTGCAATCCAGGCGGCGTTCCTCAACGACGAACCGGGCCACAGGCGCGATTACGATTACTACACCGATCCGGTGTTCGAGCCGTACCTGGCGCGCCGTCGCGAATGTGGCTGGGGGCTCTACCGCACGCTGGGCATCGGCCGCGGCGACCACGAAAAATCGAAAGCCTATCGTGCGGCCAATTACACATTCTTCGGCGCGCCCGCCGGGCTGGTGTTCACGATCGAGCGCAAGCTGGAAAAGGGCAGCTGGCTGGATTACGGCATGTTCCTGCAGACGCTGATGCTGGCGGCACGGGCGCGGGGGCTGCATACCTGTGCGGAAGCGTCGATTGCCAGTTATCCGGCCATCGTGCGCCGCGAACTGGGTCTGAGCGAGGACTGGGTGGTGATCTGTGGCATGGCCATGGGTTATGCCGATGGTGATGCCGTCGTGAACACCTTCCAGCCGGCGCGCATTGCGCTGGAGGATTACGCGGTGTTTCTCAATTGAGCGCACCGTCGCCGGATGCGGCGCCCGACCCGTTGCGCTGGCTGGATCGGATTCCGCTGCTGGCACTGGTCGTGGCGGCGGTGCTGCTGGGGCCGGCGCCGTTCGTGCCGGAGCCGCATCTGTGGGAGAAGCTCAAGCTGCTCGCGGCGGGAATGCTGGTCCGGCCCATCGATATCTTCGACCTGGTGTGGCATGCCGCGCCGCTGGTGCTGCTGGTGATGAAGCTGGTGCGCATGGCGCGCGCCACCAGGGGGCGCTGAGCGGACAATGCGCAAACCGTGGTCCCTGCTGGTGCTGGCAGTGCTGCTGTGGCTGGGCGGCGTCGTATCGGCGCAGACCGTGGCGCAGGCGGCATCGACCGCGGTCGATGTCCACGTGTTCTGGCGCATCGGCTGCCCGCATTGCGAACGGGCGCGGGAATTCCTCCAGGCTGCTGCGGCGCGCGATGACTGGCTGCGTCTGCACGAGTACGAGATCGGCGACGATGCAGTGAACCGCGGCGCTTTCGAGCGTGCAGTCAACTACTTTGGCATCCAGAATCCCGGCGTGCCCACCATCGTTATTGGTGATCGCTATGCGGTCGGCTACCACGATGATGCCACCACGGGTGTGGCCATACTCGCCGCGGCAGCGCTGTGCCGCGGGCAGCCCTGCCCTGATGTCGTGCCGGTGTTGTTCACCGATGCGCCGTTGGCACGCCCGCCTGAGCGGCGTATGGGCGGTTTGCCCCGCACCGTGCGCCTGCCGCTGATCGGTGAACTGGAACTGGCGACGGTGTCGCTGCCGGTATTGACGGTGCTGCTCGCCGCGATCGACGGCTTTAATCCCTGTGCGATGTGGACACTGCTGTTCCTGGTGGGGCTGCTGGTGGGCATACCCGACCGCGTGCGGATGTGGACGCTCGGTACGGCGTTCATCGCGGCCTCGGCGGCGGTCTACTACCTGTTTCTCGCGGCATGGCTGAACCTGCTGCTGTTCCTCGGCGTGGTGGTGTGGATCCGTGGGGCGGTGGCGCTGGTCGCGCTGGCGGGCGGCGGCTATTACATCCGCGAGTTTTTTGTGAATCCCGAGGCACTGTGCCGCGTCACCGGCGGCGAATCGCGGCGGCGCGTGCTGACGCAGTTGCGCGCAATCGCACTGGAGCAGCGCTTCTGGCTGGCGCTGGGCGGCATCGTGCTGCTGGCGGTGGCGGTGAACCTGGTGGAGTTCATCTGTTCGGCGGGAATACCGGCGGTGTATGTGCAGGTGCTGACGCTGAGTGCGCTGCCGGCATGGCAGTATCACGGGTATCTGCTGCTCTACATCCTGGTGTTCATGCTCGACGACCTGCTGATTTTTGTGATCGCGATGAAAACGCTGCAGGTGACGGGGTTGACCGGCGCTTATGCGCGCTGGTCGCACCTGATCGGCGGCGCCTTGTTGCTGTTGATCGGCATGCTGCTGCTGTTGAAGCCGGAATGGCTGGTATTCGGCTGAGTTGCGCCAAAAAAGATAAGTAAAAACAACAACTTATGGCATAAACACGCGACTGCCCGAGCGTGGCGGCCGGGTCTGCAAATGGCACCAGCCGATCGTGGCCTGCGGGTTTTCCAGCCACAGTCCGAGTGTTTCGAGTACGTCGAGATGCGCGAGGCACCAGGCGTCGAGCGCGCCGTCGCGATCTTCGAGGTCGATCGCGAGGCAGGTCAGGTGCCTGCTGCCTTTGGCCGCACCGGGCACCCCGGCGTTGATCGCTGCCGGCCGCCAGCCGGAACTGACCTTGCGCATCATCCCCGCCCGCCGCAACAGCCGGTTCACGCGGCGCAGCGTGTCACGGGCGTTGGCGCGCAGTTCGCGCGTGAGTTCGCTGCGATAGAGCTTGTCGCGGCCCATGTAGTAGTCGCGGAGCAGCAGTGCCGGTACGGGTTTGCGTGGGGTCATCGGGCGGAAGATTACCCGATCTGCGGCGCTGCGCTTACACTATCCGCTGCGAATGGACGGGGAGAAACCGCCGATGGCTGACAGTTTCGGGACGCGGGCGACGGATGCCTACGCATTCGATGCGTTCTCGCCGCAGCAGATCGCCGAACGGGTGCAGAACGTCGGGGTCACCAAGGCGCGCCTGCCGCTGCTGTCGATGCTGATGCTCGGCATGCTTGCAGGCGCATTCATTGGCCTGGGTGCGCTGTATTACACGCTGGTGATCAGCGATGCGCAGCTGTCGTTTGCCGTCGGCCGCGTGCTCGGTGCGGTGTGTTTCTCGCTGGGGCTGTTGCTCGTCGTGGTGGCCGGCGCGGAGCTGTTCACCGGCAATAACCTGCTGGCGATGGCCTGGGCCGATGGCAAGGTGAGTACCGTGGAGTTGCTGCGCAACTGGGCGGTGGTGTGCGTTGCCAATTTCATCGGCGCGGCGGGGCTCGCGGTGCTGGTGTTCCTGTCGGGGCATCTGGGCATGAACGACGGCGCGGTCGGCCGCAGCTACCTGGCGATCGCCGCCGCGAAGAGCACGCTGCCGGTCGCCGAGCTGTTTTTCCGCGGCGTGCTGTGCAATGTGCTGGTGTGCATGGCGGTGTGGATGGTGCTCGCCGGGCGCAGTGTCATCGACAAGTTCGCCGCCATCGTGCTGCCGATTTCGGCATTCGTCGCCGCGGGCTTCGAGCATTCGGTCGCCAATATGTATTTTTTTCCGGTGGCGCTGCTGCTGAAAGCCTCCGGTGCGGCACTGCCCGCGGGTGGCGACGCGATTACACTTTATGCGATGTGCCGCAACCTGGTGCCGGTGATCCTCGGCAATATCGTCGGCGGCAGCGTGCTGGTCGCGCTGGTCTACTACGTGATCTACCGTCGTCCGGCCAAGCCCGACAAATGAGCGCGGACCTGCTGCTGCACGCCACGCTGACCGTCACCGGTGCACGTGAACAGTTGCCGACCGTGGATGCGCGCATCAAGGCGCTGCTGGTCGAGGAAATCTACGTCGGCGAATTCGAGGAACATCACGGCGACGATGCGCTGTCGTACGACTTCAAGGTGCATGGCGGCATACCGTTCCCGGCATTTGCCGCGGCGTCGCAGGAATTTCCGGAACTGGTGATTACCGCGGAGTGGGTGAATGTCGCGGCCGGGCGCAGGGGCCGGGCGCAGTTGAGCAACGGCAGCATCACCCAGCACACGGAAGACACCATTGCGCCGGGCGGTGCCGAGGCAGGCAACCGCTATCTGCGGACGGCAGGCGACGGCACGCTGCAACTGGCGTTTGCGCTGGTACAGCGTGATCGGCAGCAGTGGGCGGGGTATGTGCTGAACCACGAGCGCGACGCGTTGTTCCGTATCACGCGCAGTGGTGACGACGTCGAGCTGCTGGCGACCGAAGGTGCGGCGGAGTGGGCATATTTGTGGCGGCTGCGGGCGGCGGACGACGCGCCGCAGCCGGAAGCACTGGACCCGCCACAACCGGTTGACCCGGCGCTGTATGGTGAACTCGGGCGCATGGCCGAGGAATTCGTCGCCGGATGGTTCTGGCTGCGCGCAGCCCCCGCTGCCGACAACGCGATCGAAATGGAGCGCTACGCCCGTTATGGTTACGCCGTGCGCGACGCCAACGTGCGCGCGGCGCGACTGCACCGGTTGCGTGGGGCACTTGATGCGTCACAACCGCTGGAGCATTCGACGCTCGATGCGCAGCATGCGTGGATCAGCGATCTGCTGCTGCGCTGCTGGGCAGTGTGATCCGGCGCCGGGTGCAACATGCAGAATGTTCAGCGCGGCTGGTGATCATCGGTCATTTGCCGGGAACTCCAGAGTTCGCCATCGAATCCACCGCTCACCGCTCACCGCTCACCGCTCACCGCTCACCGCTCACCGCTCACCGCTCACCGCTCACCGCTCACTCGCTCAATACTGATGCGGTGGCCTGCGCCGCCACTGTCGAATCAGCAGATAGCCCCCGAGCATGCCGCCCAGGTGCGCAAAATGCGCAATGC
>Ga0105107_10000676_pt1 | contig 21789 bp, 21 predicted proteins | sample PPLLaktember2015_6_FD_79335 | JGI IMG/M metagenome (GOLD analysis project Ga0105107, IMG submission 79335) | Freshwater sediment microbial communities from Prairie Pothole Lake near Jamestown, North Dakota, USA - PPLs Lake P8 Core (1) Depth... | ecosystem: Environmental > Aquatic > Freshwater >... | reverse complement strand
GTTGCGGCCGTCCGGGCCTCGAAAGAAGCTCGCCCCGCGGATGTCCGCGACGGGCCGGCCCTCCCGGTATTCCTGGTGCCGGACCCGCTCCTTGAGGTCGACGATGCGGCCCTCGGGCGGCGGGGGGGCGGGTGAGGAAGGAGCCTCTCCGCGCCGGCCGGCCAGGCGGAGGGCGATGAAGGCGGCGAGGAGGATGATGACGGCCGCCGCGGCCCCCCGGACGAGCCTCACCGGAGCCGACGCCCGCTGATCGCTCATCGTCTCAGGCCCTCAGGTCTTCGACGGACAGGTTCGTTCTCTGCTCGCCGAGATACTCCGAGGTCATGATGGAGAAGGCCAGGCTGACCCGGCTGCCGCGCCGCACGATGTGGCGCCAATCGGACTTGTCCCAGCCGAGGGCTTCGAGGACGCGGCCGTTCTGCCGGACCAGGAACTTGAGGTGCTTGCGCTGCAGGACCTGGGGCTCGCTGATGACCTCGACGTTGTCGGCCATGAACAGGGGCTTGGGGTTCCCGACGCCGAAGGGGACGAGCAGCGCATAGGTCGCGAGGAAACGTTCGTCGAGGGCCGCGAACTCGAGCGGTCCGTCGATCTTGATCTTTTTCGTCAGGCTTTCCTCGGAGATGGCCGCGTCGGCCAGCCGGTTCAGCGTTTCTCTGAACGCGGCCATGCTGTCGGTGGGCAGCGTGCAGCCCACGGCCAGCCTGTGCCCGCCGTAGCTCAGGAAGTGGCCCTTGCAGCCCTCGATCAGGTCGATCAGGGGGACGTCGGAGATGCTCCGGCCCGAGCCGTGCGCCTTGCCGTTCTCGTAATGGAAGAGGACGACGGGCCGGTTGAAGCGGTCCTTGAGCTTGGAGGCGACGATGCCGATGACGCCGCGGTGCCAATCGGGGCTGCCGAGGGCAAGGCATTTGTATTTCTTGTCGAGCCCCCGGTCCTCGATCCTGTCGCGGGCCTCGTTGAAGATCTTCTCTTCCGTTTTCTGGCGCTGGGCGTTGAGATCGTCGAGCTTCTGGACGAGGGCCAGGGTCTCCGCCGGGTCTTCCGAGAAGAAGAGGCGCACGGCCAGGTCGGTCATGCCCATCCGGCCCGCGGCGTTGATCCGGGGCCCGATGCGGAAGCCGAGGTCGCCTTCGGAGATCTTGCGGCGGCCGAGCCCGCAAGCTTCGATCAGGCTGCGCAGGCCCGGGTTGGTGACATCGCGCAGACCCTTGAGCCCGTGCTTGACGAAGAGCCGGTTCTCGCCCTTGAGCTCGGCGACGTCGGCCACGGTGCCGATCGAGACGAGCTTCATGTAATGGGGCAGGCCCGTCGACCGGCCCGCCTTCGCGAGCAGGGCCTGAACGAGCTTGAAAACCACGCCGACGCCGGCCAGCCCGGTGTCCGGGTAGCCGGAGTCGGGAAGGACGGGGTTGAGCACGGCCACCGCCTCGGGCAGGGTGTCGCCGGGACGATGATGGTCGGTGATGATGACGTCGACGCCCTTCTCCCGGGCCCGGGCGGCGAATTCGACCGACTTGATGCCGCAGTCCACGCTGATGACCAGGCCGGCGCCGCGCTCGAGAGGGATGCGGACGTGGTCGTCCTTGATGCCGTAGCCGTCGGTCAGGCGCTCCGGGATGAAATACTCGACCTGGGCGCCCAGGGTCGTCAGGGCCTTCTTCAGCATGACGGTCGAGAGAACGCCGTCGACGTCGTAGTCGCCGAAGATAAGGATCTTCTCGCCCCGGGCGATCGCCTCGCCGATGCGGGCGACGGCCTTGTCCATGCCCTTCATCAAGTAGGGATCGTGGAGCTTCTCGAGATCGCCGAAAAGGAAGGCCCGGGCAGCCTCCTCGGTCCGGATCTTGCGGTTGACAAGGACCCGGGCGATGGACGGCGGGATATCCAGGGCCTGGGCCAGGGCCTCGGCCTCGGGGCTCGGAGGATGGACGACCCAGGCGGTGACGCTCATGGCGCCCTCACTCTAGCATATCTCCACCCGGCGCTCAACCGCGGCCATTGACAATTAAACACTTGAAAAATAAAATGTTAAGGCCATGCTCGGAAGCCTCAGGGAAAAACTGGCCCGGACCCGGAACGCCTTCCGCAAGGTCGGGGATCTCTTCCGCAGCGGCAAGCGCCGCGACGAGATCCTGGACGAGCTCGAGGAGGCGCTCATCCAGGCCGACGTCGGCGTCGCCGCCACCGAGAAGGTCGTCAGCGCGCTGAAGGCGAAGACGGCCAAGACCGAGGACGAGGCCGGGCTCGAGCGGGCCCTCAAAGACGAGCTCGTCGCCCTGCTCTCGCCGGCGGACGGAAAGGCGGCCGCGGCGGACGGTCCGGCCGTCATCCTGATGGTCGGCGTCAACGGCGGCGGCAAGACGACGTCGGCGGCCAAGCTCGCCGCCCGCTTCAAGCACGAAGGGCGCCGGGTCGTGCTCGCGGCGGCCGACACGTTCCGGGCCGCGGCCCAGGAGCAGCTCGCGCTCTGGGGCAAGAAGCTCGGGATCCCGGTCGTCAGGGGTTCCTACGGGGCCGACCCGGCCTCGGTCGTCTTCGACGCCGCCCGGTCGTTCAAGGCCCAGCAGGGCGACATCCTTCTCGTCGATACGGCGGGCCGCATCCACACCAACACGAACCTCATGAACGAGCTCGAGAAGGTCCGGCGGGTCGTCGTCCGGGAGCTCCCCGGCGCGGGGATCGAATCCCTGCTCGTCCTCGACGCGACCGTCGGCCAGAACGCCGTCGTCCAGGCCCGGGAGTTCCTGAAGTTCTCCGGGCTGACGGGCATCTTCCTGACCAAGGTCGACGGCACGGCCAAGGGCGGCGCCGCCATCGCGGTCGCCGCCGAGATGGGCCTGCCCATCCGCTTCCTCGGCGTCGGCGAAGGCGAGGACGACATCGCCGACTTCTCGGCCCGCGAATTCGTGGAGGCCCTGCTCTCATGAGCCCGGCGCGCGATTCCGCCTGGATGGAGATGGCCTACGGCCTGGCCGGAAAGGCCCGCGGCCGGACGAGCCCGAACCCTCTCGTCGGGGCCGTCGTCGTCCGGGACGGCGAGATCGCCGGCTGCGGCTACCACGAAGAGCCGGGCAAGCCCCACGCCGAGATCCTCGCCCTCCGCATGGCCGGCCGCCGGGCCAGGGGCGCGACGCTCTACGTCACTCTCGAGCCCTGCGTCCACTGGGGACGGACCCCGCCGTGCGTCGATACGGTCGTCGCGGCCGGGCTGGCGCGCGTCGTCGTCTCGGCCTTCGATCCCAATCCCCTCGTCCGCACCAAGGGCATCCGGCGCATCGAAGAGGCCGGGCTCGCCGTCGAAGCCGGCCTTCTCGCCGACAGGAACGCCGCGCTCAACGAGGCCTACATCAAGTTCATCGTGAGGAAAGTGCCGTTCGTGACGATCAAAGCGGCCCTGACGCTCGACGGCAAGATCGCCTGCCGCGGCGGCGACTCGAAGTGGATCACCTCGGCCGGGACGCGCGACTACGTCCATCTCCTCCGCGGCGAGAGCGACGCGCTCCTCGTCGGCATCAACACGCTCGTCGCCGACGACCCGCTGCTCACGGTGCGCCACGCGGCCTGGCCGGCGAAGAAGATCCTCCGGGCGATCCTCGACCCGCGCCTGCGCTTCCCGCTGACGTCGCGGCTCCTGTCCACCGTCGACCGCGGCCGGATCGTCGTCTTCGCCGGGGCCGGGGCGCCGGGCGACAAGGCCGGGGCGCTCGAAGCCCTGGGGGTCGAGGTCGTCTTCCCCCCGGACGGGGCCAAGACCTGGGGCCTCAACCGCGTGCTCGCGGAGCTCGGCCGCCGCGAGATCGCTTCGCTTCTCGTCGAGGGCGGCAGCCGAGTCTTCACGTCGTTCATCGAAGAGGGCCTCGCCGACAAGGCGGTGCTGACCTTCGCGCCCCGGCTCGCGGGCGGCGCCGCCGCGCCGGGTCTCGTCATGGGCGCCGGGGCGGGCCGGATGGCCGATGCCGTCACCCTGAAACGGACGCACGCGTTCGCGATCGGGGACGACCTCATCATGGAGGGATATTTCTGATGTTCACGGGCCTCATCTCCCACCAGGGCCGCTTCCGCGGCTATCTCCGGGGCCGGTCCATGATGGCCGTGGAAGCCCCGGGCCTCACGTCCCAGGTCGCGGCCGGCGCGAGCGTCGCCGTCAACGGCGTTTGCCTGACCCTCACCGGCTTGAACCGGGGCTCTCTGCGCTTCGACCTCTCCCGCGAGACGCTGGCGAAGACGACCCTGGGCGCGCTCAAGCCCGGCGACGTCCTCAACCTCGAGCTCCCGCTGACGCTCGCCGCCCCCCTCGGCGGGCACCTCGTCAGCGGCCACGTCGACGGCGTCGGGAAGGTCCTCCGGGCGTCGTCGCGTCCGCCCGGAAAGAGGCTGGCCGTCTCTTTCCCAGCCGCGCTCCGCCCGTTCTTCGTCCCCAAGGGGTCGGTCGGGGTCGACGGGGTCAGCCTGACCGTCGCCTCGGTCGGGCCTTCGTCCTTCGAGGTCGAGCTCATCCCGACGACGCTCGCCACGACGAACCTGGGCGCTCTCCGCGGCGGGGCGCGGGTCAACCTCGAGTGCGACATGGTCGGGAAATATGTGTATAATTGGCTGTCCCACGGATACAAAAAGGACTGAGCGAGGCCCCCGAGATCCCATGACCGAAGATCCGCGAACAGTCTCCGTCGAAACGGCGCTCGAATCCGTCCGGGCCGGACGCCTGATCATCATCGTCGACGACGAAGACCGGGAGAACGAGGGCGATCTGATGGTCGCCGCCGAAAAAGTGACGCCCGAGATCGTCAATTTCATGGCCCGGCACGGCCGCGGTCTCGTCTGCCTGCCGCTCACCCGCGAGCGCCTCGAAGCGCTCCAGCTCCCGCTCATGGTCAGCGAGAACACGGCCCGCTTCCAGACGGCCTTCACGGTCTCCATCGACGCCAAAGAAGGCGTTACGACCGGCATCTCGGCGTCCGACCGGGCCCGGACTATTCTCGCCGCCGTCGCTCCGGCGACGAAGCCGGACGACCTGGCCCGCCCGGGCCACATCTTCCCGCTCCAGGCGGCCGAGGGAGGCGTCCTCACCCGGGCCGGACAGACCGAGGCCGCGGTCGACCTGGCCCGCCTGGCCGGGCTCGCGCCGGCCGGCGTCATCTGCGAGGTCATGAACGAGGACGGCTCGATGGCCCGCCGGCCCGAGCTCGAGGAGATCAGCCGGCGCTTCGACATCCCCATTCTGACCATCGCCGAGCTCATCCGCTACCGCATGCACCACGAGACGCTCGTCCGCAAGCTCGAGGAAACGGACCTGCCGACCTCGCGAGGCCATTTCCGCATCCACGTCTACGAGGATACGATCCGGGGCGACCACCACGTCGCTCTCGTCAAAGGCGACGTCGGGGGCAGCGAGCCGGTCCTCGTCCGGGCCCACTCGCAGTGCCTGACGGGCGATACGTTCGGCTCGGCCCGCTGCGACTGCGGGGAGCAGCTGCGCCTGTCCATGGAGATGATCGAAAAGGCCGGCCGGGGCGTCGTCCTCTACATCCTGAATCACGAGGGGCGCGGCATCGGGCTGGCCAACAAGATCCGGGCTTACGCCATGCAGGACAAGGGCGCCGACACGGTCGAGGCCAACCGCCAGCTCGGCTTCAAGCCCGACCAGCGCGACTACGGCATCGGCGCCCAGATCCTGGTCGCCCTCGGCGTGCGCCGCCTCCATCTCATCACGAACAATCCCAGGAAATTCGTCGGCTTGGCCGGCTACGGGCTGGAGATCGTCGATCGCGTGCCGCTCGAAGTCGCGCCGAACGCCTGCAACCTGCGCTACCTCAAAACCAAGAAGGAGAAGATGGGTCACATCCTGGACCTGGTCTGAGGATGGACGAACGCCGCGCGCCGGACGACTTGGTCTTGTCCCCCGTCTGCCGGGCCTTCCTCATGAAGCTCGGCTGCACCCCCGATAAGAAGAAGAGGCAGCGGATCCTGGCCGCCTGCGTGAAGCTGCGCCAGCCCTGGGTCGAGGAGCTCTTGTGGGAGGCTCTCGCCGATCCCAACGAAGGCGTTCGGGACATGATCGTGAAGGATCTGTGCCTGCGGGAGCCGCTTCATGCCGAATTAGCCGCGAGAAGGCTTCGCCTGCCGCCCTGGTACGCGCGGAGCTCGGCCCTGGTCATCATCGGCCGCCGGCGCATCCGGAACGTCCTTCCCGGGATCGAGTCGGCCGCAGCCGACGCGAACGTCGAGGTCCGGCGGGCGGCCGCCGAAGCCTTGGGGGAGATCGGCGGCGAGGGAGCCGTGCGGCTCCTCGTCCGGCTGAAGAAGGACGCCAGCCCCTATGTCCGGGCGGCGGCGGAAGAAGGCATCGCCAAGACGAGCGGGCTGCGGTTCACCTGACCGCGGGCGGCCCCTCGACCTTCTTCAGCACGGCCCCGCCCCGGGGGCCGCTCGCAGGCAGGCTCAAATCGACGACGCGAAATCCGCCCGCTTCGAACTCGGACCGGACTTTATCCAGGGAGGCGAAGTAGTGGGCGAACTCGACCCCGCCGACGAGCCTGTCGCCCGGCTCATAAGCCAGGTTTCCCAGCGTCAGCCAGGCGAAAACCCGCCGGATGGACTCCCACCCGGCCCGGAACTCCGGTTCGTCCGAAATGAGGAACTGACAGAGAAAATGGCCGCCGGGCTTGAGGGCGCGGCGGACGCGGCCGAGCATCTCGAGGCGCAGGCGGCGCGTCGGGATCGAACAGTAGGCCCCCGAAGCAAGCCAGGCCACATCATACGAGGAAGCCGGGACGTCGAGCCGGGTCATGTCCTGGACGAGGGTTCTGATCGACAGGCCCCTGCGGCGGGCGTTCTCCTCGGCCCGGGCGGCCAGCTCGGGCACGAAATCGATCCCGGTAACGCGAAAACCCATGGTCGCCAGGGGCACGGCTTCGCGGCCCCCGCCGATCCCCAGGAGGAGGAGCTCTCCCGCCCTGACGGGGACCCGGTCGAGGAGCTTGCGTTCGTCTTCGGAGAGGCCCGAATCTACGAGGCTGCTCCCGGTCCAGGCGTCGATCGACGAGGGCCTGGAATAGGCGAGGCGGTTAAACGCAAGGAGGTCCTGCGGCCTCAGGACCATAACGGTCAGAGATTGGACGAAGCGTCCGACTCTCGAGAGGAACCGGCCGGCCGCGAGGCGGGTCCTCATGGGCCCGCTTCAGCTGGCGCTGCGGTTGGAATGGCAGGCGCTGCAGGAAGCCGGATTGGTGTTGCAGTCGTCGTGATAGGTCGCAGGGGCGACCGCGGGATTATTCCTGTGCTTGCAGTGGACGAGAACGGATTCTTCGGGCCGGCCCCTGAACAGAATGACCAGCTCGGGCGTCTTCCAGGGCTTTTTCATGGTTAAATCACCTCCTTGCTAGACCTTGGCTCACTTATTCTAAACCCGTCGGTTTGCTTTTGTCAATCCCGGTCAGGGCGGCCGCCCGGGCATGGGCGACCTGGCAGAAGTACTCGATCGGGGCGTCGAGCTCCCCGCACTCCAGGTGGGCGTTGGCCGGGCACCAGAGGCAGAGATTGACGATCGGGCAGCGGGCGCACCTCGACAGGTAGTCGGCGCGGCTCGACGTGCGCGCCAGGGCGCGCGGCACGAAATCCTTCCAGGCCTCCTCCAGGCTCCCCTGCCGCAGGTCGAACAGGAAATCCGGATGGACGAGCGACAGGCAGATCTTGAACCGGCCGTCGTGGCCGACGACGAAGTTCCGCTTGCCGGCGCCGCAGCGGAACAGGTGCCGGCAGCCGTCGTCGGGAGCGCCGGTCATGACGAACTCGTCCCTGTGCTTTTCCAGGGCCCCGAAGCGCTCGCGGTCGCCCTGCTCGAGGGCCACGATCTCGGCGGCGTCCAGCCGCTCGGTCTCGATGTCCGCATTCCTGAGGGGGTCCCGGTCGAACCGATAGTGGAGGAACGGATCGAACCGGAAATAATCGGTGGTCCGGGCCCGGCAGAACTCGGCGATCCGGGCGAGCTCAGCCAGGTTCGATCGCAGGGCCATGGCCTTGAGCCGGACTCGCGCGCCGCCCTCGAGGAGAAGCCCCAGCCCCCGCATGAACGCGTCGTACGATCCCGGCACCCTCGTGATCCGTTCATAGGTCTCGCGGGTGGCCCCGTAGGCGGTGACTTCGATGTCGCGCGGCGGGTAGCGCTTGAAGAACCGGGCATGCTCCTCGTTGATGAGCGTGGCATTGGTATAGACGGAGACGAGGAGCCCTCGCCGCCGCAGGGCGAGGTACGCGTCGAAGAAATCCGGCCGCAGCAGCGGCTCGCCGCCCGTGACCAGGCACCAGACGGCCCCCAAGGAAACCGCCTCGCCGGCGATCCGTTCGATCTCCGGCACGGCGAGCTCGCGCGCGCGGGCCTCGCGGTCCCCGGCCGGCAGGTTGATGTAACAGTGCCGGCAATTGAGGTTGCACCGGGCCGTCAGCTCGAGGTCGAAGCTCATGGCGGCCCGCTTCTCCTTGAGCCTGTCCCAGAGCGGCAGGTCGGGAAGGCGGCGCCGGCTGACGTAGGACCCGCCCGTCACGGCGCCCCCCTTTCCGTCCCCCGGACGAGGCGCCTCAGGAAGCCGAGCCCGCGGGCGAGACCACCGCTCCGGGAAAGAAGAGCGAGCAGCCGCGAGCCGGGCCCCCGAACCCCCTGGATCCTCTTCCCATCGCGCACGACTTCGGTCAGGACCCCCAGGATGCGCTCGCCGGGGAGCACGCCGTCGGCGTCCTGGGAATTGTCGCCGCGGAGGAGGAACCCTGCCGCGACGGCGCGGACGACCCTGTGGACGGCGGCACGGCCCGTCTTCGGGTGGATGAAGGCGACGATCTCCCCGGTCCGGGGCTGGCGGCCGCGAAGCGGAGAGACCGTGATGACGTCGCCGTCTTTGACGAAGGGGGACATGCTCGATCCCTTGGCCCGGAACCGGAAGGCTTTGCCCTTGGCAAGGACATCGCCCATGAGCGCGGTCAGGGAGTCCGCCGACAGGCGAAGCTCCCCGCGCTCCCGGACCGGGGCCGAAGGCTCCATCGGATCCTCCGTCAATCCTTCTTCACGACCATCCGCCGGGAGACGAGCTCCCGGACGAGGCCCAGGACGTCCCGCTCGATGTCCTCGATCGGGGCCTCGAACTCTTCGGCGAGCTCCGCGGCGACCCGGCGGAGGGGCCGGGCCCCGTCGAGCTTGCCCCAGACCGCCCGGCCGGTCTCGTTGAGGGTGTAGAGCTCGTCCTCGATGTCGCCGATATCGGAAACGAGGGGGATGATGACGATCTCTCCCTCGATCTCCCGGGCCACGACATCCTCGGAGGGGACATAGGCGTCGTCGAAGCGGACTTCCTCGGACATGACGATCCTCCTTGTGATCATTGGGAGCACTCCCGGACCGGTTGCCGGTCTCCGCCTCCGGCGCCGGCCGGACGGTCGATCCTCGCTTTCCAGTCCTCGACGGTCCAGGCCTTCTCCCCCTCGGCGAGCACGCCCAGCCCCACCGCCTGGGCGTGCGCGACGGCGCACAGGTATTCGACCGGCGTGTCGAGGGTGCCGTGTTCGGCCCAGGACTTGGCCGGACACTGGAGGCAGAAGGCCTTGAGAAAGCAGCGGCCGCAGCGCCCGAGGTATTCGGGATCGCGCGCCTTCATCGCCCGGACGGCGGGGAGATGGTCCGTGACGGCCGTCCGCAGCGTCCCCTTCTTGAGATCGAAAACGGTTTCCGGATGCCTCAGGAGGAGGCAGTACTGGAACGTTCCGTAAGCGTCGACGGCGCCCTTGCCTCCCGTCGAGAGACAGGTGAACAGGCGGTCTCCCGCGGGGCCGCCGTGCGCGGCGATGAACCCGAGGAGCTCGGCCCGGTCCGCCGCCGGCAGCGCGGCCGTGTCGCGGCGGACGTCTTCCGGCGCGGCCCTGAGGCCGCGGATGAGCGCGTTCTTGCCGTCGTCGTCGCGCCGGGAGCGAAGGTCGAGGAACCGGACCCACGCGGGCCGCGCCTGGCCGGAGACGCCGCGCGCCCAGCGCTCGAACGGTTCCCGCTCGACCGCGTTGCCGGGAAGGAGCGCTCCCTTGATATAGAAGGGGACCCGCCGTTCGGCGAGAAGGGCCAGCCCGCGGCGGGCGGCGGCGAAAGAGCCGGGCGTCCGCGTCACGGCTTCGTGCGTGCCGCGCTCCAGCCCGTAGACCGAGACCTCGAGGGACTCGAGGGGCGGGACCCGGGCGAAAAGCTCGGCGAGCGCCGGCGTGACGAGGGCCGCGTTGGTGAAGATCATCGTCCGGAGGCCGAGCTTCCGGGCGAAGAGATAGATGTCGGCGAAGTCTTCGCGGAGCAGGGGTTCGCCGCCGGTCAGGCGCACGCTCAGACATCCGAGCCCGGCGGCGGCTTCGAGAAGGCGTTCGACCTCGGCCGTCGCGAGCTCGCTCCGCTTCGCCTCGGGGTCCCCGGCCGGACGGTTGACGCTGCAATGGACGCAATCGCAGTTGCACCGCTCGGTCAGCTCGAGGTCGAGCCAGGTGAGGAGGGGCCGCGCGCCCGGCCACAAAGGGGCCTCGTCGCGCCGGACGCGCCGGACATAGCCCGTCCGCGGCGGGCTCATGCCCGGAGCTCCTCGAGCCGGTCGACGATGCGCCCGCTCTTGTCGAAGTAGAGGTTGTAGAAGGGCACGGCCTTGACGAGGTCGCCGGCGAGCGTGAGGACGTCCACCCACCAGTCGGCGGTCAGCAGGGGGCGGACGATCCGGGGCAGGAGGTCGTGGAGAGCGGCGGATGGGCTCTCGATCCTCTCCAGGCGGTTGTCGGCGGCCTGGCGCAGGAAGAAGATTCCGGCCAGGGGGGCCTTGCCCGGGGAGACGACCGGGACCTCGCCGTGGCTCCACGTGCCGTGGGCTTCGAAGCCCTTGCCGGCCCGCCGGACGATCATCCGGTCGTCGCAGAGGATGCGGGCCCGGCCCATGAGCATCTTGACGATCGTCGATTTCCCCGCCTCCGAAGGCCCGGCGAAGAGGAGGCCCCGCCCGTCGAGGTCGACGCCGGCCGCATGGACGAAGACGCCCCCCAGGCGAGGCAGGACGCGGGCGAGGAGGAGCTGGTCCGACGGGAGCAGCATGAGCGAGTCGAGCCCGCCGGCGAGGAAGAGATCGGGCGTCGGATTGAAGATGCTGGCGCGCGTGTGGTCGCCGCTGAACACGATGAGGCGATGGGTCCGGGGGTCGTCCCGGCCGGGATAGATGCCGCGGTAGATCCAGCTCTCGCCGCGGCGGCGTATCTCCCAGGGCGGAGCGGCGTAGACGATCTCCCCGAGGTCCCGGCCGTCGAGGTCCGGAAGGCCGAAGTGGTGGCGGACCGTGATCGTCTCCTCCCCATCGCCGGCGGCGCGGAAGGCCTCGAACTTCGGCTGGAAGGTCTTGTCCGTCATCGGCAGGTCGGAATCGAGCCGGATCGTCAGCCCGCCGACCCGATAAAAGCGGCGGCGGTCCGCGAGCCACTCGGCGCTCGCTTTGCGGGCCGCGGCGGCCGCCCGGCAGAGATAATCCACCCGGGCCGAATGATCGCGGTGCTCGAGATAGGCATAGACGGGACACCAGCGGCAGTCCGGCCGGCGCTCGCACGGGCCGCACTGATCGAAATATTCCTTGCGGGCTTCGACCGCGCCGGCCATCGCGGGCAGAGCCCTGGTCCAGGCGTCGTCGAAAGAGGTCGTCCGCAGGTCGCAGCGCAGGACGGGGTCTTTGGCCAGGGCGCAGAAGCTCATGCCGCCGTAGGGATCGACATGGAAGCTCTGCCGGGCCGCGATGCAATCGGCATAGAGCCGGGCCCCGCCCGGGTCGGGGCAGGACGCGCCGTCCCGGACCGGGTCGAGGAGCCCGGGCACGGGCAGCGGATCGAGCCGGGCGACCTCCTCCGGGTCGAGTCGCTGGGCCAGGATCTCGCGGTTCTTGTCCGGGTCCCCGGACGCCGCGAGATGGAGCCAGGCCGCGCCGAGGCGCCAATCGGGGCTCCAGGATCCGGCCAACCGGACCATGTCGTCGAACTGATGGCGGTTCGCCTGCATCGGGACGATCTGGACGGTGAAGCCCGCGCCGGCGCACCGGAGACGGGCGATGCCCCGGGCAAGCGCCTCGAACGACCCGGGCCGCCGGGTGATGTGGTCATGGACACCGGCCGTCGCCCCGTAAAGCGAGACGAGCTTGGAGCCGGGCCGCTTCAGGAGCCGGGCGATAGCCGGGGTAATGAGCGTCCCGTTGGTGATCAGGGTGTAGCCCGCCGCCCTCGACGTGACAACATCGAAGATCTCGGGGAAATCGGGGCGCAGCATCGGCTCGCCCCCGGAGATCGTCCACTCCCGGCAGCCCATGCGCCGGGCCGCGTCGACGAGCCCGCGGATCTCCTCGACGGAGAGCTCCCGCCCGGCGTCCGCCGCCTCCGGTGAAAGCCGCAGCCAGCAGTGGCGGCAATCATTGTTGCAGCGGTAGGTCAGATCGAGGCTCCCCTTGAGGGGCAGCCGCGGATACGCCCTGACCCGGCGGCGGCTGACAAAACGGCTCATCTCCTTATCCTAATCCCTCGAGGCGCTGCCGGGATGCTCCCGCCCGGGGAAAAGGGGGGTGATTTTCGGGCCCTTCCCCTCCCCCGAAAGGGGGAGAAAAGGGTCTGCGCCTCACCCTTCATCCCGGCCGGCCGGGGCCGGCCTCGATTCGAGGATGAAGGTCACCGGTCCGTCGTTGACGATGTGGACCTCCATGAGGGCCTGGAAGATCCCCGTTTCGACGGTCACGCCGAGGGCCTCGACGGCGCCGACGAAATAATCGAAGAGCTCGGCCGCCCGGCCGGGCTCTTCCGCCCCGTCGAAGCTCGGGCGGCGGCCCTTGCGGACCGAGGCGGCCAGCGTGAACTGGGAGACGGCCAGGACCTCGCCTCCGCTCTCGGCGAGCGAAAGGTTCATCTTGTCCTGGGCGTCGGGGAAGATGCGCAGCTCGACGCACTTCCTGGCCAGGTGTTCGGCGTCGGCCTCGCCGTCGCCCTTCTCGATCCCGACGAGAAGACAAATGCCGCGGCCGATGCGGCCGGCGGTCTGGCCGTCGACGTCGACCCGGGCTTCCTTGACCCGCTGGAGCACGATCTTCATGGCCTCTCCTTGCCCGCCGCCCTCTTCAGGAGCCCGGCGGCGCTCTTCAGGTCGGCCGGGCTGATGATCGCCATCAGCCCGGCATAAAGGCCGATCCCGGCGAGGATCGCCCCGGCCAGGGCGGCGGCGCGGACGGCGAAGGCCGATCCGTCGACGCCGAGCCGGGGCCAGCCCAGGCGAAGCGCCGTGCCCATGATCGCGGCGGCGGCCGCGGACTTGGCCGCCGGGACGGCCCAGCGCGCGGTCCCCGTCGCCCCGAGCTTGCGTTCGAGCCAGGCGAGGAGCAGGACGAAATTGAGGACCTGCGAGAGCGACAGCGACAAGGCCAGCCCTCCGGCCCGGAGAGGGCCCATGAGAAGGAGCGAGGCGGCGATGTTAACGATCATGACCACGACCCCGATGGCCACGGGCGTCCGGGTGTCCTTGAGGGAGAAAAAGGCCGGCGCGACGACCTTGACGCCCGAGACGAACGGCAGCCCGAGCGCGAACAGGAGCAGGCACGAGGACGAGACGGCCGTCGACGCGCTGTCGAACCGGCCCCGCTCGAAGAGCGTGCGCATGATCGGCGCATTGAGGGCCATGAGCCCCGCGGCCGCCGGGAAGCTGACCAGGGCGGTGAGCTTGAGGGAGAAGCCCAGGGTCTTCTTCAGCTCGCCGATGTCCCGCGAAGCGGCCTGCTCGGAGAACGCCGGGAGCAGGGCCGCGGCCAGCGCGATCGAGAAGAGCCCCAGGGTCAGCTCCTCGATGCGGGAGGCGTAGTAGAGCGCCGACGTGCTCCCCTCCTCCAGTCCGGAAGCGATCATCCGGCTCAGCGCGAAATTGATCTGGTAGACGCTCGCGCCGAAGACGCCGGGCAGCATGAGCCGCCCGACCCGCCGGGCCGTCGGGTCGCGGAAGGACAGGCCGAAGGTGAAGCGCATGCCCTCCTTCCTCAGGAACGGGATCTGGAGGGCGAGCTGAAGGACGCCGCCGGCGACGACGCCGGCCGCGAAGACGAGGGCCGGCTCGCCGGCGCCGCGCCCCCAGACGGCCACGGCGGTGATGACGGCCAGGTTGAACAGGATGGGCGTCGAAGCCGGTATGAAGAAGCGGCCGAAGGAGTTCAGGATGCCGGTCGCCAGGGCGGCCAGGGTGATGAACAGGAGGTAGGGGAACATGACCCGGGTCATGAAGATCGTCAGGCCCCACTTCCCGGCGACGTCGCCGAAGCCGTAGGCGATGACCCTGACCAGGCCGGGCGCGAAGAGGATCCCGAGGGCGGTCACGGCGGCCATGATCAGGGCCAGGTCCCAGAAGAAGACGTTGGCGAACCTCCAGAGCGCGGTCCGGTCGCCCTTGCGCTTGAGCTCGGCGAAGGCCGGGACGAACGCGGGGGTCATGGCCCCCTCGCCCGTCAGGCGGCGGAAGAGGTTGGGGATGGTGAAGGCGATGGTGAAGGCGTCGGCGCTGCCGCCGGTGCCGAGGTAGTAGGCCTGGAGAAGGTCGCGGACATAGCCGAGGACGCGGCTGGCCATCGTCGGGGCCGCGACCGCGGCCGTGGAGCGGATCAGCCGGGTCTTCCGGTCCTCATGATCCATCGGAAAGGGCGTTCCTCCGGGCGTGGCCGCCGTTTGACTTTGAGGTCAGGGTATTCTATCATAGGACCCTTTAAAGAGGAGAAAAAAATGGCCCGTCACAAATCAGCGATACGGCAGCACCGCCGCAGCCTCCGTCGCAAGGCCGTCAACACCCGGACGAAATCGGCCCTGCGGACCCAGATGCGGAAGATCCGGGAGGCCATCGGCGACAAGGATGTCGAGGGCTCGAAGAAGATGCTCCCCGCGGTCTTCAAGGCCATCGACACTTCGGTCAAGAAGGGATCCATCAAGAAGAACACCGGCAGCCGTTACAAATCCCGGCTCAGCCGGCAGGTCGCGCTCCTCAGCCCCAATCCTGCGAAATAATCGTTCTCTTCTTTCTCGCCAGGCAGTATTCCCTCAAGAAGGCCTCGAAGAGGATCTTCTCGCCCGCGTCTTTCGAGCCCGACGTCTTGAGCATCTTGTCGAGCCGGCGGAGCTTCCCGATCAGGGCGTTGAGCTCGGACGCCGTCAGCCCTTCGACGGCCCCGAAGAACTCCTCGGATTTCCTCCTGTAGAGGTCCTGGTAATTCCGGGAGACGTAAGGGAAGAACGACTGGAAGATCTCGTCCTTGGTCCGGCTCTTCTCCCGGAGCCAGGTCTGCGCGGCGAGCAGGTTGCGGAAGAACCCGGCCAGGCGCCCGAGGATCACCTCGGACCTCTCCCCCTCGGCGAAGAGATCGGCGAGAATGGCCGCGGCCTTGGCGAAATCGGCGGCGGCCAGGGCGTCGTCGAGCTCATAGGCCTGGAAGCTGCGCTGGCCGGCCGTGGCCAGGTCGACATCGCCCTCTTCGATCCCCTTCTTGTCGCCGACGAAGACGGCCAGCTTCCCGATCTCGTTCATCATCAGGCGGAGGTCCTGGCCGAGGAGTTCGAAGAGCCTCTTCCTGGCTCCTTCGGTGAGCGTCTTCCCCAGGGCCCGGGCCATCTCGTCGGCCCGCTGCATCAGACGGTAATCGGGCAGCCGCTTCATCTCCGTGACCGACATCGCCGATTTCGGCAGGGACTGGAAGAAGCGGACGCACGCGTCGTCCCGCCGGACGCGGCCGGCCCGGATAACGACGATGACCGTCCGTGACGGCGGGTCGGCAAAGTAATCCTTCAGGATCTTCTGGTCGGTCGCGGACAGGTGCTTCGTCCCCTTGCCTTCCTCCCCGTCCGCGCCGGGCGCCCGGCCTCTCCCGCTGTCGGCGCCGGGCTTGCGCTCGGGGAAGCGGACGACGATCGCCCGCCAGGGCTCGAAGAGGAACGGCGCCGTCCGGGCCGTGTCGATGACGTCCCGCCATTTCGATTCGTCGAGGTCCATGCGGGTCAGGTGGAACTCGCCGCCGGCCGAAGCGGCCAGGACCCGGCTGAGCTCCTCGATGAATTCCTCGGCCAGGTAGTCCTCCTCGCCGAAGTAGAAGTAACCGGCGAGAAGCGCGTCCTCGCGGAGCGCGCCGGCCCGCGTCCCGGCCATCCTAGAACCCCTCCAGGATGGCGACGACGAGGCTGCGGGCGAACTTCTCGGCGATCTTGTCGATGGCCTCGGTCTGGACGGACTCGAAGCTCGAGCCCGGCGGAACGTCGTACTCCTGCTGATAGACGAAGGACGGATTCGTGAACAGGGGCTCGGCCGTCGACCTCTCCTTCAAGGTGACCTTGGCCGTCACCGTGATGTTGTAGCGGTCGGCCTGGTTCCCTCCGGTGAAGCCGATGGGATTGGCGATGAAGCCGGTGATCTCGCCTTCGAGGACGGCGTCCGCCGCGGCCGGGTCGGCGGCGAGGGCGACCTTGCCCCGGGCGACGAGCTCGTTGATCACGGCCCGGGTGAGCTTGACGTCGAGCTCGAACCGGGTCGTCTGGTTCCGGAACACGGGGATGCTGATCGTCCGGATGCGGGACGGGAGCGACGATCCGGTGCCGCGCAGCCGGTAGCCGCAGCCCGGGGCGAACGCGAGCAGGGCGGCGGCGAGGAGCGCGGCGGCCGCGGCCCGAGCCGTCGATCGGTCGTTCGGTCGTATCATCATCGATGCGCTTCGGGCGGGCCTTCGGTCAGCTGACGATGCTCACGAGCTTGTTCCTGACCGAGATGACCTTGCGCGGCGGCCGGCCGCCGAGCGCCGCCTGGATCTTGGGCAGGGCCAGGGCGGCCGCTTCGAGCTCGGCCTCCGCGGCGTCGGGAACGGCTTCGAACCTGTCCCGGACCTTGCCGTTGACCTGGACGACAATGGTGGCCATCTCTTCGCGGGCCAGCGACGCGTCGTAGGCGGGCCAGGCCGAAAGCATGAGCAGGCCCGAGTGGCCGGTCTTCTCCCAGAGCTCTTCCGCCATGTGAGGAGCGAACGGCGAGAGGAGCCGGACGATGGTTTCGAGAGCCAGGCGCAGGGCCTGCCGCCCGGCGGGCGTTTCCCTCAGGCCGTCCCGTTCCCTGCGGGCCAGGTTGTAGAGCTCCATGATCGAGCTGACGGCCGTGTTGAGGTGAAAGCGGACGCTGATGTCCTCGGTCACCTTACGGATGGTCTGGTGCGTTTTCTTGACCACCCTGGCCGCGGCGTCCCCGGCGGCGGACGGCGACGCGGCTTCCCCCGCCGGCGCCGCGAAGAGGTCGAGGTTCTCCGTGACGAGGGCCCAGACGCGGACGAGGAAGCGGTAGCACCCCTCGAGCCCTTCCTCCGCCCAGGCGAATTCTTTGTCGGGCGGCGAGGCGAAGAGGATGAACACGCGCAGGGCGTCGGCGCCGTAGCGGGCGAAGATCTCGTCCGGGTCGACGATGTTGCCCTTGGACTTGGACATGGCCGAGCCGTCCTTGGTCACCATGCCCTGGGCGAGGTAATGGGGGAAAGGCTCGGAGATGTCCGTCAAGCCGAAGTCCCGCAGGACCTTGGTGAAGAACCGGGAGTAGATGAGGTGGAGGATGGCGTGTTCGACGCCGCCGATATAGAGGTCGACGGGAAGCCAGGCCTTGGCGTCCTCGGCGCGGAAGGGCAGGCCCGTCTCGCGGGGCGAGCAATACCGGAAGAAGTACCACGACGAATCGACGAAGGTGTCCATCGTGTCCGTCTCGCGGCGGGCCGGGCCGCCGCACCTGGGACAGGTCGTCCGGACGAAGCTCTCCAGGCGTTCGAGAGGCGAGCCCTCCTCGCCGGTGAGCTTGACGTCGAAGGGCAGCTCCACGGGCAGGTCGGCGTCGGGGACCCCGACCGTGCCGCAGCGGCCGCAATAGATGACGGGGATGGGCGTGCCCCAGTAGCGCTGGCGGGAGATGCCCCAGTCGCGGAGACGGAAGATCGTGCTGCGGCGGCCGAAGCCCTTGTCCTCGGCGTATTTCCCCATCTCGTCCATGGCCTTCCCGGAGGCGAGGCCGTCGAACGGCCCCGAGTTGACGAGGATGCCGGGTTCCTCGAAGACCCCGGCGGGCTCGGCGTCGAAGCGCTCGCCGGCCCTGTCGGGCGGGGCGATGACGGTGCGGATGGGGATGCCGTAACCCTTGGCGAACTCGAAGTCGCGGCTGTCGTGGGCCGGGACGCCCATGATCGCGCCGGTGCCGTAATCCATCAGGACGTAGTTGGCGATCCAGATGGGGATGCGCTCGCCGGTGAACGGATTGACCGCCTTCCGCCCGGTGTCGACGCCGTCCTTCTCGGTCTCGCCGACATCGCGGCGCTTGCGCATCTCGGCGACGGTGCGATCGACCCACGCGCCGAGCTCCCGGGCCTTGGGGCCGGCGACGAGATCGGGGACGATCGGGTGCTCGGCCGAGACGACGAGGAAGGTCGCGCCGCAGATCGTGTCGATGCGGGTCGTGAAGACCTCGATCGTCTTCGAGGACCCGTCGAGCCCGAAGCGGACGTGCGCCCCCGTGCTCCGGCCGATCCAGTTCTTCTGCATCTGGAGGACGTGCTCGGGCCACTTCTGCAGCGCGGCGTGGCCGGAAAGGAGCTCCTCGGCGTAGTCCGTGATCTTGAGGAACCACTGCTCCATCTTCTTCTGCGTCACGGGCGTTTCGCAGCGCCAGCAGCCGCCCCCGACGACCTGCTCGTTGGCCAGGACCGTGCGGCACTGCGGGCACCAGTTGACCCAGCTGTCCTTGCGGTAGGCCAAGCCGCGCTCGAGCATGCGCAGGAAGATCCACTGGTTCCACCTGTAATAATCGGGGAGGCAGGTGTTGACCTCGCGGTCCCAGTCGTAGCTGATGCCCAGGCGCTTGAGCTGCGTCCGCATGTGGGCGACGTTGTCGAGGGTCCACGTCCGCGGGTGGGTGCCGTGCTTGATGGCCGCGTTCTCCGCCGGCATGCCCAGGGCGTCCCAGCCGATGGGGTGGAGGACCGTCGCCCCGGCCATCCGCCGCTGGCGGGCGATGACGTCGCCAATCGAGTAGTTGCGGACGTGGCCCATGTGGATGCGGCCGGAGGGATAGGGGTACATCTCGAGGAGGTAGAACTTCGGGCGGGAGGGGTCCGGGACGGCCCGGAAGGCCCGCTCGCCCTCCCAGGCGCGCTGCCATTTGGTCTCGATCGCGGCGAAGTCGTAGGTCTCGGTCATGGTGTCCTAAAATCCTCGAAAGAATGGGTTTCATCTTAGATTCATTCCCCCCTTAAGTCAAGGAAGCTCGGGGCGGTTCCTCCCGCCCGCAACGGCCCGGAACGCGGTTGGAATTCGCCCGGACGAACGGATATACTGAGGGGCGCATCATGGGCATTCTCGAGGTCAGAGGCCTTTCGGCGGGATACGAGGACGGGTTCGTCATCTACGACATCGCGCTCTCGGTCGAAGCGGGGGAATTCGTCGCCATCCTGGGACGGAACGGCTCGGGCAAGAGCACGCTGATCAAGGCCGTCCAGAACCTGCTCGGCAACGTCCGGGGCGAGGTCTCGTGCGGCGGCGAGGACGTTTTCCGCACGGGGCCGCGGCGGCTCGCAGCGAGAATCGCCTACGTTCCCCAGCTGGCCGAGCCCGTCTTCGAATACACGGTCGAGGAGATCGTTCTCATGGGCCGTTTCGCCAGGCAGGGCCGGCTCGAGAGGACCTCGGCCGGGGATAATGCGGCCGTGGCCGAAGCCATGCGGCTGACCGGGATCGAGGGGCTGAGCGCGAAGAAGCTGTCGCGGCTGAGCGGCGGCGAGCGCCAGCGGGTCTTCATCGCCCGGGCCCTGGCCCAGGACACTCCCCTGCTTCTGCTCGACGAGCCGAGCAGCCATCTCGACATCGCCTACCAGGCCGAGGTCTACGGCATCCTCAGAGGCCTGCAGAAGGACCGGGGGAAGGCCGTCGTCGCCGCCGAGCACAACATCAACCTGGCCGCCGCGTACGCCGGGCGCCTGGTATTCCTCAAGGACGGCGTCATCGCGGCCGAGGGCCCGCCCGCGGAGACGGTGACGGCCGGGAATATCCGCCGGATCTTCGGCGCCGAGGTCGACATCCGCGAGAACGCCCGCTCGGGCTTGCCGGAGATCTCGCTCGCCGGCGAAGGGACGCGCGGATGAGGCGCCGGTCGTTTCTCGTCGCGGCCCTGCTTTTCGCGGCCCCGTTCGCGGCCCCGCAGACGATCTCGGATGATCTGGGGACGCCGTTCCCGCTGCCCGCCCGGACGCCGGAACGGATCGTTTCCATGGCCCCGAACGTCACGGAGATCCTCTTCGCCCTGGGTCTCAACGGGCGCGTCGCCGGCGTGACCCGCTTCTGCGACTGGCCCCCGGAGGCGCGGGCCCTCCCCAAGATCGGAGGGCTGGTCGACCCGAACATCGAGATCATGAGGTCGCTCGACCCCGATCTCGTCATCGCTTTTCGGGGCAATCCCCTGCGCCTCGTCGAGCGCGCGCGCAAGCTGGGCCTGCCCGTGTTCGTCCTCGACATCGGCGAGGGCCTCGATGCGCTCGTTCCCCTTATCGAGCGGGTCGGCCGCATCACCCGGACGGAAGCCCGGGCCGCCGAGCTCGCCCGCGGGCTTCGCGGCCGGCTCGAAGCCGTCGATGCCGCCCGGCGGGGGATCCTTTCAAGGCCGAAGGTTTTCGTCCTCCTCTACGGCCAGGGGCTTTGGACCTGCGGCGGGGCGAGCTACGTAAATGACCTCATCGCCCGGGCCGGCGGCATCAACATCGCGGCGGCGATGCCCAAGAAATGGGTCCTCTACAAGCGCGAGAGGATCATCAAGGACGACCCGGATATCGTCATCATCCTGGCCCGCTCGGCCGCCGACTTCAGCGCCGGCCGCGACCGGTTCACTAAGTTGGCGGGAATGGGTTCCGTCAAAGCGGTTCGAACCGGGCGGATCTACGAGCTCGACGAGAACGCGGCCAGCCGTTTCGGGCCGAGACTCATCGACGTCCTCGAGCGCATGGCCTCGCTCCTCCACCCCGAGCCGGCCGGAGGGCGGAAGTGAGCCGCAGGACGGGCCGGACTCTATTTTTGGCGGTGTCCCTGTTTTTTTGCCTGGCCGGTTTTCTCATCTCCCTCCTGACCGGCCCGGTTCGGACCGGCACCGGCGACCTCCTGCGCCTCCTCCAGGAGCCCGACCCCGTCCTTTCGGCCATTTTCATCGATCTCCGGCTGTCCCGGGCCGTCCTGGCCTTCCTGGTCGGGGCCGCGCTGGCCCTGTCCGGGGCCATCCTCCAGGGCTACTTTCGCAACCCCATGGCCGATCCCTTCGTGGTCGGGGTCTCGTCGGGCGCCTCGCTCGGGGCCGTCCTGGCGACGGCGCTCGGTTTCGAGGCCGCGGCCGTCGGCTTCAGCGGCCCCGGTCTCCTGGCCTTCCTCTCCGGGTTGGGCCTCGTCTCGCTCGTCTACGCCCTCTCGCTGCGGCGGGGCGGATTCAAGGTCGAGACTCTCCTCCTGACCGGCATCGCCGCCGGCTCGCTGGCCTCGGCTTTGACCTCATTCTTTCTCTTCATGCGCTCGGATTCCTACGACCAGGCGGTCTTCTGGCTGCTCGGCAGCTTTCAGCTGGCCGAGTGGAGCCAGGTCGCGACGATCGCCCCGTGGCTCGTTCTGTGCCTCGCGGTGTCGGCCTGGCTGGCCCGGGACATGGATCTCCTGGCCCTCGGCGACGAAACCGCCCAGGCCCTCGGCAGCCCGGTC
>Ga0105107_10000674_pt1 | contig 21810 bp, 21 predicted proteins | sample PPLLaktember2015_6_FD_79335 | JGI IMG/M metagenome (GOLD analysis project Ga0105107, IMG submission 79335) | Freshwater sediment microbial communities from Prairie Pothole Lake near Jamestown, North Dakota, USA - PPLs Lake P8 Core (1) Depth... | ecosystem: Environmental > Aquatic > Freshwater >... | reverse complement strand
TGGGTGAAGTCGAGGTTGTCGTGATCCGGAGGAAGCGCGACCTCGACATCGACGAAGACATCCGTTTCCAGGAGAACGAGTGGTTCGCGCAGCGCATCGGGATCGGCCTTCTTTTCGCGTTCGTGTTGAGCGCCGCGCTGGGCTTGACCGGCATGGGCGGACCCCTCAGCAGAGGCGAAGCGGGTCGGCCTGACGGGCCGGTGTTTGTCGAATTCGACCGCTTCGTCAGGCGGGGCGCGCCGGCAACGATCAGACTTCACCTTCGCGCCACGCCCGGCCCGGTGCAGGTCTGGATATCCGCGCCGTACTTCCAGGACGTCCGCGTGGAGAGCGTCGCCCCACCCCCTCAGATGGCGGCGGTGGAGCAGGACCGTCATATTTATACGATTCAGGCCGGATCAGGCGACGTCACGATGACGCTCGAAGTAGAGCATCACAGCATCGGACCGATTCAGGCGGAGGTCGGGGTGGTCGGCGGCCCATCCGTTCGGTTCAGACAGTTGGCGTACTTCTAACATGAGGTGGCAATGGACAGCGTGCTGCGATCTCTGGCCGTGTACCTGTTCGTGCTGTTCGTGTTCCGCGTCAGCGGGAAGCGATCGCTCAGCCAGATTACGACCTTCGATTTCATTCTTCTGCTGATCATCGGCGAGGCGACGCAGCAGGCGCTGCTCGGCAACGACTTCTCCATCGTCAACGCGTTTGTCGTCATCGGCACGCTGATTACCCTCGAGGCCATGTTTTCCTGGCTGGAGGGCCGCTTCCCGATGTTCGGCCGCGTCCTCGGCGGCCTTCCGGTGGTCGTGCTGGAGAACGGAAAGCTGCTCGAGGATCGCGCAAAGCGCGAGGGCGTCACGCTTTCGGAGATTCTGGCGGAGGGGCGGGAGAAACACGGCCTCGAGCGGATCGAGCAGTACAAGTACGCGATTCTGGAACGCCACGGCGGTATCAGCGTCGTGCCCACGGACGAGGCCAGGTAGAGAATTCGCAGATTCGCAGATTCGCAGATTGTTGGATTGGTATCTGAATCTGCCAATCTTCGAATCTGTCAATCTGCAAATTCCTAGTTCCTCAGCTTCCATTCCTTCTCGATGATCAGCCTCGCCTCTCGCCGCGAGAAGATGTAGTTCCACGCCCAGTTGAACAGGACAGCGAGACGATTCCGGAATCCGATGAGCGAGTACACGTGCACGATGAGCCAGAAGAACCATGCGAGCCGGCCGGTCAGCGAGACGCGGCCGATCTGCGCCACCGCGCGGCTCTTGCCGATCGTGGCCATCGATCCTTTGTCCTTGTACACGAACGGGCGCCGCTTATCGCCGACGAGATCGCGGAGAATCATGGCGGCCGCATGCTCGCCCGATTGAATCGCCGCCTGCGCGACGCCCGGCAGCAGCTGGCCGGGCGCGATCTCGAGCGACGCCATGTCGCCGACGACGAACACATTGGGGTGACCAGGCACCGAACAGTCGTTGTTCACTTTGATGCGCGAGGCGCGATCGGTGTCCGGCGGCGGGATGATCTGCAGCCGCTCGGCCTGCACGCCCGCGGCCCAGAACACCGTTCGCGCGGGCAGATGCGCTGTTCCAATCGTCACCCCCTCGGCGTCGATATCGTCGACCTTGGCGTTCGTGCGCACTTCCACCCCGAGCTCGAAGAGATCGCGCCTGGCATGCTCGGACAGCTCCTCTGAAAACGTGGTGAGCACGCGCGGCGCCGCCTCGAGCAGCACGATGTGCGACTTCGCTGGGTCGATGTGGCGGAAGTCTCCTCCCATCGCCGTGCGGCTGATGTCGGCGATGGCGCCCGCCAGCTCGACGCCTGTGGGGCCGCCGCCGACGACCACGAACGTGAGGTACGCGCGCTGCTTCTCTGGGTCGGGTTCGTTTTCGGCGAGCTCGAACGCGACGAGCATTCGGCGCCTCATCTCGGTGGCCTGCTCCAGCGTCTTCAAGCCGGGGGCAAACTCCTCCCATTCCGGATGGCCGAAATAGCTGTGGCGCGCGCCGCACGCGAGAATCAGATAGTTGTAGGGGATTTCATGGCCGGCTCCGAAGACGGTCTGCTTCTCGAGGTTGACGCCGTCGACGTCGCCGAGGTGAATCTCGACGTTCGGGGCGTGTCGGAACTGGACGCGGATGGGCACCGCGATGTCCGACGGATTGAGTCCAGCCGTTGCCACCTGGTAAAGCAACGGCTGGAACAGATGGTGGTTGCGGCGATCGACCAGGACGACGCGGATGCCATCCTTGTTGGCGAGCGCCTTCGCCGCGTTCAACCCCGCGAAGCCGGCGCCGACGACAATGACTGAACTCGCCATTGGCAGATTGGCAGATTAAATATGGCACGTAGGGCGGGTCTTGCAGTTCAAGACCCGCCCTACTTCAATCTGCGAATAGAGAATTCAGGAAACCCGCTCGATCCTGACCGTGTTGATCACGACGGGCTTGACCGGCTTGTCGTTGGCTCCGGTCGGCACCTTGCCGATGGCCCGTAGCGTGTCCATGCCCTCCACGAGCTCGCCAAAGACGCTGTGCCGGTTATCGAGATGCGGCGTGGGGCCCAAGGTGATGAAGAACTGCCCGCCGTTGGTGTTCGGCCCGGCGTTCGCCATCGAAAGAATGCCGGCCTTGCTGTGGCGCAGCTTCGGATGGAACTCGTCGGCAAACGTGAATCCGGGGCCACCCATGCCGGTGCCCTCGGGGTCGCCGCCCTGAATCATGAAACCCGAGATGACGCGATGAAACGTGAGATTGTTGTAGTACGGCCGGCGCACCATCGAGTTCGTTCGAGGATTGCGCCATTGCTTCTTGCCCTCGGCGAGGCCGACGAAGTTCTCCACGGTGCGGGGGACTTCCTTCTCGAACAACCTGGCCACCATGTCGCCGTGATTCGTGGTGATGTGCGCGTACACCCCGGGCCCGTACTTCGACGCCGACGGCTTCGGTGCCTCTACAACCGCAGGCTCGGCGGGCTTCGCCGTCGTTGACGGGGCATCGGCCGGCGCGGCAGGTTTCTCGGTGGAGGGCGCGGGCGTCACCGGCGCGGGCGTTTCCGGGGCAGGCGCTGCCGGGGGCGGTGTCGCCGGTGCGGGTGTGGCGGCGGGCGTTTCAGCCGGCGGCGCGGGCGGTTGCGGGCCTCCGCATCCTACCGCGGTCAACGCGAGCGCACCCATGGCGCCAAGAATCCATCTCTTCATCGCGACTCCTTCTGACGTCGGCCATGTCCGCGCGCGCCGCGGGCAGCGCCAACGGGCACACGGCAAACGGCTAACGGTAAACGGTGAACGGCAAATAGAATAATCATCCTAGCATGGCCATTTCCCGCTATCGGTATCTGCATTACGACGTGTTCACTGACCGGCGCTTTGGCGGCAACCAGCTCGCGGTGTTTCCCGACGCCAGGGGATTGTCGGCCCGCACCATGCAACAGATCGCCCGGGAGATCGGCTTTGCCGAGACGACGTTCGTGACGCCGGCCGAGCGCGCTGAAAGCGACGTGCGCATGCGGATCTTCACGACCGGGACTGAGATGCCCATGGCCGGCCACCCGGTGGTCGGCAGCACGTTCGCCCTCGCCCGCGACGGGCGCCTTGCGCCGGGCAGGACGGCCTGGGTCTTCGGGTTGAACATCGGTCCGACGCCCGTCACGCTCGACTGGACCGGCGACAGGCTACACTTCGTCTGGATGACGCAGCGCAACCCGGAGTTCGGCCGCACCTTCGACGACGTCGGCGCCATCGCTGCGGCATTGGGGGTTCGGGAAGACGACATCCGCGCCACCGGGCTGCCGGTGCAGGAGGTGTCGTGCGGTGTGCCGTTCGTGATCGTGCCGATGCAGACGCGCGAGGCGGTCGATCGGGCAACGCCCGACATGCGCCTCATGCACTTCGAGGCCTATCTGTTCACGACGGAACGGGGCCCTGCCGATTCGGCTATCACATATTCCAGGATGTTCGCGCCCGTCCTCGGCGTGTACGAAGATCCTGCCACAGGCAGCGCGAGCGGACCGCTTGGATCGTATCTCGTGCACCATGCTGTGATGACGGCGGAGCAGGCGGGCGCGATGCTCAACCTGCAGGGCGTCAAGATTGGCCGTCCGAGCTCGATTCATATCTCCATCGAGTCTGCCGGCGGCGCCATCTCGCGCGTGCGCGTGGGCGGCACGTCGGTGTTCATTGCCGAGGGCACCATGGAAGTGGAGGACGAGGCGTGCTGACCGACTACGATCTGCATCTGTTCAACGAAGGCACGCTGCGTCGCGCCTATCAGAAACTGGGCGCGCATCGGCGCGACGTGGACGGCAGAACCGGCGTGCACTTCGCCGTGTGGGCGCCCAACGCCGACGACGTGAGCGTCATCGGCGACTTCAACGGGTGGAATCCGGCGGCGCATCCGATGCGAAGCCTGGGCGTCAGCGGCATCTGGGAGACGTTCGTGCCCGATGTCGGCGACGGCGAGCGCTACAAGTACGAGATCCGGTCGCGCGTCACCGGCGCGCGATTCCAGAAGGCCGATCCCTACGGCGTGTTTTTCGAGTCAGACGCCAGCGGTGCGGCAATCGTCTGGGATCTCGATCGCCATACGTGGCGTGACCGCCAGTGGATGGAGGAGCGGCCGGGGAGAAACGGCTGGCTCGACCGGCCGCTCTCGATCTACGAAGTGCATCTGGGCTCGTGGAAACGCGTGCCCGAGCGCGGCGGCGGGCCGCTGACCTATCGCGAGATGGCCGCCGAGCTCGTGCCGTACGTCAAAGACCTGGGCTACACGCACATCGAGCTGCTGCCGGTGCTGGAGCATCCGTTCGCCGGATCGTGGGGCTATCAGGTCACCGGGTTCTTTGCGCCGACGAGCCGTTTCGGCCCTCCGGAAGACTTCAAGGCATTCGTCGACGAATGCCACGTGAACGGCCTGGGCGTGATTCTCGACTGGGTGCCGGGGCACTTTCCAAAAGACGCGCACGGCCTGGCGCGCTTCGATGGGACGGCGCTCTACGAGCACGAGGATCCCCGCCAGGGTGAGCATCGCGAGTGGGGAACGCTCATCTTCAACTACGGCCGGCACGAAGTGCGTGCGTTCCTCCTGAGCAGCGCGCTCTTCTGGCTGGAGGAATACCACATCGACGGGCTTCGCGTGGACGCGGTGGCGTCGATGCTGTATCTCGACTACTCGCGCAACGAGGGCGAGTGGCTGCCGAACGCGTACGGCGGCCGCGAGAATCTCGAGGCGATGGAGTTCCTGCGCCAGCTCAACGTGCAGACGCATGCGCAGCATCCCGGGTCGATTACCGTCGCCGAAGAGTCGACGGCGTGGCCGGGTGTGACGCGGCCGGTGCACCTCGGCGGCCTCGGCTTCACCTACAAGTGGAACATGGGCTGGATGCACGACATGCTCCAGTACGTGAGTAAGGATCCCGTCTATCGGCGCTGGGCGCACAACGACCTCACCTTCTCGCTGCTCTACGCGTTTACGGAGAACTTCATCCTGCCGTTCTCGCACGACGAAGTCGTGCACGGCAAGCGCGCGATGCTCGACAAGATGCCCGGCGACATCTGGCAGAAGCGGGCGACGCTGCGCGCGCTGTACGGCTACATGTACGGACATCCGGGCAAGAAGCTGATGTTCATGGGCTGCGAGCTCGCGCAGTGGCGCGAGTGGAATCACGACGAAAGCCTCGACTGGCATCTCCTGCAGTATCCCGAGCACCGCGGCATCCAGCACTGGGTGCGCGATCTGAACCGGACGCTTGCCGAGCAGCCCGCGCTGCACCAGGTGGACTTCGATCACACCGGCTTCGAATGGATCGACTGCACCGATTTCGAGGGCAGCGTCGTCTCGTTCATCCGGCGCGCGCACGACCCGTCGGACTACGTGGTCGTGGCGGTCAACTTCACGCCGGTTCCCCGGCACGACTACATCATCGGCGTGCCAGAGCCCGGACGGTATGTCGAGCTGCTGAACAGCGACGGTGAGGTGTACGGGGGAGGCAATCTGGGCAACGGCGGTGGAATTCAGTCGGAGCCCACACCTGCCCACGGGCGGCCGCACAGGCTGTCGCTGATCCTTCCGCCGCTCGCCTGCCTGATCCTGAAACGTGAGCAGTGACAGACCGGGCCGCTTCTCCCGGTCTGTCGTTCTGGCCTCCATCACCGCCGCGACGTTCACCGACCTCGTCGCCTACTCGGTCGCCGTTCCCGTACTGCCGGACTATGCGGCGCGATTCAACGCAAGTCCGACGGTAATCGGGCTGCTCTTCGCGTCGTTCGGCGTCACCCTGCTCGTCCTCTCGATTCCGATGGGAGCCCTGTCCGATCGCGTCGGCCGCAAGGGCCCGATGATCGCCGGCCTCGGCTTGCTGGCCGTCTCGACGCTCGCGTTCGCGTATGCGGAGTCGCTGGCGATGTTGTTTGCCGCGCGGCTGATCCAGGGCGCCGCCGACGGCATGACGTGGATCGTCGGGTTCGCGATGATCGCCGATCTGTACGGGCCGGACGAGCGCCCTTCGACAGGCTCAGGGCGCACCGGGCGTGTCGAGGGGCGTGGCCGCGCGATGGGGCTCGTGATGGCCGGCAGCACGCTCGGCATCATCATCGGGCCGGTCATCGGAGGATGGCTGTACGAGGTCGGCGGCATCCGCCTGCCGTTCCTGTTCGTCTCGGCGTTGGCCGCGGCCGATTTGATCGTGTTTGCGGTGGTCGCGCCGCGGACGCATGGGTCTGGCGCGTCGGTGCCCCTGCGCCGCGTCCTGACGCATCGTCCGGTGGCGATTTGTGCGCTGGTGGTCGTTGCGGGCGGCGGGACCCTCGCGATGCTCGAGCCCGTCATCCCCCTCGCGCTCGAAAGGCGGCGCGACCTGGGCCCTGCGGCCATCGGGACGCTGTTCGGCATTGCCGCCGTCGTTTCGACGACGATGCATCCGGTCTACGGATGGTTGAGCGATCGCTTTGGCGGGCGCAGGCTGATGATCATCGGGCTCGTCGCGTCTGCTGCGGTTCTTCCGCTGTTCACGTTCGCCACCGATTTCCGGTCTGCCGCGCTGGCAATGGTGCCGATGTGGATGGTCTTCAGCATGATCGTCACGCCGTCGTTGACATACATGTCGGAGGTCGCGTCGGCGGCCGGGTTCGAGTCCTATGGTGTGGTGTACGGCGTCTACAACATGGCCTGGGCGGTCGGATTGATGGTGGCGCCGGCGCTTGGCGGATTTCTCTTCGACCGGGTCGGGCTCGAGACGCTGCTCGTCGGCTGGGGAATCCTCCTGGCGATCGTCGGACTTGCTCTCGCGAGGGTGAAACCCGAGTAATTTGGCGGCATCGGCCGTGGTCACCCGCGAAGTTCCCGATGGATTGCACGCGGCTGCACGGATCTGCGCGTTCGTACGCCGCACATCTTCCGTTTCTCCTGCTTAGAGCCGATAGAAAATCTGAGACAACAGTGGGCAGCAACGGCAACGGCAACGGTCAGCCGGATCCGGCGACAAACCTGACGTACACGAAGTTCGTCTTCGTGCTGCCGTACCACGAGGACGCCGCGACGCAGACGAAGATCCGTACAGCCGGTTCGCATATCAGCCGCGGCTTCTACAACGACTACGACGCCGACGGGTCGCGCGACGTGCAGCCGCAGGAAACGATTCAGTTTCTTACGGCGGAGTCGGCTGCGCCGGGCCGCGACGGCATCGGCGCGGCGCGTTACGTCGTCCATCTGTCGGGAAACTACCGGCCGCGGCTGCAGGAAGTGGCGTGCGAGCTGAAACGGCGGGTATCGGGCGCGGCCGACATCATCATCCTCGACGGCGCCGAACGCACGCCGCGTTACACCAGCGCGGAGATGCGTGCGTTCGCCTACAAGCGGGCGCTTGCGCGGCAGTCGGGCCGGGTCGCGTGTAACGCCATCGTCATGCCCATGAGCAAGACGGCCGAATGGTGGGAGAAAACGGCCCTGGAGCGGCACTCGTACTTCTACCCGCATCATGAAGGCTCGAGCCATTCGCCGGTAAAGGGGCACGCGAAGGCGGCAGAATCCGGAATTCGCAAAGTATTCCGGCGGCTGTATCACAACCCCGACGGGTATCAGCGCGAGAACGAATTCGACTTCATCACCTATTTCGAATGCACCGACGAGAACATCCCCGTGTTCGATCACATCTGCCACGCGCTGAGAGACAAACACCAGAATCCAGAATGGAAGTACGTTCTGGAGGGGCCAGAGTGGCGCGGTAAAAGAGTGATGCGGTGGTGACAAACAGGATTCGGATCAGGGCAGATGGCAAAGCGTAGATGGCAGAGAGTAAGAGCGTGGCGTAACCCCGCCCTTACTCTCGCGTAGCAACTACGATCTACCGCCTTCCGCCTACTTAATCCTGAATCCGCCCTCCGGCAGCTTCTCGCGATGCGCCTTGTGACAGCCCATGCACTGCTGCGCGAGTGTGCCGCGCGCGGTTTCCGCCGCGGCCATGTCGTTTGCCCCGACCGCCTTCTGAATCGCCTGCAGCGAGGTCACCGCCGTCTCCGAGGCCGTGGTCGCATCGGCGATTTTCTTGTCGTTCCAGTAGTCGTGAACGTTCTTGAACAGGACTTCCATCCGCGCGGCGGCTTTGCCGGCCTCGGCGCCGTCACCGCCTTTGATGGATTTGCCCAGCACGCCGTTCAACTGGCCGATCTCTTTCATGTGAGTGGCATAGTCGGCGTCAGACCCGATCTTTGCCGGAGCCTGCGCGGCCACGGACACCGCGAACGCAAAGGTGAAGAGCAGACACGCAATCGAGAGCACACGCTTCATAACGGCCTCCTGAAATTGGCGGACCACCGGGAGCTGGTCGGGGGTAGTCTAGTGCACATGAATTGGCTCTTCAAAGAAGAACCCTCGAGCTACAGCTTCGAGCAGTTTTCCAGCGACGGCGGCACCTCCTGGGCCGGGGTCAGGAACCCCCTTGCTCAGAAGCACCTGCGGAGCGTGAAAAAGGGCGACCGCGTCTTCTACTACCACACCGGCACCGAGAAAGCCGTGGTCGGCACCGCCCGCGCCACGAGCGACGCGTATCCCGATCCCAAGGACAAGTCGGGGAAGCTGTACGTGGTCGATGTCGCGCCCGGTCAGGCGCTGAAAAGGTCCGTTACGCTGGCGGAGATCAAGGCCTCCAGAGCGTTTGCGACGTTCCCGCTCACGCGCCTTCCGCGATTGTCGGTGATGCCTGTCACAGACGCAGAGTGGAAGGAGATCGAGCGTCTTTCGCGAACGTAGTACGGAGGGCGGGTCTTGCCTTGCGGCCCCGCCCTACAGGCGACCATCCTCGCATAACGCAATGACCGCGCCTTCGATGGCACTGTCTGCGCCCTTGCAGGGTCTGATCCGGAGCAGCCGCGATTTGCCCTCCGAGTCCTGCACCGTACGCTCGATGGTGCTGGCGGTGTCGATCACCGTGGCAATCATCGACGGGAGGTCCGGCGACACGATGTTCGGGCTGATCTGAGAGAAGGTCCGGCCGATGTCGCTCGGAATCAGATTGAACGCCGTTTCCGCCATCGGTGTGAATCGGCGGATGCGCAGATCGCGCGAGACGATGACGATCGCAGTCTGCACGCTCACGGCAAGGGTCATCAGATCTGCGTTCACCCGCGCGAGCTCTTCGTTGCGGGCGACGAGCTCATCGTTCACGGTGTTCAGCTCTTCGTTCGTTGACTGCAGCTCTTCTTTCACGGAATCGAGCTCTTCGTTCGTGCGCTGCAACTCTTCGTTCGTCGAGAGGATCTCTTCGTTGGCGGCCTGAAGCTCTTCGTTGGCCGCCTCGATCTCCTGAATGGTCGATTGCAAATACTCGCGCGTCGAGGCCAGCTCCTCCTCGAGCCGCGCGAGGCGGCCGGTCGGAGTGCCTGCACCGCGTACCGGCTGTTTCGCTTCTGTCTTCTTCCTGACCGCCGGTCTCGGCTTCTCGAACAGAACCAGATAGAACGGCTGGTTCTGCCGGACGATCGGGATGATCTCGAGGTCGACCTCGTGCCAATCGTTGCCGCCGCGCACGCGCAGTCGCCGGCGCCGGGTCGCCTTTCGCGTCGAGCGCGCGGTCTGCAGCGCCGTGCGCAGCCCGTGCAGCAGCCCTTCGCGCGCGAGCTTCAGCACGTTGAAGCTGGGCTCGCCGGGCGACGGCCCGAGATACAGGCCCGTCTCGCCGTTGAACTGCACGACGTGAAAGTCCTGATCGACAAGCACGCTCGGCGGAGCGTAACGCTCGAGCACGATCCGGTTCGCCTCGTTCAGGATGACCCGCGCATGTGCCTGGCCGGCGCTGGTGGCGCGCGCGGCGCGCAACGGTGAGGTGACGTCCCGGTAAGCTGCGCGCGGGAGTGCACCGGGCTTCTTCCGGAAAATCCGGTGTTTCTTGTCCATAAAGGAAAACAACTCACTGTTCTGGCCGATGCTTTCGACGTGGCCCAGCATGAGAAGGCCCTGCCGTTTCAACGCGTAGTGGAACACCGAGAGCAGCTTCCTCTGAAGCGGCGAGTCCACGAAGATCAGCACATTGCGGCAGCATATCAGGTCGAGGCGCGAGAACGGCGGATCGCGCGTGAGGTCCTGCCGTACGAAGATGCACATGTCGCGCAGCGACCGGGTGACGCGGTATCCGCCGTCCGCCTTGGTGAAGAACCGCCGCAGGCGCTCGAGTGAGACGTCGGCGGCAATCGACGCCGGATACACCCCACGCCGCGCGTACTCAACCGCCGAATCGCTGACGTCGGTGCCGAAAATCTGCACGCGAACCTCGGCGCGCCTGTCCTCCAGCGCCTCGCGCAGCAGAATGGCGAGCGAATACACCTCTTCGCCGGTGGCGCAGCCGGCCACCCATGCCCTTACGGGGATGTCAGGCCGGATCTCGAGGTGCGGCAGCACGGCTCTTGCGAGCGCCGCGAACGCGTCGGGCTCGCGGAAGAACCGGGTCACGCGAATCAGCAAATCGTCGTGCAGATTCCCGACTTCATCCGGCGTCCGCTCGAGATGCGTGATATACGCCTCCGTGTCCGTGATCCGCAACAGCGCCATCCGCCGTGACAGACGTCTGACGATCGTCGGCGTCTTGTAATCCTGGAAACGCACACCGCTCGCGGGAAGCAGCAGCCTGAGCACCCGCTCGAGCTGATCTTCCGTGACGCTGGACGCGAGTCTCGCAGCGTGTGTCATCGCGGGATGTTAAGGGCAGAAGACCTACGACATTTTTTCAAAATGGTTCGTGTCCGAGTCCGGATCACGCATGTACTGTCGCGAACACGCGACACATTTTTGAACACGCGCGGCACAGACGATGCAATGCGATTATCGATCCGCGTCCCCCGACTCACATTTACTTGAATCGCAAACGGAGCGTACCCATGCAGCTAGCCAAACCTGCGCAAACAGTTACAGTCAGCCCCGCACAGTGGTCGATGAACACGTTGCTCTCGTCGCTGCCTCAGGAAGACTATCAGCGTGTGTCTTCTGCGCTGACATGGCGTCCGTTAAAAGTACGCCAGACGCTACACAAACACGGCGAGCCAATCAGCGAGATCTATTTCCCCAGCCGCTCTGTCATCTCCATCACCAACGCGATGGAGGACGGCGGCATCGTCGAGGTGGCGACGGTCGGCCGCGAAGGGTTGGTGGGCATCGGTGCGGTGCTTGGCAACGCCATCGCGAGCGGAGACGCGTTTGTCCAGATCGCCGGCGAGCCGGCGGCCGTCATGGGCATCGACGCGTTCCGGCGCGAAATGGAGCGCCGCGGGCCGTTTCAGGAGCTGGTGACGCGCTACTCGCAGGCGTTTGTCGCGCTGCTGATGCAGTCGGTCGCGTGCAACGGGCTGCACTCCGCCGAGGAGCGCTGCTGCCGGTGGCTGCTGATGACCCACGATCGCATCGGCCAGGACGAGTTTCCTCTCACGCACGAATTCCTGGCGATCATGCTGGGTGTGCGGCGTCCGACCGTCACGCTCGTGATGGCCGAACTGGCGCGGGCTGGCATCGTGTCTCACGTGCGCGGACACGTCCGGATTGTCGACCGCAAGGGACTGGAAGGGGCATCGTGCGAGTGCTACCGGAACGTGAGGGCGGTCTTCGATCGGTTGCTGCCGCGCAGCGAGCGTCCCAGTGTTGCGATCGCCCAATAGGCTGCTCGCGTCATTGTCGGCCGGCGAATACCAGCGCATTGCGCCTCGGCTGCACACGATTCGGTTGAGCCACGGCAGCACGCTCCCGCATTGCGGGGTCGCGCGCGTGTACTTTCCCGGTACAGGCGTGTCGTCGATCCTCAGCCGGATGGCTGACGGCACGACGATCGAAGTGGCGTCGGTGGGCAGCGAGGGGGTTGTCGGCCTTCCCGCGCTCGGGAGTCAGTTCAGCGCCGGGCCCTACCTGCACGTCTCCCACGGCACGCTGCAGTACATGGCGCTGAACGTCTTCGAGGCGTTCTGCGCCCGGACCGAACTGGGCCGTGCGGTGGGTCAGTTCTGCGGCGTCTTCACACAATCGGTGATGCAGCTGGTGGCGTGCAACCGGCTGCATCCGATGGAGGCACGGTGCGCGCGCTGGATATTGTTGACCCACGAGCGACTGCAACGCGCCAATTTCGAGCTGACCCAGCCCTTTCTCGCCATGGCCATCGGGGCGAAATCCGGCGAGCTGGCGGACATCATGGTCCGCTTGGCCGAGCGGCAAATCGTGAAGCACGACGCGGCCAGTGTGACCCTCCTCGACCCGATTGCGTTGCGGCGTCACGCGTGCAGTTGTTATCCGGTGTTGAGAAAGATTGCCCAGACGCCCTTGAACGTCCGGCCGCCGCGCCGTGACGCCGGCAACCGCGCGAACGTGGTGACGATGCGTCCCCAGTCCGCATGCACGCTGTGCGGGTTGACCCGCGACTACCCGCACAAGACCCACGCCGAGTGCCTGCGCGCCCTCGACGCCGACCTCCGATCGGTGATCCAGCGCGCAAAGCAGCTCACCAGCCTGCGGGGGCAGATCGCCTTCGAGTCGATGAAGAAATTCGAGCAGTTCGCGACGCCCCGCCGGTCCTGATCCTGGCGAGTTCTTTGCTTTGTAACAACTTCGCGGCTGAGGCCGCGACACAAGTTGATACGCGCGCCCGCTCGGGCGCGTTTTGCGAAAGGATGCGCCATGCCAGCTGAAAATCTCCAGGAACTGTTCGTCAATGAGCTCCGCGACATTTACGATGCAGAAAAGCAGCTCACCAGAGCGCTGCCGAAGATGGCGAAGGCGGCGGCAAGCGAGGAGCTGCGCGCCGCATTCGAGGAGCACCTCGAGGTGACTCGAAAGCAGGTCAGCCGTCTCGAACAGGTGTTCAAGCTGCTGGGCATGGCCGCACGCGGTAAGCCCTGCGAGGGCATGAAGGGGCTCATCGAAGAGGGTGGAGAAGTCATGGAGGAGATGGAAGGCGCCACCCTCGACGCGGCGCTGATTGCGTCGGCCCAGAAAGTGGAGCACTACGAGATCGCGGCCTACGGCACGCTCGCCACGTTCGCCGAGGTGCTCGAGATGCAGGAGGCCAAGAATCTCCTCGGCCAGACGCTCGAAGAGGAAAAGGAAGCTGACGAGAAGCTGACCGCCATCGCCAGCCAGATCAATCCTGAAGCCGAGCAGGAAGAGCAGGAAGAAGAAGGCCGGATGGCGACGGCCGGCTCGCGCGCGAATCGGGGAAGTTCGTCGAGCCGCGGCAAGAGCGCGCGTTCACGCAAGCGATAGGGGTTCCTGGTTCCGGTTCCAGTTCTGCAGGTTCCGGGTTCTGAGCGTCAGGTTCAGAACCCGGAACCCTGAGGTTGATTCGCTTTCGACGTTCACACTCGAGCAATCAGTGCGACTCTGTACGATCCGGACTCGCTCGCGCGACGCGAAGGTGCGAAATACGGCCCGCAAGTCGCGTCTTCTCGCGGCCACACGCTCGTTCGATCGGGAGGAGTGATGTCCCGACGCGCGGCGTCACTCTTTGGAACGAATCGCCACGACTTGCAGGTACTCTGAATCAACGACGGTCCGGTTCGCGTCGGAGCTTTGATTATTCGCATTCCACAAGCCAACGAGATCTTCGCCAAGCGCCGTTTGATCGTATGCGGAGAGCGCAGCAAATGCGCGGTTGGTTGGACCATAGTTCTCGCGAAAGAAGTCCACGACGTCGGCTGGCGAGAATGGGTAGTCGAACCGGTACATGACGCGTGTCATCCGGAGATCGGAGACACCCGCCAACCGTTCGCGCACCGTCGACTCGTCGCCCCACAACACGGGCGACGGCATCCCCGGTGGGGCGATGAACTTGGCAAAGGTCGCAAACATCTGGCCGATGAAGCCTGTCTTGGTCCAGTTGGCCATCGCGATTGTTCCGCCGAGCCGGCACACGCGCACCATTTCCTGCGCGACGAGATCCGGCCGAGGTGCAAACATCGCCCCGAAAAGACTGGCGACGACGTCAAAGCTGGCGTCTGCGTACGGCAATGCTTCGGCGTCGCCTTCGTCGAACTGTGCCGGGAGCGCTTCAGCCTGCGCGCGATCGCGCGCGACGCGAATCGAATTAGCGGCAATGTCGACGCCGCTCACTCTGGCACCGTGCCGTGCCGCGACCAGGGCGAGCTGGCCGGACCCGCAGGCCACGTCCAGCAGCGATGCGCCTCGAGGGATGCCGCCCACGCGGTCAAGGAACTCAACGGCGCTCGACTCCATGAAGCGGGAGAATCGGTCGTAGTTGCCTGCCATCCACGTCGCCCGGAGGCGCTCTTTCAGCGCATCGATATCCACGCTCACAAGACCTGCACCCATGTCTGACCTCCTTGAAATCCGGAACGACTCAGTTCCTGATGGCGAGCAACGATACGCTGCGCACTCCGTAGGCGCGCACGGCTTCCTGAGTGCTTTTCGACAGGAAGCGATACTCGTGGTTGGCCTTCATGGCCGTGACGGTGAATCCCGCCTGTTCGATCGCCTCGACAAACGCATCACGCTGCATAGCGCCCCCGATGCAAGCGGCCCAGAGGGTTGCATTGCAGGTGACGGTGTCGGGCAGGCGCACGTCGGTGACGATGTCGGCAATCGCCAGGCGTCCACCGGGTCGGAGCAGTCGGGCGGCCTCGCGAAACACCGCGGGTTTGTCGGGTGACAGGTTGATCACGCCATTGCTGATTACGGCATCGCAGGATCCGCCGGGCAACCCCGTCGCGTCGATAAATGCCTTGCGGAATTGGACGGCGCCGAAAGCGGGTTCGGGTCTGAGTCGCTCAGCCTTGGCCAGTTGCGCATCTGTCATGTCGACGCCGGTCACCTGTCCGTCTCGCCCGACCATGTGCGCCGCGATGAAGCTGTCCATCCCGGAGCCGCTGCCGAGGTCGACGACATGCTCGCCGGGGCGCAGATCCGCCAGATCGAAATAGTACCCGACGCCAGCGAACGATTCGATCGCTTCAGCAGGAGCGGCGTCCAGCTCGGCATCGGTGTAACCGAGCCGGTGGGCCATCGCGCGACCCATCTCGAAATGGAACTCGCCCTGTGGATCGAGCGCGACCCGCGTGTACATGTCCTTGACCTTGCGTTCGAGCTCCGTCGCATCCACAACGGTCGGAAGTGTCGTCCTGATCATCTCGGCCTCCTGTTGGCGGCGGCCACGGTTGCCGTGCCGATTTGGCGCCCAGGACGCGGCGGCTCTCGAAATGGTTCCAGCACGTTCGAATTGTCGGAAATCTGACGATAATTCCTGACACACTGGCACATGCCCAGGGCCTCTGGAACCATTTCGCCGGGTGGCGCGTCTACGGTGCGGGTGTGATGAGCATTTCGAATGACACCTTCGAATCCCAGGTTCTGGCGATTCTCGGTCCGCTGCACGGCGTCGCCAGACGGCTGACGAAAAACGATGCCGACGCGGAGGACCTGGTGGCCGAGTCCATCACACGCGCGTGGCGGGCCCGCGCGTCGCTGGTGGATGCAGGCGCCTTTCGGGCGTGGATGTTCCGGATTCTGAACAACACGTTCATCAGCGAGCGGCGGAAGACGCTGGCCCGACCGCGGGAGGAGCTGCTGGTGGAGGAGTCCGCCGGGGAGGAAGGCGCATTCTCGATTTTCGAGCGTTTGCACCAGCCCTTTCTGCTATGGTTCGCAAACCCCGAACAGGAGTTCCTCGACAAACTGTTGGGCGAGGATCTGGATCGGGCGTTGGCCGCTCTGCCCGAGCACTACCGCGTCGTGGTTGTGCTGGCCGACATCGAGGGACTCAAATACGCCGAGATAGCGGAGACGCTCGACGTGCCTGTCGGCACGGTTCGGTCCAGGCTCGCTCGCGCGCGGTGCGCGCTGCAACGGACGCTGTGGGATGTCGCCCGGGATCACGGCCTCCAGACCTCGCGGACGGGCGGCACTCGAGCATAGCGCGCCAAAAGGAATCTATGTCTGAAACGGACGATATCGGCTGCCAGCAGGCCTTGAAGCGCCTCTTGGAATTCATCGACCGTGAGCTGTCCGACAGTGAGCACGACAACGTGGAGCGACACCTGAGCACGTGTCGCAGCTGTTTCTCACGAATGGAGTTCGAGAGCCGGCTCAAGCAGCGGCTGTCGGCGCTCTCGGCCGATGACGTCCCGGAGAAGTCGCGCGATCGGATCCGCGCGCTGATTAAGGGATTCTGATACGAAGAGACGTCACGTCACAGGGGAGGGTTAACGACCGTGGCGATGTGGAGTGACAAGAAGGAGTTCATCTTCAAGGCGGTCGAAGAGATGTATACCGACGTCGCCTCGCGCCCGGGCGCGGTGTTTCACTTTCCGACGGGCCGCCTGGCCTGCCTGTTCGTTGGCTATCCCGCCGACCAGCTCGATTGTCTCCCGGCGGAGGCCACCGAGTCGTTCGCAGGAGTGGGTTATCCGTTCGCTGCGGACGTCATCCGCGAAGGTGACACGGTGCTCGACATCGGGAGCGGTTCCGGAACCGATGCTTTGATCGCGGCGATGTTGACCGGCCCGACCGGTACCGTGTACGGGCTCGACATGACCCTGGCGATGCGAGAGAAGCTTCAGCGCAATGTGGCAGCGATGAAGATCGGCCACGTACGCGTGATCGAGGGGAATGCCGAGCAGATTCCGCTCCCCGACGCGAGCGTCGATGTGGTCACGAGCAACGGGGTACTGAATCTCGTACCGGACAAGCCGGCGGCGTTTGGAGAAATCGCTCGCGTCCTCAAGCCAGGTGGTCGGCTACAGATCTCGGATATTGCGCTCCAGGTGCCGGTATCGGCGCAGTCGCGCGAGGATCCGCGCCTCTGGGCCGAGTGTGTGGTCGGAGCGATCATCGAGGACGAGTACGTATCACTCCTGCGTGCAGCTGGTTTGGACGTCGAAGTGTTCCGCGGCATGGACTACTTCGCGGGCAGCGTCAACGCAAGCACCCGCCGCGCCGCTCACGGCCTTGGCGCCCATGCCATCGTCATGCGGGGCTGCAAACCTGACATCAGCACGTAGCCGCACAGCGCCTGAACGGAGCCGGATTCCGCAGCCCGCGACAAGCGGAAATGGTAGCGGCAAACGGGAAGCCTCAAAAGACGGCGATATTGGCGCCCTCGTGGAAGTGCCCGACGAGCTTACTTCACAGTCACGTCACGGTCTGGGGTTGAGCGGGTCTCCGCCCTCCGGTAAGTTATTGAGTCCATTTGAACGGAGAGATGTCAGAGTGGTTGAAGGCGCACGCTTGGAAATTGATTCCGGTCGCGCTCAGTAACGCACACCGACACGCACCAACGCACTCTCGATCAACGACTCCCGCAACAACGATAGCAAGACACGAAACGTGAAAGACCTGACGAATCCGGACATCATGACGGTAGCCGATGACATGACGACCGATGCACTGGCTCGATACCTCGCCGAACGGAAAATCTCCGGCGCGTCCTGCCGTCGACGAGCACAAGATCCGCTGCCACGGCGAAAGCGGCCCCCGCGGAAGCCATCCCGCAGCTTCGATGACCGGCGAAGCGCCGTGTCAGCATCAAGCTTGCGCGTCTGGACGGCGTTTGAGCGATCGGGTCACAACGTTCCGTTCTTTGAGAGGCGACAGCTACGTTTCGGCAACGGGTGATTTGAAGCCCGGCGGCTTGACGGCCAGCACCGAACCCCGCAAGCGTTGTAGAACACGTTCGGCCGTGTTCCCCATCACGAGCCCGGCGATGCCGGTTCTTGCAACAGTGCCCATCACGACTATATCGATCCCGTGCGACTCCACGAACCGCGCGATGGCATCCTCCGGTTCGCCCTGCACCAACTCCACAGCGACGTCGGTCAGCCGATCTTTGAATGGCTCTATGAAACCGGAGAGCGCTTCGTCCTCCGTCCGGCGCGCTGTCTCGATGAACTCCGTGAACTCGTCTGGTGACATCCGCGATCTGAGGAGGCTGGCGCCGTAGGGCGTCCACGCTTGCAACAGTGTCAGTTCCGCGTCGCCGAACTGCCTTCAGTGTGAGCGCCCAATCGAGGATCGTCCCATTCAGTTCCTGTTCGGCGGCGTCACTGGGATTCGCGTGAATCGCTGCGAGGATCCGCCATCGAGCGGACGGCGAGCCACGCCTGCCAATCAGCCAGACGGGGCACGGGCATTGGCGGAGCAGCTCCATGTCGATCGCGCCGAACGGCTTGGAGCCTTCGGCAAGGTCGCGACCGTGTGAACGCACCAGGAGGTCATGACCGGATCGGAGTATCTCCTGCGTCAGCGCAATGCCCGGCCTTCCACGGAGCAACTCCGTTGTGACCGACACGCCCTCTACACTGTCGGCGATGGCTGTAAGCCTCCCGCGACGATGATCGATGAGTTCCTTTTCGAGCTCTGGAGTCACGAAGTGGCGAACACCAGCCGGCACGCGTGGCAGCACGTCCACAATCTTCACGCGCGCCCCACAGCGCGCTGCCAGCCTGACGGCCTGCTCGAGCGCCGGGTGATCGGCGGCAACGGCATCGAGATCGACGAGAATGCTGGCGAGGGTAGTCATCGGGTCTCTCAGTCTTTGTTCAGGGAGCACCCTGGAAGAACAGTGGCCTGACAGGACGCGCCCGGCGGGCACTCACCTTCGAACGCCGATCGCGTCCAGGCTAGCAGCCTCGATCCGAAGGCTGACGCTCGCCATCAAAGGACGGTCTGCGCAAGAAGAAGCAATTGCGGTACCTTCGAGGACCACAGGGTGCATTGGTTGTGTCGGCGGCTGCACCTCGGACGGTCTTGCCCGTCATACGCCGACTATCCGGCAGGCGTGCTGAATATTCCGCAGCCGATTGGTTTATTCCCCGCCAGCGTAACCGTCGCACCAAGCTCTTTTCGCACGGCCACACAATGCCGCGCGAAAACCCGGCCGAACACGAATCGTGGCGAGTTCACGCCGCCGGAACGTGAATTGCCTATCTGTTCTCCAAGACTGAACCCGTTCTTTCACCGCGAAGACATCTGTGTAAGGTTTTCAACGCACTCGTGGATGCCGCGATTCTTCGACGGGACGTCAGCGGGGTCTATCGGCGGAACGGTGGCAGGCGCTAGAAATCGTGCGGCTGAGCTCACGAGTGGCGCCACGCAGGCGCCCGTGGTCGCTGCGTGGAACACGCGCGACAGCGGCACGAAGGAAGGAGTGGGAAGGTGATCGCGTTCAAGCACGTCCTCTGCCCAGTCGACTTTTCTGACACGTCGGCTCGTGCGCTGACCTACGCTACCGCGTTCGCCGCGTGGTACGAGGCACAGCTGACGGTTCTTCATGTCGCAACCACGTTCAACGAACCTCTCGCGGTCGAAGAAGCCCCGCGCGCACCCTATCCCGGTTCTCGCGACGACGTCATCGCCAGGCTCCGTCGTTCGATTGAGCAGGCGGGCGCGACGGCGCTCGATGCGAGACCCTTGGCCCAGGAAGGTCGCGCGTCAGAGTTGATTGTGAATTGTGCAGCAGCCATGAAGGCAGATCTGCTCGTCATGGGCACGCACGGCCTCAGCGGGTTCCACCGCATGCTCCTGGGCTCGGTCACGGAGAAGGTGGTGCGCACCGCGACCTGTCCACTCCTCACTGTCCCGCCGGCCGTCCCGGCTACGACGCCGCGGCCGATCCTCTTCAAGAAGATCCTTTGCCCGATCGACTACTCGCCATCGGCGCTGAAGGCGCTCGAGTACGCCCTGGAATTGGGACGGCAGGCTAACGGATGCGTTACGGTGCTGCACGTACTTGAGTACATGGATCCCGAGGAGTCTCTCGAACCATCGGTGTTCGATCCTTGTCGGGAGGCGGCACTCGAAAGTCGACGGCGGCGACAACATCTCATTGACCACGCACGGGAACGGCTACGTACCCAGCTCGGCGGAGAATCGCGGACGTGGTGCGAGATCGAGGAGGTCGTGGCGATCAACCGCGCCTACAAGGAGATCCTGCAGCGAGCAGCCGCCTGGGACGCGGACCTCATTGTGATGGGCGCTCAGGGTAGTGGCGGCATCGAGTTGATGCTCTACGGGTCGAACACACATCACGTGGTGCGAGCAGCTACGTGCCCGGTGCTGACCGTTCGCGCCTGACGCGCAGCCTGGATTGGAAGACGGTGACCACTCGCCAACTGCGGTCTCGGGGATGTCACGCGAGCGGCCGCGGTTCCATTTCATGGCCGTCGGCCAGCTGTTCCTGACCTACCCATCCAGACACACGTGGATGCGCCCGCTTCCCAACGCGTATCTCCATGCAGCCGTCATCGCTGCGTCGGCCTCCAATTCGCTGCGGCCTCGCTGCCGTTTACGTCCGAACTGCTGGGAAACGCCGCCATCCCCCGGGGAGATCAGGGGCGTGGTATTCGGCGGCGGTGCGCTGCTGGCGTGGGGACTGGCAGAAGGATGTGCCCGACTCGCTTGGCGCCAGCACGGGCGAGAGGGCGGCGGACGATGATCTGGATCCAGTTTCTGCTACCGCGCTCGTGATCGTCGTCGCGGGTGTGGTCCCCCTGGCGGCGACAACGAGCCTGCCCGAGCTGTTCAAGGTTTGGCGATCGCCGAAGCCGAGGTCATGTGTTCGCGCCGCGTGTTTTTCCCGACAACAGGCGGTCGTCGAGCTCCATGTGCTCGCGGCGCAGCTGCACGTATTCGCGTGCAGTCTGAGCAAAGACGCTGCCGGCTGCCGTCTCTCCGCGCTCGCGCTCGTCGAGCGCCGCCTTCAACTTCTGCAGGAGCACGCGGGCCTTCTGGCGGGCTTCGACGCACGCCGCCAGGACGGGCTCACCTGCGCTGACCTGACTCGCGTCGTAGGCAGCCTCTTCCAAACCAGCGAGGAATGCGACCGTCGTTGCCGCCTGCGCCGACGGAGGCTCTCCAGCGTCGACCAACCTCGCGATCCGTTCGAGTGTTTCGAGCGCCAGGTCGGTCTGCGCTCGCCTCTGCTTGAAGAGGTCCCTTTGGCTCATCCCCAGCCTCCTTCGGGATCATTTTAACCTTTGCAAGTAACATGCTGTCGCTGGGGGAACGTCGAGCGATGGTAAGGCGCTGCAGATGGATTTGCGGAGCCGGCACTGTGCTTGCTTTGGGCACGACGCGATGCCGGCGGATGGCAGATGACCCCAACGGTTCGAGGGAGGATACATGGTCGAATTCACCCACGTTTTGTGTGCGACCGATCTCAGTGAGGCATCCGTGCGTCCGTTGACGTACGCGGCGGCCCTGGCACGGTGGTACAACGCAAGGCTCACGGTCTTGCACGTGGTACCGACCTTCGAACCGATGTCTGTTCGTTCACCCGCGCTCGCCGGCCCTGTTCAATTCGTGTATCCCGCATCGCGCGAGGACGTCTTGGCGGGGATGC
>Ga0105107_10000673_pt1 | contig 21812 bp, 18 predicted proteins | sample PPLLaktember2015_6_FD_79335 | JGI IMG/M metagenome (GOLD analysis project Ga0105107, IMG submission 79335) | Freshwater sediment microbial communities from Prairie Pothole Lake near Jamestown, North Dakota, USA - PPLs Lake P8 Core (1) Depth... | ecosystem: Environmental > Aquatic > Freshwater >... | reverse complement strand
GACGGGCTCGACCTGCCTTGTGACACGGTCAATATCGACAACGATTTTGACGGCTTCACGGTGAATGGTGCCGGTGTCGCCCCCTACTTCCTGACCGGCGTCGACTGTGATGACAATAATCCCGCGGTCTATCCCGGCGCCAATGAAGTCTGCGGCGACAATATCGATCAGAACTGTGACGGGCCCGACCTGGCCTGCGCCGGCGGGGATATCGACGCGGACGGCGACGGGTACACCGCCAATATGGGCGACTGCGATGATGCCAACAGCGCGATTTACCCTGGTGCCTATGACTATCCTTTCAACAGCATCAATGAGGACTGCTACGACGGCGTCCGGCCCGTGGCCGATGAGCTGGCCTGTGTGGAGATCGCCGATATTCCGCTGGAAACCCAGGTCAAAGCGGCCAACGCCAATATCATGATCCTGCTGGACGACTCCGGCAGTATGGACTGGGAGTACATCACCACGGAATATGACGGCCTTTTCGACGGGGAATATTACGTCTTCGACAACCCGGGAGATAACGCTTACACCTCATCGACTTATGATCAGTACAATTTCTCGGATGCCGAGCGGGTTTACTGGAAATCCCAGTGGTCCGAGTACAATACCATGTTTTACAACCCCGCCTCCACCTACGTGCCCTGGCCCGGGGTGCACGCGCTCCTGGGATACGGCGATGCGGATGGCAATGCACCGCTTACCGCGCCGCGGTCCAACCCGGCCCTGAGCCACACCTTTGATCTGGAAGCCGAGCCCTACCTCGTTTTGAAGGGCGGGGGCATAAGAGTCACCCTGACCCGCGAAAACATCGGCGATTCCACCTGCGCCGATGCGGTCCGCTTCGTTAAGGTCGTTGGCGGTCAGACGGTCATCGTCGACAACGAGAGCCCCAGCGGATTCGAGACCTCCGGTAGTTGGCCCGTCTCCTCCGGTTACTATGGCTATTATCCGGCCATTTCAGGTTTTTCCTCAAGTGCGAATCATTCACAATATACCAACACGACGGGCGCCGTGGCCACCTGGAAACCGATCCTACCGGCCACCGGGGAATATCGGGTGTATGCCAGTTGGACCAAATCAGGCACTCGGCCTTACAATGCGCCTTATCGCATCTACAACAACAGTGGCGCCCTTTTGGGCACCGTACGCGTGAATCAGAATGACAGTAGCCTGGACGGTCAGTGGAATCTTCTGGGGACCTACACCTTCAATGATGTCGCCAGCGCCGGCGACCGCGAAATCCACCGGGCGCATTACTATCTCCAGAAAAACGGCAGCACCTACCTGGTGGAACTGGACGGCGGAATTCATATTTTTCCTTTCAGCGACGCCAATAACAACGATCGGTTGGACTACGGCGAAATCGCCCCCCGGGGTGCGCATTTGTCCCAAGCGGATGCCTTGGCGCTGGGGGTCTGGCCCCTCAACGCCGATGGCACCCTCCGCACCTACACCGAGGAACGCCAGAATTTCGTCAACTGGTACTCCTACTACCGGCGGCGTATTCTGACCGCCAAGGCGGCAGTGTCCCAGGTCATCGCCAACATGCATGATGTCAATATCGGCCTCCATACGATTCATAACCGCATCGCGCAGGCCGTTGTAGCTGTCGACAACAACGATGTCCTAAGCGATACCACTCAGGGCAAGGGCAGGCTCCTGAATATGCTCTACAACGCCGGCAGCACCAACCCGCGCTACATCGCCAGCGGCGGCACGCCGCTGCAGCTGGGGCTCAAGCGCGTCGGGCAGTATTTTGATGCTACCGACACGGCCACCGGCGGTATCGGGGCATCGCCTTACGTCAACTTTGACGATGGGGGCGCCTGCCAGCAGTCGTTTGCCATCGTGATGACCGACGGCTACTGGAACGGCGATAATCCTTTGGTGGGCAACAACGACAGCGACAGTTTCTCCAACACCCTCGCCGACGTGGCCGCATTGTATTACAACAAAGACCTCTCGAGCCTGGCGGACCTGGTGCCGACCCACGGTCTGGACCAGAACCAACGGCAGCACCTGGTCACCTTCGGGGTTTCTTTCGGGGTCATCGGTACCCTGCCGGCGGACTATTGTTCGACCTCGCAGCCCGAGGACTGCGTCTGGGATAAAGACCCCGCCGTCAACGATCGGTATAAAATCGACGATCTGCTGCATGCCTCGCGCAACGGTCGCGGTGATTTCCTGAGTGCCGGAAATCCCGAGCTGCTGGTGGAGGCCCTGAACGCTATCAAACAGAAGATCGAAGCGCGCATCGGAACGGGTGCCTCGGTGGCCATCAGTTCCCAGGAACTCCAGACCGGCACGGTCCTTTTCCAGGGGCTTTATGATGCCAACAACTGGACCGGCGACATCAAGGCCTTTGAGCTGGTGTCCCAGGAGGAGGCCGAGGCCGATCCCAGCCTCACGGTCGGGGCGCTGAAGCCTTCGCCCAAGTGGTCTGCTGAAACAAAGCTCAACAACCGGAATTGGGATACCCGCCAGATTATCACCTGGAACGGGGCCAACGGTGTGCCGTTCAGAAAGGATGCCCTCGATCTGGACACCGCGCTGCTCCCCCATCTGAATGCCAACCTGGATACGGCCGGGAAAATGGTGGATTACCTGCGCGGTGAGACGGTGAACGAGCAGCCCGATGGTATAGGCTTCAGGAGCCGCGGCGGCAAGTTGGGCGACATCGTGCATTCGGCGCCGCTCAAGAATGGCGACACGCTCTACGTGGGGGCCAACGACGGCATGCTGCATGCCTTTGACGTCGGAACCGGGGAGGAAGTCTTTGCCTACGTTCCGCGGTTGGTTTTCCAGAATTTGAAAAAACTGGCCGTTCCCAACCCCAACTATGCCCACACCTATTTTGTGGACAACTCACCCTATGCCGGCAAGGTCGGCGACCGGACTTACCTGGTGGGCGGGCTGGGCAAGGGCGGCAAGGGCTATTTTTGCCTGGACATCACCGCCACCGCCAATGCCGAGACCAACGCCAACGGGATCGTCAAATGGGAGTACCCCAACCCGGCCGGCACCCCGGATCCGGACAGTGTCTATGACCCCTCCGACCCGGTTTTTGACGACCCCGACTGGGCGGACCTCGGCTACAGCTTCAGCCGGGCCTTTATCTTCAATTCCAACGCCGGCGGTCCCTTCGTGATCTTCGGCAACGGTTATGACAGCTACAACAAGAAGGCGGTTCTTTTCATTCTGAACGCCCATACCGGCCAGGTGCTGGCCAAGATCGACACCGGCGCCGGCGGCTGGGGGCCCGACGGCATCAAGGACACCGCCGATGACCAGTGCAACGGTCTTTCCACCCCGGTGTTGATCGACCACAACCTGGATGGCAAGGTGGACTATGCCTATGCGGGCGACCTTCTGGGCAACTTGTGGAAATTCGACCTGACGGCGAACTCCGCCAATCTGTGGAAAGTCGCCTACGGCACGGCCGGCGACCCCCAGCCCCTTTTCGTTGCCAAAAACCGGGAAGGGCACCGGCAGCCCATCACCACCCAGCCGGATGTGATGAGCCACTGCCGCTTCAATAAATTTGGCTATCTCGTCATTTTCGGAACCGGGCGTTACCTGGGTGACGAGGATTTCACCGACAACAGCGTCCAGAGCCTTTACGGGATCTGGGATTGGGCCTTGGCCTGGGAAGCCAACGGTGCGGACAGCGCGGGCAAGTATTTCGGTGAATTTACCCCCGGGCGCCAGCTCTCAAACCTGGCGGCGCTTGGCATCAACGCGACCCTGCAGGAACAGACCCAGATCTATTACGGCAGTTTTTTTGGGGAGAAATATGGGATCCTCAGCGACAACAAAATCAGTTGGTACATGCCCAGCAGTGACACCGGTAACCATGTGGGCTGGTTCTTCGATCTGCCCGCCACCGGGGAGCGCACCGTCCGTGATGTCATCATTCGGGATAACATCGCCATCGTGGTCTCCTCCATTCCGTCGTCTTCACCGTGCAGCTCGGGTGGGTATTCGTACCTGACGGAAATAAACGCCTGTAGCGGCGGGCGCACCATCAGCGCCCAATTTGACGCCAATAACGACGGGGTGATCGACTCCCGTGATCTGGTTGACATCGGCTCCTCGGCCAAATCCGAAAAAAGCTCCCTGAGCCGCAAAGAGGTGCAGGGCATGCCGCATGCACCGGCAGTGGCTGAAATCCCGGGGACCGATATCGAGGTCAAATATTTCAGCAACTCCGATGGGTCGGTCATTCCCATCAAAGAGAAAAAGATCCAACTGGGGATGTCTTCCTGGCGCGAACTCGAAGGTAAATAAACAGGGGAGGGCTGTTGCTTGAAGAATCATAAACGTAAAATCGTGTTTTATATCGGCTGGTTTCTTCTCCAAATGGCGCTTTGTGCCGGCGCATGGGCCGGCACAGCGGCGGGAACCGATACCCTCACCGACACCACCCCGCAACGCGAGGACGGGTTCCAGGTGGAATTTCAGGGCGTCGGCGTCATCGATCGGATGGGGAGCGGTGAGATCGTCATCGACGACTCCCTTTTCCGGTTATCCCCATCGGTATCTTTTTTTGGGGAGGGCGGGGAGCCTCTGAGCAGCGGATCGTTTACGGAGGGGACCTTGGTGGGCTACGAGCTCGAAGGTGAGCGTGTGGTTCGCTCCCTCTGGAAGCTGCCGGCGCCGCAGGCGCGATAAACGTCAGCAGGGGCGGTGGCCTGGAGATGGCGCGATTCGGTTTAAACTCGAGAGCCTTCTCCAGGCCGCCCGCCTTTTTGGATGTTCGTAATTTTGACCGCGGGAGGCGTTATGCTTCTTAAAAAAATCACGATATATGCTGTGGTGGTCCTGCTGCCGGCCTGGGGCTGGGCAGGATACTACCAGTACCGAGATGCCAGTGGCGTCGTTCACTTTACCGACGCCATCGCGGAAGTTCCTGAAAACCAGCGCGCGGCGCTTCAGATCCATCAAGACCTCGGGGATGCGACGCCACGCCAAAAAATCACCGACAAGGCTGTCGCCAGTGGGCAGATCCAGGGAAATCCCATGGGTCGCCTGGAAGACCCCGATGCCTTGGAAAACCAGCTGAAAACCCTCAAGGGTGACTTGGATGCAGCCTACCAGGAGATAGCCGACGCCAAGGAAAGGCTTCCATCGGATCCGCCTGCCAGCGATGATCCGGCGTCGATTGATTATGCCCGCCAGGTCCGCGATTTAAACGCCCTGATCGCGGCCTACGAAAAAAAACGGCAGGAATATGAAAAAGGGGTCAACGCCTTTAACCAGGAGATTCAATCCACCGCTGATGGGCTTGCTGCCTCTGAAAGCCCGTAAACGGCTTTTGGGTAAAGACCTGCCCACCCACCAAACTGGGGCGGATTGGTGTTCTTTTCTGGGATGCGCCTGTTTGCGGCGCGTCCTAAACTATTCAGTGCGGTTTCAAGACGGTTGGATTCATCGCATCGCCCCGGAGACCAGGATTTTATGCAAGCTGATGTCAGCAATCCACTGTCAGATACCAATGTTTGTAAAGCGCTCTTCAGCCAGGGGGTAATTTCCCGGGACCAGGCCCAGGAAATCCTCGGGAGAAAGGACAGCCTCAAAAAACGGTTGGTAGACCGGCTGGGAAGTAAAGAAGAGGGCAATGGGTCAACCCACACCGGGGCATCCTGTCCGGTGGACATGATCGAGGTGCTCACGTCCCGTAACCTGGACCGCACCAGCGACACCTTCATGGGGTTGGACGAGGAGGTCGTGTACAAGGCCCTGGCGGCGCAATGGAAAATCCCCTATCGGAAAATAGACCCGCTTAAACTCGATTTAAACCTGGTCACGACAACCATTCCCCGCTCTTTTGCCCGCAAGCACCTGGTCCTGCCCATCGAGATTCTAAAAGACACGCTGATCGTGGCCACCTGCAACCCGTTTAACCTCGAGGCCATGGATGATATCGCCCGCGTGCGGAACCTGCGAATCAGCCCGGTGGTCACACCGCGGGCGGATATCATCAAGATCATCAACGAATTTTTCGGGTTCAAACGCTCTATTGTCGCGGCGGAAAGCCAGTTTTCCTCACCCCTGGTCGATTTGGGGAATCTCGAGCAGTACGTGCGGCTGAAGTCGGTGGAAGAGCTGCCGTCCAATGATCAGCACATCGTCAATGCGGTCAACCATCTGCTGTTGTATGCCTTCGACCAGCGCGCCAGTGATATCCACATTGAACCCAAAAGGGATACCACCCTGATCAGAATGCGGATCGACGGTGTTCTGCACACCGTTTACGAACTGCCCAAAAAGGTGCACTTCGCCATCGTCAGCCGGATCAAAACCATGTCCCGGCTGGACATGGCCGAAAAGCGCAGACCCCAGGACGGGCGCATCAAGACCGATAATGGGGGGGAGGAACTGGAAATCCGGGTATCCACCGTTCCGGTGGCCTTCGGTGAAAAGGTGGTCATGCGCATCATGGATCCGGACATCTTGTTCCAGGATCTTGACCGTCTCGGGTTCAGCCCTTCCGACATCGAACGCTACGGCAAAATTATCAGCAAACCCCATGGTATCGTGCTGGTCTGCGGACCGACGGGCAGCGGTAAATCCACCACCCTCTATTCGACCCTGCGCAAGTTGTCGACCCCTGAGATCAACATCACCACCGTGGAGGACCCGATTGAAATGGTCCACGAGGATTTTAACCAGATTGCGGTCCAGCCCGCGGTCAATATCACGTTCAGTTCGATTCTGCGCAACATCCTGCGTCAGGATCCCGACATCATCATGATCGGTGAAATGCGCGATCTCGAGACCGCTGAAAATGCTGTGCAGGCCGCCATGACCGGTCACCTGGTGCTCTCGACGATCCACACCAACGATGCGGCGTCTGCCATCACCCGCATGATCGATCTGGGGATTCCGTCATTTCTGATTCAGGCGACGGTGGTCGGCATCGTTGCCCAACGGCTGGTGCGCAAAGTGTGCGAAAAATGTGCGGAGTCTTACGCCGTCAGCATTGAAGAGCTGCTTCGGCTGGGGCTTGCGGTCGGCAAAAGTCCGACGGAGCGGGTGATGCTGCGGCGTGGAAAAGGCTGCCAGCGCTGCCGCGGGACCGGCTTCTTCGGCCGCACCGGTGTTCACGAGGTAATCCCTTACTCGGATGCTATCCGTCGGTTGACCACGACCGAGGCCGATGCGCACGCCATTACGGCCGAGGCGGTCCGCGAGGGAATGGTAACCATGCGGGAGAGCGCCATCCAGAAAATGCTGGCCGGAATTACAACGACTGAGGAAGTGCTGCGGGTGACGTGGGAGAAGGTTTAAACCGCAGATTGGAGGGCCGCCGGGAAGGGTGTCAGAAGACCATGGGCCGCTCACTTGGGGGGGCGGGCGGCTGATTTCCCTTCAGTCGCTCTATCCGCTCTTCGATGGTGCACTCGCCGCGCTCGTCAAACAATCCACGTTTCTCCCCATTCCCCAATAGTCTAGTGGTGGGGTGGTGAAAATCAGTTTAAATGACTTAATCCCATTTTTGTTCCGAAACTTTATAACCATTTGAATTTGCATAATTTAGAACATCATCGGAATAAAAACAGGATTAAATTTTTTGGGCTAAATCATAGGGATTTTCACCACCCCAGTCTAGTGGTAATCCGGATGCTGGCTGCCCATCGCCGGCATGTGCCGTTGCGGTGTATGATCACAGGCCGGGGCGGTTTGGTCAGAACCCGTGTGGTATGGTGTTGCCGTAAATGCAAGGATAAATGGCAAGCCCCCTTTGCGCTGATGGTCCGCAAAAGGGGGCTTGTCATTTTTTGGAGTTTGGCGCCGGGCGCTGGGGGCTGCATACCCGGCAGCCGTTTTCAGGGCAGCGCGGTGTGAATCGGGAACCCGGGTTGAATGTTGCGCTGGGCTTCTGTGATCAACACGGTGGCGGTCTTCGCTTCCGTGTGCAGCACCAGACATTTTCCAAAATCAACGGTCGGCAGGGCAACCATTTCTTTCGATTCTGGATCCAAACGGCAATATTGCTGCTCATAAATGGCGTAAACCTGGCCCGGCTGGATGCCGTCACTGTCCCCCTTGTCGATAAACGCAATCGTGTTGTCCCCGATTTCAACCGTGTTTTCCTCGGAGATGATCAGCCTGCCGGAAAGGTTGGGCAGGCTTTCCTGCAGTTTTACCTCCGAAGAGCGGCTCTGGTAGGGAATCAGATGGTCATTTACCCGAATTTCACGGTAGACCCTGACGATTTTGGCGACCGCCAATTGGGCACTGGAATGGGTGATTTCGACGACGCCGGTCAAATAATGCTGGTACCCGATTTCCTTTCGGGTCTTTTTTTCGATCAAGGGTTTGAAAACCCGGTAGGTGGTGAAACGCGAACCCACCGCAAGCGGGGTGTTGGCCGCCGGCTTGATATAAAGGACGTCATGGGTGGCGTTGATCGTTTTGTCCTCGGCTGTTTTTGCTATGGTTCCAAAAGGCGTGAGGGGTTCTTCGCGGATAAAGCCAATCTGATCCATTGCGGGATAGGTGAAAAACCCCGCTTTGTTCAAGGGGCCGCGGCCACCCTCCGCTGAAAGCTCTGCGGCGGCATTCGGGGCCATGGGGTAACCATGAAAAAGCCGGATGCGATCGCCAGGATAAATCCAGTGGGGGTTCGCGATATGGCGGTTTTCCTTCCAGAGTTCAGGCCACTGGAACGGGGCGCCAAAAAAGCGATCGGATAAGTCCCAGAGGGTGTCTCCCTTTCTGACCGTGTAATGGTATCCGGTTTCCTGCTCGACCGTCAGCGGGTGTTGATCGGCGGCCGCGGCCGCTGCCTCAGAGAGGGAAAAGAGGGCGGGAATGATGAAAACGCTGCCAACGACTCTCAACAGTCTTTTTTTGAACATCGATTGCTCCGAAGTTTCAGTGGTTAACCCTGCGGTGCCTCTTTACCGCTTCATCAAGGTTAGTATCGGAACATTATTAAGAAACTTGACAAGGAGGTTTACGTCATTGACCATCCAAAATGAAAAAAGCCTGCGCGTTGAGGAACGCGCAGGCTTGATGGATGGCTTTCAGGCCAAGGGTCGGGGCGGGAGGGCTTACATCATGCCGCCCATACCCCCCATGCCGCCCATACCGCCCATGCCGCCGCCGCCGGCGCCCGGCATGGCCTCCTGCTTTTCTTCCGGCTTGTCGGCGATCATCGCCTCGGTGGTGAGCATCAGCCCGGCCACGCTGGCGGCGTTCTGCAGGGCAAAGCGCACAACCTTGGTCGGGTCGATAACACCGGCCTCGATCAGATCTTCGTAGACGTTGGTTTCAGCGTTGTAACCGAAAGCCCCTTCGGATGCCTTGACCTTGTCGATCACGACCGATCCCTCAAAGCCGGCATTGTTGGCAATCTGCCGCAGCGGCTCTTCGATCGCGCGCATAACGACTTTAACGCCCAGCCTTTGATCGGCCTTGATCTTGATTTTGTCGAGCGCTGCCAGGCAGCGCACCAGGGCCACGCCGCCACCGGGAACGATGCCTTCCTCGACTGCCGCACGGGTGGCGTTCAGCGCGTCTTCGACGCGCGCCTTTTTCTCTTTCATCTCGGTCTCGGTGGCGGCACCGACATTGATCACGGCCACACCGCCGATCAGTTTGGCCAAACGCTCTTGAAGCTTTTCACGGTCGTAGTCGGAAGTGGTCTCTTCGATCTGGGCGCGGATCTGTTTGACACGGCCCTCCAGGGCGCTGCGGGCACCGGCGCCGTCGACGATGGTGGTGTTGTCCTTATCGATGGCAATCCGTTTGGCCTTGCCCAGATCGGTCAGCGCCACGTTTTCCAGCTTGATGCCGAGATCTTCCGAGACGACCTGGCCGCCGGTCAGAATGGCAATGTCTTCGAGCATGGCTTTGCGCCGATCGCCGAAGCCCGGGGCCTTGACGGCCGCAACCTGCAGTGTGCCCCTGAGCTTGTTGACCACCAGGGTGGCCAGGGCCTCACCGTCGACATCCTCAGCGATGATCAGCAGGGGTTTGCCCATTTTGGCAACCTGCTCGAGAATGGGGAGCAGGTCTTTCATGTTGCTGACCTTTTTTTCGTTGATGAGAATGTAGGGCGAATCGAGGGAGACGACCATTTTTTCGGGATCGGTCACGAAGTAGGGCGAGAGATAGCCGCGGTCAAACTGCATGCCTTCAACCACCTCCAGCGTGGTCTCCATGCTTTTGGCTTCCTCGACGGTGATGACGCCTTCTTTGCCGACCTTGTTCATGGCCTCGGCGATGATGTTGCCGATGGTTTCATCGTTGTTGGCCGAGATGGTCCCGACCTGCGCAATTTCGCGCTGGTCTTTGGTCGGTTTGCTGATCTTCTGAAGCTCCTTGACCGCTACTTCCACCGCTTTTTCGATGCCGCGTTTGATGGCCATGGGGTTATTGCCGGCGGCAACCAGTTTCTGGCCCTGTTCATAGATGGAGCGCGCCAGAACCGTGGCCGTGGTGGTGCCATCGCCCGCCATGTCCGAAGTCTTGCTGGCCACCTCTTTGACCATCTGGGCGCCCATGTTCTCGAACTTGTCTTCCAGTTCGATTTCTTTGGCCACCGTGACGCCGTCCTTGGTGACGGTGGGGGACCCCCAGGATTTGTCGATCACCACATTGCGTCCCTTGGGGCCGAGGGTGACGACCACAGCATCTGCAAGCGTTTTGACGCCCTTGAGCATCGCCTCACGGGCTTTCATGTCATACTTAATCTGTTTTGCCATTGCGATCTTTCCTCCCTAAAATATTAAAATAAATTGATTTATTCGATGATCCCAAGCACGTCGTCTTCGCGCATGATCAAATATTCCTCGCCTTCAACCTTGACTTCGGATCCTGAGTATTTTCCAAACAAAATGCGATCACCCGTCTTGACCTCCATCGGGATGAGTTTGCCGTCATCGGCCACTTTGCCCTTGCCGACCGAGATCACGACCCCCTCCGCCGGTTTTTCTTTGGCAGAGTCGGGGATGATGATGCCGCCCTTGGTTTTGCTTTCTTCCTCAACGCGTTGGACAATGATGCGATCCTGCAGTGGTCTGAGTTTCATTGCTTCTTTTCTCCTTTTTTCCGTTAACTTGATTCTTTGCCGACAGGCAACTGGGAGTGGCAGGGGCAGCGCGGTAAAAATCCGCGGTAAGCACCCCCACCTGTTTGTAAAGTCATCGCGTCAAAAAGTTGGAATCTTTTTTGGTTCCTTTTCAAATAGTTATAACGTTTTGGGGCGCCATCGCTGATCTTGCCCTGGCCCGGAGAAAATCCCGCCGCCCTGGAGAAACCCATCGTGTCCAAATGGGTTGAAAAAATTATCGCGTTAAACTTTTTTTGAAGCGCTGTCGCTTGATGCAGCCTTTTCAGCCGGTTTGGATTCCGACTTAGTTTCGGCGGCCGGGGAAGGGGAACCTTTAGATGATTTGGCATAGTCGGTAGCGTACCATCCGGTCCCTTTGAGATGAAAGCTGCTGTGGGAGATAAGCTTGCGAAGCTTGCCGGAGCATTGACTGCACGTCTCAAGCGGTTTTTCTGAAATCCTCTGAAAAGCTTCTTCGATGTGACCGCATTGGGTACACTCAAACTCGTAGATGGGCATTGATTACCTCCGAAAATCAGAAAATCTTTTAAAACCTTGTATTTAAGTTTGTCCTCAAAAAACCTGTCAAAATATATTCAGTTGGAAGGAGTTGTCAAGGCGGCGGGCAAAATTTTTGAGGGGCGTAAGGGGTATTGGTCGGGCAGTCGGTCCTGAAGATTTCAAAAACTTCAAAACCGCTGCCCCGCGCTTCAACCGGAGCTCTTTGCAGCGCGCCCCGGGCCTCATCGCACCGCACTCTTTGCCCCCCGCGCCCCCGCCCTTATGAACGAATGATCTTGGCCAGGGCCCTGCCCGATGCCGTCAGGGGGTGGCCAATCCTTCAAACGGTTTCCGCCACTCCTTGAAGTAGGTTAGCACCGGTGACAGGTCCGTGCTGCGGATGGGGCTGAGAATCAGATGGGTCATGGCGTGCACGCGGGATTCCTCGGCCAGGCGCTCTTCCGGGGAGGCATCGAAGTGCTGCAGAAAGGTGTTGAACCGAACAACGTGAACCAGCTCATGGGTGATGATGTATAGGATGAAAGGAAAAAGCGTGAGCCCCGGGGCCTTGCCGAGTGCCTTCAAAATGTTGCGGTCCTGCAGGCAGATTTTATAGAAATCATAAACCGCCGACCCCAGCTCTTTGCCCTCCCGCTTTCCTTCATAGCGAATGATTTGGGCAAATGGTTCCGCCACGATCTCGCTGGAGTTTAGGGATGCCAGCGTCTTGACGTCATATTTGAGCCGCAGCCACTGATTGGTGGACATCTTGAAATGGTTGCTGACCAGCTCTTCGGCCACGGCAATCGCATTGTTGACGATGCTGAGTTCTTCTGGGTTGAACATCACCGCTATTCGCCTGCAGGATCATGGGTTTCTATGGCGTGTTCTCCCCTATTCCCCAAGGTTGCCGAAAGGCTGCGCCTCCGGCCGCTGTGGGGCCATCAAGGGGCTGCCCGGCTGGCGGTGTTGCACCTTTGCGGATCCACAGTCTTCCCCCTATGATTTCGAACACCTTGATTTTGTGAAAAAAATAGCATACTATCCCTCATTTTTCAAGCCGTATGGAAACACTACCCGCTGAGGAGGTCTTCATTTCACCCGCGGCCCGAGGGTGGCAGTCTGGGTTTGGCTTGGCGAAGTCCAAACCGGGGATTTGAACGGGTAGCGAGAAAAAAGAGTGGACATTCTTTTTGAGTTGGTGCTAAAAGCGGGGATACAAAAAATAACGAAGAATGGAGGTGATCTGTTGGGCAGCGTTATCAAGAAACGAAGAAAAAAGATGAGAAAACATAAGCATCGAAAGCTGTTGGCCCGCACGAGACATCAGAGAAGGAAAGGTAAGTAGCGTCGCCAGGCTTCTCTTTTGATACCCTTAAATAAAAAGCGCCGTCTGAATTCTTAAGACCGGCGCTTTTTATGTTTTTTCTGGCTTCAAGTGGTCGAGGGCCTGGATACGGTTGCATTCGACGGTCGGTGCATCCCGGTCCGGCTGGGTTGCACGGCACTCCCATACGACGGGTATTCTGGCTTCTCGCGCCTTGCGGCCCGGGCGCCTCATCCCCTTCTCGGTGCGACACCGTATTCAGGCCCACGACCCTATGGCTGGGCCTGGTAGCCCTTCAGGTACTTCAGGAATTCCGAATCCGTGGAGAGGATCAGAGAGCTTTTATCGCTCAGCGCGTCGTTATAGATTTCCAGGGTTTTGATGAAAGAGTAAAAGTCCGGGTCGGCACTGTAGGCCCTGGCATAAATTGCGGTGGCCTCGGCGTCCGCCGTACCTTTCAGCTCCTGGGCCTTTCGATAGGCTTCAGATGTGATCTGTTTGAGGTCCCGCTCTTTTTCACCCAAAATCTTCTGGGCCTCCCCCTCGCCCTCGGAGCGGAACTTTTCCGCAATTTGCTGTCGTTCGGCGATCATCCGATTGAAAACCGATTCTTGCACCTGTTCCACGTAATTGATCCGTTTGATTTTGACATCCACGAGCTCAATCCCGAACGCCGTAAGTTTGGGCTGGGCCTGTTTCAGGATCGCTTCGGTTATTTTCTGCCGACCGGTGGTGATGAAGTAGAGCGACGGCTTGGCCTGCTCGTCCTCGCCGAAACCCGCACCCAACTGACGGCTGCTGGCCCGGACGGTCTCGATCAGGCGGTTTTCGGTGATCAAGTTGCGCACCGCCGGGTCAATGATATCGTTCAATCGGAACTGGGCGCTGGTGATGTTGTTGACAGTTTGAAAGAACTTGACGGGGTCGACGATTCGCCAGCGGGCAAAGGTGTCGACCCAGAGGAAGGTTTTGTCGAGGGTCGGAATCTGGCCGGGGTCGCCATCCCACTGCAGAAGGTTCTTGGGGAAGTAATTGGCGTTCTGCAGGAACGGGATCTTGAACTTGAGCCCCGGATCGGTTTTGGGCTCTCCGACGATCCGACCGAATTGGGTGATCACCACCTGCTCGGTTTCATCCACCACGTAAGCCGACGCAAAGCCCAGGAAGATCAGCGCCACGACCAGGATTATTACAATTCCTTTTGATTTCATTTTACGACACCGCCTTCTTTGCCCAGGTTCAGGAGGGGCAGAACATTTTTTTGATCCGAATCAACGATGAAGGTTGCCCCAAACTTGGGGAAGACCTCTCTGATGGTTTCCAGGTAAAGCCGCCGCTTGGTGACATCCTTGGCCTTGGCGTACTCCGTGAACTGGGCGGTAAAGCGGGTGGCATCGCCCTCGGCCCGGTTGATGCGGTCCAGCGCATAGCCTTCCGCGGCGCGGATGGTCCGCTCGGCTTCACCCTTCGCAGCCGGAATGGCCTTGTTGTAGTCCTCCCGGGCGCGGTAGATCATCTGCTCTTTTTCCTGGGTGGCCTGGTTGACTTCGTTGAATGACGGTTGCACCGGGCCTGGGACGTTGGTCCTCTGCAATTCGATCGTGACGATGTAGATACCGCTGTCAGCCTGGTCGAGTTCATTTTGCAGAACGGCTTTGGCCTCCACGGCGATTTCGTCACGCTTCGAAATCACCTCGTCGATGCTTCGGTCCCCGACCACCAGGCGCATGGCGGCTTCGGCCATATCCTGCAGCAGTTGCTTCGGGTCTTTTACCTTGAAGAGGAAATTGAAGGGGTCCTTGACCCGGTATTGAACGATCCAGGGGACCACGGCGACGTTCAGATCGCCCGTCAGCATCAGGGAATCGGGGGTGTCTGTGGAAATCGCGCCGGGGAAACGGGTGGGGCTGGTTTGGGGGCCGGTGCGAAAACCAAATTCCGCCGTTTCCACCCGCATGACGTTAACCTTGGTGACCCGCTCGATCCCGGTGGGCATTTTGAAGTTGAGGCCTGGTTGGGCGGTCCGGACGTAGCGGCCAAACCGCTGCACGATGCCCACCTCGTCCTGCTTGACCGTAAAAAACATGGAGGAGCCGAAAAAAATGACAATCAGCGCCAGCACGATCAACGGTCCTCCGCGGAATTTCATGTTTTTGAGTTTCTGAAGAATTTCATCCACCTGGGGGGGTGTTCCCCCCCGCTGCTGTTGCTGCTGCTTTAACTTTTCCCAATCCCAACTCATCTTGATATTTCCTGTCGGTGTTATAAGGTAACTTTCCCTTGCCGTGTTGGAATCAAACGCCCATCTACAAAAGGCGTATAAAACATTTAAAGAATATGGTAGCGATCTTTGCAAGTCAAGCAAAAACGGGCATTCAGCAAGCATGTGGGGCGCAAAAGACCGTCAACCGTGGTGGCGGTGCTGGACGTCTCGACAGATCCTTTTCAAGGAGCTGCCGCGGGAGCAGCATCCCCTGTCGGTGAAGGGGTGGAAGTGAAAAACCGGCCAAAAAAACGGGACTTCGATCAACTCGGCCAGCTGCTGAATCAGGTGCTTGGGGCCTGTCGCAAAAATCCGGATATGGCGCTGCACCGCGTCTGGGATATCTGGGACGAGACCCTTGGCGCAGGGGTTTCACAGAATGCCCGGCCGACGGCTTTCAAAGGACGCCTTCTGGTGGTGAGCGTTTCCAGTTCCACCTGGCTTCACCATCTTCGGTTTCAGAAAGCCGAGATGATCGCGCGGTTGAATGCCGCTCTGGAAGATGCACGGGTCGACGATATCAAGTTCAAGATCGGAGCCGTTGGTGGCAGCCCGGACAACTGACCCCCTGACCTGCGATTCTTTTTTTGAGGGGCGTCTTGAGATCCGGCAGCCCCGCGATGGTTACCGCTTCTCGATCGATGCGGTTCTGCTGGGAAATGCCGTGCGGCCGCGGCCCGGTGACCGGGTCCTGGATCTGGGCACCGGTTGCGGCATCGTGCCGCTCATCCTGGTTTTCCGCTTTCCCGGTATTTCGGTCACGGGCCTCGAACTGCAGCCGGGGCTGGCCGAACTGGCCCGCCGGAACGTGGTGCTCAACGGCATGACCGCTGCCATAGAAATTCAGGAGGGCGATTTGCGGCAGATTCGCCTTGGCAGGGCGACGGCGCCCTTCGATGTCGTCGCCAGCAACCCCCCGTTCCGCAAGGCGCACGCCGGGCGCGTCAACCTCGGCGCGCAGCGTGCGCTGGCGCGCCACGAAATTGCGGCGACGCTCTCCGATGTGGTTCGCTGCGCCGAGCGGATGCTGCGCAAGGGCGGGCGTTTCGTAACGGTATACGCGGCGGAGCGTTTGACCGATATCTGCTGTCAAATGCGGCTGGCGGGGCTGGAACCTAAACGGCTGCAGGTGGTCCATTCGCGCCGGGCAGAGGCGGCCAAGCTGATTGTTCTGGAGGGCCGCAAAGGGGGGCGGCCGGGGCTGGACATCGGACCGCCCCTTTTTGTTTACGCCGACAATGGCGCATACAGCGATGCGGTTGCGGCCATGCTGCGGCCCTGAAAATAACCTGTGCAGACGCTTCCCCCGGCAGTTCTTGCGGCGCCCGCTAACCTTCCGGCAGCAGGCTGTTGAGCACCTGCCCGGTTATGACTTTGGGGTAAAAGAAAGTGGACTTGTGGGGCATGACAAGCCCCTTTTCCGCGATTTGTTTGACCTGCGTCATCCGGGTGGGGTTGAGGATGAAGCCGGCTTCGCAGCTGCCTTTCATAACCGCCGCAAGCGCCTCCCTGGCGTCGCTGGAATAGCCGATCAGCGCCTTGTCGTCCAGATCCGTCTGGGTAAAGCCCAAAAGTTCGATCAAGACCACTCGGGTGAGGACGGTTACATCCAGTGCATTGAGTTCGGGAGCGTTCGCTTGCCCGAAATATTGCGCCATGACGCCGGGCTTTAAGGTCAGCAGAAGGAATTCGGCCCGGTTTTTGAGCAAGGCGCCGATACCGTTCTGTGCCGCTGCAGTCTCCAGTTCGTTCAGGAAAGTCGTTTGGACCGCCTCGCAATTTCCCCGGTCAAAGGGGAAAACCCGAACGTAAAAAAAATTCCGGGCGCGCTCGTCAAAAGTGCCGGCGGCCATCGGGCTGATGCGGGTCAGCATGCGGTGTGTCGGCAGAATGATCAGCCCGGGATCCGCCATGCTGGTGAGATACATCATGATAAAATTGGCGGGGTGCTCTGCAGTCACCCCGGGCAGGGTGGCGGCGGCCCAATCGCGGTATGCCAGGGCGGTCTCATAGCGGTGATGGCCGTCGGCGATAAAAATCGGCAGGGCCTGCATTTGCGCGGATATCAGCCCCTGCAGGGCCGGGTCGGTAATCCGCCACAGGCGGTGGCGATGCCCCCGGTCATCCCTGAAATCCATATCCGGCGGGACGTCGGCGACCGCTTTCTGAAGGGACGCCAAGACGCCGCCCTGGTCGGGGTAAATTGAAAAGATGGGGCTGAAATTGGTGTGACAGGCCTTCATCAAACCCAGCCGCTCGGTTTTGATTGCGGAATAGGTTTGCTCGTGCGGCAGGACGATGCCCTTCTCAAAGGGTTCCAAGCCAACGCGTGCGATCAGGCCCAGGCGGGTCCGTATGCCGGCCACGAATGGGAATTCGACGCTGGTCAGGTAAAAGGCGGGCGTCGGGTCCTGGCGCAGGATACCATCTGCCAGCCACCGGCGGTAGGTTGCGGCCGCCCGGGTGTGCGGGTTGTCTGCGACCGTATCCCGCCCGCTGGATTTCCCCAAGATCAGGCGAATGACGTTATGGGGGTGTCGGTCGTAAAAAACCTCCTGCTCGTCGCTTGAGATGACATCGTAAGGCGGCGTCACGACCTGCGCCGGATCCCCCACCTTGTCAGTACTGTACACAATCCCCTTGAAGGGGAGAATCGTCGCCATCTGATAATCACCTTGGGCGTTCGGGTTCAAATCAGGCTTCAGATACTAGAAGGGCGGGTGTTGTTCAAGAAGAAAGTGACAATCGGCCATTGACAGTCAAATTCAAAAAGTATAATGAGACGTACCTGCACCTGACCGAACCCGTGGATGCCGGCCACGCCCCCTCGCGGCAACCCATGCGCCGCCAGATTCAAAACGGGTCGCGGGCTTGCGCGATCGGCAGTTTCCATAAGGGGCACAGCAGAAGATAACGACACAAAATTGCGCTGGATTTTGGTTCGTTGGCAAGGCACATTCAGCACTGCCTGCCATCAAGCAGGATGAGGGATTATTTTTTGCCGAGGCCCAAAGGTGTAGGAGAGGTGGCCGAGTGGCTGAAGGCCCCGCTCTCGAAAAGCGGTATCCTGTCAAAAACGGGATCGTGGGTTCGAATCCCACCCTCTCCGCCACAATTTCCCGGTTTACGGGGGCCACTCGGGTTGCCGCACGCCTCCGGCTGAACTGCAAGGCTGCACGTCCTTCACGGTGGTCCCCTTGGGGTGCGGGCGACAGTCCTTTAAATTGGCGTGTGTTTTTTTGTGGAGAGATGTCCGAGCTGGCTGAAGGAGCACGACTGGAAATCGTGTGTGCTGTCAAAAGCGGCACCGAGGGTTCGAATCCCTCTCTCTCCGCCACATTTTTTCAGTTCGCCCCCCCTTCCGTTCGTCTTCGGTAGTCTCACCCCTGGAAACCACCATCGCCCTGCTGCCAGCTGCGGGAGCCTTTTTCGTCACACTGGAAACGGTTTCAATGTCCTATCTAGTTCTTGCGCGTAAATATCGACCGCAAACCTTCGATCAAGTCGTCCAGCAGGAGCACGTCACCCGCACCCTGACGAATGCCATCAGCAGCGGCCGGGTGGCGCATGCCATTTTGTTTGCGGGGCCGCGGGGAACCGGGAAAACCACGGTGGCGCGGATCCTGGCCAAGGCCATGAACTGCGAAAAAGGCCCCACGCCGCTTCCCTGCAACGTCTGTCGCTCCTGCCGCGAAATCACCGCGGGAAACGCCGCGGACGTCCATGAAATCGACGGGGCCTCCAACAACAGCGTCGACCAGATCCGCGAACTGCGCGAAAACCTCCAGTACATGCCGTCCCGCAGCCCTTACAAGATCTACATCATCGACGAGGTTCACATGCTCAGCATCGCAGCCTTCAACGCCCTGCTGAAAACGCTGGAAGAGCCGCCGGCGCATGTGATGTTTCTTTTTGCGACGACCGAGCCCCACAAAATTCCGATCACGATCCTCTCCCGCTGTCAGCGCCACGACCTGCGGCGCATCGATCTGGCGGCGATTACGCACCACCTCGAAACGCTCTGCCGCCGGCAGGAAGTTGCCGTTCAACCCGAAAGCCTGTGGCTGATTGCGCGCGAAGCCGGCGGCAGCATGCGGGACGCTTTGAGCCTCTTGGACCAGGTGATCACCAGCGGCCATTCCGGTGAGGGGCTTGACCCGCAGGAGGTCTTGGATATCCTGGGCGTCATCGACCGCAAGATCCTGCACGATCTTGCGGCCGCCATCCTGAGCCGGGATCTGTCGACGATTCTCGAGCAGCTGGACGAAATTTACGATCGCGGCCACGATCTGAAAAAACTCTACGGCGATCTGCTCGAGCATTTCCGCAACCTGCTGGTGACCAAGATCGGCCGCAACCCCGCTCGTCTGATCGACCTGCCGGGGCATGAACTGGCCCAGATGCAGACCCAGGTGGCCAGCGTGTCCGCGGCCCAGCTCGAGCAGGTCTTCGAACTGCTGCTGCGGGAAGAGGCCGCCCTGAAATATTCGGCGCAGCCCAAGCTGGTGCTTGAAATGGCTTTTGTGCGGATGCTTCAGGCCGCGCCGGTGCTGCCCATCGAGACCCTGATCGCCAAGATCGATCAGCTGCGCCAGGGCTTGGCGGAAATGCCCGCCGGATCCTTGCCCCCGCAAAGCGCCATGCCCCAAGCGGGCGTCGAACCGCCCGCAGCGGCGCCTGTTTCGCAGCCGGTTGCGCCGCCGCCCGCCGTCTCGGAGGCCGAGGCCGGCTGCGATCCGAATGAAAGCCTGGCGCAAAGCTGGCAGCGGCTGCTGCAGAAACTGTCCGGGAGTGACCCCGCCCTCAAAGCGGTGCTTGGCAACAGCGACCTGCTGCGGGTGGATGAGACGGTCGTTGAAATCGAATTGCGGGGCAGCACCTTCTCCCTGGACCGGGTGCGGCGCAAGGAGAGCATCACGCTGATCGAGGCGGTTTGCAGCGATTATTTCGGCGGCCCCCGCAAACTGGTTCTCAAGATAAAGGAGCAGGCCCGGGATGATGAGCGCGAAAAACAGCGCGAGGCCGCCCGCTTGAAACAGGAGGCGCGCCACCACCCGCTGGTGATCGATGCCATTGAAGTCTTCGACGGCGAGGTGCTGGACGTGAAAATTCTGTAGTCCAAGGCCCTGCCCGCTGGATGCTGGCGCCGCAGACAGTCTCAGCGCCCGGCCTGAAACACCGGTGGCCGTCGCCGGGCACCCGGAGCCCCCACAACAAGGAGATCGAGAACATGAAAAATATGGGAAACATGATGAAGCAGGCTCAGAAACTCCAGGCCAAAATGCTCAAGATGCAGGAAGAATTGGCGGAGAAAACCGTTGAGGCCACTGCCGGCGGCGGAATGGTCAGGGTGGTCGCCAACGGGCGCCAGCAGATCGTCTCGATTCTGTTGGAAAAAGAGGTCGTCGACCCCGGGGACGTTGAAATGCTTCAGGATCTGGTGCTGGCCGCAGTCAACGACGCCCTGGCCAAATCCCAGGAGATGGTTTCCGAGGAAATGGGGAAACTCACCGGGGGTATGAAGATCCCGGGATTGGTGTGAGATGACCCACTATCCGGCCGCCATCCTGGCGCTTATCAAAAATTTCGCCCGGCTCCCGGGGGTTGGTGAAAAAACCGCCGAGCGCCTGGCCCTGCACCTTTTGCGGGCGCCCCGGGGCGAGGCCCTTGCGTTGGCCCGCAGCATCGAGGAAATCAAAGACCGCATCGGACTCTGCCGCCGTTGCGGCGCCCTCAGCGACGGGGAGCTGTGTCGCATCTGCAGCAACCCGGCACGCGACAGCCGGCTGGTCTGCGTTGTCGAGCAGCAGGCGGACATGGTGTCGATTGAGAAATCGGGCGCGTTCAACGGTGTTTACCATATCCTCCAGGGTGTCCTGTCGCCAATCGATGGCATCGGTCCGGGGGAAATCCGGATTGACGAACTCGTGGCGCGGGTTGGGGGCGGGCATGTCGAAGAGGTCATCCTGGCAACGAGTATCAGCATCGAAGGCGAGGCCACAGCCGATTATATCGTCCAGCGCCTGGCGCCGTGTGCGGTCAAGGTGACCCGGATCGCTTCGGGGGTGCCCGTCGGCGGAGACCTCAAATACGTAGACCAGGTGACCCTCAAACGGGCCATGGAGGGCCGTCACAGTGTCTGAGACGCGCGTTACGCCGGAGGCGCTTTTCACCTGCCGCCAGTGCGGTGATTGCTGCAGGGGCTTCGGCGGCACCTACGTTTCCGAAAGCGATATCGAAGTGATCGCCCGCTATGTCAAGGCTGCGCCCGAACGCTTTTTGGCACGATACTGCCAGCCATCGGGTTCGCGTTGGGTGTTGGGGCAGGGCGCAAACGGCTACTGTGTTTTCTGGCGCGACGGTCTGTGCGCGATTCACCCGGTAAAACCCCGCATGTGCCGGGAGTGGCCGTTTATTCGAAGTGTCGCACGCCATCCGGAGAACTGGTTCAGCATGGCCGCCTCCTGCCCGGGGATGCGCACCGAATTCAGCCCCCAGCAGATCGCCCAATGTGTCGAAAGGATCTTGGCGGCGAGCGGAGACCAGGGCGGCGGTTAGCCCTGCCATCGATCCGGCGGGTTCACGCGGAAGGCGGCCGCGGCGATGGGTTCGATAATCCCGCGGGCGGTCAACTCCGCCAGACTTCGGGTCAG
>Ga0105107_10000672_pt1 | contig 21815 bp, 15 predicted proteins | sample PPLLaktember2015_6_FD_79335 | JGI IMG/M metagenome (GOLD analysis project Ga0105107, IMG submission 79335) | Freshwater sediment microbial communities from Prairie Pothole Lake near Jamestown, North Dakota, USA - PPLs Lake P8 Core (1) Depth... | ecosystem: Environmental > Aquatic > Freshwater >... | reverse complement strand
GGCCCCACCACCATTGCGCGCCGTCCAGCAGGTCGAACGTAACGCGCAGCACGCCATAAACGGCAGTCTTCAGCATGACGCCGCTCATCAGTGCGGACACGGGAGACGGCGCGGCCGGGTGGGCCTCGGGCAGCCAGACGTGCAGCGGAACGAGCCCGGCTTTTGCGCCGAAGCCGAACAACGCCAGCAGGAACGCAACCGTCGCCCATTGAGGGGCGAGATCAGCCCCGCGCATCGCGTCAAACGTGAACTGCCAGCTTCCGCCCTGCAAAATGCCAAAAGACAGGAGGATGGCGATCGCGCCGATGTGCGCAATAAGGAGGTACAGGAAGCCGGCGCGCCGGATGTCCGGGATGCCGTGCTGGGCCGTGACGAGGAAGTACGAGGATAGCGCCATGGTCTCCCACGCAACCATGAAAGCGTAGGCGTCATCCGCGAGCAGCACGAAACCCATGCTGGCCAGGAACAGGTGGTATTGCAGGCCGAGGAGACCGGGCGGCGTGCCCTGACCACGGCGGAAGTAACCGGCCGCGAAAATCGATATACCCGTCGATGCTGCGCCTAGGAGGAAGAGGAAGACACTCGACAGCGCATCGCGGCGCAGGTGCATCGGCAGATCGGGCAGCCCGACAGGGAGGATCATGCGCTCTGGCGCGGATCCGATCGATACTGCGGCGACGAGCGCCAGCGCGGCGCCAATTAGCGCGCCGGCCGGGAAGAGTACGCGCGCGACGAAAACCACCGAGCCGGAACGGATCAGGCCCGCGACTCCGATCAGGCCCCATGCAGAGAGCAGCAGGAGGCAGGCATCAAGAGGCGATGAAACTGTCAACATCCGGCGGGCGTGGATCGGCTGATCCCCGATGATACGCGCCGCGGAAATTCCCCGCCAATCGAGGCGCTTTCAGCACGGGCGCTGGCCGCGGTCAGTCCTTTGGAACCCTGCAGGTCGTCGAGCAACAGGTTGACGCGGTCCTACCCGATGAACACCGCGGTCACCTCGAGCCCGGCACACCGGTAAGCGACAGTCCTGTCCATGGCCGGTTCCTGCCCCTGCTGGCAGGCGGCAAGTCCGCAGAAGGCAAGGGCGATGGCGAAGACTCTGCGCATGGTCTCCATTGCTGCCCGATTCTAGCCCGATGTGGCAGGGCCGTCCGAGAACAGCGGCCGCGACCGCACGCGGAACGGCGCGTCGAGCGCCTCGGCCCATTGCGCGTCCTGGCCATAGAGGTCGCGCCGGAAGTTCATCTGGCCTTCAGGGTCCACCCACGAGGTCCAGTAGGCGAGCAGCAAGGGCATGCGGCGTTTTAGCGTCACGTTCTGCAGCTTGCCGCCCGCGATCGTTGCCGCGACCGACTGCGCGTTCCAGCGGTCCGGCTCATCGAGCACGAGGGCCGCGAGTTCGAGTGCCCGCTCGACCCGGACGCAGCCGGAGCTGAAGGCACGTTCCGCGCGATCGAAGAGCGCCTGTGAAGGCGTGTCGTGCAGGTACACCAGGTAGGGATTCGGGAACATCAGTTTGACGCGGCCGAGCGCGTTGTTGGGCCCCGGGTCCTGGCGCAGCGTGTACGGAATGTGTCCGCTGCTGAACCGCGACCAGTCGATCGAGGCGGGATCCACTTCGCGCCCGCTCGCGTCGAGCACCTTGAGACCCCGCCGCGTGATGGAGGCGGGATCCTTCCGCGCGGCGGGCAGGATGTCCTTCGCGATGATTCCGGGCGGTACGGTCCACGTCGGGTTGAAGACCAGATAGTTGATCTCCGAACGGAACAGGGGCGTCTGGCGATAGGTCTTGCCCACCTGCACGCGCGCGCTCCAGACGATGTCCTGGCCGCGCACGAGGTAGGCCTCGTAGCCGGCGATGTTCACGATCACGAACTGCTCGGGCAGGTCGTGCAGCAGCACGCGTCCGCGGTCGAGGTTCACGCGTAGCTGCCGGATGCGCTCCGCGACGGGAACGTTCAGCTCGGCGACCGTCCCTGGACCGATCACGCCGTCGCTGTCGAGGCCCATGCGCTGCTGGAACTTTCGTACCGCCGCTTCCAGCGCGGCGTCGTACAAGTCGGAAGATCCCGCGCCGTCAACCGCGAGGTCGCCGCTTGCCACGAGCCGGGCGCGCAGGAGCGGCACGCGGGGATCGCTCGCGCCGGGCTTCAGCGACGGTCCTGGAGGAACCGGCGCCGGAACGGGCGCGACTTCCGCGGCGCGGTAGCGCGCGAGTTCGCGCTTGAGCGCCCCGTACAGCCGATGCGTCGGCTTCAGTGCCTCGATGCGCTGGTAGATGTCCCGGGCGGCGAGTGTCCGCTCGATCCTGCCGGGGATGTCCCGTCCGTCGAGCGTGCGACCGTAGTTCCAGCGCGGGTCGAAGGTTTCGGGATCGACCTTCCCGAACGACAGGTGATAGCCGAGCCGCAGCAGGGCCTCGGTCTGCAGGATGTCTTGTTGCGCGAGCAGCATCGGCGTCGCAGCCGGTCCCCGTGCCTGCCGGCCGAGGTCCTCGAGCAACGGCAGGAAGTAATCCGCGGGATTCAATCCGTCCGTGGCGCTCTCGGCGACGGCGCGGCGCAGTTCCGCGGCGTTCTCTGCGTCGCCCCAGGCCGGACGGAAGGCGCGACGCGCGTAGAAGTCCTGCAGTAAATCCCGGAACGCGATGCGCGTGCCCTGGATGCTGTCGACTTCGTGCGCCATCAGGGTGTCCAGCTCTGCCGCGATCGCCGTCGCGACGGGATCGGAGACCGCCCCCGCGGCCTGTGCCAGGAGCTGCTGCGGCGGCAGGAATGTCGCGGCACAGGCGGCTGCGGTGAGGATCACCGCGCGAATCGCCCGCAGGCGGCGTGTCAAGGCGTGGCGCCCCTGGCTGCTTCCCGTTCGTTCATCTGTTCGACGGCCATCTGGTAGGCGAGATAGTACTTGTAGATGTTGGCAACGTACTGGACCGTCTCGCGGCCGATGCTTTCGGCCGCGACGATCTCGACGTTGTTGAACCACTTGTTCGGGTCGAGTCCGCGCGCGGCGGCCTTTTCGCGCAGCTGGCGGATGCGCGCGGGGCCCGCATTGTAGGACGCGAAGGCAAACAGGCCCTTGTTGAGCGCATCCATCGGCTCGTCGGCGTAGTAGCGGTCGATCATGAACCGCATGTACTTGACGCCCGCATGGATGTTCGGTTCGAGCTGGCGGATGTCGCCGACTTTCAGCTCGGCCCCCGTCTTCGGCATGACCTGCATGACGCCGACGGCTCCAACCGCACTGCGGCGTCCATGGTCGAGGCCGGACTCCTGATAACCCTGCGCGGCCATCAGCAGGTAGTCGAGTTCGTACTGGTCGCCGTACTTGCGCATCAGGTCGACGACTTCGCGCAAGCGCTTCAGGTTCGCGTCGGACGTCGCCGGCTTCGCGTACTTGACGCCCTTCAGATACTTCTGCAGCAGGACATTGCGCGTCAAGGAGCCTTCCGGATACCGGGCGAGGAATGCGTTGAGTTCCGCGAGCAGCTGCGGGTTGCCCTTGCGGACCATCATTCCGGCCGCCGCATCGGTTCGTACCGCCGCGGCGGGATGCAGCGCAAGGTCGGGGAAGATCTGCTTCCAGAACTCGGCGATGTAGTCCTCGACCAGCGTCATCGGTACCAGGCCGGCGGCGACCATCTCGAGGATGTCCTCGTCGGACAGAACTTCAGGCGCCGGCCGGACGCGCACGGGCGGCCTGCCGGCGGCGGCGAGCTCGGCGTTGAACCGTTCGATGACGCGCTTCGGGGCGTCCGAAGGCCGCAGGTAGATCTCCCGCCCCGCGAGGTCCAGAACGCCAGCGAGCGGCAGCACGCCGGGTCCGGTGACCGGTATGACGGAGATTCCAGTCCGCGTCGGGTTCGCGAATTCCACCTGTTCGCGTCGCCAGTCGGCGATGAGCGTTCCGGCTGCAACGATGTCGCCGCGACCCTCCAGCAGGGCGGGGACCAGTTCGTCGTGGGCGACGGGCACGAAAACCACCTGCACGCGCAGGTGCTTGTTCGCGAGCCGCTTGTTGAGGTCGTCCTCGAACAGCTTGAACGCATCCGGAACCAGGCCGCGCGGCGTGCCCCCGTCGATGAAGAAGGAAGTCCTCGAATAGTTCGTCAGCACCCGGACCAGGCGGCGCTCGACCATGCCGTCGAGGTCGCCGGTCCATTTCGCGAGTGCAACCGCCGCGACGCCGGTATCCGGAATCGCGACCTCGGCCACCGCCTCGGGCTCCGGCGCGGAAGCTGCCGGGGCTTCCGGGGACGGAGCGGTTTCCTTCCCGCAGGCGCCCAGCAGGACGGTCGCGACCAGGAGGCCGAGTCCACGGGCACGGACCAGGTCGCGCAGGTTCACTTCAGGCGGCTCCATTTCACGATCGACGCATTGTGCGCCGGCTCCAGGGGTCGGGATATTGTCTAAACGCGAATAATTCGCATTCCTATCGACACCCGCCGGGACATCCATTAGGATATTGAGAATCGTTCTCATTCAGTTCTAACGCAGGGATTTCCATGGAACTTCGAGTTGCCGTCTTTACGGTTCTTTCGATGGCTGCGGGCCATGCAGCGGCAGATGACGCTGCTGCGGGCGATCCGATTTCCCTGCCGCGGGTGACGGTCACCGCCGAACACTTTTCCGAGGGCTATCTCGCCGAGCGCAGCCGCACGGCAACAAAGACCGATACGCCGCTCATCGACGTGCCGCAGTCGGTTACCGTCGTCACGCGCGACCTGATCCAGGACCAATCCATGCAGAGCCTCATGGACGTTGCGCGTTACGTCCCGGGCGCGGGCATGGCCCAGGGCGAGGGCAACCGCGACGCGATCATCCTGCGCGGCAACAGCTCGACGAGCGATTTCTTCCTGGACGGCGTGCGCGATGACGTGGAGTACTTCCGCGACCTCTACAACATCGATCGCGTCGAGATCCTGAAGGGGCCGAACGCCATGATCTTCGGCCGCGGCGGCGCCGGCGGCGTCGTCAACCGGGTCTCGCGCCAGGCGAACTGGGAGGCGGTGCGCGAGGTCTCGCTGCAGGGCGGGTCCTGGGACAACCGGCGCGCGAGCTTCGACTTCGGCAGCGCGGTCAGCGACAGCTTCTCGGCCCGCGTCATGGGCGTCTATGAGGATTCCGGGAGCTACCGCGACGGCGTCGAGCTCGAGCGCAAGGGTATCAACCCGACGTTTGCGCTGGCCATCGGCGATGCCACGGTGCTGCGCTTCTCCTACGAGTACTTCGACTACGACCGCGTTGCGGACCGCGGCATTCCCTCGTTCGAAGGCGAACCGTTCAGGACCGACATGGCGACGTTCTTCGGCGATCCCGACCAGAGCCCCACGTATGCAACGGTGAACCAGGGCTCGGTCACGATCGACCACGCGTTCAACGACAATCTCCGGCTGCGCAACCGCACCGTCTACGCCGATTTCGACAAGTTCTACCAGAACGTATTTGCCGGTGGGGCCGTCGACGGCGGGACCGGCCTGGTGCAGCTCTCCGCTTACAACAATGAGCAGCTGCGCGAGAACTTCTTCAACCAGACCGACCTGACGTTCTCGGCCGAGACCGGCTCGATCGGTCACGAGTTCCTGGTCGGCGCGGAGCTCGGCGAGCAGACGACCGAGAACCTGCGCATGACCGGACTCTTCGACGGGACTGACGCCGCCATCTTCGTGCCGGCGGGCGATCCCATGGTCTCGGTGCCGGTCACCTTTGCGCCGAGCCTGACCGACAACACGAACCGCGGCCGCGCGACGATTGCGGCCCTGTACGTCCAGGACCAGATCCAGTTCACGCCGAACTGGATGGCGGTCGTCGGCCTGCGCTACGACAGTTTCGACATGGACTTCACGGACCGGCGGGGGCAGGGCACCCGGATCGAAACCTCGGACGACCTGCTCTCACCGCGCGGCGGGCTGATCTACAAGCCGGTCGAGAACGTCTCGCTCTACGCCGGCTACAGCATGACCTACATCCCGCGCTCCGGCGCACAACTGTCCTCGTTGACGCCGACCAACGCGGCCTTAGACCCCGAGGAGTTCGAGAATGTCGAGGTCGGCGCCAAGTGGGACATCTCGCCGGATCTGGCAGTCACGGCGGCCGTGTTCCAGCTGGACCGGAAGAACGTCGTCATAGCTGACCCGAACGTTCCGGGCAATTCACTGCTGGTCGACGGCCAGCGTACCGACGGCGTCGAGCTCGGCATCAGCGGGCAGGTCACCGAGTCGTGGAGCATCCAGGGCGGCTATGCCTGGCAGGATGGCGAACTGACGGACCAGCTCGGGGGAACGACCCTGGCGCAGCTGCCGGAGCATGTCGCCTCGCTCTGGAACCGCTATGACTTCAGCCCGGCCTGGGGCGTCGGACTCGGCGTGATCTACCAGTCCGAGATGTACGCGGCCGCCGACAATGCGGTGACGCTGCCGAGCTTCACGCGGGTGGACGCGGGCGTCTACTACTCGCTCAGCGAACGCCTGCGCATGCAGGTCAACCTCGAGAACCTGCTCGACGAGCGCTACTACCCGAATGCGCACAACAACAACAACATCACGCCCGGGTCGCCGCTTGCGGTTCGCGTAGGAGTGACGGCGAACTTCTAGTTCGGCAAAGGCGGTGTGGCGGGTTTATCATCCCGCCACTTCGCCAACGAACAGGGGTTTTCGCAGTGCACAAGAAAAACCGGGCGCTCCTGGCGAGCGCCATGCCGATCTGCAGCCTCATTTCCTCGCCGGCGGTCTTCGCACAGGAAACCCCGGTCTTCGAGCCGGTGATCGTGACGGCGCAGAAGCGCGCGCAGAACATCTACGAGGTTCCGGTCGCGATCAGCGCGTTCACGGCCGAGCAGATCGAGCGCCAGGGCATCAGTGACCTGGTCGACATCGGCAAGTTCGTCCCAAACCTGAACGTGACCGGCTTTTCGGCCGGCCATACGTCCTCGGCGAATCCCTTCATCCGCGGCATCGGCCTGCAGGACCACCTGATCACCACCGACCCCGGCGTCGGCGTGTACGTGGACGGCGTCTACCTCGGCCGCCAGGTCGGGCAGAACTGGAGCCTCGCGAACATCGAGCGGGTCGAGGTGCTGCGCGGCCCGCAGGGCACGCTCTACGGCCGCAACTCGATCGGCGGCGCCATCAACATCATCACGGCGAAGCCCGGCGACGAGGACGGAGGCCGGGTGTCGCTCACCGCGGGAAGCCGCGGGCGCCTCAACGCAGACTTCTACTCGAACATGGCCTTCTCGGAACAGTTCGCGATGTCCGTGACCGGCGCCTTCCAGCACCGCGACGGCCTCGGCCGCTTCCTGCTGCTGGAGAATCCGCGCCGGGAAGTGGGCGAGTTCGAGGATGTGTCCGCGCGGGTTGCCATGAAGTGGTCGCCGAACGACCGGCTGTCTTTCCTGCTGTCGGCGGACGGCAATAATGGCGACGGCGGTCTCCGGCCCTACGACACCCTGATCGACGAGGTGCCGAACGGCGGCGTGTATGCGGCCGGCTACCGCAATTCCGACGGCGCCGCCAATCCCTACAACAACAACACGGGCCAGGAATCCCAGATCGCCGTGACCAACGAGGCGAGCGGTGTCTCGCTGACTGTGGACTACGAGATCTCGGGCAACATGGCGGCCAAGCTACTGCTGAGCGACCGCCACTCGGAGTACCAGGCGGGCCTCGATGACGACGGTTTCTTCGACGACTTCCTGAGCTTCCCGGAGGACGGCGAGGCCGACCAGCAGTCCGCGGAGCTGCAGCTGACGGGCAACTTCGGCGCCTTCGACTACGTGGCCGGCCTCTACTGGTTCGAGGAAGAAGGCAAGAATTTCCAGGACCCGACGATCTTCCTGGGCGGCCCGGGCGATTTCCTGCTGAGCCAGGAGATGGACAGCCAGGCGATCTACGGCAACCTCGGCTATCGCATTTCGGAGGACCTGCGGATCTCCGCGGGCCTGCGCTATACCCAGGACGACAAGACCGCCGGCATCAATATCAACAGCGGGCTGATCGTGGACACGTCCTCGCGCGACTGGTCCGAGCTGAGCTGGGACATCGCCGCGAATTACGCGCTGAACGACCGCCTGAACGTCTACGGCACGATCCAGAGCGGCTACCAGTCGGGCCAGTTCCCGCCACGGCCGTTCTGCCTGTTCGGCTTCGTGGATTTCTCGCAGAACCCGCCGGCCCTGAATCCCGACAACTGTTTCGAGGCCAACGACAATGTCACGGCGCTGAACTACGAGGTCGGACTCAAGGGCCAGCCCCTCGACAACCTGCAGATGAGCGTTGCCGTGTTCTACACGGACTACTCCGACCTGCCGTACCAGGTGAGCGAGACGATACCCGGCGCCGGATTCAACACACAGAACATCCTGGTCGATCAGACCTCGATGGGCTTCGAGTGGGAAGGCACCTGGCAGGTCAGCGACGCATTCCGGATCCACTCGACGCTCGGCTACATCGACACCGACGCCGACGAGCAGGTCACGGACCCGAACAACCCGCCGCCGTCGGCCGTGGCGCCGCTCACCCCGGAACTGACTTTCTCGTTGAGCCCCGAGTACAGCTTCGCGGTCGGCGGCGGCACCGTCACGGCGCGCGCCGACTATACGTTCCGCGACGACATGTACGGCGAGCCGAGCGCAGACCCGGGCCGATTCACGCAGATCGACAGCCGCGACCTGATCAACTTCGACATCACCTACGAACCGAACGATGGCGACTGGTCGGTCTCCGCCTACGGCAGGAACGTCACGGACGAGCGCTACGACAACGCCCGCCTCAACACGGGCGACTACATCATCGTGATCCTGTCGAACGACGCCAGCGAGTTCGGGGTACGCGTGACGCGGGAGTTCTGAGCCCTTCCATTGCGGGATTTCGGCGACAGGATGAGATCCCGTGCGGGTGCGTAGGCGGGTTCCTGCAGCGCTGCTTGCGACTGCGGCCCTCCTTCCGCCGCCGGCCACGGCTGCCAACGATTTTTTCGGGCTGCTGCGCGCCCGCGACCTCACGACCTTCGGCTTCCTGCGCCTCGACATGCGCCCGGCGCACGCGATCCGCGCGCCGGCCGGCACCTGGGCCGTCGAGACCGAGCTCGCCCACCAGAACACCTGGGCACTCTCCAGCGGGGCGCGGGACTACCTGGACTCGCTGCCCGCCAGGCGCGCGCTGGGGCCCGCCGAGGTCGCCGACATCCTGGCGCTGCCGGGCGAGGACTACGTATTCGATATGGAGCTGGCCACGCTCGACCTGACGCTGCACTACAAGTTCACCGAACACTGGGGCGGTTACCTGGTGATGAGCGGGGTCAACTACAGCGGCGGGTTCATGGATTCCGCAATCGAGGGCTTTCACGACACCTTCGGGTTCGAGAACAACGGCCGGCCTGCAGTCCGGCGCAACGATGTCAACCTCATCGCCGACCTCAACAATGCAGACATCGCAGTTTTCAACGCGCCGACGAGCGGGGGACTGCTCGACCCGACCATCGGCATCCGTTATTCAAGCTCCGAGCAGGTCAAGGGCTGGAACTTCGTGCTCGAGGCCGCGGCGAAGCTCGCGCTGCAGGGCAGGGAGGAATTCCTTTCCACCGGAGAGACGGACTACGGCGTGCAGGCGACCCTGCAGCGCTTCGGCGACCACCATGCCTGGTACATCGGCGCCTCGGCGGTGTATTACGACGGCAGTTCGAGCATCACGCCGACGGACCCGCAGATCGTTCCGACCCTCGTGCTGGGCTACGAACGGCACCTGGGGTCGAAGACGCACCTGGTCCTGCAGGCCTACGCCAGCGACAGCGTCTACACGCGCGAGGACACCGACCTCGACGAGCTGCTCGGCATGAAGTACCAGCTGAGTCTCGGCATATACCGGCGCATCGGCCGCGGCGTGCTGTCGTTCGCGATCACGGAGAACCTGCAGAACTTCAACAACACGCCGGACGTCGGCATGCAGCTCGGATTCGCCTACAGCCCGGCGTTCGCCTACGGTCCCGACTGATCAGGCGGGCTTGACGTTCGCGTTCAGCCGGAACAGATTCTTCGGATCGTACTTGGTCTTGATCTGGCGCAGGCGCGGCAGGTTTCCCTGGTAGTTGTCGTCCACGACGGACTGGCCCTCGTCGGCCGTTTCGTTCGTGTAGTAGCCGTTCGTGTACCGCTGCAGGCCGGACCAGAATCCCCTCAGATACTCCATGTGGGGCCCGGCGTGGTCGTCGAGGCTCCAGGTGACGATCGCCAGCATGTTGTGCGTGGAGCGGCGGTGCGGGAACGCCGTCGCGTCCGTGGCGATGCGACCGATCGCGCCGCCGGAATGCTGGAAGAACAGGACGGTGTTGCGCAGCGGGTCGGCCTGGAACCCGTCCACGATCGCGCCGGGCAGACCGGCGGGGTAGGAATCGATGAACCCGGATTTCAGGTAAGTGCCTTCATTGCGCGGGTCGCTGTTGTCGGTGCTGCGCTGGAGCGCCACGTAGTCGACGGACTTGATCGTGTCGGCGATCGGAGTGCCGAGCTTGCGGAGCGGGGCAAACACGCGCTCGGCCTCGCCTGCGGGTCCGGACCAGACGGGCGCGATGACGAACATCCCCGGGCCGGAGCGGGGCGCCCTGATGACGGCATCCACGTAGAGGTCATCGGGAGCAGTGCCGCTGTACTCGCCGTAAAAGGCGAGCAGCTCCTTCGCACGCTCGATCGGGAAGACGAGCGCGCCCGCGATCACCTCGCGCTGCATCGGGTGCAGTCCGAACTCGAAATTGGTCACGACGCCGAAGTTGCCGCCGCCGCCGCGGACCGCCCAGTAGAGATCCGGGTTCTCGTCCGGGCTCGCGTGCCGCAGCCTGCCGTCGGCCGTGACGACGTCGACGGCCTTCACGTTGTCGAGTGCGAGTCCATAGCGCCGCGCGAGCCGCCCGAAGCCCCCGCCGAGCGTCAGCCCGCCCACGCCCGTGTGGGATACCGTGCCCGCGGTCGTAACCAGGCCGAGTGCCATCGCCTCGTGGTCCAGTTCTCCGAGCAGGCTGCCGCCTTCCACCCATGCCGTGCGGGAGCCGGGATCGACGCGCACGCCGCGGAAGCGGGAAAGGTCGATCTGCATGCCGCGATCGCAGGTGGATTTGCCGCCGGGGCTGTGGCCCCCGCACTTGACCGCGAGCAACAGCTCGTGGTCACGCGCGAATGCGATCGCCTGCTGGACGTCGGCAACGCCAGTCGGCTGCACGACGAGCGCGGGAAAACGGTCGATCGACTCGTTCAGCACCCGCCGCGCCTGGTCGTAACCGGGATCGCCCGCGAGCAGGACCGGCCCGCGCAGGCTCCCGCGCAGTTCCTTGAGCGCGGCCTGCTCGATCGTGGTCGGCCTGCCATCGAGCCTGACTGCGGCGAGGCCGCCTGCGGCCTGCGACGCGGCCTGGTCGAGCGCCCAGAGCCGCGGTGCGGGCAATGCATATGCGACGGCGGCTACAAGCGAGGACTGGACGAAGTTCCGGCGATTCATCGGGTGCTCTCCGCTGTAGTGACGGGGCCGTCCCTGAATGCCGACCGCAGCAGCAGGAACGCAGCGTACAGGACGACCACGACCACGCCCCAGCGCAGCCAGATGATCGGCATCTCCTTGACGACGAAGGCGGCGAGCAGCACGGCGGGAATGCCGCCGATCGCCATGCCGATCGCGAGCCTCATGTCGATGCGCTTGCTCTTCATGAAGCTGAAGCCCGTGGTCGGCATCAGGAACGCGCAGGCGCTGGCCATGATCGGGAAGGCGAGCCGCGGGTCGAGGCCGAGCAGGCTCAGCAGGATCAGCGATGGCGCGTACAGGCCGATGCCGAAGGCCATCAGGGCGCCGAGCAGGAAGTGGACCGCGATGGCGATGCCCATTTCCATCGCCGGCAGGGCGGTCGCGGAGCCGCCGATCGGCATCAGGTTCAGGTTGCTCATCGCGTACAGGCAGGCGGCGATCAGCAGCGCGACGCCGACGACCGTCTGCACCAGACGCACCGGCGCGCGGACGACGAGCGGGGCGCCCACGAGCGCGCCGAGCACGGCGGAGACGATGCACGACGCGAGGAGCATGGGATCCACGTTGACGCCGAGGATCACGAGGAAGATCGCGGACTGCGCGATGGTCGGCAGCGAATGACCGACGTTCAGGATCGCGGGTATGTAGCTGTCCGGGACGAGGTGCCGGAACTTGATCCAGGCGGTCGAGGGCGCGAAAGAGCCGATGCCCAGCGTGTCGAAGAAGTTGGTGACCGCCCCGAGCGCGATCGCCTCGGGATTGGTGCGGGTTTCGCCGCGCTTCACGGCGGTGGAGATGAAGACGATGGTGAAGGCGATGCCGAGGGCCGCGAGCGCGGCGAGCAATACGATGATCGTCACGTGACCCCCCCGATTGCGCAACGCGCGTACTCTACAGCAGAATGACCGCACCTGCTCCGAAGGGACCTGCCCCATGCCAACCATGATCTCCGGGCGCCGCCTGGGCGCTTTCCTGTTGTGCCTCATCCCGCTTGCCGCCACCGCGGCCAATGACGCCGCCGTCCCTCCGGACATCTCCGCGCGGGCGCTCGAGATGCTCAAGAGCTCGGTCGGATTCAAGACCGTGGAAGGCGAGGGCCAGATGCCCGCCTTTGCCGAGTATCTAGCCGGCGAGCTGCGTGCCGTCGGCTTCGCGGCCGAGGACATCGTGATCACGCCGCGCGGCGAGACGGCGACCATGACCGCGCGCTTCCGGGGCACCGATCCGGCGCTGAAGCCGATCCTCGTCGCCTCGCACATGGATGTGGTTGCGGCGAAGCGGGAAGACTGGGAGCGCGATCCCTTCGTCGCCGTCGTCGAGGACGGATTCGTGTTCGGGCGCGGGGCGTCCGACAACAAGTTCGGCCTCGTCACCTCGACGGTGGCGCTCATCTGGCTCAAGCAGGAAGGCTTCAAGCCGAAGCGGGACGTCATCCTCGTGTTCTCCGGCGACGAGGAAACGACGATGGAAACCACCGCGGCGCTCGCCCAGGAGTTGAAGGGCGCGGAACTGCTGCTGAACACCGACGCGGGCGGGGCCAACCTGGGCGATGACGGCAAGCCCATCGTCTACGGGATGCAGGCGGCCGAGAAGACCTACATGGACTTCGAGGTCACGACCACGAATCCCGGCGGCCACAGCAGCAGGCCCGGCGCCACGAACGCGATCTACGATCTCGCGCGCATCATCGACCGGCTCGCGGCATTCCGCTTCCCGCCGAAATCCAACGAGATTACGAAGGCCTACTTCAAGGCGGCAGGCGGCATCACACCGGCGCCGGCCGGCCCGGCGATGCTGCGCTACGCCGAGAACCCGGACGACAGGGAAGCGTACGAGCTGCTGGCTTCCTACCCGGAATACGTCGGGCAGGTGGGCACGACCTGCGTCGCGACGATGCTGCGCGGCGGACATGCGCCGAACGCGCTGCCGCAGAGCGCTACGGTCGGCATCAACTGCCGCGTCTTTCCCGGCGAGTCGGTTGAATACGTGCAGTCGACGCTGCTGAAAGTGATCGACGATCCGAACGCGCAGATCCGTCTCCTGTACCCGGCCGTACCGAGCGACCCGTCGCCGCTGCGCGAGGACGTCATGAAGGCGCTGCGCAAGGCGATCGACCTGCGCGCGCCCGGATTGCCGATTGTCCCTTCGATGTCAGCTGGCGCGACCGACAGCCTGCACTTCCGCAATGCCGGCGTGCCGAGCTACGGTGTCGGCGGCGCGTTCATGCACCCGAAGGACAGCTTCGCGCACGGGCTCAACGAGCGGGTACCGGTTGCGACGATCGACGGCGCCCTGGTCCAGTGGCGCAGCCTGATCCGCGACCTATCCCGCTAGAAACGCCGCGTCAGGGCGGCGGGACAGGCGCCATCTGCGAGCGTTCCCGGTGCATCAGGTAGATGCCGGCAGCGACGACGATGCCAGCACCGGCGAACATGCGCGCGCCCGGAACCGTCTGCCACACGATCCAGTCGATGCAGGCGCCCCAGACGATTGACATGTACTCGAAGGGCGCCACGGTCGAGGCTGGCGCCAGGCGGAAAGCCTCCGTGATGAGGTGCTGGCCTGCCCAGCCCGAGAGTCCGAGCAGCGCGATCCACCCCCAGTCCTGCGTGTTGATGGCGACCCAGTCGCGCGCAGCCAGCGCGCCCGCGCCGAGGGCCGACAGCAGCAGGAACCAGAACACCATCGCGGCCGTCGTCTCGGTGCTGGACATCCACCGGACCATCACGACCACGATCGCCCAACAAACGGCGGTGCCGAGTGCCGCGAGGCCCGCGGGGTTCACAAAGCCCGCCGCCGTTGGCTTGAGTATCACGAGTACCCCCGCAAGCCCTCCAAGGATTGCGGCCCACACGTGGCCGTCGGCCTTCTCGCCCAGGAACAGCGCGGCGAAGGGCACGACGAGGAGCGGCGCGCTCAGCGTGATCGCGTAGGTATTCGCCATGCTCATGTGCGCGAGCGCCCACACGAAGCACCAGAGCATGAGGATGGATATGATTCCGCGGGCGAGGTGCAGCAGTGGGCGTTGCGGCCGCAGCTCGGAGATGCGGCCGGTTGCCGCACAGGTCAGGAACACGAAGGGCAGGGAGCTCGCGGCGCGCAGGTAAGCGACCTGTATCGGCGGGTAGCCCGACGCGAGGTGCTTTAGCAACGCATCCATCACCGCGAATACGGCGACGGCCACGATCATGAGCACGATGCCCCTCGAGCGGCTGTCCCGGTCAGTCATCGGCCACCGGCAGGCGCTCGACCAGCAGCCGGGCGAATCCCGCGAAGAACGTCAGGTCCTGATCGTCGGCACCCTCCGGGTCGCGTCCGTTGGAGAATGCGGAAACGATGAGTCGCCGGCCGTCTGGCAGCTCGGCGTAGACGATCTCCGCGAGGGTGTCGTAGGCATCGCCGACCTTGCTCTCGTAAAGCGTGCCTTCCGGGAAGCCGCCACCCATGAAGCTGAACAGCGACACGGCCGGACGCCGCAGCAAATTCCGCAGGTACTCGGAGGGCTCCGCTCCGAAGCGCTGCGTGACGAGCGCCAGCATGAGCCTGGCGCCGCCGTCCGCATGCATCATGTTCCGGCCCAGGCGCTCGCGCGCGAGCGCCTCCAGCCCGGCGGGTTCATCGCCGGAGTTGGTGGGGTAGGTCTTGTTGATGAAGCGCTGGCCGTCAAGCAGCCCGTGCGCCTCGAGCAGTCGCTCGGTGTACAGTCGGCGCGCGATCCAGGCCTCGACATCGGCGCCTTCGACGGGCCCGTTCTGCGCGCCGGTGATCGCGTCCACGACGAATCCGGTCTCGACGTTGTCGGAGATCCGCAGCATCGGCGCCACGTGCGCGTCGAGACAGCCGGCCTCGCGGCCTTGCGACTCGCACCAGTGCACGGCCGCGATGGCGAAGCCGAGTTTCACGCAACTTGCCGGGTACCAGAGCGTCTGCCCGCCGACGCTGCCGCGCAGCCAGGACCCGTCCGGCGTCGCCAGCAGTACGGTGACGTCCAGGCGGTCGAGTCGACCGGAGGGCAGGAAGTCTGTCCGCGCCGACTCCACGGCCGCCTGCAGCCGCGCGTCGTCGCGCACCGTGGCCGCCTGCGGCGGCTGGGACCACGCACCCGTGCAGCCGGTTGCGGCGATGAATCCCGCCAGCACCCGGGCAATGGCCTTCGCCTTCACGCACATCCGCGAATCCACTCTGCGTCTCCCGCTACAATTGCGAGATGAAAGTCTATCGCAACGTGCTCGAGATGATCGGCAGGACGCCGATGCTGGAGGTCAGGCAGATCGACACCGGGCCCTGCCGGCTGTTCCTGAAGCTCGAGTTGCAGAACCCGGCGGGCTCGATCAAGGATCGCATCGGGCTGTCGATGATCGAAGAGGCGGAGCGCCGCGGCGCGCTGAAGCCCGGCGGCACGATCATCGAGGCGACGGCGGGCAACACAGGCCTCGGGCTCGCGCTGGTCGCGCTGCAGAAGGGCTACCGCGTCGTGCTGGTGCTGCCCGACAAGATGAGCCAGGAGAAGATCTTCAACCTGCGCGCGATGGGCGCGGAGGTGATCCTGACGCGTTCCGACGTCGAGAAGGGCCATCCCGAGTACTACCAGGACCTCGGCGCAAGAATCGCGCGCGAGCGCGGCTACTACCACATCAACCAGTTCGGCAACCCGGACAACCCGAAGGCGCATGCGTCCACGACCGGGCCCGAGATCCTCGAGCAGATGGAAGGCCGTCTCGACGCCATCGTCGTCGGCGTCGGCTCGAGCGGCACGATCGCAGGACTCACGCAGTTCTTCCGCGAGCGGTTGCCGACGGTGGAGATGATACTCGCCGACCCGGAGGGCTCGGTGCTGGCGGACCAGGTCAACAAGGGCAGCTACGGCAAGGCGGGATCGTGGCTGGTGGAGGGCATCGGCGAGGACTTCATCCCGGAGATCTGCGATTTTTCCATGTGCCGCCGGGGCTACAGCATCCCGGATGCGGAGTCGTTTGCCGTGGCGCGCGACATCCTGCGCCGCGAGGGCCTGCTGGTCGGTTCCTCGACCGGGACGCTGGTCGCGGCGGCGCTGCGCTGGTGCCGCGAGCAGGACACGGAAAAGCGCGTTGTTACTTTCGCCTGCGACACCGGCAACAAGTACCTGTCGAAGCTGTTCAACGATTTCTGGATGGAAGACCAGGGCTTCATCCAGCGTCCGCAGCACGGCGACCTGCGGGACCTGATCGGCCGCCTGCACGGCGAGCGGGCGACGGTCACCGTCGGGCCGACCGACGTGCTCACCACGGCGCACAACCGGCTTCGCAATGCCGGCTTCAGCCAGCTGCCGGTGATGCAAGGCGAGCGCCTCGTCGGATTCATCGCGGAAGACGACATCCTGCGCCACGCGTTCGGCCTGCCTGCGCGGTTCAACGATCCGGTGAGCGCGGCGATGCATACGAACTTCCTCGTGGTCGAGCCGACGCTGTCGCTGCACAACCTGGTCGCGATGCTCGACGTGCAGCCCTACGCCGCCGTGATGGAAAAGGGCGCCTTCCTGGGGCTCATCACCCGGGCCGACGTCTTGAATTACCTGCGCCGCCAGATGACGGCCTCCGCCCCGCACTGAGGACCCCATGAAGGACACGCACCGCAAGGCAGGCTTCGCGACCCGCGCCATCCACGGCGGCCAGTCGCCGGATCCGACGACCGGCGCGGTGATGCCGCCGATCTACGCGACCTCCACCTACGCGCAGTCGAGTCCAGGCGTGCACAAGGGTTACGAATACTCGCGCACCCAGAACCCGACGCGGATGGCCTTCGAGCGCTGCATCGCGGATCTCGAGGGAGGGACCCAGGGCTTCGCCTTCGCCTCGGGCATGGCGGCGACGGCGACGCTGCTCGAGCTCCTGGACTCGGGCTCGCACGTGGTCGCGATGGATGATCTCTACGGCGGCAGCTTCCGCCTCTTCGAGCGGGTCCGCCGGCGCTCGGCGGGACTCGATTTCACGTTCGCGGACCTCTCGGATCCGAAGGCCGCGGCGGCCGCGATCGGGCCGAAGACACGCATGATCTGGATCGAGACGCCGACCAACCCGCTCCTGAAGCTGGTCGACATCGCCGCCGTCGCGGAGGCCGCACGCGGACGCGGCATCCTCGTCGTGGTGGACAATACCTTTGCGACTCCCTGGATCCAGCGGCCGCTCGAGCTCGGCGCCGACATCGTGATGCACTCGGCGACCAAGTTCCTGAACGGGCATTCGGACATGGTGGGCGGTGTCGCCGTCGTCGGCGACGCGGGGCTCGCCGAGCGGGTGGCATTCCTGCAGAACGCGATCGGCGCCGTGGGCGGGCCGTTCGACAGCTTCCTGGCATTGCGCGGCCTCAAGACGCTGCCGCTGCGCATGCGCCAGTCGAGCGAGTCGGCGCTCGCGATCGCCTCATGGCTCGAGAAGCACGCGGGCGTCGAGCGGGTCCTGTACCCGGGCCTGCCGTCCCATCCGCAGTACAAGCTCGCAGGGCGGCAGATGGGCCGGGGCGGCAGCGGCGTCGTGACCTTCTTCCTCAAAGGCGGGCTCGCGGAGGCGCGGCGTTTCCTCGAGCGGCTCGAGGTCTTCACGCTCGCCGAAAGCCTCGGCGGCGTCGAAAGCCTCGTCGATCACCCCGCCATCATGACCCACGCTTCGCTGCCGGCCGAGGCGCGTGCGAAGCTCGGCATCAGCGACTCGCTGGTACGGCTCTCGGTCGGGATCGAGGACGTCGAAGACCTCATCGCCGACCTGGAATCGGCGCTCGGCTGAGCGGGCTCAGGTCTCCGGGTCGATGTCCTCGACGCGGCCGTCGGCGAAGATGATCTTGGCGTCGCCGGCCTCGACGGTCGTCGTCACGTCGCCCGCCGCAAAGCCCACGGTCACCGTGTACTCGCCAGGCCAGGGTGCGCCGACCAGGATGTCGTACATGCCCTGTGAGCGGAGCCCGGATCCCGATTCGACGACCCGGGTCAGGATGCGGTTCGGCTGGTCTTCGGGCACGAGACGGACGATGCGTCCCTGCTGGTTGCGGTCGCCGTCGCCGCCGACGATGCGCAGCCGGATGCGTTTCGACATTGGGCTGGCGCCCCTCATGAGCCGGTAGGTGTTGCCCCACTGGGCCAGGACGTCGGCGAGGCCGTCGCTGTTCTGGTCGCCGCAGGCGAGGCGGTCGTTGCGTGACAGCAGGCTGTCGGGGTTTGCCGGGATGCCTTGCTGGGTCGCCGAGAGCATCAGCTCGCCATTGACGTTGACGAGGATCTTCGGCGTGCCCTGGCCGGTAGCGAGCGGATTGTCGGCGACCACCACGTCCTCGAAACCGTCTCCGTTGATGTCGCAAGCCGTGAGGCCGAAGCCGAACTGGTCGCCCGGCACTGCGCCGACCACCGTGCCGGCGTCGAAGCCGCCCGCGGTGTTGCGGAACAGGCGCGTCACCGAACTGGTGTTGTGCACGAGGTCGAGGTCCCCGTCGAGGTCGATGTCGGCGAGCCTGATGCCGCTGTCCCCGATCACGGGAATGTTCGCTGCCGCGCTGCCGTCCGCGAAAGTGCCGTCGCCGTTGTTGAGCATCAGGCGGGAACCGAACAGCAGGTCCACGAAGCCGTTCTCGTCGAAGTCGACGGCCTGGCCGCCGCGCGGCACGTAGGCGGCCCCTGCGGGATTGAGGTCCAGGCCGGCGGTAGCGGCCGCGTCCGTGAAGACTCCGGTGCCATTGTTCACGAGGTACCAGTTCCGGGCGCCATCGCCCCGCGTCTGGTCATTGGGCGTGAAGAGGTCGACATCGCCGTCGTTGTCGAAGTCGGCCGCCAGCACGGTGCCGCCGAAGCCGCCGATGCCGAGAGACGTCAGCGCCGCAGATGCCTGGAAGTTTCCGTCGCCCTGGTTGAGGTGCAGCAGGGCCACCGACCCCGTCGTGCCCGCGGCCGAGTTCGTGTTGCTGAAGAGGTCGTCGAAGCCGTCGCCATTCACGTCGACCAGGCGCCCGTCGCTGAAGACGCGCGGGGCAGTGATGAGGTCTCCGAGCCCGACGTTCGCCAGTACGCGAGCCGTGAACCCCCCGACGCAGGCGCCGGTATCGACCGTTCCGGTCGCGGTGATGAGGTCGGGGCAGTCGTCGTCGGTCACGCGGCCGAAGGCGGCGCCTGCGACGGGGAGGACGTACTCCGAGATGACGCTGGACGGGGAGACCGCGACCGGGCCGCCGGTGCCGATGCGCGTTTCGTTCATGGCGATGACGCGGTAATAGGCAGAGTTGGTGACGGTGACGTTGTCACGCACCGCGGGGGGGCCGTCGACCTCGAAGAATGGCGCAAGCGGCCTGCGACCGAGCAGCTGGGCTTCGGTGCCCGCGGAGTACACGCGATAGTGCGTGGCGTTCACGGCCGTCGGGAAATAGATCGTCTGGGTCGTGGCCTGCGCCGTGACCGCGGTCCACTCGAGCGGGCTCGGCACGGGTCCGGGTATTGCACTCACCGGGTTGCTCTCCGGGCCCCGCCCGCCGCTCGTCTCGGCGACGATCCGGTACCGATACCGGGTCAGGTTGTCGAGGCCCGTGTGCGTGTAGGTCGTGTCCTGGATGCCCGTGATCTCGTTCTCGAACGTCGCGCCGGTCAAGGCCGTATCCCAGAGGATCACGTAGCGGGTCGCATCCGTCACCGCGCTCCAGGTGAGCACCACCGCGCCGTCCTCACCCTCGGCCGACGGATTGGCGGGGGCGGCATGGGGCGGGCTGGTTCCCAGGGAACCCTCGCAGCCCGCGAGCCCGGCCAGTATCCAGAGTGTGCAAAACCCGGTTGCCGCCCGGCCAGCGGCTCTGACTGTGAATCCCATTCCCGTGAAGCCCCGTATCAGTGGTTTCTGGCGACCGATAGACGGCCGCTGCGAGCGACAGTTCCGCGGATTCGAGCCTGCGGAAGCCGCGGCATTATACCCGGGAGCCGTCAGGCCGCGGCCGGGCGCAGGTCCATGCGGGTCGGCGACTCCATGCAGTAGATCTCGACCGGCCGGGTGCGCCCGCGCAGCACCAGCGGCGGCAGCTCGACGATGCCGGTGGGCACGGGGTCGAGCGAACGCTTGACCGAGAGCGAGAAGAGGGCCTCGCCCGCCCGCGCGCGCTGCACGAGCCTAGCGGCCACGTTGACGGTGTCGCCGATCAGGGTGTAGCTGGGCCGTTCCGGGGCGCCGACGTCGCCGACGATCACGTCGCCGGCATTGATGCCGATGCCGATGCCGGCCTCGATGCCGAGGCGTGCCTTCCAGTCGGCTGCGAGCCTGCCGAAGCCGTCGATCATCCCGCGGGCAGCGGCAATCGCCCTTCCGCTTGCATCGTCCGCGGGCAGGGGCAGGCCGAAGCCGGCCATGAGCCCGTCGCCCGCCATGTGGAAGACCGTGCCGCCATGTTCGCGCGTGACCGCCGACAGCATTGAGAAATACTCGTTGAGGAGCGGCACGACGTCACTGGGCGCCAGCTGCTCGGCGACTGCGGTAAACCCGCGCATGTCCGCGAAGAGCACCGTCCCGGACACCCGGGCCTGTCCGATGCCTTCGCGCGCCCGGCCGGTGCAGCGGCAGGTACCGAGCTGGTGCAGCTCGATGAGGTTTCCCGCCGGGTCGGCGAGAAAGAGCCGGCGCGAGTCCGGTCCGAGGCGGCCATGAACCACCCGGTAGGTCACCGACAACCGGTCGAGTTCGGCCTGGGCCTCATCGATCGATTCGACGGCGCAGGAAAGGTGCGGGGACGTCACGTCGATCTCGCCGGCCGCAAGCGTCCTCGGGCTCCCGGGCAGGAGGTGAACCTGGGCATGGTGGCCCGCGTTGATCCGGTAACCGTCGCCCGGTCGGTCCGAGTTGGCATGGTCCGACTCGAGGCCCAGCACGTCGTTGTAGAAGCGCAGTGCCGCACCGGCCGCGTCGGGCCCCGGCGGGATGCGCACCGTGAAATGGTGCAGTTCCGCTATCCGGAGCGTCATGAGGCGGAGGGGTCGAAGATCTCGACGCTGAGCTCGACCTTGCGCTCTTCCCCCGGCGCAAGGCCGCCCACGCCGATGACCTTGCGCGCGAGCTCGGCGCCGCCCGCGTCGCGGATCACGACGACGACGTGATATTCCCCGGGTCCCGACGCCGTCGTGCGCGCGAATTCCCCCGACACCTTGAGCGCCACCTGGCTCGCGGGGCGGGGCTCCTCCCCGCGCCGGTTCTCGAAGCGGAGGTGATGCCGGCAGGCCGGGCAAACGGCGGCGCTCTCTAGGATCGTGGCCCGGCAATGCGGGCATGACCGCGTCTTGCCGACCGTCGCGCGCCGTTCGCCTGGCCGCGCCATGGGC
>Ga0105107_10000670_pt1 | contig 21841 bp, 17 predicted proteins | sample PPLLaktember2015_6_FD_79335 | JGI IMG/M metagenome (GOLD analysis project Ga0105107, IMG submission 79335) | Freshwater sediment microbial communities from Prairie Pothole Lake near Jamestown, North Dakota, USA - PPLs Lake P8 Core (1) Depth... | ecosystem: Environmental > Aquatic > Freshwater >... | reverse complement strand
GCAATATTGAGGACACCCCAAACCGCTTGTCTCTTCCAAACCTTCAATCTCGTGTCGGTCACGGGTCCAATCTCTGAGGTTTCAAGCCTCAGGATCCTTGAAACGGGGAAAAGCATGAGGAAAACGATTCCGAATAGCCCAATAAGAGCAAATAGAATTGCCGATTCCCGTGCCACGTAAATCATGCCTGTATCGGCTTCGGCCTCCGCGTCCCCTTGTGGGATCAACGAGGTTTTCATCCATTCGACGATTTCTGAGATGGTTGTGGAGTCGAAGGGTTCGAAGAGATGAGTTGTTGCTGGGGTAACAAATTTTCTAGCGGTCTTAGCAGCGATGCTTCCGTAGAAAATATCTTGGACCACTTCTTGTTGGGTGCCAAACATTGGGGGCAGCTCTTCTGTCATGACCTCGGTCAGGTTAAAGAGAACGTCGTATTTTCCTACGATTACGAGAAGGTTCTTGGGAAAAGTGCTGTTAAATTGACCGTACTCAGGGCTCTCAACAATATTGCCCAGACCTCCAGCGATCAAAACCAACGATTCGATTTGATTATCCGCCGCAACCGTTGCTCTGACCGCTCCCGCACCGAGACTGTGACCTATCAAACCAATTCTGGACGAGTCAACAAAAGATTGTGTCTTTAGGTATTGTACCGCTGCCAGAACCCCGAAACTGGGATCTCGTGTCCCATCATCTACTGTTCCTCCGGATCTTCCGTGCCCTAATAGGTCCAAACAGAGTGTCACGATACTTGGTCTCGACAGTTCGAGTCCGATGCTGCTCATCATTTCCTTGGAGCTGCTTATCCCGTGGGCAATAACAATCGCGGGAAAAGGATTGTCGGCCGAAGCTGAATGCGGGCGATATAATAATCCGCTGAGTTCTTTATCGCCGTCGCTGATAGTGATTGTCTTAACTCCGACTTTTCCAAAATCAGAATCCAAAGTCAAGGCTAAGAATAGTCCGAAAACTAAAAGCGCTAGAACAACTATTGCTGAAAGTCGACGTACGCGATTACTGTTCATAGTTTGTTCCAGAACTTTTTGAGTTGATAACTTTTTTAAGTCTTATCCATCAAAAAGCCAAGTCTTGGTAAATTGACTTAGCGGTTAGGCTGACCTTTCTGGGTGACCAACCGCGCTGAGATAAATCACACTCTCCTCTGCTCCATCTATCTCGATTATTCGGTTTATTTCATCATCAAAAAATGAGCCGATTTGGCAGGATCCTAACCCAATACCAGTTGCAGACAAAGCAAGGTTCTCAACTATATGTCCTGCGTCTAGGTACACGTACCTGTAGGCTCTTTGTTTGTATTTCCATTTTGACCTGAAGAAAATTGCGGACCAGACAAATACCACTGCGGCTTCTGCGCACATTTCTTGATCTAAAGCGGCCTGAGCGATTTCTTCTCCAAGGTCTCTGATTTTCAACTCTTCCAAAGCGTGTGCCGCTATGTTGTAATGGTAAAGGCCTTTGTCCAATCCTTCAACGTTGTTGATTATGAGGTAGGTCTCAATCGGATAGAGTGCTCCTGCAGAAGGTGCCGTGCGGAACTCGCGCCCACGTTGAGTTCGCTGAATGCCTGTGGAAGCCCAGAGGAGAAAAGACAAATCCGAAATCTTAACTGGTTCGGACGAGTAGCTTCGAATGCTCTTGCGCCTTCTCAATATCTCGGCAAAGGGTAGAGTTTGTTCTTGAAATTGAGGAAGTTTTACTTGTCTTTTTGAGGGGTAGGTTTTGTAGATTTCAGGTTTGTTTGACCAGTCCAGAGGAGCTCCAAAGTCTCCACGTTTGTGCTTGGATTCTTTCTGAAATTCATCGCCAGTCCGCAGTGGCACTATGATCACCGTAATATGACGGAGTCAGCTGTTTCTTATAGGTGACGCTATTTCACAGAGAGGGCGAATCGCTTAAGACTACCCGTTCCATTGGAAAATGAGGTGCAAAGGTGCGAATCGGCTATCCGTGCATAAACAGAACTATCTCCTGCTGCGGCAACAAGACTTTTAGGCTGAAATCCTACTCTGAAGCCCGCCTGAAAGATACTGTTAAAAACAACCTCGCCTGCCTGCTGCAAATACTGAAATTCAATCTTGAACACAGGCTGCTCTTCTTCAGATTGACCTCAGACTTGGTGCCTTTCGCCTCTCATCCGATCAATACTTTTGACTGGAAAAAACATTTCCAACCCGAGTTTGCTTCAATAGGAGAATTTATCCGCACGGAGGGAATGCGAATCTCAATGCACCCGGACCAGTTTACTCTCATCAACTCAATTAGGAAAGATGTATTGGGACGAAGCATAGAGGAACTCAAGTATCACGTGGAAATACTCGATCTGATGAACCTTGATGCCGATGCAAAGGTCCAGATTCATGTCGGCGGAGCCTACGCCGACAAAGAGAGTAGCATAGAACGATTTGTGAGGAGATTTGATGGTCTCGATAATTCGATAAGGCGTCGCTTGGTGATTGAAAATGATGACAAGTTGTATGATTTGGGTGATTGTCTCAGAATAAGTGAAAGAACTGGGGTTCCGATCCTGTTCGATGTCTTTCACCATCGGCTCAATGGGGCGGCAGAAATGACGGATGAAGATTGCTTGAAGTATACAACCGAGACTTGGGACAGCAAGAATGATGGGCCGCCGATGGTGGATTATAGTTCTCAAAACCCTGTCGGGGTTCCGGGGCAACACGCGGAGACCATAGACCTAGATGACTTTGCCATGTTTTTGAAGCATACTGGGCGTTTTGATTTTGACGTGATGTTGGAAATCAAGGACAAAGAAGAAAGTGCCATCGAGGCGTTCAAACTGGTTTCAAACGACGGGCGAGTTCGCCTAAATGGATTCTAGAAATCTTAACTATTTTCTCTTAGAGCCTCTCAAGAAGTTTTATCAATCCTGCACACTAATATTACACTGAGGGGCTGATCAACTTCAACCAAGTAAAAATTAGAGTTTTAGATGAGAACGATCTTGACTCAGTTGTCGAAATCGACAAACGAGTCTTGGGACAAGAAAGACGCTCTTTCTGGAAAAGGAAGATGGCATACGCCGGGATTTATCCTCGTCCAGCCCTCGTGGCAGAGGTAGAAGGGAGAATCGTTGGTTTCATTCTAGGTTTTGTCAGCGGCTGGGAATTTGGCGTTCCCGACACTGTCGGATGGATCGACACGATTGGTGTGGACCCGGCATTCCAACGCCGAGGAATCGGAAAGGCATTGTTCAAAGCGTTAATTGATATTTTCAGGAAGAGTGGCAGGCAGAAGACTCTTGAAACTGAAGAGCAAGAGGTTGAAGGAGTAAACATTGTATACACGCTTGCCAGCTGGAATGACTGGGACCTGTTGCAATTCTATCACTCCATGGGTCTTAAGAAAGGCGAAATGCTTAGCCTGGAAATGAAGATGCGATAAGAAGAAATGATTCCACTGTCTGCTGATTTTGTCCTTTTGTGAGCAGCGAGAGCGGTCGTAATTCGCGTTAAGTTATTATTCTTCAGAACTCCTAATGTCTATTTGAGTGATGTTTTCATGGTGACTATTGCTATTGTTGGAAAGACAAATACTGGTAAAACAACTCTGTTTAACGCTGCCACTCTTCTGAACGCAAAAATCTCTAATTTCCCGTTCACCACGAAAGAACCGAACGTAGGTACCGCCTATGCCTCGGATGTGTGTGTTCATGTGGAGCTGGGGGTGAAGGATACGCCGCTGAATTCAACATGCATAGATGGTTGGCGGTACGTTCCGGTGAAGATTATCGATGTGCCTGGTTTGATTAAGGATGCATGGAAAGGTAGGGGTCTTGGGAACCAGTTTCTTTCGGTGATTGGACAGGCTGATGCTATAATACATGTTGTAGACGCTTCAGGCTCAATCGATGCTGAAGGAAAAATAACTCAGCCTGGAAGCGGAAACCCTGTGCAGGATGCCATCGACACCGAGATGGAGATATACAGATGGGTCGCCGACATAATTTTGAGGAACAGGGAGTCCATAATCCGTGACGCGTCTTCTTCATCGTTGGGGGAGGCCCTTGCTAAATCACTTTCAGCTGTAAAAGTTGATGCGTTAGGCGTAGTTCAGGCTTTGGAGAAGTCAGGACTCAATCGCGTTTCCATTGCCGATTGGGACCTGAACCAAGCTTTGAAGTTTGCTGCTTTCCTCTTGCCGATAGTCAAACCCACACTGATAATCGCGAACAAGATGGACATTCTGACCTCTGAGAACTACTTGGGATTGTTGACCGAATATTACGGGCGAAGCCTTGTAGCGGCGTGTTCTGCAGAAGCTGAACTCGTTCTCAGGAGAGCGGAGAAAGCAGGATTGGTTGACTACACTCCGGGTCGGGAGAAGTTTAGGATAAAGAAAGACGCTGTTCTTTCGGTGAAGCAGAAAGGCGCCTTGAACTACATTGAGGCCAGGGTCATGTCGAAGTGGATAAACACGGGGATTCAACAGGCTCTCAACACCGTTGTTTTCAGACTCTTGAAGAACAACATGGTTTATCCTGTGAGTGACGAGTACAAGTACACCGATCATCATGGGAATGTGCTTCCTGACGTGTATTTGATGCCTGATGGTTCGACGCCTGTTGATCTGGCTCGAAGCGTACACACTCGACTTGCGGAAGACTACATTCTAGCGATAGAGGCGAAAACGGGAGTCCGGCTTCCAAAGGATTATCATCTTAGACACAGAGATGTGGTGAAGATAGTGACGCGCACCACTCCGAAAAGCACGCGTTAGAGATTGATGCTTACGAGTTTGCGCGCGCTAGAGCGCCAGTGATCTACGAGCTGTTATCTTAGCGAACGACTTTGCCTGTAAATTAGTAAAATGGTAACCAGAAAAAGGAGGATTTTATTTTGCATATGCCTCGACGAGGTCGCGTGCCGTGATGATGCCTACTAGCTTGTCTTTTCTGGCAATGGGCAGTCTCCTGATGTGTTTCATCGTCATTATGGCGGCTGCTTCATGAACGCTGGTTCCTTCTGGAGCAGTTATTAGGGGAGATTTGGCTTCTTCTCCTACTTTGGTGCTTAATGATCTGCCTTTGGCTATGCAGGTGGTGAGCAGGTCCCGTTCGGTGAATATTCCTACGGGTTTATCTTTTCTGGTGGTTATTACGCTGCCGATTCGTTGATCGCCCATTGTCTTAACGATGTTCTCTATCGGAGTGTGTTCGTCGGCAGTTACGATTTGTTTTGTCATTAGGTTGTCAACTCTGACTTCGGTTTCAGGGACGTCTGGAAGACTTTTGATTAGGTCTGAGGCTGTTACGATGCCTTCAAGTTTTCCGCAGTCAAAGACTGCTAGTCTGCCCTTTTTCTTGATCATGGCTTGGGCAGCTTCTTTGATTTTGGCTGACAAACAGATCGTCATGAGGGGGTATGACATGGTTGTTTCGACTTTTTCTTTTTTCATGTCTTTTCCAGGAGATAGGACTTTGGTGAGGAGGTCTCTTTCAGTGACTATGCCTACTGGCGTCTCGTATTTTGTCACGATCAGGCTTCCGATGTGTTTCTCGCCCATGGTTACGGCGGCCTCAGCCATAGAGGCTTCGGGGGTTACTGTGAAAACGTCTTTGGTCATGATTTCCTTGACTTCTTTGTAGAGTGAAAGGTTGCGAATGTACTGTTTGTAGGCGCTGTCGATGACGCTTGGGAATTCCTTTTTCAAATTTTTGGTTTTTGCCATAGAATTTCCCTAATTAGAACAATAGGCTCTCGACAAATTTAAAATTTGTTTGTAAAAGAAATGTGCTGCGATTTTGTCGACTCAATGGAGCAATAGCGGCCACTCTTCTTCTTATTACCCTTCAGAAAACTATCCACTATCTTTTCGAGGCAGACAGGTCCCAATACTTGTAGATCATACCTGACTCTTATCACTGGTTTATTCAAACGCAAGATTCTGTTCAAATCGACTGGCGTGCCGACCACGATTGCATCGGAGGGAGTTGCTTCTGCGGTGGCCTTAAGCTCAGTTATCTGCTTTTCGCTGTAACCTACTGCGGGAAGAACCTTGCCAAGATGGGGGTACTGTTCATAGGTCTCCTTTATCGAGCCGACTGCGTAAGGTCTGGGGTCCACAATTTCTTTTGCCCCGAATTTTCCTGAGGCAATCGTCGCCACGCCGAAGGGCATGTTGCCATGTGTCACCGTGGGTCCATCTTCGATTACTAGAACCCGTTTATTCTTGACCAGTTCGGGCTTATCCACATTAATCGGCGAGGCTGCATCCAAGATCAGCGCGCTTGAGTTAACTGACTTAACGTTAATTTTCACCTGTTCCACTTTCGCCGGGTCTGCTGTGTCGACTTTATTGACGATTACGATGTCTGCCAACCGTAAGTTAATCATGCTGGGGTAATAGGTCAATTCGTCTCCTGCCCTGTGCGGATCAGCAACAACCATGTGTAGATTTGGCTTGAAGAATGGTGTGTCGTTGTTGCCGCCGTCCCAGACTAGTACGTCCGCTTCTTTCTCGGCTTCTCTTAGGATTCGTTCGTAGTCGGTTCCTGCGTAAACGACGCTTCCGGCGTCAATATGTGGTTCGTATTCCTCTCGTTCTTCTATGGTGCAATTGTATTTGTCGAGGTCTTGACGGGAAGCAAAACGTTGCACGATTTGCCTTTTCAAGTCGCCGTAGGGCATCGGATGCCTGACGACAACTACTCGCTGTCCTTCTTCCTTGAGAATTTTGGTGATTAGCCGCGAGGTTTGGCTCTTTCCGGCTCCTGTTCTGACAGCGCAAACCGATATCACAGGCACTTTGGCCTTGAGCATGGTTGATTCGATTCCCAAGAGGGAGAAGTCAGCGCCACAAGCCAGAACCACCGATGCTTTATGCATGACGGCTTGGTTTGATATGTCGCTGTAAGCGAAGAAGACTTCGTCGACTTTAAATTCTTCAATTAGTTTCGGCAGTTCTTCTTCGGGATAAATGGGTATGCCTTTTGGGTATGCTTTACCAGCGAGTTCGGGTGGGTAAACTCGGCGTTGGATTCCTGGTATCTGTGCTGCGGTGAACCCCACAACTTTGTAGTCGCGGTCGTTTCTGAAGTGGACGTTGAAATTGTGGAAGTCTCTGCCTGCTGCGCCCATTATGATGATTTTCTTTTGCATAGGCATTCAGCTCAGGAAAACTCAAGGGGTGGGAACTATTGGACTGGATATGAACGTTAAAGATGAAGTTTGTGCTTGACTGAGAGGAGTCTCTGTACTTGCTTGCTCAAAGAAGCTAGACATCCCCTTCGTAGTAAGGGCTGTCTTCTACAGCAGGTTGTTTCTTTGCGGGTTTCTTCTTTTTCGAATCCTTTTTCTTCATGGCTTCTCAACTCAATTGTTGTTGGGTCGAGGAGAAAAACCTTTGCTTGAGCCAAATCGAGTCTGAAAATTCTGTGCTTAAGATTAGCTCGCACACTATCTACGTGGTGTTCTCCTTGTGGCTGTTTAGCTTGCCAATTTCCTCAGCTAGCAGAGGCAGCAGTGTGCCTATGTCCGAGACTACGCCCACTGCTTGGGTCGAGCCTCTGTCAAGGAGCTTCGTCACCGAAGCAGGATTAATGTCGACGCAAACGAGCTTGACCGTTGAAGGCAGCATGTTTCCAACGGCTATCCCGTGCAATGTCGACGCTAACATCAAAACCATCGTAACATCTTTCAGCCGTTTCTTGTATTCTTTCTGCGCCACCAAGGTGTCCGTTATGACATCTGGTAAGGGGCCATCATCCCTAATTGAACCCGCCAGAACAAAAGGAACTTCTTTCTTTAAGCACTCGTAGATTATGCCGCTTTTGAGCACGCCTTTCTCCACCGCTGCCCTCAGGCTGCTTGCCTTGTAGATTTCGTTTATGGCTACTATGTGGTTTCTGCATCCTCTGGCGTCGGTAACGCCTTCTTTCAGAGAGACTCCCAGAGATGTTTTTAGTATATCCGCTTCGGCGTCGTGAACTGCCAGAGCGTTTCCAGACAGGAGCACATCCACATAACCTTGTCGAACGAGACTTGCAAGAGCTCCTGCTGCTCCCGTGTGCACAACGGCTGGGCCAGCTACCACAGCGACTTTTCCGCCTGCTCGTTTCACGTTGTGGAGGTCTTGCGCTATCTGCCTTATCACTGCAGACGCGGGCTTTTCGCTGGAAGACCCGCTGCTCATGAACTTAAAGATCCCCGTGCTTTTTCTAGACCTTTCGGGAGGTTTGACACGCACACCTGCCTCACCCACGACTATTAGGTCGCCCTTTTTCACTTCTCTGATGGGTTTGCAGTGAGCCCTCTTAGTTATGGGACTGATTGCGATGGCTTTATCCATCATGGTATCTTCGACTTCAATCCATTCGCCATCGAAGAAGATCTGTGTCGGGTTATTTGTTGTGGAATAAAAGTTGTCGGGAAAAATCATGTCGCTTGGTGCTGGCACAACAGTAGCTTCGGCGGTTTCGATAGACGTTGCTCCGAGCGAGTGTATTTCGTTCAGTATGTCTTTTAGTTTTTCGGGGGTTTTTCCCTTGACAATCATCCTGATGTAGCTCGTGTCAGTTTTGTGCTTTCCAATCCTGACCTCTAAGGTCTTGTAGTCTCCTCCTAGCTCTATTATTCTATCATAAATCTTCGTGAGAATCATGGAGTCTATGAGGTGGCCTTCAACCTCAACTTCCTTCTCGTTTGAGACTGTTTTCGCCATTTATTCCCTTGCTCCTATCTAAGTCTAGTCTGAATTGCAGGATATTTAAAGCAATTCGGGGGAGTCCTTCATTAGGCTGTTACAACATGCTGCTCGGCGGGTTGCCTTGAAAAGTACTTATTACGCTATTCCGCATTTGTTCTCTTTGGGGAAAGATCGATGGCAAAACTTGTTTCCAAATGTGGACTAGATTGCCATGCATGTCCATGGGGACCTTACCCACGGAAGAACATGACCGCCAAGGCCTTTGATAGGTACAGAAACAATGCCAAGGAGATCTTGGGATATATGCCTATAAAGACAGCCTGCGTGACTTGCCAAACTCCGGATGACAAAATTCCTTCAGGGTCCAAGTTGCCTAATCGAAGGTGTCTGATACGTCAATGCGTGGACAAGACTGGAATTGCAAACTGTGCTTACTGTTTCCGATTCCCATGCGACACTCTGAAAGCAACGGCTGGCGCTTGGAACCGCAAGACCATAGAAGAAAAGCGTGGCGCACCTATTTCTGAACAAGACTATCTCGCTTTCGTTGAACCCTTCGAGGGAATAAGCCGTTTAGATGCAATTCGTGCTTCACTGAGCCAAAAAGAGCTTGTGGAACCGGCGAAGATTTCAATTGAGACGAAAGTCGTTGACTTTCCAGAGGCCTTGCCCTTCTCCAAAGAAGAAACGGCTGCTTTCAAAGCAGTCCATGTTCTGCTAACATCATTGGAGCGCTCTTCGCTGGGAATGCGGGATGCTGACACTTTCAGTCAACATCACAAACTCGAGAGCCGAAAGGCGCACGTTTTCAGGTTTCTGTGGATACTAGGACGCTATGGTAAACTCGAGAAAGGGGAGAACGCGCACCTCGTGGTTGACGCCAAGACTTATCTAGCTAACAAGGGCAGCGAAAAGACGCTAGCAATCTGGGGTTTCTTGAAAGACACCGTTTTCACAGCATTGTCTGAATTTGGCATCGCTTGCGAACGCGCCGCATTGACAGGGGTGAAGGAGAAAGACCTGACGACAGGTACAGATTATCTGCGATACACAGGGTGGATCGTCAAGATGTCGTTTGACGAGAAGATTGGCGGCTCAAATGCTCTGAAGGCTCTGCAATCGTACGCGGGAAGAATTGACGAAAAATACGGTAAGAAATCATTTCAACACTTCCGAGGCGCAGATTTGCGAGTTTTGGCTGAAACATAGTCTAAGGCAGCGAAGGAGCTTGAACACTTAGTCAATTGAGGGTAAATCATAAAAATGAACCAGCAAAGACAGGGCATGAAGGCGTGTGAGCTTATCTGATGAATGTGAATTTGATTAAAACTGAGAAGGAAGTTATTGAGGCATTGAAACATAAGACACAGTTCGAAAGAGATGTGTTGGTTGCCACTTTCGGGATTCCAAAGGGAAAAGTGAGCACGTATAAGAGAATAGCTGAAAGAATAGGCAGACCGAAGGCTTGCCGCGCTGTTGCGAATGCTCTACACAAGAATCCGCTTTGGCCGGTTGTTCCATGCCACCGGGTTATATGCTCAGATGGATCTTTTGGCGGACCTAAGAAAGCCGCAGATGATAGAAGAAGCTCAGTTGCCAAAGAAGGTGTTCCCATTGAAAATGGCAAAGTAAAGGTAAGTAATGAAATCATTTGGTAAAACGAGCTAGGTAATTAAAGCCTTATTCTTGCAGGAATTGAGCAATTTTTGGGAAAATATGAGTTAAACATTTGTGATTGTCACAAAGTGACAACAAGATAATAAAGCAAACGAGATGTCAGATTCCATATGCGAAAAGTCCTGCTTCTGCAACCTTGAAATCAATCGCTCTATTCTTAGCGGGCAAGCTATGGCTGAAAATCTTGAAACGTTTAAATAAAAAATATCCGATTATCTCTGGACATGCCAACCTCTCGCAGATGGCGCAAAAACCAGAATAAGACCAGACCCAAACACGGCAAAAAAGTTAATCCGAACAAGTCCGCGCAAAACAGGAAAATCTCAATAGCCATCGGCATAGTAGCTGTTGCCGCTGTGGCAATTTTGGTTTTTTACGTGCTGAGTTCTGGTTTACTTTTCGGCACCCCCTCCAACAACACGCCCGATTGGAGTCTTTATAATGGCGCTAAGGTTCGATTAACGACAAGCATGGGCAACATCACACTTCAGCTGCGCACTGACAAACCAATCACTACAAGTAACTTTCTGAACTTAACCAGCCTGGGGCTTTACGATAACACCGTTTTCCACCGTGTGATAGCTGGTTTCATGATTCAAGGCGGCGGAATCGAGAATGTGGCAATTCCCAACATACCGGACGAGATTGGAACCTACAACCACAACTACAACAGCACAGTAGCCATGGCAAATACAGGAGCTGCCGATTCGGCCAGCAGCCAGTTCTTCATCAATGTTGATGACAATAACAATCTCTACGACGAGTTCGATAAATCGTACACAGTCTTCGGAAGAGTAATCGATGGCATGGAAGCAGTAATGAAGATTTCGCAGGTACCAACAACGAATGAAAAACCAAATCAGGATGTCACCCTGATCAAAGCCGAAATCTTACCGTAAGGAAATCAATTTCTCAAATCAAAATGGCCTTGCAAACATACGCTTTTTCAGTGGGGTTGTTAATTTCTCTTGAACACGCGACTCACATCGTCAAGCTTCGATCCCAAAATTTCTATTTCGCCGATATTTCCTAGTCCTTTCTCATAAGCTTTTCGAATGTGAGCTATTTCCACCGGGTCAAATCCCATAATCCTGGCTGCGGTGGCATCTGTCGCAACTACATCGTTTCCCGCGATTATCAGATCCATCTTGACAGGCGTCCCGCCGCTGGGTCCGCGACCTTCCATTCCGACGAAACCATCTATCACTGTCAACGCAGGTTTAAGCACGGTGTTGACATCCACTATGACTTTGCTGATGCCCTTTGCATGGTATTTTCCTTTGAACTTGTCCGGCAGGAGACCGAACATGTTCTTCATCCCCAGAGTGACTTTCGTCGCCATGTGGGTCTTGAGTTTTGCGGCGCTTATTATGGCGGATTCTTTGACGATGCGAGGCACAGTGATGCTTCCAAGTGTTTCGCAGTTGGGGATGTCGATCTTTACTCTGTCTTTTACGTGTCGCAGGTTGAGGCATTGGACGCCGTTGCGCTGGCACATTTCTTTCATCCCGGTGGCCTCGAAGGCTTTGTCTGCGTTTGTCATGGTTGCGTCTGATTCGACAACCAAGACCTGAACCGGCAGGTTTTTCAGCTTTTTGATGATAGCTTCTGCCACTATGGGGTCTGTTGTTGCCCCCGTTTCCCATGTTTCGATGGTTATGAAGTTGACTTTTATCAGGACCTGTTTCCAACCAGACAGGGCAGATTCATAGTCTATCAGGTCCAGAGCCCTGAACACCGGCTCGTGTCCTCTTTCCCCTTTGGCGATGGCAACTTTCGACTTCTGCATAGAGACAGCCTTCCGCTCTGTTACGTTTTAGCAAGCTTTAAACGTTAACTTTCTGCGGTTGTTTCGCTGGAGCGCTTAGGGCAATTGAGTATTTAGATCTCGCCTGAGAACACCCCTTTTCCGAACAGTGGATGGTGTGCGTGCAAGTAATCAGAAGACGCGTGCTTTCTTCTTTTACTTGAGTTTGGTGCCGCAGGTCTCACAGAACTTCATGGCGGGCACTGTTGTGCCACATTTTGGACACTGAACTCGTGGCGGTGGATACAAGGCACGCCCGCAATGCCCACAAAACTTGAAATCCTCAGTGTTCTTGCCCCCACAACTCAGACAAATAATCACTATCTTGACGATTTTACCAGACGAAGCCATCGCCTGGAACATGTAAGGAACAAGAACAAGGCCCAAACCTAAACCCAGACCGGCCGAAACAGCATTTCCAACACCAACAGCTGTGTCGTGCGCACAGAACATTTCCCTACGACATCATCCAGAATAACACAACAAAACCAAACTAATAATCATTATTGCAGGTGTTCACGGTAATCAACCCCCACAGGTGGAGATCATGATTGATAATTTGCAATTACGATCCTCAGGCGAGGCTCGATTCCGATATGACTTTCAAACTCTGTTGCTTTTTGGTTTTCCTAAGATAACTACTTTTTCATTAACACAATAACATGAACTGATTATTCCGCCTAGTTTTTTCAGAAACCAGCAGGTTATTGGCGAGCGCTTCACTCCAACCCCAAGTTGTCCTACGCCGGAATAGAATGTCCTACGCCGGAATAGAATAAACCAAAAATATCGGGCCTTAGAAATGAAGATATGTGATTGCTTTGTTGTTTGATTCGGTATTGGTGTTTCTTGGTGTTGTGGCGGTGGCCCTGGGAATTTACAACTGGCTGATAAATAACAACCTTGACGAAAGAGTGAAACAGTTAGAACAGCAACCGCGAGAACAGCCTGCAGAAGAACCTGAGTAGTTGTGGAGGGGCATTTGTTTGGTGAGTGAAAAAGGTCATTTTGAAATGGAGATAGATCTGCTTTTCGGTAAGATCGAGAGAATTTGGGATGAGCTGATTAAGTCAAAGCTCAGCGAACAAAAAAAGGGAGAGTTGTACCATTCCTTCTGTAACTTTCTGGGCGGCTTTGCGGCGCGTTTGGAGGAAAAGCATCCGTATCTAAATGAAACGCATTAGAGTTAGCTGCCCCGCTTCATTGCGCCCGATGCGCCCGAGCTAATTAGAGAGAAGCAGTCAGTATCTTTGAGACGCTTTCAGCGATTGTGGGAGCAATCGAGTCAGCATTCGCTTTAAGCCACTCCCAAATGGCGTTAATCTTGTTCTTATTCGGTTTTTCCTTCGCAAGCTCCTTCTCTAACGCCTTCAGGTTAACGTTGATCTCCTGCTTTTTCTCAGGCGAACCCTCCGCTTTCTTGACTTGTTCATATGCCTGCTCGAACGAGCTGGTCACTTGCTGACCAAAATTACCATCAGACTGAACAGCTTGAACAGCACTTTCATGAACGTCGCTAGTTTCTTGAATGGTGGCTTGGATGAAGGGCAAATCATCTGCAAATTGCGGTTTATGCTCGATAACGTCTATTCCCTTTCCAGTTATCTTCGCAGCCTGCCAACTGCTTCTATCCGTTCTGCGAATGTCTGCGAGTTTTTTCTCATGAAGATAGAAAACGTTGAAGTCAAGTTGGTTTTCAGAAATCGGCAGGAGTTGTTTCATTTCTTCCCGTTCTACTGCCCAGTCTTTCCCTCCTGTAGCCTTTTCGTAAAGAATCTCCAGTATTCTAAGTCGAACTGAGTCATTTGTTGTTCCTGACATAATTCACAATGGACCTCTAAGCCATAAAAAGTCTCCTTCTCATTTCTCAAGGTTGACTGTAGCGGCGCTACAAACACAAGGCATAATAGCATTTCGCAGAAAATATGGTTACCGCGCAACAATGCGCATAAAATGAATGGAGAAAAAGAAAATGTCTAGAAGTAAAATTGCGACAGCGATTGCTTTGTTACTGATGCTTACAATGATGGTATCACCAATTGCTATTGGCCAAGTCGGTTTTCCACCAGGAACCCCTGTGCCAACGTACGCCTTCATCAATGTTGCTCCAAACCCTATCGGTGTTGGTCAAACGGTCAGCGTTAACTTCTTCCTCGCAACACCCATGGAGACTAGCGAAAGACCGACAAACATGACAGTCAAAATAACCGATCCGGACGGTACAGTGAAAACAATGGGTCCATACACAGGAGATACAACCGGAGGCACATTTTTCAGCTTCGTTCCCGACAAAGTTGGCCAATACACATTCCAGTTCATCTATCTCGGACAAGTACTTACAGGCACTTCACAATGGGCAGGCATGGTTAACCAGCCCAGCCAAAGCAAACCATTTATCCTTACTGTGCAAGAAGAGCCAATATATGAAACTGCATATCCAGCGACACCGCTTCCAACAGACTATTGGCAGACTCCTGTTTCATCAATGAACGTGGGAAACTGGTACAAGATCATGGGACCATGGCTCGGACTCGGCTCAGTCACTTTTGCGTCAACTGGATCTTACAATGTCAGCAGCATGTGCAATCCATACACTGAATCGGTGTTGTCTGGTCACGTTCTCTGGACAAAGGTTTGGTGCGCTGGCGGTGTGGTCGGCGGAGACGCAGGAGGAGACGAGGAATCGGGTCACTACTGGTCAACTAGGCAGTATTGGCCTCAATACGCACCCGTCATAATAAACGGCATAATGTACTCCACCTGGTATCCGGAAACAACAGGCTACTCAAACGGCATTCTCGCGACAGACCTGTACACTGGCGAAACTCTATGGAGACTAAACACCACCAATGCATTGCGGTGCGGTATGGTTATGGACGTAAAAACACCTAACGCATACGGCGTTGTCGGTCCGTATATCTGGACCACAGGCACTCTCCCAGCATCAGACACTGGCGGAAATCAAATAGTCAACCAAGGAACGCAATGGAACATGTATTCTGGCTTGACCGGCCAATACGTGCTCAGCGTCGTCAACGGTACTGGTCTGACACTTAGGGCAGATGAAAATGGAAACTTGATAGGCTACTACATCAACAGCACCGCCGGTCCGCAGACCGTCTATTCGTTCGGTTCCGGAGGCGGTTTGTTTGGTCCACCGCTGGTCGGTACAGTAGTGAACATTACCGGTCCCCGCCTATGCGCTTTCAACATGACACAATTGATCGGCAGTTCTTGGGGATGGGGGCCATCGCTGAATGGCGTATATGACTTCGCACGCGGTGTAATGTGGGCTAAACCAGTACCTACCGACATTTCAGGTGCAGCCATAAGCCCAGGCCTTGCGATAAATTCGATAACTGGAGACGCAGTAGTCCTAAGCGGTGGATACGTTCATGGACAAGGAGTTGGAGGGGAAACACCTGGCTGGCTCGTCATTGCAAGCATGGACCAAATCACCGGCGATGTAGTGATGTGCAAGAACTTGACATACGCCAGCGGAGCGGAATCGTTACTGCCGTTCACGAGGACAACTAGCAGCTTTGGATATGGAATGATCACCATAGCAAACGATGTCAACTACAAGGTCGAAGCCTACGATGTGCGAACAGGCAATAGAGTGTGGACAACAACTCTTCAAACTGATAGCGCAGACGGAACTCCCAACAGTTTTGACCTTTTCAGCCTCAAATCCTGGCACGGCAACGGAGTACAGTATTGGTACGGCTTGGGAGGAGACATCTGGGCTCTTGAAGTCAACACCGGAAGTCTAAGATGGTATACAAACACAACAAGACTCATCGGCGATCCTGGAATTGAAACTCCTTACGGCATTTGGCCATTATGGGTTTTCAATAGCATGGGCCTCACGAACGATGTGGCTTACTTCACCATCGGCCACGAATACGACCCGCCATTGTTCCACGGAGCACAGATGCTGGCCATAAACGCCACTAACGGCGAGTTGATATGGAGCGAACTAGGCACATACATCAGATCAACATCAATTGCCTACGGAGTCATGCTTTCACTAAACGCTTATGACAACCAGATATACGCTTTTGCCAAAGGACCAAGCGCCACCACTGTCGCGGCTCCCAGCGTTGGAGTCACAACCGCTACCCCAATGACGATAACCGGCACCGTGATGGATGTTTCCGCGGGCACAAAACAGAATGTGGTCGCAGCTAATTTCCCCAACGGTCTTCCATGTGTCTCTGACGCAAGCCAGAGCAAATGGATGGAATACGTCTACCAGCAACAGCCATATCCAGCAGACGTTGAAGGCGTCAAAGTCAGCTTATTCGTTCTCGATTCTAACAATAACTACAGGCCAATCGGCACCACCACAACCAATGCTGCAGGTTCATACGGCTTCACCTGGACTCCTGACATACCGGGAGATTTCATGGTCATAGCCAACTTTGAAGGTTCAAACTCTTACTACCCATCATCCGCTCGAACATACTTCTACGCAAGCGAACCCCCCAGTGCGACTCCACAACCCACACAGGTTCCTACATCTTTAGCTGACCAATACTTGCTGCCCGGAATAGGCATCATCGTTGCTGCAATCGCTGTAGTAGGCGCTGTCATAGTGCTGATGCTCAGAAAACGGTAAACGTCTGAAAGACGCAAGCTTTCAATTTCCCCCTTTTTTAGTGGGTTAACAGTAATCCGAAATCATTAGAGAAACGAGTGAGACAAAGGAGAAAAAGAAGGGGCTAAGTGGGCTCTGGGTTTGACTCACGATAGCTTTTCAGTAAGCGTCGAGAGTTGCATTTCTCTAATTCTCCTTTCAGAATTCCAGAGCCCCGGCAAACCTTAAAGTAGAATTGCATAAATTCTCAAGAAGAGAAGCTATATGCGAGTATTCAGCGGATGTGCAAAGCGAAATTGAAACACCTGAATAAGGGTATTCTTCCGGTCTTGTTACTTGTTGTTTTCAGCTCTTCAATAATTCTGACAGCGACGGCAAAGGATGAGGTGTTGGTAATGGAGTGGGAACAACATTGGCCGACATATGGGGTTGGCGGTACCTGCAATTTTGGCACGCACAACTTTTTTGTGGGCGATGTAGATAACGACGAAGTCGAAGAATTAATCACTGGTGGATTGACTTACAACAAGCCAAACTATACGGCAGACGAATTGGAGGCTCCGCTTAGGATCTGGAACTGGAACGGCGAGAATTTCACTCTAGAAGTCAACCTCAACTGGGCAGGAATCCTGAGAACAATCTACGCCGCTGACTTGAACGGCGATGCCAAACCGGAGATAATCACGGGAGGTATTGTGAGGAATGGAACCAGTGGTGTCAGTTCTGTTAGAGTCTGGACTTGGGATAACAAGGAGTTAATCATGAAATCAAGCTTAGAGGGAATAAGCGCTGGTTCAATCTTTGCCGCGGATGTCGACAATGATGCCGTTCCTGAGATACTGACGGCAGGAACAACCATAGAGGAGAATGCAACATTCGCACGAATATGCATTCTAAGGTTGGAGGATGATCAGCTTTCTCTAGAAGAGAGTTCTGAATGGTGTACTGATGGAAGCGCCAGCGCAAGTTCAGTCTCTGCCTTTGACTTGGATCAAGATGGAGTCCTTGAAATCGTGACCTGTGGCTACGACCATGGCTTGACCAACAGTAGCGGGCAACTGCGCATCTGGCATTGGGACGGGAAGGAACTGCAGGTCAAAGCCAACGAGGAGTGGCGCTTGTTGGAAGGCGTTTACGGGACAACCGTTACTGGTTCTCCTATGGGTAACACTTTGGCTGAGAATGTGAAGGTGGCTGACGTTGACGGCGACGGAACATCGGAGATAGTCACCGGAGGCTTCGCTTACGACGGCCAGAAGATGAACGCGCAACTCAGAATCTGGAACTGGAACGGCGACGTTTTGACCCTTGAGAAGAGTCACGAATGGTTCACCGAAGACATCACGGAAATCAAAGCCATCTCATTGAACGATGTTAACGGAGATGGCCGCGTGGAAATTGTGACCAGCGGAGGCACCGCCGTATACGGAGGATTCGAAAACGGCACCACGCCCGAGGCAGCGCAACTTAGAATCTGGGCTTGGAACGGCAATGCCTTGAATTTGAATCATAAAGAAGACTGGACTATTGGCGAAGGAGTGTTTGCTTGGAACGTGGGCACGGGCGACATTGACAAGGACGGCACGGTCGAGATAGTGACGGTGGGCTGCATGTATGTTTCAGCGTTATGCGACCCGGATCTTCGAATCTGGTCCTTGCAGGCAGCTACCTCTTCAGAATCTTCACCATATTTCATGGTTGCAGTGACGGTCACAGCGACGACTGTGTTGGTTGCCGCGGCGGCGTATCTTTTCGTGAGAAGAAAGCACGGACAAGACGCACGCTAAACTCAATGGACCCTGAGTTGCAACTTTGAATTGGATTTGGCACTGAGGTTTTCTTTTTCTATAGAAACGGGTTTAGGTGACCCTTAAGACACCAAAAATGACAGCAACGTTTTTATGATGTAGAAATGATGCCATAGGAACCAATGGTGATTAATAAATGCCCAAAAGCAAGAAAGAAAAAGCAGCCGGTCTGGAAAAACACAAACAACTCCAAAGAGAGAAAGAAATGAAAAGAAAACAGAAAAAGCAGGTTTCGCTCCCTTCAAAACACATCAAAAAGTAATAGTCAGAAACCTCCTACTCAATGACTAAGTCTTCTGCTCGCTCTGCTCATGCTCCTCGAAACGAAATAACGCGCTCTTCATCCCGTTGAATCTCTTGAAGCTTAAGCATCACGTACCTGAGGTTTCGGTCACTCGGAAACGATGATAATTCCTTTTTCCTCTCTCATTCGTAATTTTCTTTTTTCCAGAAACTCATTAATGGCTTCTCTGTCGTGAAAATCTAACACGCGTTTGATCTTCAGTTCGAATCCATCGGCACCTCTCAGCTGGTTTATCTCCACTAGTTCGGCGAAAGCGATTTCTTTATGAAATTGTGCAAGTTCACGAAAAACTGCAACTGCTTCCGCTCTGTTGATAGGCTGAATTTCCCCCTGTTGTCATTTCAAATGGTCAACTACTTAGCTTTTTAGGGAAAGTAATCGAAAAAGCAGTTTCGAAGAGAGAAGAGGAAAAATGATTTGGTTATGGTTGTTTTCGTGGCATTTTAGACGGGTTTCTGACAGTGCACTCGGTTTGAATGCTGCAACGGGAATTGGGGGCAAAGAAAGATGAATTCATGTTTTACTTTTGTTTGGAAATCCGTTTGTTCTTAGGTTATCTGTTGGAGTGGGTAGACGAATGATGAACTTGGTGCCTTTTCCCACCTCGCTCTCAAAGGTAACGGTTCCACCCATCGCTTCGGTCATGCGTTTTACTACGGCCAAGCCGAAACCCTGACCCTTAGATTTGGTAGTGAATAAAGGCGTGAAAAGTTTTGGCTTAACACTTTCAGGTATGCCGCTTCCGGTGTCCTCTACCGTTATGACGGCTTCTCCTGTTTCTTTGCGTGCTTTTACTGCGAGTGTTCCTCCGTTAGGCATGGCTTGTACTGCGTTTAAGACCAAGTTTTCGATGACGCGTTTCATGAATGCTTGGTCGCCTTTGAGTGTCTTGACCTCATCGTTGATTTTAGACGAGGCTTTGATGGTCTCAGGGATCTTATTCTGAAGCAACACGTCGTCAACAACTCTTTGGAGGTTGAACTCTTCGAAAGATGGACTGAGAGGTTTGGTATAGTCTTGAAGGTCAGAGATGATTTTGTTTATGTAGACAATATTTTCCTCGATGGCGCTTATGCTTTCATTCAAATTGTTCTTAGTGCTGCCACTACGAAGAGACTTGATTTCGTCCTTAGCCAAGTAAAGATCTCCGAGTATCGCTTGTAGGGGGTTGCGGATGTCATGCCCCACCATGCCTGCGGTTGCGCCGATAGTTGCTAAACGTTCAGCGTCCTTTAGCTTTCTCGCGCTTTCCTGAGCCTGCTGTTCTGCCTTCTTGAGTTCAGTGATGTCTCTTGCTGCTGCAAAAACACCCTGTATTTCGCCCGCTTCGTTTCTGTATACGGCAGCGTTGTACAAGACATCCGTGATTTTTCCGGATTTATGCCTGATTGCCAACGGATAGTCTCTAACGAAACCGTCGGTGAAAACCTGTCTGTATCCGGCCTTGGCTTTTTCAGAGTCGGTGAAATAGTCTGAGAAGTCTTTGCCGATCATTTCCTCCCTGAAATAGCCTGTTGCTAGCTCCGTTGCTTTGTTGACATCAGTGATTTTGCCGTCGGCACTGATTGTGACCAGAGGATCCAGGCTTGCCTCAATTAAACTACGAGAATACAAAGAGGCAGCCCTTATCTTATCTTCAGCCTGTTTGCGCCCGGAAATATCTACGTTGGATTCGAGGATTTCCATAATCTTACCATGCCTATCGAGTGTTGCCTGCCAAGAACTCTGGACGATTATCTTGTGTCCCTTCTTGTTAAATTGAATTATTTCTCCTGACCATCGTCCCGTCTGCCTCACCCTTCGAAGAATGTTTTCCAACGATTCTGAAGTGTTAGTTCTGAGAAGAGTGTGTGCTTTCTGACCGATAGCTTCCTCCTTTTCCAGCCATACAATCTTTCAGCACCCTGACTCCAAAAGGTGATTGTGTCATCAAGCTTCTTCACGATAGTACCATCAGGGCTTAGATCAATGAGGGCAGCTTGTTTGCGCAGTGTGTCCTCAGCTTTTCGACGTTCAGTAACATCCCGTGCTGCTGCAAAAACGCCCTGGACATTGCCCGCTTCATCCCTGTAAACCGTGGCATTGTACAAAACATCGGTAATTTTGCCGGACTTGTGTCGAATGGCCAGAGGATAATCTTTCACGAATCGGTCGGTGAAGACTCTTCTATACCCGACCCTTGCTTTATCGGGCTCTGTGAAGTAATCGGAGAAATCACTGTTAATCAACTGATCTCTTGGGAAGCCCGTAACCAGTTCCGTGGCCTGGTTGACATCGGTAATTTTGCCCTCGCCGCTGATGGTCACCAGTGGGTCAGGACTAGCTTCAATGAGGCTTCTCGTGTACAAGGCGCTTGACGACAGCTTCCTGGTTCGCTCTTCGACAAGCCCTTCTAAGTCCTTGGTATACTCTTCAAGTTTATTTTCAGTTTTCTTGCGTTCAGTGATGTCCTCGAAAATGGCGGCGAAGTAGCCTCTTCTTGGGCTGAACGCGGAGACCGAATACCACTTCCCAAGGGGCTGGGCATAATTCTCAATGACAGCAGGCTGTCCAGTCAGCGCAACTTTTCCGTAGGCGCCGATCCAGTCCGCGGGATCTTTCTCTATGCCAGGCAAGACTTCTGTTACTCTTTTTCCAATTATGTTTTCAGGTTTGAAACCGGTCATTTTCTCGAATGCTTCGTTAGCCGCAAGAAATACGTAATCAACGGGTTTTCCGTTCCCGTCAACTATGATTTTATGGTAAGAAAAACCATTCAGCATTCTAGTGAATATGGTCTCGACTTGGTGGCGGTCGCTCCTAAACGCTTCCGCCCAACCGTTAGATACTTCCATTCTACCCTTTCGAGATTCGATGAGAGCGGCTATTATGTAAATTGTTCCAGCGTACAGTGCAATTCTCCCCAGCCAGGCGGTTACGTCCCCAAGCGCCATCACTTCAAACGCGCTGAACATTCCTAT